>Ga0160473_101639_pt1 | contig 10425 bp, 8 predicted proteins | sample HID1975I_E11MG_FD_108217 | JGI IMG/M metagenome (GOLD analysis project Ga0160473, IMG submission 108217) | Enriched soil microbial communities from UW Madison campus, WI, USA - HID1975I_E11 MG | ecosystem: Environmental > Terrestrial > Soil > Unclassified | place: USA: Madison, Wisconsin... | reverse complement strand
GGACGAACACGGCCGCCATGGTGAGGAAGCCGGTCAGCCACAGCCAGCTGCGGCGATGGCCGAAGCGATCCGCCACGATCGGCAGGCGGAGCCGATCGATCAGCGGCGCCCAGGCCCATTTGAAGCTGTAGACCAGCAGCGCGAGCGCGAAGGCCGAGATCGACTTCTTCTCGATCCCCGCCTCGGACAGCCGGTTGGTCAGCGTCGCCGCGAGCAGCGCGAAGGGGAAGCCCGAGGATATGCCGAGGAACAGCGCGCCGAGCGGCCCCGGCTCCAGATAGGGACGGACGCCGGCGGGCAGCCAGCCGAGTCGGCCGTCGGGGCGGGAGGATGTGGGCAGCTCCGCCCCGGTCGGTTCGCTCATCCGCTGATCATAGCGTACGCCGCGCGCGAGGAAAGCCGCCGTTCACGCCTGTTCGATCGGCGGGCCACCGGCGGGGTCGTTGCCGGGGTCACCGGGGATGTTGTCGGGGCCGTCGAACAGGCTGAGCCCGCGCGGCACGCGGCGCGGCTTGCGGCCGTGGACGAGCGCCTCGGCGACGTGGATCGCCAGCAGCAGGTCGCGCTGGGCATAGGGCTTGGCGAGGCAGCCCAGCGCCAGCGGCCGCGCCTCGACCGGGCAATGGCCGGTGACGAATAGCACGGAGATGCCGCGCGACCGCGCCTCGCGCGCCACCTCCACGCCGTCGCCGCCATCGCTGAGCGACACATCGGCGAGGACGAGGTCGATCGGCTCGGCGGCGATCGCCTCCAGCGCGGCGGCGACCGAATCGACGGTGGCGACCACGCGATAGCCTTCGCGGCCCAGGAAATGCTCGTTGTCGAAGGCGACCAGCGGCTCATCCTCCACGATCAGGATGCGGCGGATGGCGTTTTCGCGACGGGAGAACAACATTGCGCTTCGGCCCTCCTTCCGTCCGGCCGCGTTCCGGCCTATGCGCTTCCCAATAGGTTCACGCCTAACTTCCCGCCAACGAACGAAATCGACGCGGGTTCTCGGGCGTGATGGTATTCTGGCGCGCCCACGCCGCCATTGATCGGAGATCGCCCCTGTCCGCCCCGCCCCGCCGCCCCGGCGCCGAGCCGCCCCGTCGTTCAGGCGGATCGCGCGGCCCGCGCCCGCCCCGCGACGCATCCCGCGATCCCTCGCGCGATATCGACACGAAGCCCGCCCGCGCCGGAGCCCCTCGTACCGGAGCCCCTCGTACCGGGGCGACCGGAGCGAAGGGACCACGCGCCGCGCCGGGAAGCCGCGCCGTCGACAGGCCGCAGCGCGCCGAGCGGCCTGCGCGACAGGAACGGGGTGCTCGCCCCGATCGCGCCGGAAAGCCTGAACGAGTCGGCAGGCCGGAACGCGCAGGCCGGCCGGAGCGGACAGGCAGGCCCGAACGGGCGGAGCGCGGCGAGCGTCCCGCTCGCCCGGGTGCGCCGGTTCGTCCAGGTGCGGCCCCGCGCGGCAGGGACATGGCCCGTGGACGCGGCGAACCCCGCTTCGATTCGCGATCCGACGATCGTGGCGAGGCGCGCGACGGCGGCCGCCGCGAACGGCCCGCCCGGCCGCGCCCGGACATGCGTGCCGACACGCGCCCCGATCGCGAGCCCCGCGCCGAGACCGGCGCGCGCGGCGACCGTGCGGCGCGCGCCCGCCCCACGCCGGTTCGCGATGCCGAGCCCCGGCCGCGCCAGCGCCCCCGCGCCGATGCGACAGCCGCCCCAGCCGATCGCGCCCGACCTGCGGCCCGCGCCGACCAACGACCTGAGAAGCGCCCCGAAAAGCGTCCGGCACGGGCGCGGGCGGAACGCGCGCCCGAGGAAGCGCCGCATCGCGTCGGCGAGCCGCAGCGAATCGCCAAGCTCCTCGCCCGCGCAGGCGTCGCCTCGCGCCGGGAGATCGAGCGGATGATCGCCGATGGGCGGGTCGCGATCGAGGGCAAGCTGCTCGATACTCCCGCCACGGTGCTCAAGTCGCTGCAGGGCGTGACCGTCGACGGCAAGCCGGTGCGCGCGGCCGAGGCGACCCGGCTGTTCCGCTTCCACAAACCCGCCGGGCTGCTCACCGCCGAGCGAGATCCCGCCGGACGGCCGACGATCTACGACCGGCTGCCGCCCGAACTGCCGCGCGTGATGCCGGTGGGACGGCTCGACCTCAACACCGAGGGGCTGTTGCTGCTGACCACCGATGGCGAGTTCAAGCGCCAGCTGGAACTGCCGTCGACGGGGGTGGAGCGGGTCTACCGCGCCCGGGTGTTCGGCGAGGTCAGCCAGCAGGCGCTGGAGGAGCTGATCCACGGCATCGAGATCGAGGGCGTCCGCTACGGATCAATCGACGCCAACATGGAGCGGCGGACGGGCCGCAACGGCTGGGTCGAGATGAAGCTGACCGAGGGCAAGAATCGCGAGGTCCGCCGCGTCCTCGAATTCCTGGGCCTGCAGGTGTCGCGCCTGATCCGCACCTCCTATGGCCCCTTCCCGCTGGCCGACATGCCGGTGGGTGCGGTCGACGAGATCCGCCAGCACGAGCTGGTGGAGTTCCGGAAGTCGCTGAAATGAGGATCATTGCCGGGCAGTGGCGCGGACGGACGCTGGTCGCGCCATCGGGGCTGGAGACGCGCCCCACCGCCGATCGCACGCGCGAGGCGCTGTTTTCGATGCTGACGAGCCGGCTCGGCAGCTTCGAGGGGCTGCGCGTGGCGGATTTCTTTGCGGGATCGGGCGCGCTCGGGCTGGAGGCGCTGTCGCGCGGGGCCGCGCATTGCGTGTTCGTCGATCACGACAAGGCCGCCATCGCCACGATCCGCGCCAATGTCGCCAAGCTGGAGGCCTCGGCGGATATCCGCCCGCAGGCCGTCGCCGCGCTGGGGCCGATCGCGCAGCCCTGCGACCTGCTGCTGTTCGATCCGCCCTATGGCAGCGGTGGCGGCGCGGCGCTGCTCGAACGGCTGACCCGGCTCGGCTGGGCGGCACCGGGCGCCTGGGCCGGGATCGAGACCGCCAAGGCCGAGGCGGTCTCCGCCACCGGATGGACGGTCGATGCCGAGCGCCACCACGGCAAGGCGCGGATCACGCTGCTGCGGCTCGACGGCTGAAGTCGTCGCCAGCGCCGCCCGCGCCGGGGCGGCCGCGCCCGACGACCAGCGTCGCCACCCCGGCGACGATCGCCAACATGCCCGCGACGACGAAGGCCTGCGTGTAGCTGCCGGTCCGGTCGCGCAGGATGCCCGCCATCGCCGCCGCGCTGGCCGCGCCGATCTGGTGGCCCATCATGATCCAGCCGAAGAGGATCGGCGCCTCGCGGTCGCCGAAGCTGTCGCTCGCCAACCGCAGCGTCGGCGGCACGGTGGCGATCCAGTCAAGCCCGTAGAACACCGCGAAGACCGACAGGCTGACGACGTCGAAGCCGCTGAACGGCAGCGCGATGAGCGAAAGCCCGCGCAGCACGTAGAACACGAACAGCAGCTTGCGGGGGTCGTAGCGATCGGTGAGCCAGCCCGATCCGGTGGTGCCGATCAGGTCGAACGCGCCCATCATCGCCAGCAGGCCCGCCGCCTGCACCGCGCCCAGCCCGTTGTCGCCGCAATAGGATATCAGATGCGTGCCAACGAGGCCGTTGGTGGTGAAGCCGCAGACGAAGAAGCCCCCGAACAGCAGCCAGAACATCGGCTGGCGCGCGCCCCGGCCGAGCGCCGCGAAGGCGAGCGCCACGGCATCGCGCGCACGGCCCGGCGGGACGGGCGGCGGCGGTGCCTTCGCGCCATGGGGCAGGATGCCGATATCCGCCGGCCTTTCGGGGAACAGCAGCAACACCGGGATCACCAGCAGCGCCGCCATGGCACAGACCGCGATGACCACCCAGCGCCATCCCCCCGCCTCGCCAAGCGCGGCCATGATCGGCAGGAAGACCAGGGTTCCGGTGGCGGTCGCCGCGCTGAGCAGGCCCATCATCAGCCCCCGGCGCGCGACGAACCAGCGGTTGACCACCGCCGCGCCGAGCACCATCGCCACCGCCCCGCTGCCGACGCCCGACAGCACGCCCCAGGTGACGATGTAATGCCAAGGCTGGGTCATGAAGAGGCTGAGGAAGGTCGCGCCGGCCATCAGCATCAGCCCGGCGACGAGCGTGCGGCGGATGCCGAGGGTCTGCATCAGCGCCGCCGCGAACGGGCCGATCGCACCGTAGAGCATGATCCCCACCGCCGCCGCCAGCGACAGAGTCGCGCGATCCCAGCCGAAGGCCAGCTGGAGCGGCGTCATCAGCACGCCCGGCGCGGCGCGCAATCCCGCCGAGGCGAGCAGCGCGAGGAAGGTTATTCCCGCGACCGCCCAGACGGCATTCGAGCCCAGCGGGCGGAGGAGACGGGTGTGCATCGAAGGGACGATAGGACGACTGTCAATCCCGCTCAATCCGGGGAACCCCGAAGCGCGACGATAGTTTTCCGGCCATGCCACGAAGCGACACCCTTCCCCTTGTAATCGCGGGATTATTACTGCCGACGGAAGGCTTTGCCGCATCGCGCGAGATCGTCGTCACGGCCCCCAGCACCGAATCCGCCGAAGAGCTGCGGCTGCGGCCGATGGGCGATGCGCCGCTGGGCGCGCGCCACGGCATCCGGCTGGACCTGGCGGAAAAGCGCAAGGCGATCGATTACCGCGCGCATTCGCGGCGGCTGGTGTCGGCCTATTACGCGATGCCGGTGTCGGATCGGGTCGAACTGCAACCCGGGGTCTTCCATTTCCGCCAGCGCACCGATCCGCGTGGCGGCAGCGACGGGCGGACGATGATCGGGCTCGGCGCGCGGTTGAGCCTGGGGCGGTAGGCGGCACAGTTCCTTCCCATGCCAGGGGAGGGCTATCGGGTATGGATCGGCGCTATCTATTCCCCGGTCGCGACCCTTCGTCATTGCGAGCGTAGCGAAGCAATCCAGCCGTTCAGCAGGCGGAAACGTCGCTCTGGATTGCTTCGTCCCCCGGCTTTGCCGGGCTCCTCGCAATGACGCAGCTGGGCCTAGCCCAGGCGCGCCAGTGCCGCGGTCAGTCGCTCGGCTTCCGCGCTGCGGTCGGCATGGTCGGCGCGGGCCTTTTCGACGGCTTCGGGCTTGGCCTTTTCGACGAAGCCGGGGTTGTCGAGCCGCTTGGCGAGCGCATCGCGCTCCTTGGCCGCCGCCTCGATCGCCTTGGCGAGCCGGGCGCGTTCGGACGCGAGATCGATCACGCCTTCGAGCGGGAGCACGAAGGTCGCCTCGTCGACGACGATCTGCGCGGCACCGCCGGCCGGCGCGGGATCGGCGGTGATCCGTTCGATCCGGGCGAGCCGCGCCAGCGCCGGGGTCTGCCGCTCGATCCGGGCGATCGTCTCCGGCGATGCGTCGCGGACATGCGCGGGCAGGCGCGCGCCCGGCGGGACGTTGAGCTCGGCACGCGCGCCGCGCACCTCGCTCACCAGCCGGATCAGCCAGTCGATCTCCTTCTGCGCGGCCGGATCGATCGCGCGGGCATCGGCGATCGGCCATTTCGCGAGGATCAGGTCATAGGGCCGCTCGCCCATCGCATGCCACAGCTCCTCGGTGATGAAGGGCATGAAGGGGTGGAGCATGACGAGGATCTGGTCCAGCACCCAGCCCGCGACCGCGCGGGTCTCGGCGGCGGCCACCGGATCGGCGTCCTCGGCGAAGAACGGCTTGATCAGTTCCAGATACCAGTCGCAGAAGCCGGCCCAGACGAACTGGTAGATCGTGTTCGCGCTCTCGTCGAAGCGCAGGTCGGCGATCGCGAGGTCGAGCGCCTGAACGGTCTTGATAGTCTCTGCGACGATCCAGCGGTTGACCGGCAGCGCGGCGGCCGGCGCCTCGATCGTCGCCGACGCGCCGATGCCGTTGGCCTGCGCGAAGCGCGCCGCGTTCCACAGCTTGGTCGCGAAGTTGCGATAGCCCTCGACCCGGCGCTCATCGAGCTTGATGTCGCGCCCCTGGCTCTCCATCGCGGCCAGCGTGAAGCGCAGCGCATCCGCGCCATACTGGTCGATCAGGCCGAGCGGATCGACGGTGTTGCCCTTGGACTTGGACATCTTCGCGCCGGTCGCGTCGCGGACGAGGCCGTGGAGATACAATGTCTTCCACGGCTTCTCGCCCATGAAATGCAAACCCTGCATCGCCATCCGCGCATCCCAGAAGAACAGGATGTCGAAGCCGGAGATGAGGACGTCGTTAGGGTAGTGGCGCTTCAGCAGCTCGGTGTGATCCGGCCAGCCGAGCGTGCCGAAAGGCCACAGCGCCGAGGAAAACCAGGTGTCGAGGACATCGGGATCGCGCCACAGCTCCACGAAGGTCAACCGACCGTCTTTTGAACTGATCATGCCGCCCGGACCACTTGGGTTCAACTGATCCGGAAGCTCAACTCGGATATCTGGTCCATAATAGTCACGTGCTAGGGCCAGCGCTTCCTCAGCGCTTTCTGCAACGAAAGCCTTTGGCTCACTCTCTCCGCCGAAACTTGGCCCATCCTTCGCATAACCAAACCACGCCGGGATCTGGTGCCCCCACCAGAGCTGGCGGCTGACGCACCAGGGCTGGATATTCTCCAGCCAGTTGTACCAGGTCTTCTTCCACGTCTCGGGCACGACGCGGATGTCGCCGGAGCGCACCGCCTCGATCGCGGGGCCGGCCAGCGTCGCGGCATCGACATACCACTGGTCGGTCAGCCACGGCTCGATCACCACGCCGGAGCGGTCGCCATAGGGCGTCTGGATGACGCGGTCCTCGATCCGGTCGAGCAGGCCCGCCGCCTCGATCGCCTCGACGACGCGGGCGCGCGCATCGAAGCGGTCGAGGCCGATCAGCTCGGCGGGGATCAGCCCGTCGGCAGTCTGGATCACCTTCGCCTCGGCATCGAGCATGTTGAGCATGTCGCCCGCCTTGATGCCGGCGCGACGGCCAACCTCGAAGTCGTTGAAGTCGTGGCCCGGCGTGATCTTGACCGCGCCCGAGCCCAGTTCGGGATCGGCATGCTCGTCGGCGACGATCGGGATCAGCCGGCCGGTGATCGGCAGCTTCACCTGCCGGCCGATCAGCGCCTTGTAGCGATCGTCCTCCGGATTCACCGCGACCGCCATGTCGGCGAGCATCGTCTCCGGCCGCGTCGTCGCGACCGCGATCTCACCCGATCCGTCGGCGAGCGGATAGCGGAAATGCCAGAACTTGCCGTTGATCTCGCGGGTCTCGACCTCGAGATCGGAGATCGCCGACTTGAAATAGGGATCCCAGTTGACCAGCCGCTTATCGCGATAGAGCAGGCCCTGGCGGTGGAGCTCGACGAAGACCTTGATGACGGCCTTCGAGAAGCCCTCGTCCATCGTGAAGCGCTCGTTCGCCCAGTCGCAGGACGCGCCGAGGCGGCGGAGCTGGCGGGTGATCGTGCCCCCGCTCTCCTCCTTCCACTCCCACACCTTGGCGACGAATTCCTCGCGCGAGAAATCGGTGCGCTTCTGCTGCCGCTCGTTGAGCTGGCGCTCGACGACCATCTGGGTCGCGATGCCGGCGTGATCGGTGCCGACCACCCAGAGCGCGTCCTTGCCCTTCAGCCGCGCGTGGCGGATGAGGATGTCCTGCAGCGTGTTGTCCAGCGCATGGCCGATATGCAGCGATCCGGTGACGTTGGGCGGCGGGATCACGATCGTGAACGGCTCCGCCTCGGGCCGCGCGGGACGGAAACGCCCCTCGCCCTCCCAATGGGCATACCAGCGCGCCTCGATGGAGGCCGGATCGAAAGTCTTGGCGAGATCGGTCATGGGGGGCTGTTAGCGATCCCGAACGCCGATTTCCATCATCTCAGCCGAGATCGTTCGTAAGCGACCTGAAAATATCGTCGGGCAGGCCGCTGCGGACCGTCACCGTCTCCGGATCCTTGCGGGCCATCAGTACCGGCTCGCTCTTCGAGTTGTCGAAAACCCATGCAAGATCGGCAGCCGCGAAAAACCATCCGAGTTGTTCGATCGAGCGCGTGCGGCGGGCACGCACCCGATCCTCAGGAACATCATGGCCGCCCTTGGCGACACGGTAGCGGATGCGTTCGAGCTGGATTTCGACCGATTCGACATACACGTAGATCAGCCGGACTTCGAAGCCGCGCTCCTTCGCCTTGTCGACAAGCCGGCGGTATTTCGGGCTCGACAGCACGGTCTCGACGCCGATGGTCTGATGGACCTCGATCGACGCGTCGAGCCACATTTCTATGCGTTGGACGGCAGCGAGGTTGGCGGCGTCAAGCGCCAGACCCTCCGCCGCCTTGAGCCGGCTCGTCAACAGATCGGGATTGATGATCCAGACCGAGCCATCGAACTCGGCGACGTCATTGCGACCATAAGCCGTGCTCTTGCCGCAGCCGTTGGGGCCGGCGACGATCCATAGACGCGGTGGGGCAGAGCCCCGCGCCTTCAAGCCTCGGCGCCCAGCGCGCGGTTTTCCTCGCGCGCCCGACGGACATTGGCCTTGAACGAGGCCTGGAAGTCGGCCCCGAAAGACGGGCTGTCGGCGTCGATAACACGCAGCTTGACGGCCTTCCCGTCGAGCTGGGCAGTGCGGTATCTCGGCTTGCTCGGCCGACCGGCATCGATCGGACCTTCAACAATCTCAACGGTCATCACGGCCTCCCGAAGCCAAGATAGGGCGCGGAGCACGCGCCGCCAATGGCTAGTTGGTCCACTTCGACAGCCAGCCCAGCACCTCGCGATGCCATTGCAGGCTGTTCTTCGGCTTGAGCACCCAGTGGTTCTCGTCCGGGAACACCACCAGCCGCGAGGGGATGCCCCGGCGCTGGGCGGCGGTGAAGCTCGCGAGGCCCTGGGTGTAGGGGATGCGGAAATCCTTCTCGCCGTGGATCACCAGCATCGGCGTCTTCCACGAGGCGACGTGGAGCGCGGGGTTCCATTTCTCGTACTGATCGGCCTGTTCGAAATAGGGGCCGCCATGTTCCCATTCGTCGAACCAGAGTTCCTCGGTCTCATAGGCCATCGCGCGCGCATCGAACACGCCGGCATGGTCGACCAGGCATTTGAAGCGGTCGTTCCACTGGCCGGCGATCCAGTTCATCATGTAGCCGCCATAGGAGCCGCCGAGCGCGCAGGCGTTGCCGCCGTCGAGCCAGCCGAACTTCGCGGCCGCCGCCGCGAGGCCGAGCTTGAGATCCTCGAGCGGCTTGCCGCCCCAGTCTCGGTTGATGCTGTCGGTGAAGGCCTGGCCGTAGCCGGTCGAACCGTGGAAATCGACCAGCACCGCGCCATAGCCCGCCCCTGCGAAGACCGACGGGTTCCAGCGATAGGACCACGCGTTGCCGAAAGTTCCCTGCGGCCCGCCATGGACGAGATACGCGACCGGCACCTTGGCGTCCGTCGCCAGCCCGGCGGGCTTCACCGCATAGCCCCAGACGGTATCGCCATTGGTGCCGGCAAAGCTGAAGCGCGTCGCCTCGGGCAGGTCGATCCCGGCCAGCTTGTCGGCGTTGACCGCGGTCAGCCGCGCGACCTTGCCGCCCCGTCCGATCCGGTGGAGATCGGCGGGAGCGGTGAGGCTGTCGAGCAGGAAGAGCGCGCCGCCATCGGCGAGCGGCTGGACGGCGGAGACGCTGCCGCCCTCGGTCAGCCGCGTTACCTTGCCGCTGGCGACGTCGACGCGGAACAGCGGCCTGTCGAAATGATCGGTCGCGGTGACGAGCAGGCTCTTGCCGTCCTCCGCCCACACAATCGATTCGACCGAGCGATCCCAGTCGGCCGTCAAGGCGCGGGTCTTGCCGGTGGCGAGATCGCGCAGCTGCACGACCAGGCGATCCGCCTCGTAGGTCGGCCGTGCCATCGCGGCATAGGCGATCGTCTTCCCGTCGGGCGAGACAGCGGGCAGGTTGTCGGTCGCGTCGTTCGCGTCGGTAAGGTTCCTGGGCGGTGCCGAGCCGTCGGCGGGGGCGGCGAAGATGTCGAGGTTGGTCGAAGTTGCCTCGATCCGCCCCGCCTCGCGCAGCGCGAAATAGACGGTCTTGCCGTCCGCGCTCCAGGCCAGTTCCTCGCCGCCGCCCTGCGGCTTGGAAGGCGCGTCGCCGACGAGCTTGCCAACGATCGCGATGCCGTAGCCGCTGGCCTTGCCGGCGGTGACCGGCAGCACGAAGGGCTGCGAGCGGGTGCCGTCCGCCCATGTATCCCAATGCCGCGCGAAGAGCTGGTCATGGGTGCGAGCGCTGCCGGCATTAGCATCGCGCTTGATCATCGGCTTTTCGAGGCTCGGCGCGCCGGGCCGGCGATCGGCCCAGACGAGCAGGCGATCGCCGGCGGGGGACAGTTTGAACCCGGCGATGTCGAGCGCCGGATCGGTCGCCTGCACGGGCGCGCCGCCGGTGATCGGGGCATGCCAGGCCGCGCTGGTGCCGCCCTTGTCCGACAGGAACCAG
>Ga0160473_101629_pt1 | contig 10455 bp, 10 predicted proteins | sample HID1975I_E11MG_FD_108217 | JGI IMG/M metagenome (GOLD analysis project Ga0160473, IMG submission 108217) | Enriched soil microbial communities from UW Madison campus, WI, USA - HID1975I_E11 MG | ecosystem: Environmental > Terrestrial > Soil > Unclassified | place: USA: Madison, Wisconsin... | reverse complement strand
CGGTTCATCGGGTACTTCGGCGACAGGATGTTCTCGCCGTCCAGCAGCACCTCACCGCGCGCTTCCATCTTGGGGTACAGCGCGTAGATGCGGTTGAAGATGCGCAGCAGCGTGGACTTGCCGCAGCCGGACGGACCGATCAGGGCGGTGACGCGCTTTTCGGGGATCTCCAGCTCGATGTTCTTCAGCGCATGGAACTTGTCGTAGTAGAAATCCAGCCCACGCGCGGCCAGCTTGATCGGCGCCGGGGTCTGCAGGTTTTCATGCGAGGCCGGGACCACGATGCGCTGCATCGGCACGGCGTTGGAAAGATCGTTCATGGCGATATCCGCGGAAAGGTCAGTCATGGGAGATACGGTTGCGCAGCAGGATGCCGCGCGCGGAGAGGCTGACCAGCAGCACGAATACGGTCAGCACCAGCGCGCCGGCCCAGGCCAGCACCTGCCAGGATTCATACGGGCTGCCGGCGAACTGGTTCATCACCACCGGAACCGAGGCCATCGGCTGGAACACGTTGCTGTTCCAGTACTGGTTGCCGAAGGCGGTGAACAGCAGCGGGGCGGTTTCACCGGAGATGCGGGCCAGTGCCAGCAGGATGCCGGTGATGATGCCGGCGGCGGCACTGCGGTACAGCACCTGCACGGTCACCTTCCACTGCGGGATGCCCAGCGACAGGGCGGCTTCGCGCATCTGCGACGGCACCAGGCGCAGCATTTCATCGGTGGTGCGCACCACCACCGGCAGCACGATGAAGGCCAGCGACAGCGCTCCGGCGAAGGCCGAGAACTGCCCGCCGGTCTGCATCACGTACAGCGTGTAGACGAACAGGCCCAGCACGATGGACGGCGCCGAAAGCAGGATGTCGTTGACGAAGCGGACCACCGTGCCGGCCTTGCGGAAGTTGCCGTACTCGGCCAGCCAGGTACCGGCCAGCACACCCAGCGGGGTGCCGATGGCAATGGCCAGGCCGCACATCACTGCGCTGCCGAAGAACGCATTGGCCAGGCCGCCTTCCTGCATCGGCGGCGGCGTCATCTTGGTGAACAGGTCCAGGTTGATCCCGGCCAGGCCCTTGGAGGCCAGCGTCCACAGGATCCAGCCGAGGAAGAACAGGCCGAACAGCGCGGTCAGGCAGGACATCAGCAGCGCGACCACGTTGACGATGCGGCGGCGCAGGTACAGGGGCTGGGAAGAGTGCGTAGCGACGGTGGACATCAGTTGCCCTCCTTGCGGGACAGACGCATCAGCATCAGGCGGGCGATTGCCAGCACCACGAAGGTGACGATGAAGAGCACGAAGCCGAGCAGCAGCAGCGCGGAGCGGTAGGTTTCGGTAGCTTCACCGAAGTCGTTGGCGATCAGTGCGGCAATGGTGGTGCCCGGTTCCAGCAGCGACGGCGACAGGCGCACGCTGTTGCCGATCACGAAGGCCACCGCCATGGTTTCGCCGAGCGCGCGGCCCAGGCCCAGGAAGATGCCGCCGATCACCGCCGAGCGGGTGTAGGGCAGCACGATGTCCCAGCTGACTTCCCACTTGGTGGACCCCAGCGCATAGGCCGATTCCTTCAGGCGGGTCGGCACGGTCAGGAACACTTCGCGCATCACCGAGGAGATGAAGGGGATCACCATGATCGCCAGCACGAAGCCGGCGGTGAGCACGCCGATGCCCAGCGGCGGACCCTGGAACAGCGGGCCGATGATCGGCAGCGTGCCCAGGTGATCATTGAGGAACGGGGTGACGTACTCGGTCATCACCGGGACCAGCACGAACAGGCCCCACATGCCGTAGATGATCGAGGGGATACCGGCCAGCAGTTCGATGGCGGTACCGACCGGGCCACGCAGCCAGCGCGGGGCGACCTCGGTCAGGAAGAAGGCGATACCGAAGCTCACCGGCACCGCGATGACCATCGCGATCAGGGCCGTGACCAGGGTGCCGTAGATCGGTGCAAGCGCACCGAACTTGTTCTCCACCGGATTCCATTCGGAGGAGTAGAAGAAGCTCAGGCCTTGCTCCTGCAGGGCATGGCGGCCGCCCCACAGCATCGAGAGCGCGGCGCAGGCCAGGGCGACCAGCACCAGGATGACGGTGGCGATCAGGACCCACCGGAACAGTTTGTCATTGCGGGCGTCACGCAGGTCGCGGGTGGACGGTGCGGGAACAGGCTGGGCGATGGCATTCATGGGAAAGGCGGGGGCCCAAAATTAGGTGGGGTAGTGCCAGGCCATGCCTGGCAGAACGGTGTCATGGCGCCACACTCCGGACCCGCGCAATGCGCGGGTCCGGTCTGGATCACTTGAATTCAGCCGCCCAGTACCCTTCGATCTGCGTGACCAGCTCGGCCGGCAGCGGCACGTAGTGCAGTTCGTTGGCCTGGGTCTGGCCCTTCTCGAAGGCCCACTTGAAGAACGCCAGGGTGTCCTTGCTGCGCTGGGCATCCTTGGGCTGCTTGTGCATCAGCATGAAGTTGGTGGCGGTGATCGGCCATGCCTGGTCGCCCGGGGCATTGGTGATGACCAGGTTGAAGTCCTTGGCACTGGCCCAGTCGGCGCTGGCGGCTGCCGCGGCGAAGGTTTCCGCGCTCGGCTGCACCCAGTTGCCGGCGGCGTTCTGCATCGAGGCGTACGGCATGCCGTTCTGCAGCGCGTAGGCCAGTTCGACGTAGCCGATCGAGCCCTTGATCTGCTTCACGTACGACGCCACGCCTTCGTTGCCCTTGCCACCCACGCCGTCCGGCCACTGCACCGAGGTGCCTTCGCCGACCTTGCTCTTCCAGTCCGGGCTGACCTTGGACAGGTAGTTGGAGAAGTTGAACGTGGTGCCCGAGCCGTCCGAACGGTGGACCAGGGTGATCTTGCCGTCGGGCAGTTTGACGCCCGGGTTGGCGGCGACGATGGCCGGTTCGTTCCAGGTCTTGACCTTGCCCAGGAAGATATCGGCCAGCAGGGCGCCGCTCAGGCGCAGCTTGCCGGCTTCCAGGCCGTCGATGTTGACCACCGGCACCACGCCACCGATCGCCGACGGGAACTGGCCGAGGCCGGCCTGGGCCAGCTCTTCGCTGCTCAGCGGCTTGTCGGAGGAACCAAAATCAACGGTGCCGGCCTTGATCTGGGCGATGCCGCCACCGGAACCGATCGACTGGTAGTTGATCTTGGCGCCGGTGGCGGTGTTGTAGTCGGCCGACCACTTGGACACCAGCGGGAAAATGAAGGAGGCACCGGCGCCGGAAATCTCGGCGGTCAGGCGATCGCCAGCGGCCGGAGCGGCAGCGGGCGCATCGGTGGCCGGCGCGGCGGCCTGGCCTTCAGCGCCCGGCTTGCAGGCGGAAAGACCCAGCGCGATGGCCAGGGAAAGGGCGGCGATGCTGGCCGTGTGCAGTTTCATGCGTCACTCCATAGCGGGATAAGGGCCGGTCTTTCCGGCGACGCGACTATGAAATGATGTTTTTGTTACAGCTTGATGACGCCGTGACCGAGCGCACGCAAAGCCTTGCGGCACAAGGGTCGGGCGTTTTGCGGCAGGCAACAAAAAGGCGCGGAACCTTGCGGTCCGCGCCCGATGGCGCCGGAAGGGGAGAGAGGTCCTTCCGGCGCCATTGCACTGTCCGGTGGGTTGCGTCGGGGGCGACGCGTACCGACCAACGGTCGGCACCTACCGGCAGGTCACCACCGTGGGTGGTGACTTCCTCAATACTTCAGGTTCTGCGACCAGTAGGTCTCGATCTGCTTGACCAGGGTGTCCGGCAGCGGGACGTAGTCGAGCTGCTTGGCCTGCGCATCGCCGCTCTTGTAGATCCAGCGGAAGAATTCCTGGGTGGCCTTGGCGTTGGCGACGTTCTTGGGCTGCTTGCGGACCAGGATGAAGTTGGTGGCGGTGATCGGCCACGCATCGGCGCCCGGGGCGTTGGTCATGACCAGGTAGAAGTCCTTCGCGCTGGCCCAGTCGGCGCTGGCAGCAGCGGCGGCGAAGGAGGTGTCGCTCGGCAGCACGATCTTGCCCGAGGCGTTCTTCATCGCAGCGTAGGACATCTTGTTCTGCAGCGCGTAGGACAGTTCGACGTAGCCGATGCCGCCCTTGATCTGCTTCACGTAGGCGGCAACGCCTTCGTTGCCCTTGCCACCGATGCCGACCGGCCACTGGACGGAGGTGCCTTCACCGACCTTGGTCTTCCACTCCGGGTTGACCTTGGAAAGGTAGTTGACGAAGTTGAAGGTGGTGCCCGAACCGTCCGAGCGGTGCACGACGGTGATCTTGCCGTCGGGCAGCTTCACGCCGGGGTTCAGCGCGGCGATCGCCGGGTCGTTCCAGGTCTTGATCTTGCCCAGGAAGATGTTGCCCAGGGTCGGGCCATCGAGCTTCAGCGCGCCCGGGGCAATGCCGGCCACGTTGATCACCGGGACCACGCCGCCGATCACCGACGGGAACTGGGCCAGGCCGGCCGCCGCCAGTTCTTCCGGCTTCAGCGGGGCATCGGAGGAGCCGAAATCAACGGTCGCCGCCTTGATCTGGGCGATACCGCCACCGGAACCGATGGACTGGTAGTTGACCTTCTTGCCGGTCGCGGTGCTGTAGTCGGCCGACCACTTGGACATGACCGGGTAGATGAACGAGGCGCCCGCGCCGGTCACATCGGCGGCGTTGGCGGCGAACACGGACGACGCGGCGAGGACGGCAACGACGGCGCGCGACTTGAAGGCGTGGATCACGGGGTGGCTCCTGGGATGGATGAAGGTGCGGGGTGTCCCGCCCGGTGCTCATTCCATAACGGTTCGATGACAGCGCAGCGTCTGTCATATGACTGGGTTGTGACATGTGTCACGGGGCGCTCCCGCCGGGGCGCGGAAGCTTCCCGTATACCCCTGGCGAGCGTTCAGATCCTTGACCGACAGCGCTAAAAGTTGTGGCAAGGAGGCGTAGTTTCATATGGCGCGAATGGTGGCGCATCACGAAGCAGAGGGGTTGAACATGTCCAATCTTGTACTTGTGGATCTGGAAAAACGCATCTCAGCGATCAGTGAAGAAGACGCGATGTACCGTGATGGCGAGCGTATTGATCTTGCCTGAGGGCCAAAGGGAGGCGGGCGTAAGCCCGCCTCCTTCAAAGCTAAGTGAGGTATGCGATGCGTTACACCAAGCCGCTGTTGAAGCGATCTCATCATGTAATCGTCTCGGATGACGGAGATATATGCATCGGAGAAAACCCGCGGAGAGCAAAGATTCCGCTCCTTTCAGGAAGCACGAATGCGAAATGATTTCTGCAATGGAAATCGGCTTGTAAACGCATGGCAAAGCTCTCCTTCACTGGCAGTGATGGCTGGATTGGCGGCTGATCAAGTAGTGAAACTGATCACTCGCCACGATGGCTGCAGATTAATCGGGCGCCGGTTCCACCTATCGCTGCAGTCTTATGAAGTTAGAGAGGAAATTGTCTTTGAGTACGCTTGATGAAATTCGTGCTGCTTTTGTGCGCGACGGGTTCGCGCACTTCAATCTGGCGACCCACCTCCCAGAAGTGCAGGTGGCTGCTAGCGGCCTCGAGCTGGTTCCAGAACACGCGTGGTCACATATCGTCAAGAATCATGAGGGAGAGTTTGAGTTTCCGCTTGACCGCTTCAGTGAGATGGCCGGCCATCAGCGTTTGGCAGAGGATGATTTGAGGGAAGGCAGGTTTTCATTCTCCTTCGAGAGGCTCAACGATACGCCTGCTAATGCCGCAATTCTCGAACTTCAATGTATGAAAGGCTTGTTGAATTCGCCGGCGATGTCGGAGCTGCTCCTGCATGTCACTGCCCGTAAGCCGAGCAGGATCGTGCAGTGCTATGTCAGTCGATTCAGGAAAGGACACTTTATCTACACTCACCGCGATCCGGGGCAGAGCTTTGGCGTCGCAGTGAACTTGACACGTCGCTGGGACCCCAATCACGGTGGGCTCACTGTCATTTTGGACGAAGGTGGGAGCGCGGTAAGAGCGTGCCTGGTGCCGGTTGCGTTCCAGACGCTGGTGTTTGATACCAGTGAGCGCTCTACGCCGCACTTTGTCTCCATGGTGTCAGCGACCCCACCATGCGCCCGCATGGCAGCGATTGCCCGCTACGACGCCACTGTTGAATGAAAGGCGCACCAATCGACCGCCGTAGCCTGGGCGCTGCCCTGATCGTCATCGTCATCTGGAGCACCAGCTTCTCGTTCGCCAAGGAAGCCATCCATCACCTTGGTCCGTGGTTGTTCCGGTGCTACAGCATGGCGATCGCGGTGTTGCCGCTGCTGCCATTTGTGCGCCGCAGCCTGGTCGATTTGTGGATCCTGCCACCGCGGGAGCGTCGGTACCTGTTGTGGGCGGTAACGTTGACCGGCAGCGTGGTAGCGTCGCTCAACATGCTCGCGCTGGCATACTTTCCCGCCTCCAGCGTGTTGGCGATGATGTATACGATGCCGGCGTTTGCCAGCCTGATCCAAGCCGGCACCCGCCGGTCGTGGTCCTGGCTGACACTGGCGGCGCCCGCCGCTGCCCTTGCCGGTGTAGGGGTCTACAGCGGAGATGCCAGCTTGGGCGCAGGGGCCGTGCTGGTGCTGTGCAATGCGGTGCTGTGGGCGGTGGGCACGACGTTGTCGGGCAGGGTTGGCACGGCCCTGCAGCCTTTCACGGCGGTTACCGTGCAGATGCTGATTGCGTTCATGACGAGCCTGCCAATGGTACTGGTCGCGGTCGTTGCGTTCGATCAACCCTTGCGGATGCCGTCGCAGTTCGACGCGGTGGGTATCCTGTATGCGGGGCTGCTTAATGGAGCGCTGGTGTTCTGGCTGTGGTACTACGCTATCCGCGGGCTCGGGGCGTTGCGTGCCTCCTGGTTTACCTTGTTCGTACCAATCCTGGGCGCAGCTTTCGCTGCTGCGTTCTTTTCCGAGCGCTTGGGCGGGCGTGAGCTGCTTGGCATTGGCCTGATCAGCCTCAGCATGCTGATCCAGCGTGGTGTATCACGCCGACAGGCCGCAAGGACGCCGTAAGCGCCGTGGACGGCTTCGTAACAATCCTTGCGGGTCGGGCGCTGGGGCCGGGCACGAAAAAAGGCGCAGCCGAAGCTGCGCCTTTGTGTCACACGCGTACTGCAGGGCTTACCAGAAGAACTGCAGGCGGGCTTCGAGGATGTTCGGATCGTCGTTGACGAACGTGCGCGCGGTCGAGCTGTACTTCTTGCTGTCCACCATCACGTAGTTCAGCGCGAACTTGGTGTTGGAGCGCCAGTAGTAGTTCACGCCCACGGTCCAGATGTCCATCTTGCCGCCCAGCACGCCATCGACGATCGGCGGGCGACCGGCCACCGGGTTCGCCGACAGATTGCCGTCGTTGAGGTCCATGTGGTCGTAACGCGCACCCAGCTGCCACATGCCGCGGCCCGGCTCATCCGGCAGGCCGGTGGTCGGGGTGCCGCCCTTGTAACCCCAGGTCTCGCCGCTGATGTTCCACAGGCCGCTGACGTAGTAACCGTCGCTGCTGTAGTTGTCGTGCGAGTAACGCTTGGCCTTGCTGGTGTAGTACTCGGCCTGGGCCTTGAACGGGCCGCCGATGTACATCGCTTCGGCGCCGATCGTGCTCACGCGGTCGGTGTCCACCATGTTGCCGCTGTCGACCAGGCGCGCGGTGGCCAGGTCGGCGTTGGGACGGGCACGCACGCGCAGGGTGTCGGCGTCGGTGTCGTAGTCCACATAGCTCAGGCCGAAGTGCAGGACCTGGCCCTTCTCATTGATCGGGGCCCAGGTGCCACGGGCGCCGTAGCCGCTGCCGTGCGCGAGGTTGCGGGTCAGTTCGCGGCCGAAGCCGCTGGCGGTGACGGACCAGTTGTTGTCACCGATGCTGTAGGCGCCACCGAGGCGGCGGGCCACGGCGTAGGTATTGGTGACCGCGGCCTTGGAGATGAAGTCGTTGTTCTTGGTGCTGGAGAGTTCTTCCAGGCTGTTGGGCTGTTTGAACTGGCCGAACTGCACGAAGTGGTTGGCGTTGCCGGCCAGCTTGTACTTCAGGTTGGTGTCCAGGAACTTGTCGGCCTTGGCGTCGTAGCCCACCACCCATTCCACGTTGCCCGGGCCCTTGCCCTTGAGCACCAGCTCGGCGCGGCGCAGCTCGAATTCGCTGTTCTTGCCGTTGCCGGCATCACCGCCGTTGAGGTCGGTCACATCGTTGTCGAACCAGTTGCCGTCGGCCTGGACCAGGCCCTCGAACGTGATTTCCGAACCGCCGATCACATCGATGGCCACTTCAGCGTGAGCGGCCGGAACGAACAGCGCAGCCGCCACGGCCGCAGTAAGAAGTTGGCGATGCAGTTTCATGGAAGGAGCCTTGCAGGCAGGTGGGAAGATGCTCCGCAGGCTAATTAGTGAAGATTGCGTAAATGTGACAGTTTCGGACAAACCGTCATCGCCCGTATCCCAAGCGGCGTCAGGGGCTGCTATTGATGCCGTCTGGAGATGACCGCCGGGTTGCGCCCATGTGGCAGTCGTCGCCCCCGTTCAGGCAGCCGTCTTTTCCTTGAAACGGCACAGGTCGCGGATCACGCATTGTGGGCAGTCCGGCTTGCGTGCCTTGCACACGTAACGGCCATGCAGGATCAGCCAGTGATGCGCATCGAGCAGGAACTCGGCCGGGATCACCTTGACCAGCAGATCCTCCACCGCACGCACGTCCTTGCCCGGCGCCAGCCCGGTGCGGTTGGAGACGCGGAAGATGTGCGTGTCCACTGCCATCACCGGTTCGCCGAAGGCCGTGTTGAGCACGACATTGGCGGTCTTGCGACCGACACCGGGAAGCGCCTCGAGTGCAGCACGATCACGCGGCACCTCGCCGCCGTGCTGTTCGACCAACATGGCGCACGCGGCAATCACGTTCTTCGCTTTCGCGTTGTACAGGCCGATGGTGGCGATGTACTTCTTCAAGCCGTCCTCACCGAGAGCGAGGATCGCCTGCGGGGTATTGGCGACCGGGAACAGTTTGCGCGTGGCCTTGTTGACGCCGACATCGGTGGCCTGCGCCGACAACGTGACCGCCACCAGCAGTTCGAACGGCGAGCTGTACTCCAGTTCGGTCCTGGGGTGCGGGTTGAGCTCGCGCAGGCGCGTGAACATTTCGATCACGTCGGCCTTGGGCATGCGCGCGGTGCGTGCGACGGTTTTCTTCATCGTGGCCATCAGGAGGTGCGGCCTGCGGCCTTGGCCTTGGCGCGCGCGAGAATCGCGGCAGCGGCCGAGGGCAGGGCGGGTTTCTGGATCTCGGGTGTAGGGGGCGGTGCACGGCGTGCATCGCGCTCGGCCGCACGGCGCGCGAGTCGCTGCTGGCGCTGGCGGTAGCGCTCGCGTGCGGCCCAGGCACGTTGCAATTGCTGCTGTGCGTGCTGCAGCCGCTGTGGAAGATCGGGATGATCGGGCCGCAGCGCTTCGTCGCCCGGCTGCGGGACGTAGTCCATCAACCCGGCCGCCAGCGCGGCATCCCATTGATCGTCGAGGACGAGTGCCAGCAGCTGCGCCGGCGAAGCGGTATCGGAAGGCGACATGGCTCAGCGGTTCTGGAACACCGGCGGCCGCCGCGCCAGGAACGCGCTGGTGCCTTCGCGCATGTCCTCGGTGGCGAACATCAGGCCGAACTGCACGCTCTCGTACTCCAGTCCCTCGCCGAGCGAACATTCGCCGCCGATATGGATCGCATCGAGGATGCCGCGCAGCGCGAGAGGCGCGGCCGAGGCCAATTGCGACGCCAGAGCCTGGACGCGGGCATCCAGCTCCGCAGCCGGGACCACCTCATTGACGATGCCCAGTTGCGCGGCACGCGCGGCGGTGATCGGGGTGCCCAGCAGGCACAGCTCCAGTGCGGCGGCGCGGCCGCACAGGCGCAGCAGCCGCTGGCTGCCACCGAAGCCGGGGATCAGGCCCAGATGGATCTCTGGCTGACCGACCTTGGCGGTCTCCGCGGCCACCCGGAGGTGGCAGGCCATGGCCAGTTCCAGGCCGCCGCCCAGCGCAAATCCGTTGATCTTGCCGATCACCGGCTTGGGCATGCGCTCGATGCGGCGCATCAACCCTTGGCCGAGCAGTGAGAAATCACGACCCTGAACCGCGCTCAGGCCGTTCATTTCGGCAATGTCCGCACCGGCGACGAACGCCTTGGGACCGGCGCCGGTCAGCACCACCACCCGCACCCCAGGGGCGGCAGCGGCCTCGGCGAAGGCCGTATCAAGGGCTTCCAGGGTCGCCCGGTTCAGGGCGTTGAGTTTGTCCGGGCGGTTGACCGTCACAGTGCGTACGGCACCATCGTCCATAATCGCGATAAGGGCGTCGGCCACGGCAGGACTCCTGAAAACGTTAAAAAAAAGTGATGTTGAACTCTTGAAACGAAGTCAGGTCAGAGCCTGCGTCGTTAGTGGCGGTTCAACGTTGCGGCGGCTATCCTAACCCGTCGCCTCAGGGCGG
>Ga0160473_101621_pt1 | contig 10520 bp, 7 predicted proteins | sample HID1975I_E11MG_FD_108217 | JGI IMG/M metagenome (GOLD analysis project Ga0160473, IMG submission 108217) | Enriched soil microbial communities from UW Madison campus, WI, USA - HID1975I_E11 MG | ecosystem: Environmental > Terrestrial > Soil > Unclassified | place: USA: Madison, Wisconsin... | reverse complement strand
GGCCCAAATGTTGAATACACCTGTAGAGCCGTCGTAAGTAACTGCGATATGGGTCCATTTATCGGCTCCGATTTTAGGCGATGAACTGTTATTGAGGTTATCCTGGGTACCTCCACCGACAGTGGTGAAAACCGGTTGTATTCTCAAAATATCAGTATTGGATGCAGGAAAAGCATTGGTGTTAAGTATAAAGTTGATGTTTCCATTAAAGATACCGGGCCTGGCTAACTGAAACAGCATGGTTCTTTTAGTACCATTATTTAAGATCTTAACCCAAAGGCTGATAGAAAAGCTTTTTAAAGAATCGGTTTTAAACTTAGAAAACTGGGTAGCGTAATATAAGTATCCACCGTTGAGGCTTAATGCTTTGCCCCTGACCCCGCCTTCAACTACCTGGTCGTTAGCGGTGGAAGTGGGTGCGGTGCCAGTTAACTTTTCGGTCTTATTTTCATCAAAACTCCAATAGGCCGCCAGTTTATCAGGAAAGATCTCATCTGAACTATTGTATCCCTCGATCAAGCCTGCGTAGTCGTCGGGAGATACAGAGGGCAGTTTATTTGGATTGCCATCTTTTTTACACGCTGATATGTTTAGAGCCAAGACTACAAATAAGACGCTGCATAAAATATATGAATTTGAATATTTCATCTCTACTGTTTTAAATTTTATAGATCAATAACCGGGATTCTGGGTAAGAACGCCTTTACTTAAATCAATCTGTGTTTGTGGAATGGGTAATAACACGTCGCGGCTTTCGTTAAAACTTGTTTTTCCTACTGCCTGCAACCTGTCGCCTGCAATTCCCCAGCGTACCAAATCAAAGAAGCGATCGTGTTCCATAGCGAGTTCTACACGACGTTCGTGGCGAATAGCGTCTCTTAATAGTGCCTGGTCGGTAGTTGTTACCGGGGGAAGAATGGCATTGTTTCCTGCCCTGGCTCTTGCTCTAACCATTTCCAACTTTGCCAAAGCTTCAGCAGGATTTCCGGTTTCATTGGCAGCTTCGGCATACATTAATAAAACATCGGCATAACGAAGTATGCGTACATTGAACCAATAGCCCGACAAGTTGCCTATGGAAGCACGCATTGCCGGATTGGTATACACCTTATTATTATACATGGGATTTGTCAAACCTACAGGAATATCCTCGCCGTAGATTGTTTTATAAGTAGTATCAGAAGTGCTGGTAAAGAGAATAGTCCTTGTCTTACGGGGGTCACCTGGCTCATAGGCATTATTTGCCAGATCAGGGCTGGGCGTATTCCATCCCCAACCTAAGTTCCATGCACCAGCACCTCTTATACCCTGTATTTGTGCATATTGAACGCCGATGTCGTTGGGTATAGCTGCAGTGGCAGTAGCCTGTACTTCAAATACCGATTCCATACTATTCTCGCCTTGTTCCCTAAATTCTGTATCATACGAGATCAGGCTGTATTGTCCGGAATTTATTACCAAACTTGCAGTAGCCATTGCAGGACCCCATTTTTGCTGCGTCAGGTACACTTTGGCCAGTAAACCATTTGCAGCTCCCATGGTTGCACGACCAACAAATTTAGCATCCCAACTGGGTGGAAGATTTGCAGCTGCAAACTGCAAATCGCTCTCTATTAAAGTATAAATCGCGGCTGCGCTACTTTGTGGAACATTGCTTTCAGAAACAGAATTGCTGAATACAGAATCTACCAGCGGCACCCTTCCAAAAAAACGAACCAAATTAAAATAGGCATATCCCCTTAAAAATTTCGCTTCAGCTTCTGCCTGCGTTTTAATTTCAGGAGTTGCTTCTATAGCAGCGTTATTTTTAATTTGGTCTAAAGCAATATTGCACTTATTCACAAAGTTGAAGTAACCTTTCCAGAGGGAATTCGCAAAACCATTATCGGGCGATACGGGGAAATTATCCATTTGTATGGCATTTGCACCTCCGTCTGCCGGATCACTTCCCTTCTCTGCATCGTCACTACGGATGCTTGTCGCGCAAATAAATGATTGACTGTGTACGTCAAAAGATCTTAGTTCGGAATAAGCGCCCATGAGATAAGTGTCATAAGGACCAGAACCGCCAGGATAAGGATAGTTTTCAGTAGTGTATTGCCCCTGCGGCATCCGGTCTAAAAAGTCTTTTTTGCAACCTGCAAAAAGAGAAACAACGACTAACATGAAAATTAGTCCGTGGTTTGCTGATATTTTTAGTTTCATTGTATTTGAATTAATTGCATGAGTTAAAATGTTGCATTTACTCCAACAGAGTATATAGCAGGAACAGGATAGGTTCCATTGTCTGCACCACTTGCTATTGGGTTGCTAATAGAAGCTTCTGGTGTATAGCCGGTGGTTTTTGTAAATGTGGCTACATTCTGACCACTTACATACAAACGAAGTTGTTTTACTGTTTTACCTAAAGTTTTGGGAGTAAAATTAAATCCTAACTGAAGCGTGCGAATACGGAAATAATCTCCCGGTTCTAAATAATAAGTACTGAACAAAAAGTTATTTCCTCGAGTATTATCTAATATAGGTTCTATATTACTGGTACCGGGGCCACTCCATGCGTTTAACCGGTTGCTTTCGTAATTCAATACTGCAAAAGTTGCGGTACGCCTTTGTGTATAAACCTCATTACCGGCAACACCTTGTCCTTCAAGTATAATATCAAATCCTTTATAACCTAAAGAAATATTTACGCCAAAATTGTAAACAGGAAAAGGCGTACCAAGATAGGTTCTGTCTTTAGCGTCAATAATTCCATCTCCATTTACATCTTCATACGATATATCACCCGGCAATGAACTTGAAAAACCTGGTTTCTTATCGAGCTCAGCAACAGTTTGATAAATACCGGTTTGCCTGTAACCATAGAAATAGCCGATAGATCGCCCTGTTTCGGTTTTGTTTACACCACTATTTCCCAGGATCTCGAAATTAAAATTGTTGCCAATTGACTCAACCTTGTTTTTATTATAACTAAAGTTTGCACTCGCACGATATGTAAAGTCTTCACCGATCCTGTCGTTCCAACCTAAACTAACTTCAATACCCCTGTTGGTGATAGTACCTAAGTTTGTTCTATACGAATAGTTTCCGGCAGTGCCTGGAAGAGTAAGTGATGTAAGAATGTCTTTTGTTGTTCTGTCATAAAAAGTAATTTCAGGACTTAATCTATTGTTTAAAAGACGTGCTTCCAATCCTATATCAATACCTCTGACAACTTCCCAGTGTAAATTCGGATCCGGTACATAAGCCGGTGAAACAGACCCATAAACATTATCTCCGAATACGCCAACATTTGCAGTAGTAAGTCCCGGCAGATATAAGTTAGATGGCAATCCCAATCCACTTCCTACGGTACCCCATGCACCACGCAGTTTTAAAAAGTTAAGTGCTTTTACATTTCTAAAAAAGTTTTCATCACTAACAACCCATCCCACACCGATACTTCCAAAATTCCCCCACCTGTTCTCAGGAGAAAATTTTGAACTCCCGTCTCTTCTAAATGATGCAGTTAGGAGATACTTGTTTGCAAAAGAATAATTCACCCTTCCCAAAAATGACATATAAGACTCTTCGCCGCCGCCGCCGCCATTTGTAATGGGGTTATTAGCGTTGACGACACCTAAGTACCAGAAATCAGGATTATCAGGAATGTTTAATGTAGTATCTCTCCTGTTTCCGGAAACGTTTGAACTACCCTGAAATAGGGTGGTAAATCCTGCTGTTGCAGTCAAATGATGACCTCCGGCAAAAGTTTGATCAAAAGTCAGAATATGATCTTGCTGAAACTTGCGGTATTCTTCCTGTTTCTGGCTTACACTTGTTCTCGCACTCTCATCAAAAGTCGTATCAGTTGCGCCATTATTTTCTCCAAGATTAACATTCTTAAACGGCAGAGGGTTATAGCTACGGCTATTATTAAATCCGAGGTCGGTATAAAAAGAAGATCTTAAGGTAAAGTGATTTAAGAATTTTACTTCTCCAAATACACTTCCTATAACCCGATATCCTTTGTCGATACTGTTCCCATTGTTTCGATCGATTCGGGCCTGGGGATTACTAACCTGCGCTCTTTGGAAAGAAGGCATACTATAATACAAATCCGGACCTGCCTGGATAGGAACAATTGGAGCAGCCCATAAAGCATTGTTCAAATCAGCAGCAGGACTATTTTGTATCCAATGGAAGCCTGTAATATCTCCTCCGATTTTAATGTTATCTGTTATCCTTATTTCCTGGTTCAGACGGCCAATATATTTTTTATAATTATCATACTTTAAAACACCTTCCTGATCATTGTATCCTAAACTAAACAACGTGCTGCTTTTTTCGCCGCTGGTTGAAACAGTTAAAGTGTTTGTATTGATAACTGCATCGCGGAAAATTAAATCCTGCCAGTTTGTGTTTGCCGTATAATTACTGTAATCAAATGCCGCAGCATTTAAATTTGAAAGCTGTGCAGAGTATAATTTTTTAAATCCTGCAGCATCCACCACATCAATTTTATTATTTACTTTTTGAACACCTATATTACTTTGGAAAGTAACGCGGGTTTGTCCTTTTGCCGCTCTTTTTGTTGTTACGATAATTACACCGTTACCTCCCTGTAAACCGAAAATAGCAATTGATGAAGGATCACGGAGAACTTCAATACTTTCAATATCAGCAGGATTTAAATAATCTATATTGGTTTGAAAAACGCCGTCTACAACATAAAGCGGGTCGGTATTATTGGTACTGTTTACGCCACGAATTCTTACTGTAGGAGAAGCTCCTGCACGGCCACTGTTTACAACAGTTAGACCAGCTACTTTTCCCTGCAACGACGAAACAGGGTTGGTAGCAGGTAATCTGGCTAAATCTTCTCCTTTTACACTGGTTATTGATCCTGTCAGATCTCTTTTTCTCTGGGTACCGTAACCTACCACAACTACCTGTTCCAGCTCCCTGTTGGACGAGGCGAGAGATACAGGTATATCAGCCCTTCCGTCTACAGGAATTTCCTGGCTTATATATCCTACAGAAGAAAATACATGCGTTTCATTGGGTGCTGCCACTATTGTGAATCTTCCTGAAGCATTTGTCGAGGTGCCTCTCGTGGTACCTTTTATTGTTACGCTGACCACATTCAGGGGTGTGCCATTTTCCCCGGTTACAGTACCTGACACCGATATGTCCTGCGCCGCAACTGTAAATGAAACTGAAAAGAATAAAAACAGAACTGCAAATAATTTCATTGTCGAATGAAATGGATCGTATGCTTTTTTCGCAATCATCAAACGTTGGCTCATGTTATTTATGTATTAGTAAATGATTCAACAGGAATTGTTCGTCAGGTAGGAAATAAGTTCTACTATTTTCTTAATAGCGAAAATCTGTTGAAAAAATATTTAAGGCCTGGTATTGAAATCCTTGAAGTTTATTTTTTTTGTAATTCTCATTTTGCGTCAATAAAAGATTTCTGTTCTTGTGGTATCGGCAAAACAAGCCAGAAAGGCTCTCTATAGTCACTAAAAATTGTTGCATGTTCTTTCTGTTTAAATTGAAGAAGAAACAATCCGAATAAAAACAAAAAATATAGCGGGTGAGGAATTAGGCCGTAGTACTATCCGGGATGGAAATACTTGAGTTGCGGTAGAAAACATTTCATATACTTATCAATTATTGGATAAAAATGGAAGTAATGAACCAGTGTATACAAGACATCGAATCACTACTTTTTGCTGCATAAAGGCTGTTAATGTCCGCCTTCTATTTTGCTTTTACTCTTATTCAAAAGTCGGGCCTTTACGTTCATCGGCAAACCTTTTTGCATCTTCAGTTTCCCCGGCGAAGTGCGTTTTTACATCTAAACAGCCTTCAATACAACATGGAAAAAGCTGCCTAAAGATTTGCGGTACAAGGGAGTGACACAACGATGTTGACTGAAGATATTCCGATTGTTTCCAAAATGTTCTAACAAATGCCAGGCAGCAAAAACTAAGCAGGCAAAACAGCAGGTGATGAAATATAGGCCGGTGATTCGGGCATTTCGGACAGTATTTCGCTTACTCCATTACAAATATCATTTTCGTTGGGCATTGGTGTTGGGCAGTTATACACCTGTTTGTACAAAAACTGCACAACCTCGTTTTTGCTTCGGCTGTTTTCATCTACCCCAAACTCCAATATCCTGTTCGCAACCATCCAGGGTGTATGCTGGGGATTTGTTTGAGCATATAAAACAACCACAAGCGTGTTTACCGCAGCCGCAATATGCACCGTTCCGGTATTGACAGATACTACCACCGGCGCTTCTTTAACCAATGCTATAAACTCATTCAGTTTCAGTAAACCGGCGATAGAAAATGCATTTGTACCAGCCGCAGAAGCAAGTTCGTCACACATCGGCTTCTCAGAACCAGCGCCGGTAAAAAGCACCTGGTAACCTTTTTCTTCAATTAATTTCCTGGCGGCTTTAATCCAGAGAGCAGAAGGATATTCTCTTTTCTTTTCGCTTACGCCGGCATGAAAGATCAGCCAGGGTTTATTGAGATCTATACTTGCATTGGTTAATTTGGTCTTAACAGCCGAAAAAACTTCGTGCGAAATATGTAACTGTAAACGATGGTCATTTGTGGTCGCTCCCACCGATTGAACCAGTTCAAGATCTCTCGTCACCTGGTGTTGGATGAAAGTATAAGGCTCCTGGTCAGGCACCCACTCAGTCAATAATTTGTAAGGATTTTCGCGGCTATAAGCCAGCCGCAATGGAATACCGGCCATATAAGCGATCATAGCTGCGGGCATGGGGTTTTGGCTAAAGACAGTAAAGATGACGGCAGCGTCGAAATTTCTCTCTTTCAGTTGCTGCACCAAAGTAAATATGGCTTCGCTACCGGCTACTTCTTTGGCCTTTACCCAGGGAAGGTCGAATACAATTACATCGTCTATTTCAGGCAAATATGGCGTTATGCCGGCTGCCATAAAAGAGGTAAGAACAGTAATATGTGATGAAAAAGTTTGCTTTAAAGCCCGGATGGCGGGAGCTGACATGATCAAATCGCCCATGTTATCAGCCCTGATAATCAAAATTTTTTTACAATGCTGCCAGCTTTTTGTCATTTACTTCGGCGGTTTCGTTTGTATTTCTACAGATAAAGTTAGCAGCCTTGAGGAAATTTTTAGCTACATAAGTTGGTTTTCGAAAAGCTCCGTCTAACCATTCGGTTTCGTTACCATTATCGATGAGAATTGTTTTGCAGCCGGCGGTGCTTCCAGCTTCTATGTCGTTTAAAATGTCACCGATCATCCATGATCTTGCAGTATCTATATCCAACTCTTTTGCTGCCTGCAGTATCATTCCGGGTTTTGGTTTTCTGCAATCACAGTCTATCGCATATTCCGCTATTTTTCCCTCCAAAAGATGAGGACAGAAGTAATAACCTTCAACGTTTATTCCTTCTTTATTTAATAGCAGGTTGAGTTTCTCTTCAACTTTTACGAGATCTTTTATGTCAAAATATCCACGAGCTACGCCTGCCTGGTTAGAGATAACTACAAAAATAAATTGGTGGTTTTTCAGCAATTGCAATCCTTCGATCACACCATCTTCCAGTGTTATCAGGTCAGGATTTACGTTGTAAGGAACATCGGGAATGAGGGTGCCGTCTTTGTCCAGGAAAATCGCCTTTCTCTTTTCTGCCATTACTAAGCTGCCTGGCTCTTTTTGTTGATCGATTCTTGTTTTCTTGATGAAGAAACCAATGCAGGAACCTGTATCTGCTTGTAAAGATCGGCTACCAAAACGGCTACTTTTTGCCAGGTAAAGTTTTCTTTTACTCTCTGTATGGCAGCTTTTTTCATTTGCTGCTGCAGATCGGGGTTAGAGATAAGTAAATTAACTTTTTCAGCTAATGCATCCGGGTCATTTGGCGGAACGAGAAAACCTGTTTCTCCATCTACTACACTGTACTTGATTCCTCCTACATTTGCGCCGATAACCGGCGTTCCGCAAGCCATTGATTCTAAAGGAGTGATGCCAAAAGGCTCATACCACGGCGTTGAAATAAAGATGTCTGCAGCATTGTAATAGTACTTCAGCATTTCCCTGTTTTTTCTTCCCACAAAAGTTACTTTGTCTTCCACGCCTTCTGCCCTGGCTATTTTTTGCAACCTCGCTATTTCAGGACAAGCCATAGGGTTTGGATCGTCTGTCTCGCCGCCCACAATTACCAACCTATAGGGAACCCCTGAATTTTTCAGCCGTCCTAAAGAACGAACCACATTATCTACGCCTTTCCTCGGAACCATTCTGCCCAATTGCAGCAGGATCTTTTCTTCGCCGTGCAGACCGACAAGCGCACGGGCAATGTCTGTGCTGATCGGGTAAAATTCTTTTAAACTAAACCCACAGGGGATAATAGTTATTTTATCCACAGGGGTGTTATAATATTCTATCAGATCCGATTTATCCTGCGGGCATTCCGCTATAACGGCATCAGCATTTTGTACAATTTCTCTTTCGATCTTAATTCTTTCAGGAGGAAAATGATCGCTCTTGCCCTGGTAGATCTGTCTTACATATCCCAAAGCATGAAAGGTGATGACGAAAGGTATATTTAATGCTTCTTTCAGCCACATCGCCACGAGGCCCGACATAAAGAAGTTGGCGTGAATCAAATTATAATTAATTTTTTCAGTGGTGATGAAGTCTATCATGTCCTCTTTAAAATCGGGCATGTATTGTAATAATTCTTCTTTAGGCAATAAAGTCACCGGTCCTGCTTTTACATGAATGACGCGGATATTATTTTCCCAGTCTATCACTTTCGGAAGTTTGGGATCGTCCCACCGGGTATAAATATCAACCGGGTGTCCTGCAGACGCAAGGTGCTTTGCCAGTTCTGCTACATACACATTTTGTCCTCCGCTGTCAACTCCGCCTAATGAAGCTAACGGTGAAGCGTGTTCGCTGATGAATGCAATCTTTCTTTTCATAAAGTAATTGTTTGCAGAATTTCCTAATGAGAGAAAACCCTGTATTATTATCCAATCTTATGACCCATTATTTCCAATAATTCAATAAAGCTCTTTTCAGTCATCATCTTCTGCTTACAAAAAAAGCGCGAATTGAATACATGATCTCTTCAAAAATCACTGATAGAACCGGCAACTTCAAATTACTCAATGGTAAAGCCATGGTTTTAGTTTTTTTTCTATATCGGTATTAGTCAGTTTAAAGCGGAACAAGCCTGCGGGGAAGCGGTAATTTTTTATAAAAAACTTACTTTTAAAAAATTCCAGCTTTTGCAGTTCAATTCCCATAGATCTATGTATTAAAATCTGATAATGCTATAAAGTTGAATTTCAATTTTAATACCATTCTGATTTTCAACGTAAAACGATCCAAAGAAGTAGCAAGGGAAGAAATAGTAGAAAAAATTCCTCGATATGTTAATAAAAAGTTAACGAAAACCTATATCATTGAATTAAAATAACTTATCTATATAAATGCAATTTGAAAAACTTCTGTGCCAATTTTTTTATTTGTTTGGCTACAGATAATTTTTTGCAGGTATTTTCCACCGCTGATATTACCTTTGCGTCAGTTCTTATTAAATACTTATCAAGAAAGGCAGAGGACAATGGTCCTGTGAAGCCTTGGCAACCCTTACATTCTGCTCGGTTTATAAGAAGGTGCCAACTCCATCCCCTTCGACAGGGAAAGATAAGCCAGAGTAAAAGTTGCATAATATCATCAGTTCTTACCCTGATTTTAAAATATACTAAGCTCATCGGCCTTGTCGGTGGGCTTTTTTATTGCAGCCCTGCTTTCTTTTAAGTGTTTTTATTGTTACATCATTACCATAAATATTTAAAAGATAATGGACGCACACAAAAAGCTCACGATCGGTATTTTCGGTTTTGGAGTTGTCGGAGAAGGTTTATATAAAGTTCTGCAGCAGACACCGTCACTTAGCGCTCAGATCACTAAGGTTTGTATTAAACACCCAGGTAAAAAGAGAAATGCGCCGGCAGAATTATTTACCACTGACAAAGATGAACTGCTGTTCGACAAGGATATCAATGTAATTGTTGAGGTAATAGACGATTCTGAAGCTGCTTTTCAGATCGTTAGCACCGCATTGAGAAACGGAAAAGCCGTTGTAAGTGCCAGCAAGAAAATGATCGCCGAGCACCTGACCGAGATCTTGCAATTGCAGAAGGAGACCAACCAGCCCTTTCTTTACGAAGCGGCGGCTTGTGCCAGCATCCCCGTCATTCGTAATCTCGAAGAGTATTATGATAATGACCTGCTTCATTCTATCAAAGGCATTATCAACGGATCTACCAATTTTATTCTCAGCAAGATCTTTGAAGACCGCCTCGACTTCAGTCAGGCGCTGATGCTTGCCCAGCAGTTAGGATTTGCCGAAAGCAACCCGGTTTTAGATGTAGAGGGCTACGACGCAGTAAATAAGTGGAGCATTTTGCTAAATCATGCCTACGGTATCGTAGAGCATCCGAACAATATTTTGTTT
>Ga0160473_101617_pt1 | contig 10531 bp, 10 predicted proteins | sample HID1975I_E11MG_FD_108217 | JGI IMG/M metagenome (GOLD analysis project Ga0160473, IMG submission 108217) | Enriched soil microbial communities from UW Madison campus, WI, USA - HID1975I_E11 MG | ecosystem: Environmental > Terrestrial > Soil > Unclassified | place: USA: Madison, Wisconsin... | reverse complement strand
TTGGTGTTCGCCTTCATCCTGCTCAAACGGCCTGCGGCCGGGTGGGAGGCCGTCGCCCTGACCCTGTTCGGCTACGCGCTCGGCTGGGCGTCGTGGCGGTTGCTGGAGCGCGGGGTGTCGCGTTCGGCATGGCTGGCCGACATGCGGCGCGCGGTCGGGCTGCTGGTCGCCTTTCTGGCATTCGGTGCGGTGGCGGGCGCGGCGCTGGTCGCGAGCGACGGCTTCGTCCAGCGTTACCCCGCATCGGCGCGACCGTTGCTGCGGGCGCAGATGGACCGGCCGGACGGGCGATGCGCCTTCGTCACCCGGCTGCGGCAATGGCGCGGGCAGACTTGTCCGGTCGCCGGCATCGACCGACTGGGTGGGATCCTGTTCATCGGCGACTCGCATGTCGAAATGCAGAAGCCGGCGCTCGCCGCGCTTGGTCGGCGCTATGGCGTGCCGGTCTACATCACGAAGCAGAATTGCCGGATCGTCGACTTCGGCGTCGATCGGAACTGCGGCTGGAAGGTATGGCGTGGCATCGCCCGCGACATCCGCCGGCGCGGCATCACGCGGGTCGTGGCGATAGCGCTCTGGCCAGACACCTTCGACAGCGGTGCGTTCGACGCCGCCGTGGCCCGGTTGCGGGCAACGGGCGCACAGGTGGTGCTGGAGCGGCCGACGCCACAGGATACCGCGCTCGCGCCCGCTTTCTATCTGGCCGACCCGGATGGATGGAGCGATCGAAGCGCATACGATCGCGCCGCGCACGAGGCGCGCCAGCGTGGCGTCAACGAGGCGATCACCGCCTGGCGCGAGCGCGATCCGCGGATCCTGGTGCTCGATCCGACGCCGCTGCTTTGCCCGGCGGAGCGCTGCCTCTTTGCACAAGGCGGCAAGCCGCTCTATTCGGACACGCATCACCTGACCGCGGCGGGCGTGCGGGTGATCGCGCCGATCTACGATCCCCTGTTCGCTGCCGCCCGGCTGGAGCAGGCGAAGCGGACGGCCAACCCCGCGTCGCAGCCGGAGTGAGCAACGTGAAGATCAAACGCAAGCTGAAGCGCGCGATCTATCAGTTGCCGATCATGGCGCCGTATCGCGCGCATCGCGCCGACCGGTTGTCGCAGCGTTTTCGCGATCATCCGCTCGGCTTCCGCTTCGCCGGCCGCGATGCCTTCTTCCGCGACAATTGGGAGCCGGACGAGCGCGCGGCGATCATTGCGGGCCTGCGCGATACCGACGTTTTCATCGATGTCGGCGCGAACGAGGGCATCTACACCTGCATCGCCGCCAAGGCCGGCGTGCATGTCTGCGCGATCGAGCCGGAGGCGGGGAACCTCAAGTTCCTGCTGTCGAACGTGGAGGGCAATGGCTTCACCGACGTCGAGGTCTTTCCGCTGGCGGTGGCTGAAGGAGCGGCCGTGCGGCGTTTCTACGGCGACGGGGTGATCGCGTCGCTCGCGCCGCAGTGGCACGCCTGGCGACCGTCCTTCTCGCGCCTGACACCCGTCACCAGCCTCGACAATCTCTTTGCCGGGCGCTGGTCGGGCAAGCGGCTGTTCTTCAAGATCGACGTCGAGGGCGCCGAGATGGAGGCGATGCGTGGTGCGGAGGCTTTGCTCGCGCGGGAGGTGAAGCCGCGCTGGCTTATCGAGGTCTTCCCGCAGCAGCGGGACCGCGCGCGTTCGCCCAATCCGCAGTTTGCGGCTCTGTTCGAAACGATGTTCCGCCACGATTATGGCTGCACGCGGATCGATACCGGCGCTGCCGTGACCGCGAAGGACGTCGCGCGCTGGACGGCGGCGCCGGATTCGGCTGATCTCGGCCGCGCCAACTTCCTGTTCGCCTGAACCGGGCCGGGCGGCCCCGCCGGGATCAGTTGAGGGGCGGCTCGATCAGGATCTGCTGGATGCCCTTCAGCTTCTGCTTGAGCTTGCGCAGGCCGGTTCGGGCCTGGCGGCTATTATGCCGGTGGGACCATTCCGCGACGGCGCCGTCGCGGTTGCCGGCAGCGCCGATCCGATCCCAGAAGATCGGGAACCAGTCGGCGGCTTCTTCCAGAGCGACCGTCATCTTCATCGATTTGTCACGCAGGAAGCTGGAGATGTTGGCGTCGACCGTATCGACGAAATCCGTCGCGATCGCCGTCCGGCTATGTGGCGCAGCCCGCAGCACCCCGTTGCGGTAGGCGGGCATGATGCCGCCGACCGGGGCCCAGCGCTGCGCATAGCTGGCGATAACCTGGGCACGATCACGGCGCAGATGAACGTAGAAGGCATCGTCGCCATACGCCGCTTCCAGCCGGCCGAGATGCCAGGCCAGGCGGTTGTCGGCTTCGATGTGGTCGGGGGCGTAGGCGAACTTGTCGGGACCGACGAGCCGTGCCCGCGTTTCATGCCCAGCCGAGTAGTTCGTGATGTGGCGGCACGCCTGGACGAACGTCTTCGATCCGCATCTTCCGGTGCACAGGACGAAGATGTTCAAGCGTCACTCTCCCCACTCGGCGCGGCGCCCGTGACGACATCGCGACCGCTCACGTTCGCTTGCGCGCCAGGCGGGCGCGTTCTCCCGCAGCCCGCATCGCTGCCGCCTCGGCACGCGATCGCTTCGGCACCGGAACCCCGTTGAGGATCGTGGTGCCAAGGATGGCGGACGCGCCGAGATCAACCGGTCCGTCGATCACGTTGCGTCCCTCATACGTCCCCCGCGTTATCGCGCGGCGCGCTGCGCGCTGGCTCATCGTGCAGTCCCGATAAACCGGCCCGTCACTGAACGGGAGTACCCCGTCATTCTTCATTACGAACCGGCAACGATCGAACAACACGTTGTCCGCGTGCGAGAGGTCCGCCGACAGGTTCTTGCGTAGTCTGAGCTGTCCGGTCGGGGAGAGCGCCGGATCGTCGGTGAACAGGCAGGCGGTGAACCGGGTGGCGCGCGCCGGATCGGGATCGGAGAAGGGATGCACCAGGCTTCCGGCGAAGGTACAGCGGTCGAAGTGAAATCCCGGCTTGTGCGGCCAGGCCGACCAGTTGTCGGTGCCGACGAAGGTGCAGTCCGTGAACGACACGTCGGCGGTATCGCCCGAATCCGCGACCATACCGCAGCCGCGATTGTCGGCGAACCGGCAGCCGACGAAGACGATGCCCCGGATCGGCTTCTTGCGTTCCGCCTCGATGTCGACGCCCGCCCCGGGCGCGCTCGCGACCGGTCCGCGTGCGGTGCGGGTGAAGCTCGACTTTTCGATGCGATAGCCGTGGCCGCCGACGAGGCTCATGCCCTGGCGCCCATTGGCGTCGGCGCGGATGTTGACGAAGGCGCGAACCACCCCCGGCGTCGGATCGCGCGGGCCATCGACGTAGAAGCCGTCGTGCGGCTGGTGATGGGCGTAGACGTTGATCAGCCGTTCGGGCCCGGCATTGTTGCGCAGGACGACCCCGGCGCAGCCGATCTGCCAGCCCTTGTCGCCGCGTTTGCCGCCGAGCACCAGCTTGCCCGAATTGCCGTCCAGCTCGATGTTTTCGATGGTCACGCCACCGCTGCAGAACCGCGCCTCGATCATCGCCGCATAGGGTCGGGTCATGCCCTCAATGCCCTTGGCGGTGATGTCCGGCTTGGCCGACCCGTCGGGCAGGAACACACCGTAGCGCTGCCCGGCCGCGCAGCGCAGCGTCGCGCCGTTGCCGCGGATCACCACCGGCCGCGTGCAGCCGTTGAACGCCAGCAGCCGCACCTCGGTGAAGGCGCCGGCGGGCGTGCGCGTCTGCGTGCCCACCACGTAAACCGTGCGCCGCAGCTCGATCGTGCCGCCGCCCGCCGCGTTCACCGCATCCGACAAGCGCGCGAACGCCGCGCTGTCGTCGGTCCGCCCGTCGCCCTTGGCACCGAAGCGTTCGGGGGTGAAGACGACCTGCGCCTGGCCCCAGGCAGTCGACGACAGCGCGACGGCGACCACCGCGCTGGCAGCGCCCAGCAGCAATTGGCGGCGGTCCGGTACGCCTGTGACCATTCGAGCCTCCGTAAGCGGCCGCATCTACGCCTGCTGCCCGAAAGCTGTCGATGCGCCCTGTTCGGCCTGTCTCGCAGGGTGCCAGATTGGCACAATGCTGCGATGCAGGATAGAGCTTTCCTCCCGCTTGCCGGGGCGCTAGCAACCTTGCGCGGGTCCGGCATGAGGTTTGCGACGCGCGGTTGCCGGACGTTCCGGCCACAGGCGGCCAGCGGCTCGGACGCGGCGTAAGGGAGTCGGGCCGGGTATGACGACGCTTATCACCGGAGTTGCCGGGTTCATCGGCATGCATACCGCCGAACGTATGCTCGCCCGCGGCGATGCGGTGATCGGCATCGACATCGTCAACGACTATTACGATCCGCAGTTGAAGGAGGATCGCGTCGCCCGGCTGCAGGCGCAGTACGGGGACCGCTTCACCTTCCTGCGCATCGACTTCGCCGACATGGCCGCGCTCGATGCCGGGCTTGCATCGCACACGTTCGATCGCGTCATCCATCTAGGCGCGCAGGCCGGCGTGCGCTACTCGATCGAGAATCCGCACGCTTACGTGCAGTCGAACCTGGTCGGGCACGTCAATCTGCTAGAGGTCGCGCGCCACCGCAAGGTCGCGCACATGGTCTATGCGTCCAGCTCATCGGTCTACGGCGGCAACACCAACCTGCCGTTCCGGGTAGAGGATCGCGTCGATCACCCGCTGTCGCTCTACGCCGCCACCAAGAAGGCGGACGAGCTGATGAGCGAAACCTACGCCCATCTCTATCGCCTGCCGTTGACCGGTCTCCGTTTCTTTACTGTTTATGGGCCATGGGGACGCCCAGACATGGCGATGTGGATATTCACCAAGGCGATCTTCGCCGGCGAACCGATCCCGATCTTCGGGGAAGGGCAGATGGAGCGCGACTTCACCTATATCGACGACATCGTCAGCGGCGTTGTCGCCGCCCACGACAATCCGCCGCCGGATGACGGCGAGGAGAAGGCAGGCGGTAGCCGCGGGCCGCATCGGCTCTACAATATCGGCAACAACAATTCGGAGCAGCTCGGCCGCATGATCGAACTGCTCGAGCAAGCGTGCGGGCGCGAGGCGATCAAGACCTACCTGCCGATGCAACCGGGCGACGTTCGTCGCACCTATGCCGACATCAGCGCCATCCAGCGCGACCTGGGCTTTGCCCCGACCACCCCGATCGATCGCGGCATCCCAGCCTTCATCGATTGGTATCGCACCTACCACCGCGTCTGAACGCCAGGAACGCAAGCATGGATCAGCCGCGGATCGTCGTCGTCGGGCTCGGCTATGTCGGGCTGCCCCTGGCCGTGGCGCTCGCTCGCCATTTCAAGACGATCGGGATCGACATCGATCCGAGCCGGATCACCGAGCTCGAACGGCACCACGATCGCACCAACGAGATCGATGCCGATCGTCTGGCCAGCACCACGCTGTCGCTGACCAGCGATCCGGCGAGTGTGGCGCCCGCCGACGTCTACATCGTCACCGTGCCGACGCCGGTTGATGCTGCCAACCAGCCCGATCTGTCGATCGTCGAAAGCGCATCGCGAATGGTCGGCAAGATGCTGGACGGCGCGCGCCGGCCGATCGTGTGCTTCGAAAGCACGGTCTATCCGGGCGTGACCGAGGATGTCTGTGGGCCGATCCTGGAGCAGGTCTCCGGCCTTCGCCGGGGCGAGGACTTCTTCCTCGGCTATTCGCCCGAACGCATCAATCCGGGAGACCGGGAGCACACGATCGAGCGGATCACCAAGGTCGTCGCCGGTGAGAATCCGGCGGTCGCGGAACGGCTTTGCGCAATCTACGGCGCGGTAACCTCCGGCGGCACGCACCAGGCCGCGTCGATCAAGGTCGCCGAGGCCGCCAAGGTGATCGAGAATGCGCAGCGCGACATCAACATCGCCTTCATGAACGAGATCACGCGGATCTTCTCGCTCATGGACATATCGGTATGGGACGTCCTCAAAGCGGCCGGCACCAAGTGGAATTTCCTGCCGTTTCAGCCGGGGCTGGTCGGCGGTCACTGCATCGGCGTCGATCCCTATTATCTCGCGCACTGCGCCGCCGGGCTCGGCCACGACCCGGCCGTGATCCTGTCCGGTCGGGCGATCAACGACGGCATGGGCGCGTGGGTCGCGGGCGAACTGTCCGCCAAGATCGCCCCCAGGTCGGACGTGCTGGTGCTGGGCCTGACCTTCAAGGAAGACGTGCCTGACCTGCGCAACAGCAAGGTCGCCGACGTGATCGCTTCGCTGAAGGCGCTGGGCCACCGCGTCGATGTCGCCGATCCCCGCGCGAACCCGGCCGAGGCTTCCCACGAATATGGCCTGACGCTGGTGCAGAGTCCGGTCGAGGCGGCGTACGATGCGGTGCTGGTCGCGGTGCCGCACGCCGAATATCGGGAAGCCGGCAGCGCTGGCGCCGCCCGCCACCTGCGTCCGGGCGGCGTGCTGGCAGACCTGAAAGGATTGTTCGCCGGCGACAAACTGCCGGACGGGGTCGCTTACTGGGGCATCTGACCCCGGGCAAAGCGCCAGCGGCGGATGCCGAGGACGACCAACGCGATCGGTGCCAGGGTCAGCACGATGTCGTTGACCGTGTTGATCGGCGACCAAGGCCAGCGTGACAGGAAATAACGAAGCACGTCGATCGTCTCGTTGGCGAGTTCCAGCGCGGCGATCGGCAGCAGCGGCCGCCACGATCCCGACCGCACCCCCATCCATCGGGCGAAGATCGGGTAGAACAGCAGCCCGATCGCGACGTGCAGCGCCGCCTGCGGCACGTGCAGTATATCCGCCAAGCCCTCCTTGAAGTCGCCCCACAAGGCGATGGTCTGCTTGGCGGTCACCTGCGCGAAGTCCGATCAGAAGTCGCGCGGTTTGCCGACGCTATCGATATGATCGGAACGGCTCGGGTCGAAGACGTCCCGCGCGGCATCGGCCAGGCGCCAGCCGCGCTTGGCGATGCGGTTCAGGACGCGCGCGGTGCGGGCCTGGAGTCGCTCGTCCCGCGGCGGAGCGACCTGATCGCGGATCCGGTCCAGCCGCATCGCGATCGCGTCCATGCTGGAGATCTTGGAGACGTAGAGGTGCGCGGCGCGGTCGTGTCGGTCGACGAAATAGTCCGCGCTGGCCACCGTCGGCTGCTTGCCGTCGGCCAGAAATGCCGCCTGATCGAAGGCGACGCAGAAATCCAGCGCCTCCCACGCGGCGTTGTCGGCAGCCTCGGCGTGGCACTTCTCGCTGTAAGGCCGCGCCGCTGCCGGGTTGCCGAGCGTCGCCAGCCGCCGGTACGCCGCGGCGCCGGCCGCCACCATGTCGCGGCGGATGGCCGGCATGGCCTGCGCCTCCCGATTGCTCGCGGCGTTCAGGGCGGCGATGGTCAGGCGCGCTTCGTCGTTCGTCGCGTCCTGGGCCGGCGCCGGGAGCGCCGGGCCGACGCCTGCCGTCAGCTGCCGCTCAAGGTGCCAGCCGACGAGGAGCGTGACGCCGAGCAAGGCAGCCAGCGTCATCCGGGCGCCCGAGAGGCCGAGTAGCCAGCGGCTGCGCCTTCGGTCCGGCCGGCGCGATTTTCGCCCGCGATAGAGGATGATCGCCCGTGCGCTGACGGCCTCCTGGCGCTGTTGCGCGAGCTCGGCATCGTGGCGAGACCGCAGCGTCGCATCAGAAAGGGCGTGGAACGCTTCGCCGATCTGGGAAGCGCGGGCGTGTGCCATCGGAGACTGGTTCACGTCGGGGTGATGGCGGCGCATCAGGAGGAGATAGCGCGCCCTGATCTCGTTCTCGTCAGCGGTGGGAGACACTCCCAGCACGTCGTAATAGCTGCCCCGCACCGGTGCTCCAGCCCCTGCCAAACTACCGATACGCATCTACTGGACGAAGTGTCGGCTCCATTCATAGCCCGATCACCTTCGTTGCGCCAGATCCAGGAGGACAGGACATGGCGGGCTTGCGAAGACCGTCCGTCCGTACCGGAACGATGAGGAGAAAGGCACATGCCTAACCTGGTTGGCTCGATCGCCGCCGCCATGCTCGTCTCGATCAGCGGGACGGCTGTGGCCCAGGCTCCGCCCGAGGCGCGCGCGGCCGGGTTCGGCAAGCTGGTCTTTGCGGAAGATTTCTCGAAGTTCGACGTCGGTTGGGACGGGGAGGGCGCGCACCGCTGGTACCCGATGAAGTCGCTCGGCAAGCCGGTCGCCCGGGAGATGTCGGGCCGCGTCGGCGACGCGTTCCGCATGCGCACGCCGCCGGACCCCCGGCGCGGGGCCAACACATCGTTCGTGACCTTCTCGGCCGGGCCAGGTGCCACGCCGACCAGCTTCGGCTTCGGCTATTTCGAGGGCCGGCTGCGCTTTCGCCCGAACACCAACAACTGGAATAGCTTCTGGCTGGTCGGCGACGGCCCGCTGATCCGCCCCGGTAAGCCCGGCAGCGGCTGCGAAATCGATATCGCCGAGTCGATGGGGCCGATCGGCCCGCGCGTCTACGGCGGCACGGTGCATGAATGGCAGCAGGGCAAGACGACCCACAACAAGAACGCTCTGATCCACCTGCCGGAGGGAGCCGATCTGGCCCAGTGGAACCGGTTCGGGATGCTGTGGACCCGCGACCGCATCACCTGGTTCCTGAACGGTAAGGCGATCTCTTCGGCGCCGACCCCGGCCGCCTGCAAGAGCGGACGCCTGCACCTGATCTTCGGTGCCGCGAAGTTCGGCGGGGCCGAGGATCAGTCGCTCGATATGTCGTGGATCCGCGTCTACCAGTGACCCGGCGGGCAGGGCCGTGGCCGGCTTGTCATGGCCCTGCCGCTTGGATGTCATCAGGGCGTCGCCGTTCACCGTCATCAGGAGGGCGAAAGGAACCCCGTGATGACCGATGACATCATGCCCCGATCGATGGCCATTTCGCTCCTGTGCAGCAGCATCTTCGGTGCGCTGTTCTGGGCGGCGCTGATCCTGCTTGCCTTTCCAAATGGCGTGCGACTGCCGGCAGGGCTGTACCTGTCGAACCTGTTCGCGCGGATCGACGGACAGGCATTCCAAGAGCCCACCGCGATCAGCGCGATCGGCGTCGAACAATCGTGCGGAGCACCCGGGAAACTCGCTTCCGGTGCGAGCCTCCTGCCGGGCTAGGCCAGGACGATCAGACGATCGAGGACCGCTTCGAGCGCGTTCTCCCACGTATCCGGCGCGATGCCGAAATCGCGCGTGAGGCGCTCCGTCGACAGGCGTGAGTTGGCGGGGCGGCGGGCCGGCGTTGGATAGGCCGAGGAGGGTATCCCCTCTACCAAAGGTGCCTTGCGCCCGCGCCTTTCTGCCGAAGCGAAGATCGCCCGGGCAAAGCCGCACCAGTTCGTCTCCCCGGCATTGACGAAGTGGTAGGTGCCGACCGGGCAATCCGGGTCGGTCGCGAGGCGTCGCGCGATGGTGAGGCAAGTCGAGGCAATGTCGGTGGCGCTGGTCGGGCTGCCGAACTGATCGTCGACGACGCGGACGACATCCCGCTCCGCGCCCAGCCGGAGCATCGTCTTGACGAAGTTGCCGCCGTACGGGCTCACGACCCAGGCGGTCCGCAAGATGACATGGCGCGGGTTGGCGGTGCGCACCGCCTGCTCACCGCCCTCTTTGGAGGCGCCGTAAACGCCGAGCGGGGCGACGGGATCGTCCACTTCGTAAGAGCGGTCCGCCGCGCCGTCGAAGACATAGTCGGTCGACAGGTGGATCAAGGGTATGCCGGCCCGCGCCGTCGCGGCGGCAAGCGCGGCCGGGCCGACCGCGTTCAGCGTCCAGGCGGCGACCACGTCGCCCTCGGCGCGATCGACTGCCGTATAGGCGGCGGCGTTGATGACCGCCGAAAAGCCGCCCGACCCGATCATAGCGTCGACCGCGGCGGGATCGGTGATGTCGAGTTCTGCGTGGCCCGCAGCGACGATCTCGTCAGCCCCCAGCAGGCGGAGCGCGGTTCCGACCTGGCCGTTGGCGCCCGTGACCAGGATCGGCCCGACCTGCGCGCCCGTCACGCCGACTTGAGCCCGAGCCGTTCGCCGGCATAGGCACCGGACTGGATTGCACGCCACCAATCCTCATTGTCGAGATACCAGCGAACCGTCTTCTCGATGCCGGTCTCGAAGCTCTCCTGCGCGGTCCAGCCGAGTTCGGCCTCCAGCTTGGAGGGATCGATCGCGTAGCGATGATCGTGGCCCGGCCGGTCGGCGACGTAGGTGATCTGGTCGCGATAGGAGCCGCCGTCGGCGCGCGGACGGATGCGGTCGAGCACATCGCAGATGCTGTGCACGACCTGAAGGTTGGTGCGTTCCGATCGGCCGCCGACGATGTAGCTCTCGCCCGGCGTCCCGCCCTCGAACACCGCGACCAGCGCGCGGACGTGATCCTCAACGAACAGCCAGTCGCGCACGTTCGCGCCCTTGCCGTAAACCGGCAGCGGCTCGCCCGAGATCGCCTTGATGATGACGAGCGGGATCAGCTTTTCTGGAAAGTGATAGGGGCCGTAATTGTTCGAGCAGTTGGT
>Ga0160473_101612_pt1 | contig 10570 bp, 8 predicted proteins | sample HID1975I_E11MG_FD_108217 | JGI IMG/M metagenome (GOLD analysis project Ga0160473, IMG submission 108217) | Enriched soil microbial communities from UW Madison campus, WI, USA - HID1975I_E11 MG | ecosystem: Environmental > Terrestrial > Soil > Unclassified | place: USA: Madison, Wisconsin... | reverse complement strand
GTCCGCGACCTTGACCGGGGCGTCCACGTTCAGCTTCTGCTGCGAGACGGCCTGACCGTCCTCGGCGTTCAGATAGCGGATGGTGACAGCCCGCTGATCGGTCAGATATTTGCGCGCCACGCGCTGGACGTCGGCGGCGGTGACGGCCTGGATCTCGGCGATCTCGCGGTCGGCGACTGCGGCGTCGTTGGTCATGATCAGGGCCCAGCCCAGGGTGCGGGCGCGGTCCTCGATCGTCTCGCGTTCGCGCAGGGCGTTGGCGACCAGCTCGTTCTTGGCCTCGGCCAGTTCGGCGGCGGTGACCGGCGCATCGCGGAAGCGCGCGACCTCGGCCCGCAGGGCGGCGACGCCCGCGTCGGGCGACTGGCCGTCGGCCATGATGGCGTAGGTGGTCAGGGCGCCGGCCTGCTGGGCGAAGTCGGGGCTGGATCCGATCTGCGAGGCGATCTGCTGATCATAGACCAGCGACCGATACAGGCGGCTGCTCTCGCCGGTCGACAGGATGCCGTCCAGCACCGTCAGGGCCGCCCGGTCCGGGTCGCCATAGGCGATGGCCGGATAGGCGATGACCACGGCGGGCAGCGGCACGTTGGGCGCGTGGAAGGTCGCCTCGCGCGGGCCGGCGGGGGCCCGTTCCTTGACGTCGTTCACCGGCAGCGGACGGGCGGGGTTCTGGATCGGGGCGAAATACTGGTCGATCCAGCCGTCCAACTGCGCCTGATCGAAATTGCCCGCCACGACCAGGAAGGCGTTGTCCGGACGATAATAGGTGGCGTGGAAGCGGCGCACGTCCTCGATCGTCGCGGCGTCCAGATCCTCGATCGAGCCGATGGTGGTGCGGCGATAGGGGTGATCCTGATAGATGGTCTCTGGCAGGAAGACGCCGAACAGCCGGCCATAGGGGCTGGCCAGGACGCCCTGGCGGTACTCCTCCTTGACCACGTCGCGTTCGCTCTTGAACACCTCCTCGTTCACCACCAGCGAGCCCAGGCGGTCGGCCTCGGCGAACAGCAGGCGCTGCAGGTGATTGGCCGGGATGGTCTCGTGATAGGCGGTGACGTCGTCCGAGGTGAAGGCGTTGTTGTTCCCGCCCACGTCTTCGGTCAGGCGGTCGAACGTCTCGTCGGGGAAATTCCTGGTCGCCTTGAACATCAGGTGTTCGAACAGGTGAGCGAAGCCGGACCGGTTGGCCGGATCGTCCTTGGACCCGACGCGATACCAGACCTGGACCGTGACGTTCGAGGTCGAGGTGTCGCGCGCCGTATAGACATCCATGCCGTTGGCCAGGGTCCGCTTCTGGAAGCCCAGCGGCGGCACCTCGATCCCGCCCTGAACGGCGGTGGCGGCGACGGGCGCGGCGGGCGTGGTCGCCCAGGCAGGGGCGCCCGACAGCAGGGCGGCGGCCGCGACGGCGGCGAGAAGGCGGTGTTTCATCTGCTGGGTCCTGAACTGCCCGGATTAGGTTGCGCCGACCCTATCAGGGGCCGGCGACGGCGCACGTTACAGAGCGGTAATGTGGGCTGCCAGCCTTCGTTACCGTAATCGATCAGCTTGACGGGAGGTGTCGCCCCGCCGTTCATGCGGCATCCCCGGCTCGGCGGAATGGCGAAGGACGATCGATGGACACCAAGCGCGCCCTGGGCTTCCCGATGGGACTCATCGTCGGCGTCCTGTTCGGAGCCGTTATCGACAACATGGCGATCGGGATATTGCTGGGACTGGCCCTGGGGTTCGGCCTGTTCAAATTCAATCGCGGAAAGTCGTAGCACCGACCGACCGCCATCCGGGCCGACCTTAAAAAAGCGCCTCGACCGCCCTCTCCCATCGGGAGAGGGAGAGCGCGCACGGCGGCGAAAGCCGTCGTCCTGGCGCGATCGGGTGAGGGGTGACGACCTCGCCGGGTTAGCGCCGTAACCCCTCCCTTTGGCTGCTACGCGCCGCCCTTCGGGTCGGCTTGCCGCATCGCTGCGCTCTGCGAGCCTCAAGCCCTCTCCCACTGGGAGAGGAGTTGTCTTACCGCCCGAACACCTCGACGCCGATGTCGCCATCGATGGTCAGCCAGGCGCGCTTCATGCCCTGGCTATTGAAGGGGGCGGCGATGGCGCCTTGGCGGTCCAGAGCGATCAGGCCGCCATCGCCGCCCATGCTCCCGATCTCGTCGATCACGCCCCGGGCCGCCTGGGCCAGCGACTGGCCCGCGCGGACCCGCCAGGCGGTCTGGGCGGCGGCCGCGACGCGGATGAAATATTCGCCCTGGCCGGTGCAGGAGACGGCGACGCCGTCGTCGGCCCAGGTTCCCGCGGCGGGGATCGGGGTGTCGCCGACCCGGCCGGGCATCTTGCCGAACACTCCGGCGGTCGAGGTGGCGGCGGCCAGTCGGCCGGCCGAATCCAGCACGCAACAGCCGACCGTGCCGTGGCTGAGCCCGCCGGGCGGATGATTGTCCTCGCCCTGACCGGCGCGGGTGAACCAGACGGCCTCGTCGCCGATCGGCTCCAGGCCCTGATCGTGGGCGAACAGGGCCGCGCCCTCGCCCGCCAGCATGACGTGCGGCGTGCGGTCCATCACGGCGCGGGCGGCGCGGATCGGATTGCGGAAGCCCTGCAACGCGGCGACCGCGCCCGCGCGCCGGTCTGACCCGTCCATCAGGCTGGCGTCCAGTTCATAGGCCCCGGCCAGGTTGGGCGAGGCGCCGCGCCCGGCGACGTAGAGGCCGGAATCCTCCAGCATCGTCACCGCCTCGACCGCGACATCCAGCGCGCTGTCGCCCGCCGCCAGCCGGCCGCGCATGGCCTCGACGACCTGGCGCATGTGCATGGCCTCGGCGTCATAGTTGCGCTCGCGCCGGGCTCCGGCGCCGCCGTGCAGGATCAGGGCGTATCGGCTCATGCGGGGGCGCGAAGCACAAAGGCGTCCCGCATGTCGAACCGTCCGCCGACCCCGCGTTGATGGACGACGACCTTCAACACATCGACCCCGTCGAGCCGGTCATGTTTCACGCTCTGCCAGGTCGCGCCGATGGGCCGGGTTTCGCCGTCCACGACGCGGTTGATCGCATAGCAGGTCTCGCTGTCCCGGATCGGGGCCGCCGAGGGTGAGGCGCCCAGCGCCAGCAGAAGAAGTGAAAGCATGGATCGCTCCTTTTCGGCCATCACATCCCGAATGTTCGGGCAGGCAACCGTCTTTCGACCGCATGACAAAAAAGCGACGAACCCGCAGGCGTCAGAGGACGCCCCTTAGAAGAACAGCGGGTCCGACCGCTTTTCAGGCGGCAGGTCGGATTTGATCTGGGGCGCCGGGTCCGTCTGCTGGACCGGTTTCGCAGGGGTGGCCTGAGGCGCTGGCTCCGGCTGATAGGGCTGGCCCTGGTTCGGGTCGATCGGCTCGGACGGCGTGCCGCCCACATCGCCGATGGAGCCCAGCAAGTCGCCCACCGGATCCGGCGCCTGCCAGCCCTCGGGCATGGCCGGGCCATCGGGGATGCGCTGCACCGCCAGGCGCGGCAGGGCGGCGTCCATGAAGCCCTTCCAGATCGCGGCCGGGGCCGCGCCGCCGGTGACGCCGCGCATCGGCGTATTGTCGTCCTTGCCCACCCAGACGGCGGCGACGAAGCCGCCGGTGTAGCCGACGAACCAGGCGTCCTTGTAATCCGAGGTCGTGCCCGTCTTGCCGGCGATGTCGCGGCCGGAAATGGCGGCGGACCGCGCCGTGCCCGAGGTGACCACTCCGCGCAGCATCTGGTTCATGTAGTACAGGGACGGATTGTTGATCGCCTGCATCCCCGCATTGTCGCGGGCGCCGCGCTGATAGATCACGCGGCCCTGCGGGGTGCGGATGCGGCTGACCCCGTAGGCGTCGACCCGGCGGCCGCCGTTGGCGAAGGCGTCATAGGCCGTGGCCATGTCCAGCGGCGAAACCTCGACCGCGCCCAGGGCCATGGCCGGCTCAAGCCCGATCCGGCTGGAGATGCCCAGCCGCTTGGCCGCGCGGGCGACGCTGTCGCGGCCGATCTGATCGGCGACATAGGCGGCGACGGTGTTCGTCGATTGGGCCACGGCGTTGGCCAGGGTCGTCTGGCCGATAAAATTGCCGGAATAGTTTCGGGGGCTCCAGTTGCCGATCCTGATCGGCTCGTCGACCACCGGCGTTTCGGGCGTATAGCCGGCCTCGACGGCGGCCAGATAGACGAACGGCTTCCACGCCGAACCGGCCTGACGACGCGCATCCACGGCGCGGTTGAACTGGCTGTCGGCATAGGAGGAGCCGCCGATCATGGCGCGCACCCGGCCGTCGCCGTCCATCGCCACCAGGGCGGCCTGCTGCACCCCGCGCGAGGCGTCGCGGTCCAGAATGCGGCGCACCGACCGTTCGGCCGCGGTCTGCAGCGTCAGGTCCAGGGTCGTCTCGACCACCAGATCCTCGGTCGGCTCGCCGACCAGGCCGCGGATCGACTTGTCCAGCCAGTCGATGAAATACTGGGCGTGCTGGGTGGCCAGGGTCCGCGACACGCGCACCGGCTCCAGCACCGCCGCCGCGCGCTGATCGGCGGTGATGACGCCGGTCTCTTCCATCTGGTTCAGGACGACGGTGGCGCGGGTGGCCGCGCGCTCGCTCTCGGACACCGGCGAATAGCGCGACGGCGCCTTCAGCAGGCCGGCCAGCAACGCCGCCTCGCCCACGGTCAGCTGTTTGGCGCTCTTGTCGAAATAGCGCTGCGAGGCCGCCTCGATGCCATAGGCGCCGGCGCCGAAATAGACCCGGTTCAGATAGAGGGCCAGGATCTCTTTCTTGGTGAATTTCATCTCCAGCCAGACGGCCAGCATCAGCTCCTGCACCTTGCGGCGCATGTTCTGGTCGGGCGTCAGGAACAGGTTCTTGGCCAGCTGCTGGGTGATGGTCGACCCACCTTGAACCACCCGGCCGGCGCGCATGTTCGACGCCATGGCGCGCGTCATGCCGATCGGGTCAAAGCCCGGGTGATGCCAGAATCGCCGGTCCTCGATCGCCACGAAGGCGGCGGGCACATAGTCCGGCAGGGCGTCCAGATCGGCCGGCGGCGCCATTTGCGTCCCGCGCGTCGCGATCAGGGCGCCGTTGCGGTCCAGATAGGTGATCGAGGGCTGGCGATCGACCTGGTACAGGGTCGAGGTGTCGGGCAGGCCCCGCGCGAACACGGCGAAGAAGACGACCAGGAAGATCAGCCCCCAGACGGCCGCCACGGCGCCCCAGTAGAGCACGCGCTGCAACGGCGTGCGCGCCGCGTCACCCTCGCCGGATCGCTGTCCGAAACCCGCCATCTCAATCCTCTTGTCCCCGGCCTCTTGTCGCCGACCTTCGTCGTCGTCGCAGCTTTGTCAGTCGAAGGTCACGGGAGCGTGAAGGGCCATTCCGCCGAAACCATGACCGTTCCACGCCCTATTCTAAAAAGGCGTTCACCTCCGAGGCGAAGACCTCGGGCTGATCCAGCATGATGAAGTGACGGCTGTTCGGGATGAATTTCACCTTGGCTGTCGGCAGGACCGCGAACTGCTGGGTGAAGACGGCGTCGATCACGGCCCCATCCAGCGGGATGTTCGGCCCGTGGACATAAAGCACGGTCACCGGAATCGTCAGCCGGGCCAGATCGGGCCGCAGATCGGTGGCGATCAGGTCGCGCATGGCGCGGGCGGCGACCGTGTTGTCGGTCTGGGCCGCATGGCGGATCGGCAGGGCACGCTTCGCCTCGTCCGTGACCATGGTCCCGATGGCCGGGGCGGCCGCGGCGGCCCACTGCTCCGGCGTCAGGGCGGCCAGGCGCGCCGCGGTGGCGTCGGCGACCGGAGCCACGCTCTGCGCCGTCGCGCCGGGCGGGGCGAACCACACGCCGTTGAACGGGACCATGTCCACGACCATCAGCCGCCCGACCCGCTCGGGATGATGGCTGGCCACCGTCATCGCCAGGGTTCCGCCCAGCGAGTGGCCGATCACGGCCGCGCCGCGAATGTTCTCGGCCGCCATCCATTCGGCGATGGCGTGGGCGACCGGCTCGACGATCGGCCCCTCGGCGTTGGCTCCGGCGTCCAGACCGGCGAAGCCTCGCACGTGGATGCGGTGGACGCGGTGCGTCGCCTTCAGCCGCGCCGTCAGGTCGTCCCAGATCTCCGGATGCGAACTCAGCCCCGGAATCAGCACCACGTCCGGCCCGCGCCCTTCCGAGATCACATTGATCCGGTCGCCGTCGTAGGGCGCCTGAGGTCCGTCGGGGGCCGCATGCGCGCAGGCCGCGCCGGACACGCTCAGGGCCACGGCCGCGCCGGCGGCCATCAGGGTGCGTCTGTTCATCGGGGGGGCCCTCCATTCTGCGGTCATCCTAGAGCCTGATCGGTTGAGATGAAATCGCTTCGCGATTCCATCGATGCCGTAAATCAGGCTCCAGACTGATGCTGGAGCGAAGATCTGGGTTCAGATGCGATCGCATCTGAACCGATTTCGCTCTAGCGGCGCCGGTCGCATCCCGACAACGGCGGTGTTATGTCGAATCATGGCCGCCGACACCGCACCCGTTTCCGCCAAGACCGCCCCCGAGGCCAAGGCCCCGCCGACCGCCTTTGGCAAGGGCTTCGTCCTGGACGCCTGGTATTTCGTCGCCCTGTCCCGCGATGTGAAACCGGCCAGTCTGAAACGCTACGAGCTTATGGGCGAACCGATCCTGGTCGGCCGCAACCGTGCCGGTCAGGTCTACGCCATGCGCGACATCTGCCCGCACCGCGCCGCGACCCTGTCGGCCGGAAAATTGGTCGAACGGCCGGGCGAGGGCGAGACGGTCGAATGCCCCTATCACGGCTGGCGCTTCCGCACCGACGGGGTCTGCGCCGCCATCCCGTCGCTGGTCGAGGATCAGGCGTTCGAGGCGAACCGCATCCGCGTGCGGTCCTATCCGCTGCGCGAGAGCCAGGGGATGGTCTTCGTCTGGATGTCGTCCGACCCGCGCGGCGAGACCCCGCCGGACCACGAGCCGCCGGTCTTCCCCGGGGTCGTCGGCGGCGAGGCGAAACTGGTCGAATGGATGGATTTCGACAGCCATATCGACCACGCCGTCGTCGGCCTGATGGACCCCGCCCACGGCCCCTATGTCCACCAGCAATGGTGGTGGCGCTCCGAACATTCGATGCACGAAAAGGCCAAGGCCTTTGAACCGCGCGAGTTCGGCTTCGCCATGGTGCGCCACGCCCCCTCGTCGAACAGCCGCGCCTACAAGATTCTGGGTGGCGCCCCGGCGACCGAGATCACCTTCCGCCTGCCCGGCTATCGCTGGGAGCATATTCAAGTGGGCCAGAAACAGGTGCTGGCCCTGACCTGCCTGACGCCGGTGACCGAGACGAAGACACGGATCACCCAGATCTTCTGGTCCGACCACTGGGTCTTCGACCTGGCCAAACCCTTCCTGCGGATGGGGGTCGTCGCCTTCCTGAAGCAGGACGGCGGCATGGTGAATCTGCAGAACGAGGGCCTGCGCTATGACCCCGCGCTGATCTGGATCGACGACGCCGACAAACAGGCGAAATGGTATCAGCAGCTGAAGCGCGAATGGTCCAGGAGCCGCGCCGAGGATCGCCCCTTCGCCAACCCGGTCAAGGCCATGACCCTGCGCTGGAAAAGCTGAGAGAGTTTTTAGAGCGCTATCGCTCGCCACGCGGCGGCTCGCTGCTTGAGCGCACCCCGAAAGCAAAAGGCCGTGGCGCAAACCACGGCCTTTGATCGTCTTGCCTGCGCGAAGCGCCAGGCCGCGTCGTGTCGAGAGGTCCCGAAGGGCCGACGACCGCGGCCCTCCAGGAATACGGCTTACTGCCGCGCCAGCTGGCTGGCCAGGATCAGGTCGATCTGCTTGCGGATGTGCGGCGTCAGCTCCTCGATGCCCCAACCGTCATAGGCGGCGTAGCGGAAGTTCGAGATGAAGACGTCCCAGACCATGCGGCCCAGGACCGGCATGTCGAGGTCCTGACGCAGCTCGCCCTCGCGGATGCCGCCTTGCAGCACCTCGATGATCGATTCAACGATCGGCTTGACGAAGGCGCGCGAGCGCTGGTCCACGGCCTCGGGCTGGAACCACGAGCGGGCGATCATCGCCTGCATCAGCGGCAGATGCTCCAGCGAGCGATGATAGCCGGCGGTCAGGGCGCCCGCCAGCCGCTCGCGTACGCCGCCCTCGATGGCGGCGCCGGTGCGGACGTCGTTCAGCAGGCCGGTCATCTCGTCGGCGAAGACCGTCTCGAACAGCTCGGCCTTGTCCTGGAAATTGGCGAACACGGCGCCGGTCGACATGCCGGCGACCTTGGCGATGTCGCGGATGGTGGCGGCGTCATAGCCGCGCTCGGCGAACAGGTTTCGCGCGGCGTCCAGCACCTTCTGACGGGTCCGCACCTTGGCGGCCTGGCGACGGTTCAGGCGGGGTTCTTCGGTATCGGGAGAGGTGGTGGACGGCGAAGCCTGGGGGGCGGATTCACGCATGAACGGCAAAAACTCAACTACTGCGACGGTGCGACCGGGGGGGAACGGGAGCGGCAGGCATCCGTGCTCGGCCTCGCAAGGCGCGATGACATCGGAACGTCGCGGTTTCAACACCGAACGGTGTCCAAATTGGGGTCCGGACATTAACGTCAGCCGCCCTTTGTCGCGGCATGTCGCCGCCGACCGTCAATCGTCCGTGGACGGCGCCGGACGACCCCGGCTGGATCGCAGGGCGCGGGTCGGACGGCGTCGGTGTTCCTCGGGCTGGGCCGCCTGGAACACCTGGCGATAGGCGTCGCGCCGCTCGTGGATCGAGGCCAGGACCAGACCCATCGGCACCCCCAGATCGACCAGGGTGTTCTCCGCCAGCTGCAGGCTGGCCTCGGTGGTTTCGGGCACGGCGTCGGTCGCGCCCAGGGCGTACAGCCGCGCCGCATGGCGGTCATCCCGCGCCCGGGCGATAACCACCAGATCCGGCCGCAGCGCCCGCGCCGTGCGCACCACCTCGTCCACCTTGGCCGGCGCATCCATCGTCACCACCACCGCCCGGGCCGAGCCCGCCCCGCAGCGATCCAGCATGTCCGGATAGGCGCCGTCGCCGTAGTAGACCTGAAGCCCGTCACGCCGCGCCTGCGTCACCGTCGCCGGGTCGGTGTCCAGCGCCACGAAGCGCCGCCCGTGTTCGGTCAGCATCTCGCCCACCAGCCGCCCCACCCGGCCGAAGCCGACGATCAGCACTTCATGGTCGCCCGCCGGTTCATCGAACGCCTCTTCCGGCAGGTCGGCCAGCGGCGGGCTGCGCCGGGCGGTCAAGCTCTGGCCCGCCATGGCCAGGAAGGGCGTCGCGAAGATGCTCAGCGTCGCCGCCAGGGTCACTGTCGAGGCCATTTCGGGCCCGATCACCCCCTCGGCCATGCCGGTGGCCAGGATGACAAAGGCGAACTCGCCGGCCGGCCCCAGCACCAGCGCCGTCTCCAGCGCCGGGCGCGCCTTCAGCCCCCACGCCCGCGCCAGACCAAAGATGATCCCAGCCTTCAGCGCCGTCACCCCCGCCGCCAACCCCAGGACGAAGGCCGGCCGCGCGGCGATGGCGTCCAGATCCAGGCCGATGCCCACGCTGATGAAGAAGACCCCCAGCAACAGGCCCTTGAACGGTTCGATCGACACCTCGACCTCGCGCCGGAACTCCGTCTCGGCCAGCAGAAGGCCCGCGACCAGCGCGCCGATGCTCATCGACAGGCCCGCCGTCTGGGCCGCCACCCCCGCCCCCACCACGACCAGCAGGCAGGCGGCCACGAACAGCTCACGCCCCTCGCCCCGGTTGCGCGCGCGGGCCACCGACCGGAACATCGGCCGCAGCACCAGCCGCCCCAGCAGCACGATCAGCAACAGGCCGACCTCCGCCGGAACCAGGGCCAGCAGCGCGCGTCCCAGATGCGCCGGGTCGGGCGCCCCGCCCTGGATCGCCAGGCTGGCCATGACGGTGACCGAGATCAGGATCGGCGCCACGGCCAGGTCCTGGGCCAGCAGCACCGCGAACGATGTCCGCCCCACGGCGCCCTTCAGCCGCCCACGCTCGGCCAGAACCGGCATGACCACCGCCGTCGACGACAGCGCCAGACCCATGCCCAGCACGGCAGCCGCCGTCAGAGACTGGCCCGCGATCCAGAACCCGATCCCCAGCGCCAGCGAACAGGCGACGACCTGCAACAGGCCCAGGCCGAACACCAGGCGGCGCATGGATTTGAGCCGCTCCCACGACAGCTCCAGCCCGATCATGAACAGCAGGAAGGCGACGCCCAGTTCGGACAGTTGGCGCATCTGCGCCTGGTCGCCGATGGTCAGCCACGTCAGCCACGGCGCCGCGCCCGCAAACCGGCCCAGCCCGTCCGGCCCCAGCAGCACCCCGGCCGCCAGGAACCCCAGGATCGGACTGATCTTCAGGCGGTTGAACAATGGCACGACCACGCCGGCCGCCGCCAGAAAGACCACCAGGTCCTTGTATTCTCCGCCGCCCCCGTGCCCGCTCGCCATCGGCCCTCCGTGTCCTCGCGCCAGTCTCGCGCGCGCCGCGCCCGATGGC
>Ga0160473_101611_pt1 | contig 10588 bp, 11 predicted proteins | sample HID1975I_E11MG_FD_108217 | JGI IMG/M metagenome (GOLD analysis project Ga0160473, IMG submission 108217) | Enriched soil microbial communities from UW Madison campus, WI, USA - HID1975I_E11 MG | ecosystem: Environmental > Terrestrial > Soil > Unclassified | place: USA: Madison, Wisconsin... | reverse complement strand
CAATGAATGGCCTTTTGCAAACGATTCAGGAGATGATCCAATAATAGATAAGGCTTAGACATAGCAATAATTCAATGATCCAAAGCAGATGGTTTTTCTTTATTAAGTGCTTTAATATAAAGTCAATCACAACAATTATTACGGTGAAAAATAGCAGCTTTCCTAATAAAGGAAATCTCCAGCCATCTGGTCCGCCTCTTTCAAATACGGTTTGGTATAGTAATACAATAGCTGATATAACAGCAAGTATTACAAACGGAGATGTTCTTTTAAACCATTTTTGAAACATTTTTTAAAATTACGGTTTTTGAATACGCTTTGGACAAAGCTGAATAATGATTTACGGTACAAGTGAGTGACACAACGATGTTGACTGCACATTCAAAATGCTCGTTCAAAAAAGAAAAAAATGATCATAAAAAAACCTTCCAAAAAGGAAGGTGATAATTGTAAGATCAGTGTGGACGGGCTAAAATATTTCAGCCATATCGGGAATCTTTTCGGCCATATAATCGCCTGAATCGAGTTTCTTCTTCGTCTCTTCAAATGCTTTTAAAGTAAGGTCAATATCTTCATCGCTGTGAGCGGCGGTAGGTATGATTCTGTAAATAATTTCTCCTTTAGGAATAACAGGGTACACAACTATTGAGCAAAAGATGTGGTAATTCTCCCGCAGATCCATGACCATCGAGGTCGCTTCGGGCAATTCGCCTTTCATATAAATGGGCGTAACCGGCGAATTGGTGTGGCCAATATCGAAACCCCTCGCTTTTAAACCTTCCTGCAGGCGGTTTACGTTGTACCAAAGTTTTTCGCGAAGTTCAGGCATTGTTTTTACCATTTCCATGCGGTGAAGCATGCCTTCGACAATGGGCAACGGCAGACTTTTGGCGAAGATCTGGCTGCGGGTATTGTAACGCAGGTATTTAAGCACATCTTTGGGACCGCTGATAAATGCACCGATACTTCCCATGCTTTTTACAAAGGTTGAAAAGTACAGATCAATTCCCTCGACACAACCCTGGGCCGAATCTGCACCGGAGCCTTTGGGACCCATATATCCAAAACCGTGTGCGTCATCAATCAGAATTCTAAACTCGTATTTATCTTTAAGTGCTACAATTTCCTTTAATTTTCCCTGCTCGCCATCCATTCCAAATACGCCTTCGGTGATAACTAAAATGCCGCCACCGTTTTTGTTGGCTATTTCTGTAGCACGCTGCATTTGCTTCTCAAAATCGGCAATATCATTGTGTTTATATGCGTAACGCTGTCCCATGTGCAGGCGAACACCATCTACAATACAGGCATGTGCCTGGGCATCGTACACAATTACGTCGCGACGATTAACCAACGCATCTATGCAACTCATGATTCCCTGGTAACCAAAGTTTAAAAGCATTGTGTCTTCACGACTTACAAACTCGCTGATCACTTTCTCCAGTTCATCATGTTTGGCAGTGTTTCCACTCATCATTCGCGAACCCATTGGGTTGCCGGCACCATACATTGCCGCTGCTTCTGCATCTACCCTTCTCACTTCCGGATGGTTGACAAGCCCGAGGTAATTATTTAAACTCCATACAATCATTTCTTTACCCCTGAAACTCATTCTTGGTCCAAGTTCACCTTCCAGCTTTGGAAAAGCGAAATAACCATGAGCTCTGTCCATGTGCTGCCCTAATGGACCACCATCTTTCACCAGCTTCGCAAAAACATCTGCCATTCTAATTAATATTTTTGATTATTGTTTGTTACCGGCATTTGTAATACTATTCAGCATCGTTGTGTCACTCACTTGTACTTTTTGTACATCTTTCGGCAATCAAAACAACGAACAAATACCATTAAAAAGTGCTGCAAAGGTAAGGCAATGAAGGTAAAAACGGAGAACGAAAGGATGAAGCGATCAAAGGGTTGCATTTGAAAGGATTACGCTAAAAGCAATCTTTTACGATGAGATAACAAAATAAAAAACTAATCATCGAACGTTACCCCCATCTTCTCTCCCACACCTCTCAAATCCTCAACAACAGATTCAAATAAAGGAATTCCTTCTTTTCTTCTGATTGCTTCCATTTCGCGTTCTATGTCTCCGGGAATAAGGACTTTCTCATGTCCTGCTGACGGTTTTGCTGCTCTGAACCTTCGTATCCAGTTATCCATATTTTCAGTAAACTCTTCGGCTGGCCTGAAGGCATCTACACGCATAGCTCCTAAAAAATGTCCCAAACCTTCTCCCGGCATATTTTGTGGTATGGGCACGTAGGCAGGAAAAGGTGGTGCCCAGGGACCGTAGCTGGCACCACTTAAAACGGCTGAGAAGATATCAACGATACTTCCTAATGCATATCCTTTATGACTGCCGTGCTCCCGGTCGCCACCTAAAGGCAGCATGGCACCTCCTTCTTTTAGAGCAGCCGCATTGGTTGTGGCTTCTCCGTTTACATCCTGCACCCAGCCGAGGGGTGCTTCTTCATTTTTTCTTTGCAAAATTTCAAGTTTGCCATTAGAAGCAGTTGTGGTAGCAAAGTCAGCTACAAAAGGCGGTTCGTTATTGGCCGGTATGGCGACGCCTATCGGATTTGTCCCCAACATTCTTTCTGTTGAAAATGTGGGTGCAACAAGTGCACTCGCATTTGTCATAGCTATACCAATCATGTTATGTGGTAAAGCCATCATAGCATGATAACCGGCAATACCAAAATGGTTACTGTTTTTTACACTTACCCAGCCGGTTCCTACTTTTTGCGCCTTTTCTATAGCTACCTGCATAGCAAAAGGGGCAACTACTAATCCAAGGCCTGCATCTCCATCTACTGCTGCTGTAGAAGGCGTTTCATGCACTACCCTGATATTTGGTGTGGCATTAATTCTTTTGGCTTCCCATAGCCTTACATATCCGCTTAACCGGGCTACTCCATGACTATCTACGCCCCGTATATCCGCGGAAAGCAACACTTCAGTAGCTAAAGTTACATGTTGTTCTATGCATCCCATTTTTAAAAAGACTTTACTGACAAAAGCAAATAATTGCTCGTACGAAAAGTTATGATTCATAAGCAGAATAGAATTTTTTATAATAATTTGAGAAGCAGTCATTATAACCAGAGCACAAAAATAAGTCGGCTTATTTTTTAATTGACTCACAATTTTATCTGCTGTTATTTTATGGCAGTCGCCAGCCTCTGGCTGGTGACAACTATTTTACGGCATCCTGCCGTTTTAATTTTTAAAATCTGACCTATGTTATTGTTATTAAAAAAAACTTATATAAATAAGCCAGAGGCTTAATAATACAATCGCCAGCCTCCGGCTGGTGATTGTATTAATTAACTCAAAATTTTATCTGCTGTTATTTTATAGCCGTCGCCAGCCTCTGGCTGGTGACCGGCTATTTTACGGCATCCTGCCGTTTTAAATTCTTAAATCTGGCCTATGTTATTGTTACTAAAAAAGAACTATATAAATAAGCCAGAGGGCTTAAAAATACAATCGCCAGCCAGAGGCTGGCGATTGCGTTAGGAACGTTGCGTTAGAAAGATAGGGTTTTAATTGGCGAAAGATTACTTGCGCTGCTGTTTATCCAGTAAGATGGCTCATCTACATAACCCGCTCTTACGGGATTATTATGAATATAATTTGTCTTTTGTTCTATTACTTCCTTTGTAAATAATTCAACCGGGTGATTTGTATTTTGCCAGAAATTGTATTCATCGTAAGAGACTTTGTATTTAGCATTGAACCTGAACACATGCAGCATCCAATCTTTGCGACTTTCATTAGAATTTCCTTCGATAGCTTTTAATATCTCTTTAGCTGTGAAACTTTTAAAATTCCCTAATACTTTATTCAACTGACCCTGGTGCTGTCTTGCAATAATATGAATATGGTTGGTCATCACTACATAAGCATAAATTTCAAGCCCCTTGTTTATCTGGCAGTACTTAAGATTCCTGACCAATATGTCGGTATAGGCTTTCCGGCTGAAAACATCTACCCAACTCGCGACCGTCAACGTAACAAAAAAAAGACCGTCATGATTAGCTTTACGAAGTTCACTCATAATTTATCATTGAAAAGTATAAGCCGGAGGCTTACAAATATTTTCACCAGCCAGAGGCTGGTGATTGCGCGCCTTAAAATAGCCGTCACCAGCCAGAGGCTGGCGACGGCTATTTTAAGGCATCCTGCCTTCCGTTTCAATTACTATTACATAATGTACAATAGAATTCCTGCAAGTACAAGTGTGCGACGCAAGAATGTTTAATAGTACTACTCAGCTCAGTACAAAAAGAAATTACAGCTCGTTCCGGCTTGGCTATCCGGTTCTATTCTTTAAATTGCACGTTAACGACACTACTCCATGCGCAAATTTTTAATGCTTCCCCTGATGCTTATATCTCTTTTCGGCACTGCTCAAACCTTTTACATGTTTGTTGGAACTTATACAAACAAAGGCAGTAAGGGCATCTATGTGTATAGATTTAATGCCGAAACTGGCATCGCGGAATTAGTAAGCAATACCGATGGCGTGGTCAATCCGTCTTACCTCGCCATTGCTCCCAACAAAAAATATGTGTACGCAGTTAATGAAACAAACGGGAAAAACCCCGGGAAAGTGAGTGCATTTAGTTTTGATAAAAATACCGGCCAGCTTACATTTATCAATCAGCAGCTCAGCAACGGCGACGACCCCTGCTATGTCTCGGTAAGCAAAAACAATGACTGGATTATGGTCGCTAATTATAGTGGTGGAAGTTTGTCGGCTCTATCTGTAAATAAAGACGGATCTCTTAATGCTGCCGGCCAGATTATACAACACGAGGGCCGCAGCATAGATAAAAGACAGGCAAAAGCTCATGTGCACGAAACTGTTTTCAGCCCCGATTACAAGTATCTGTTAACGCCTGATTTAGGGTTGGATAAAGTGGTTGTTTATAAATTCAATCCCGCTGCACAAACACCGCTTTCGCCAGCCACGCCACCTTTTGTGCAAGTGGATGCCGGCAACGGTCCCCGGCATATTACTTTTCATCCCAATAAAAAGTCTGCATACCTGATAGAAGAACTAACCGGAACCATCGGAGCGTATGCTTATAACGGCGGAAAACTTACGCTGATACAGCATATTGCTGCCCATCCTGCTGATTTTAAAGGTGAGATCGGCAGCGCCGAAATTGATGTATCGGCCGACGGCAAATTCCTGTATGCTTCCAATCGCGGCGATGAAAACAATATTGCCATATTTGCTATCGACAAAGCAGGAAAACTTCAGTTAGTGGGTTATCAGCCAACTGTAGGCAAGGCGCCCCGCCATTTTATCATCGACCCTACCGGCAACTTTTTGCTGGTTGCCAACCAGGATTCGGATAATATTGTCATTTTTAAAAGAGACAAACAGACTGGTAAATTGACAGAAACCGGTAATCAAATTAAAGTTTCCATGCCTGTTTGCGTACAGATCCTCAAATAATTGACGACAAGAAATATGGAAACCAAAGCCGAAATTCTTACACAAGTAGATCAGTACCTGCAGTTGTACCCAGATAAAAAGGAAGATCTTCGATCATTTATCGATTTTGTAAACCGGTTTGACGGAGCGCAATTATTCGACCGGAAAAATTTTACCGGTCATCTCACTGCCAGTGCTTTTATCATTCATCCAAACGGCGATGAGCTGCTGTTGCTCAGGCATAAATTTCTAAACCGGTGGCTGCAACCCGGTGGCCACATCGACGTTTCAGATGCCAATCTTATGGCTGCTGCCCTTCGTGAAGCTGAGGAAGAAACCGGTATTTCCGCCAAAAATTTGCTGCCGGTTACCTGTAATATTTTCGATTTCGACGGTCACCACATTCCCGAAAATACCCGCAAGCATGAGTTGCCACATATGCACCACGACTGCCGGTTCCTGTTTACCTGCACAGAGCTGCCCGATATAAATTTAGCGGCCGACGAGTCAACCGACAGTAAGTGGATCTCTTTTGCCGCACTTAAAAATGATGCTGAGTTTGCAGAAGTAACGGAGAGAATAAAGGCAGTTTTAAAAACAAATCCGGTAAACAGTAGCATATAGCACCATTTTTACCATAGATTTTTTTTGGAGCCAAACAATTGGAATTCTATGTAATATTCTTGCAATCTGTGATTGTTTTCGTTTTTCTTCCTGTGAAAGAAAAAAAGAAAATCACACTTGTACTAAATCAAAAAATCAGCGAAGTGCAGCATGCATTCCTGATCGTAAAAAGTTGAGTGCAGGTAAAGCTGCCGCATAAAGAGAGGTACAACTTTTGAATGGCTCGTTGTATGAAAATACCACCACCATTTATAGAGGGAACGGATCATATCAATGCGATTGTCGAAACGCCGAAAGGCAGCAGAAATAAATATACATATGAGCCTGAAATAGATGCGGTCAAGTTAAAAAAGGCTTTACCTGCAGGTATGGTCTTTCCTTTTGATTTCGGTTTTATCCCATCTACAATTGCCGACGATGGCGACCCTATGGATATACTGGTACTTACCGATGCACCCACTTTTCCGGGTTGCCTGGTTGAGTGTAAAGTATTGGGAATTATAAAAGTAGAACAGGAAGAAGATGGCAAAAAGGTACGAAACGACCGCGTAATAGCTGTTCAGCTCGACTCAAGAATGTATTCTTCCGCCGGAAATATAGATGATCTTCCCGAAGGTTTGATAAAAGAAATTGTCAACTTTTTTGCCTCTTACAACCAGGTGAGCGAAGACCTCTTTAATCCGCTGGGCAATGAAGGGCCAGACGTAGCCATACAATTAATACATCATTGCATCAAAACCGCAGACGGTCTTAGTAATTGTTAAATTTTATTTTACAACTACAACAATATGGCACTTAGCGAAGACCTGCAGAAGAAACTGGCGAAAAAATTTGAACCATCATCAATGATCGAGATGAAATACAAAGGCTATGACCTTTCCTTTAAAACAGATGATGAAGGAAACGCCATCCTGTTATTCATAGGTAAAAAAGCAGCAGACGGCACCATCAAAGGAGAACGATATGCCCGCACCCTGAAAAAAGACCGCGAAGGCAACGTCTTTAAAGATCACTGGGAACTGAAGGGAAAAGCGAGTTAAGACGCCACACCATGCGCAGAAGTTATAAATACAGCTAATCCAATTGGCTTAATGACCTAATGACTTAATGACTCATTGACTATTCCCTCAATGACTATTGACCTGATGACTCATTGACTATTGACTTAATGACTTAATGACTATTGACCTAATGACTCATTGACTTACTTGACTTAATGACTTAATTGACTTAATGACCCTATTCCAACAATTTATCCAATTCCAGCGCAAACCTTTCTTTGGGTAACTGGTGATTAAAAACCTGGTAATACTTTTTGGAATGATTTACAAATATGGAAGCGGGTATGGCGCCGCTCCATTTTTTCTCGATGATCGGAATATAATGGGATGAATTTATATCGCTTAAGTAAACTACCTCTCCATGGTAGCCCTGCTTTTTTACAAAGGCAGTTAAGTTTGCCGGATAATCAACTGCAAAATCAAGACTTACGAGTACTAGTTTTACAGGGGCATTTTTTTTAGCAATAATACTGTCGAACCACGGAATTTCGCGAATACATGGACCGCACCAGCTCGCCCAAAAGTTGATAATCGTTGGTCCTGTGCTGCTGTCGATCAACGCCTTTACGTCTTTGGCTGATACTTTTTTTATTGCGGCTGTTGCAGCAGTCTGGTTCTGTGCGTCTGCAGCTACTACAGCAGCAAGCACAATAAGACAAAGTATCAATCCCTTCATATCTGTGAGTTATTTTCTGCAGGAAGATCTTCCTGCCTGAATCCCCATTCGGTAAAAAGCTGGTTTCGTTTTTCCTGAGGCAGCGACGGTTTGTTATAATGGCCTGCCAGCTCCTTTTGCCGGTACGCTTCATAGATCGACACTGCACAAGCCACTGAAATATTAAGACTGCGTATAATACCTGATTGAGGAATAATAAAGTTTCCGTCGGCTAAAGCGATCATTTCGTCGCTTACACCGAGCGTTTCATTTCCGAAGACCAGCGCAACACTTTCTGTAAAATCGATTTCATACAAACTTATTGCATCGGAGGCAAGATGAGTGGTGAGTATTTTACTATAGCTTTTACGTAATTCGGCCACACATTCTGTTGCTGTAGAAAACTGGTGAACAGTTAGCCATTTCTTAGCGCCACTTCCACTTCTGAATCCCCATTGTTTGCGGGGCGGTTTTCGGTTGGTTATTATATAAATATCCTGGATGCCGACCGCATCGCATGAACGCATGACGGCAGTTTCGTTGTGAGGGTCAAACACATTTTCGAGTACTACAGTCAAATTAGCCTGTCGCTTGTTTAGTACAGATAAAAGCCTTTCTCTTCTTTCGGGTGTCATCAAATATATTTATAAAGGCAAAGGTGTGAATGACCGGCATACCAATCCAAAAAAATATTCTTTTATACTTTCGGTTATAAGAATAGAAAAAGAACGTTACTGTCGTTTTTAGTGAAGTGATCTCTTACCTAAGTAACGCCTGTTGCACATTGCTCCATATTGCTCAAAAGTACAAGAGTGCGACGCAAGAATGTTTAATAGTAGCAATATCGTTTGGCTCATAAAAACAGGCAGCTAAAAAAACGCTGTAAATCTGCGCAAGCATCTACAACGAAAAAACCTTCCATTTCAGGAAGGTTCGTTTATTGTTCATTACTATCTTTTATCGTAGTGTATCCGGAGTGCCGCCTGCGGAAGAAGAGTCGCCCATTATGCTATTCAAAGCCGAAGTATCGCCTGTTTGCAGTACGCTGTCTAAAGCTCTGTCTACACTATCTGTCGCAGTAGCAGATGAATCTACGGTGTCGCCTCCGCAGGCAACAAAACCGGTTATTGCAACAATTGCCAATATTTTTTTCATAGTCGAAAATTTGAATGAAGGAATACTGAAAGCAATTGCAATTCTTTTGCCATCTACTTTTTTCTGAAAAAGACCCTGACGGGAACGCCGGTGAACTTAAAGTTCTGCCTCAATTGGTTTTCGAGGTAATTTTTATAAGGCGTTTTTATGTCTTCGGGATAGTTGGTAAAAAAGGCAAAAGAGGGTACGTGTGTCGGAAGTTGCGTAACATATTTGATCGTAACCGCATTTCCCCTGACTACCGGGGCGTGGTACGCCTCAACAGCCTTCAACATAACATCATTCAACTGCGAAGTAGTGATCTTGCGGGTTTTATTTTCGTACACTTCCAATGCAACTTCCATAGCCTTCATTATCCTCGTTTTCTCTTTTACTGAAATAAAAATGATGGGCACATCGGTAAACGGAGCGAGTTTTTCTTTCAGCTTCTTTTCATAATCACGGGCCGAATTTGTTTCTTTTTCTATAAGATCCCATTTATTTACCAGCACAACAATGCCTTTTCCTTTTTTGACAGCAAGGCTAAAAATGTTTAGATCCTGTGCCGTTATACCGCTGGATGCATCGAGCAAAAGCAGGCAAACATCAGCCTCGTCCATTGCCCTGATAGCGCGGATGACGGAGTAAAATTCAAGGTCTTCGTTCACCTTGGTTTTGCGCCTGATACCCGCTGTATCTATCAGGATAAACTCTTTCTGAAACATGTTGTAATGCGTATGAATCGTATCGCGGGTAGTGCCTGCAATAGAACTTACGATCGTGCGCTCCTGCCCTACCAGGGCGTTTAGCAAAGACGACTTACCCACATTTGGCTGGCCAATGATGGCAAATTTTGGAAGATCATTTTTTTCAAGAGCATCTTCCGATGCTTCAGGAGTGATCAGCTCAGCCACAGCATCGAGTATTTCGCCGGTTCCGCTGCCACTGATACTGCTTACAAAAAATATTTTATCGAAGCCAAGGCTGTAAAATTCTGTAGCCTCCAGCATTCTTTCGCTGTTATCAACCTTATTTACGCATAAAAAAACAGGTTTTGTACTGCGTCTTAAAAGATCTGCCACCGACTGATCAAGGTCTGTTATACCAGTCGTAACATCTACCATAAAAATGATCGCATTCGCTTCTTCAATGGCAATCTTTACCTGTTTGCGTATTTCTGTCTCAAAAATATCAGAGGTGTTCGCCACAAAACCACCTGTGTCAATCACATTAAAAGCTTTGCCGATCCACTCGGTCACACCGTACTGGCGGTCGCGGGTTACGCCGCTTACATCATCGACAATGGCCTTTCTCTGCTCGAGAAGGCGATTGAAAAAAGTACTTTTACCCACATTAGGGCGTCCAACTATTGCTACTGTAAATACCATAACCAAACCCCAAAAAGGGGCCTTTTTGTTTTGTTCCTACCCTTAACAGGATAGAATTGTTATTAATTTTTTTGTCCGGGCATTTGCCCTTCCATCATCATCGTTGTGTCACTCACTTGTACTGGTTGATGCTATATTCATCTTTAAGAAAAGCCCATAGTCCATGGTCGATAGTCCATAGTATAAAACCCTCCTACTATATAAACCTAAACTATCCTTTCAATTTTCTTCAACTATGGTCTATTGGCTATGGTCTATAAAACCGTGTTTT
>Ga0160473_101608_pt1 | contig 10632 bp, 9 predicted proteins | sample HID1975I_E11MG_FD_108217 | JGI IMG/M metagenome (GOLD analysis project Ga0160473, IMG submission 108217) | Enriched soil microbial communities from UW Madison campus, WI, USA - HID1975I_E11 MG | ecosystem: Environmental > Terrestrial > Soil > Unclassified | place: USA: Madison, Wisconsin... | reverse complement strand
GCGGCTGGCGGTCGCGGTTGGTGCCATGGTGCTGGCCTTCTTCGCGCTGGTGGCGCTCGCCAACGGCCTGCTCGGTGGCGTGGGTCACTGGTTCGGTATCCAAGACCTGAGCTTCCAGCGGCTGCTCGGCTACGTTTTCGCGCCGGTAATGCTGCTGCTGAACGTAACGTGGCGGGAGGCGCAGGTGATCGGCGGCCTGTTCGGTGAGAAGATCATCCTCAACGAGTTCGTCGCCTACATCCATCTCGGCCAGGTCCAGGGCACGCTGTCGCCGCACACCATCGCGGTCATCACCTTCGCGCTCTGCGGGTTCGCCAATTTCAGTTCGATCGCCATTCAGATGGCGGTGACGGGTAGCCTCGCCCCCAACCAGCGACCGACGTTGGCGGTGCTAGGCATCCGCGCGCTGGTCGCCGGCAGCCTTGCGAACCTGATGAGCGCTGCCCTCGCGAGCCTGATGATCCCGGGCTGAACTTCCCGGGCCTGGTTCGAGCGCGCGGTCAGATCAAGGCAAGTGCGGCCAGTTCGCTGATCAGCCGTGGCGGCAGTTCGCCGAGCGCCACATCCCCGTCCACGAGGTCCGGTGGCGCGTCCGTGCCCGGCAGGTAGCGCCAGCCCTGATGGGCGCGCTTGGGATAGGTGCGGACCGGGATCAGGCCGGAGGCGACCCGGATCACGCAGCGTCCCTCCGCTTCGTCGAAGCCGAGGATCTTCGAGCGGGCGACGAGCTGGTGCTTGATGATCCAGAACAGCGACCCGCCGACCAGTTCGTCCGCGCGCTTCGGCTTGTAGCGGGTGCCGACCGTCGTCTCGCCGGTCTGAGCCCGACCATCGAGGCGCTCGGCGAGCACGTCGAGGCTGGTGCAGCCGAACGCGACCTTGGTGATGTGGAGTGGATGCACGGCGGCGATGTGGGCGCGGCGAAGCGCGGTTCAAGCCGCGCCGAGACCCCACAGGGTCGCTAGACCCAGGAACGAGAAGAAGCCCATCACGTCGGTCGCGGTGGTCACGAACACGGCGGACGAGACCGCCGGGTCGGCGCCGGCCTTGTCCAGGCACACCGGCACCAGGATACCGACGAGCCCTGCCGTCAGGTTGTTCGTCACCATCGCCAGGAAGATGACGAAGCCGAGATCGTGATTGCCATAGACCAGGGACACCGCGCAGCCAATGAGCGTGCCGAGCGCCAGTCCGTTGGCGGTCGCTATCCTGAACTCGCGCAGGATCATCCGCTGCGTGTTCGAACTGGTCAGCTGGTTGAGCGCCAGTGCCCGCACCGCCACCGCCATGGTCTGAGTTCCGGCATTGCCGCCCATGCCCGAGACGATCGGCATCAGCACCGCAAGCAGGGCGTAGCGCGCGATCGTCCCCTGGAACAGGCCGACTACGGAGGCCGCCAGGATCGCCGTGCCGAGGTTGACGATCAGCCAGGACAACCGGGTCCGGATGGTGGTCCCGATCGGCTCGTTGATGTCGCCCTCGCCCGCGCCGGAGAGCTTCAGGATGTCCTCGCCGGCCTCTTCCTGGATGATGTGAACGACGTCGTCGACGGTGATCATGCCGACCAGCCGGCCCGACTGGTCGACCACCGCGGCGGAGATGAGTGCATATTTCTGGAAGCGGAGCGCCACCTCCTCCTGGTCCATGTCGACCGGGATAAGGGTCTGTTCGCGCATCATCACGTCGGCGATCGGCACGCTGCGGGGCGTGCGCATGACCCAGGACAGCTTGCACGTCCCGATCGGATGGTGCCGCCCATCGACGACGTAGATCTCCCAGAAATCGGTCGTCAGATCTTCGTTGCGACGCAAGTAATCTAGCACGTCGCCGACCGACCAATGTTCCGGCACCGCGATCAGGTCGCGCTGCATCAGGCGGCCGGCGGATTCCTCCGGGAAGGACAGCGCTTCCTCGATGGCCGCGCGGTCGTCGGGCTCCATGGCGCGGAGCACGGCGCGCTGGTCGTCCTCCTCCATGTCCTCGATGATCGCGACGGCGTCGTCGGTATCGAGTTGGGTGGCGAGTTCCGCGACCTCGTGCGGGTGCAGCGCGTCGATCAGCTCCTCGCGCACCCAGTCGTTCATCTCGGCGAACACGTCACCGTCGAGCAGGTCGGCCAGTGCGGTGGCGAGCGGGCGGCGGGCTTCGGTGGGCGCCAGTTCGAACAGGTCGGCAATGTCGGCCGGGTGCAGCGGCGCAACGAGCTCACGCGCACCCTCGGCATCGCCCGCGGCGACGCGTTCCATCACGCTGTCGACGAACCCGGGCTTGAGGCGATCATCCTCGTCCAGGCTGGTTTCGACGGCCTCGGGGGCGGTCTCGGTCTCGGTCTCGCTCATCGCGCTCCGCCCTGCTGGTCAGCTCGGGCTCTCCCCTAGAGCGGCTCGGGCGCAATGTCAGCCTCGCCGTCCTTCCATCCCGCCGGCGAGCCCCTAGATTGGCGTTATGACAAGATCCTATCGACTCTCCGTGCTCGATCAGTCGCCGATCGCAGAAGGCATGACCGCGGCCAACGCGCTCGCCAACACCATCGATCTCGCCCAGGCGTGCGATGCGCTCGGCTACGACCGCTACTGGCTGGCCGAGCACCACGCCTCCCCCGCCCTCGCCGGTGTCGCACCGGAGGCGCTGATCGGCCCGGTGGCGCTGGCGACGCAGCGGATCCGCGTCGGATCGGGCGGGATCATGCTGCCGCATTATTCCCCGTTCAAGGTCGCCGAGACGTTCCGGATGCTGGCCGCGCTCGCCCCCGGCCGGATCGACCTCGGCCTCGGCCGCGCCCCCGGCACGGACGGGCGCACTGCCTTCGCCCTCCAGCGCGACCGCAGCCGACGAATGGCAGTGGACGACTTCGCGCCGAACTTGGCCGAGCTGCTCGGCTACCTCGAGAACACGCTGCCGGACGATCACCCGTTCGCATCGCTCAGCGCCACGCTGCCGAGCGGGGGCGGCGGTTCGCCGGCCGTGTGGCTGCTCGGATCGTCGATGGACAGCGCCTTGTGGGCGGCCGAGGCGGGCCTGCCTTACTGCTTCGCGGACTTCATCAACTCGGACGGCGCCGACATGGCCGACCAGTATCGGCGCCGCTTCAAGCCCTCGACCCGGCTCACCAAGCCCTATGTCATGGCGGCGACGTGGACGATCGCCGCCGACGACCATGCCGAGGCCGAGCGGCTCGCCGCGCCTGCCGCAATGATGTTCGCGCACCTGGTCACCGGCCGCCTGATCCAGGTCCCGCCGGTAGAAAAGGCCCTCGCCTGGCTGGCCGACCATCCCGAGACGTCGCGCCGCCGCCGGCGGGCGGTGGTCGGCACGCCCTCCGAGGTCCGCCGCCAGCTCGACGGCGTGGCCGACGAATATGGCGCGGACGAGCTGATGCTGGTTAACATCCTGCCCGACCATGCCGCCCGCAAGCGCAGCTATGCGCTGGTGGCCGAGGAATATGGACTGGTCGCGACCGCAGAGGCCGCGTAGGGCCGCACCCCACAGCAACTCCCATCGAAGAGGAAGCAAGATGGCCGACGATCCCGAGAACACCCTCGTCATGACGCTGGACGGCGGCGACGTCGTCATACGCCTGCGCCCGGACCTCGCGCCCGGTCACGTCGAGCGCATCAAGGAACTGGCCCGCGAAGGCTTCTACGACGGTGTCGTGTTCCACCGCGTCATCCCCGGCTTCATGGCGCAGGGTGGCGATCCGACCGGCACCGGCATGGGCGGATCGAAGAAGCCCGACCTGAAGGCCGAGTTCAGCCGCGAGCCGCACGTCCGCGGCGTCTGCTCGATGGCGCGTTCGCAGAGCCCGAACAGCGCCAACAGCCAGTTCTTCATCTGCTTCGATGACGCCACCTTCCTGGACAACCAGTACACCGTTTGGGGTGAGGTGGTGTCCGGCATGGAGCATGTCGACGCGCTGCCCAAGGGCGAGCCGCCGCGGGCGCCAGGCAAGATCAGCTCGGTGAAGGTTCAGGCCGACGCCTGAGGATCGTCCGTGACGGCATCTTCATGACGTCAGTCTGACGACCTTATCTCCTCAAAGTCATGCTGAACGTGTTTCAGCATCCATACGCGCTGCATCGGAATGTCAGACGCGGCGCGTATGGATCCTGACCTTCGTCAGGATGACACTGGAGGAGGATGGTCGTTAATGAACGCCCCGCCTAGCCGTCCTGCGCGACGGTAGCGAAGAGCCAGTCGTGGAAGATCCGCACCGGCCGCCGTGAGAGCGACGAGCGGCGGCAGGCGAACCAGTAGCTGTACGGGCTGTCGACATCGATCCCGAACAGATCGACCAGACGGCTGTCGTTCGCATCGGCCAGATGGCTGTCGAGCATGAAGGCAACGCCGAGCCCCTGCGCCGCCGCCTCCAGCATCAGTTGCCCTGAGTCGAAATGGTCGATCGTCGCCGGCTCAAGCTGCGGCTGGCCGATCGCTTCGCGCCACACGTCGAACGTCTCCGGCATGTCGCGGTGGAGCAGGATGGTCATCTCGGCGAGCTGCTCGGGGTCGGTGAGCGGCTGATCGCCGCGGGCAAGCTCCCGCGACGCAATCGCCCTGACCTTGTTGCGGTCGAGCCGGCGGGCGTAGAGGCTGGGCTCGATCTCGCGCGCCAGCACGATCGCCGCATCGATGCCCTCGCCGAGCCGGGCGAGGCTGTGCGCCGCGGTATCAAGATCGATGTGGAGCTCGGGGTGGGCGGCGCGCAGTTCGGGCAACCGCGCCATCAGCCGCTGCGATGCGAACAGCGGCAGCACGCCGAGACGCAGCCGCAATATCTCACTCTCGCCGCTGGTCGCCTCGATCGCCTTGGTGAGGGCATCGAGCGCCGGTGCAACTCGCCCGAGCAAGGTCTCGCCCTCCGCGTTCAGCATCATCGCCTGATGCCGCCGCTCGAACAGCTCGCGGCCGACGAAGCGCTCCAGCGCCTGCACCCGGCGGCTAAGCGCGGGTGACGACAATGCCAGTTCCTCGGCGGCAGCCTTGACGGATCCCAGCCGGGCGACCTGAACGAAAGCCTCGACCGCGGTCAGCGGCGGCAATCGTCGCATGTGGCCCTCCCCGCCATCACGTATCGTGCTGCGGTGCGAATAGGTTCGGATGACCCGCCGTCACGCCTCAATATGCCTGCGATACGCTGCAATGCCGTGCTCCTCGGAGGCCGAGCCTAGCATTACGTTTCGCACATGCACAACAGGCATGCGATGCACCGTTCCAGCCGCGAAACGGCCACCGATTGTCCGCCGCCTTATGTTTTTGTCGCCGCCCAGGGATCGAATATGGGGGCGGCATCCTTATGTCCCGTCCCGAAGAGGAAATATCCCATGGCGGAAGACGACAAGAATCCCCGGCGGCTGCAGGTCGCCAATGCGCGGCCCGACGATTCCGGACGTGGCCTTGCCCGATTGTCCCGCGCGACGATGAACGCGCTCGGCCTGAAGGAAGGCGACGTCGTCGAGATCGTAGGCAAGCGGGCAACGCCGGCCCGGGCGGTCACGCCCTATCCCGAGGACGAGGGGCTCGACATCCTGCGGCTGGACGGCCTCCAGCGCGCCAATGCCGGCGTCGGCTCGGGCGATTTCGTCGAAGTCCGCCGCGGCGAATCGCGAGCCGCACAGCGCGTCGTGTTCGCGCCCGCGCAGCAGAACCTTCGGCTTGCCGGGTCGACGCAGGCGCTCAAGCGCAGCTTCGGCATGCGGCCGCTGACCGCCGGCGACATCGTCGCGACGTCTGGCCAGCAGCGGGTCGAGCGTGGCAACCTGCCGCCCGAACTGCGCCAAATGCTGAACGCGCCGGCTTATGCGCTCCAGGAGATCCGCCTGACTGTGGTGTCGACGACGCCGAAGGGCATCGTCCACATCGACGCCGATACCGAGGTCGAGCTTCGCCCCGAATATGAGGAGCCGAGCGAGGCACGCCGCGCCGACGTCACCTATGACGATCTCGGCGGCATGGGATCGACGATCGACCAGCTGCGCGAGATGATCGAGTTGCCGCTGCGCTATCCGGAGCTGTTCCAGCGGCTCGGCGTCGATCCGCCCAAGGGGGTGCTGCTCCACGGCCCGCCGGGCACGGGCAAGACGCGGCTGGCCCGCGCCGTCGCCAACGAGAGCCACGCCGAATTCTTCCATATCGCCGGGCCCGAGATCATGGGTTCGGCTTACGGCGAGAGTGAGAAGCGGCTGCGCGAGATCTTCGAGCAGGCGAACAAGGCCGCGCCATCGATCATCTTCATCGACGAGATCGATTCGATCGCACCCAAGCGCGGCCAGGTAACCGGCGAGGCGGAGAAGCGGCTGGTCGCTCAGCTGCTGACGCTGATGGACGGACTGGAGGCGCGCGCCAACCTGGTCGTGATAGCCGCAACCAATCGCCCTGAAGCGATCGACGAGGCGCTGCGCCGCCCCGGCCGGTTCGACCGTGAGATCGTCGTCGGCGTGCCGGACGAGCGCGGCCGGCGCGAGATCCTGGGCATTCACACCCGCGGCATGCCGCTCGGCGAGCATGTCGACCTCGCCGAACTCGCTCGCACGACCTACGGCTTCGTCGGCGCGGATCTCGCTGCCCTGACCCGCGAGGCGGCGATCGAGGCGGTGCGGCGGATCATGCCGAAGCTGAACCTGGAGGAGCGGACGATCCCGCCCGAGGTGCTCGACGAACTTTCGGTGACTCGCGAGGACTTTCTCTCGGCCATCAAGCGCGTCCAGCCGTCCGCGATGCGTGAGGTGATGGTTCAGGCGCCGGACGTCGGCTGGGACGATGTCGGCGGCCTCGACGATGCGCGCGAACGGCTGCGCGAGGGTGTCGAGCTGCCGCTCAAGCAGCCGGACGCGTTCCGCCGCATGGGCATTCGCCCGGCCAAGGGTTTCCTGCTCTACGGCCCGCCCGGAACCGGCAAGACCCTGCTCGCCAAGGCGGTCGCACGCGAGGCGGAGGCGAACTTCATCGCCACCAAGTCGTCCGACCTGCTGTCCAAATGGTATGGCGAAAGCGAGCAGCAGATCGCCCGCCTGTTCAGCCGAGCGCGGCAGGTTGCACCGTGCGTGATCTTCATCGACGAACTCGACAGCCTGGTGCCGGCGCGCGGCGGTGGCCTGGGCGAGCCGGCGGTGACGGAGCGTGTGGTCAACACCATCCTCGCTGAGATGGATGGCCTGGAGGAGTTGCAGTCGGTCGTCGTGATCGGCGCGACCAACCGGCCGAACCTGATCGATCCCGCATTGCTGCGGCCGGGCCGGTTCGACGAGCTCGTCTACGTCAGCGTTCCCGACGAAGGCGGGCGACGCCGGATCCTGTCGATCCACACCGGCAAGATGCCGCTCGGCCCGGACGTCGACCTCGACGATCTCGCGCACCGGACCGACCGCTTCACTGGTGCCGACCTGGAGGATCTCGTCCGCCGGGCCGGCCTGTTCGCGCTGCGTCAGTCGATCGAGGCGACGACGGTGACGATGCGCCACTTCGAAGACGCGTTGAAGGAGACGCGGGCTTCGGTGACGCCGGAGATGGAACACGAATATGAGCAGATGGCGTCGAAGCTGAAGCAGGATGCGATGTCGATCGACCCAATCGGCTTCATCTCGCCCGGCATGCTGACACCGCGGGACCGCAGACGCGACGAACCGTGACCCAAGTAGGCGCAAGCCGTGCACCCGCACGGCTTGCGTTTATGTTACGCATTTGCGAACGGTCCAATCTTTGCCACTCCACCGTGGAGCGATCATGACAGCTTCTTCCGCCGAGAATGCGCTCGAGCGCACCGACAAGCGCCGCGAGCGGGCGGCCAAAGCCGGGCCAATCGGCATGTTTTTCAAAGGGTTCTTGAAGCACCCCGTCATGGTCGGGTCGATCATCCCATCCTCGGGCAAGCTGATCGATAAGATGCTGTCGCGGGTCGATTGGGCCAACACCAAGGTGTTCGTGGAATACGGCCCAGGGGTCGGCACCTTCTGCCAGCCGATCCTCGATCGCATGGCTCCCGACGCCATCTTGATCGCGATCGACACGAACCAGGATTTCATCGGCTACCTGCGCCGCCGCATCGTCGATTCGCGGTTCCACGCCGTCGAAGGCTCGGCAGCGGACGTGCGCGCAATCCTCGCCGATCACGGCCATGAACATGCCGACTACATCCTGTCGGGCCTGCCCTTCTCGACCCTGCCGCCAGGCGTTGGCAACCTCATCGCCGGCGAGACCGCGCAGGCTCTGCGGTCGGGCGGCGCCTTCCTGGTCTACCAGTTCTCGCCCAAGGTCCGCGACTTCATCGCCCCGCATTTTCAGCGGATCGACCACGGCATGGAGGTGGTCAACATCCCGCCCGCGCAGCTCTACTGGGCCTGGAAGGACTGATCGCCCGCGGCGCTCGGTTCAGTCCGCCTCGATCCCGAAATTCAGGCGGCGCGACACGCCGTAATCGACGACCGCCACGACGAAATACGCGACTGCCCATTTGATCCGCTCGAACGTACCGACCTTGCGGTGTTCGGCGCGGCTGATTTCGTTCGAGCGCGCCAGTTCGCCTTCGAAATAGGTGCGCAGGTGTTCGGCGAAGGCCCGGTCCTCGACCCGGAGCATCAGCTCCAGGTTGAGATAGAGGCTGCGCATGTCGAAGTTGGCCGAGCCGATGTGCACGACGTCGTCGACGACGAACAGCTTGGTGTGGAGCTTCGTCGGCTGATACTCGAACACCCGCACGCCGCGCCGGAGCAGCCGGCGATAGGTGTGGCGGGCGGCACCGATCGTGGCGTTGTTGTCCGACTTCGCCGCAGTCAGCACCCGCGCCTCGCCGCCGCTGCGGGCGACCGCCTCGATCCGCCGCAGCATTGCGGGGTTTGGCGCGAAATAGGCGGCGATCATGTCGAGCCGCCGGGCGCTGCGCATGTCCCGCTTCACCGCCAGCGCCCACGGGCTCAGCCGCCGCGCCGGTCCGCCCAGCAACCAGCGCGCTTCTCCGGCGGGTTCGCTCCAGTTATCCAGTGCCCGGCGCAGCGTTCGCATCCGCGCTTTCCGGGTCTGCGCCCAGCGGGACAGCGCGTCGTAATAGCCGGCCAGCCTGCCCGCCGCCGGTCCCTCGACCAGCAGTCCCAGGTCGCGCCAAGCCTGTTCGGCAGCGGTGCCGAAATAATCGTCCGAAACGTTGAAGCCGCCGACGATCACTCGCGCCTCCGGCGTCTCACCATCGGCCAATGCGAGCTTCTGATGGTTGCGCAGCAGGTAGCGCCGGCCCCAGCGCGGCTGGAAGCGACACACGCTCGCTCCGGCCTCGGCGAGCGGTGCGAAGAACGCGTCGCTCGCGTCGCTCCCGAAGCCGTCGACGATCAGCGAGACGGTCACGCCGCGTTCGACCGCCGCCCGCATCGCATCGCGCACGCGCTGGCCGGCCGCATCCTCGGCATAGATGTAGAAGAGCAGCCGCAGGCTGGTGCGCGCCCCGTCGATCAGCGCAACCAGTGCATCGAGCCGGTCGGGGCCATCGACGATCGGGGTGAGCCGGTTGCCGGCCACATCGAAACTGGCCGACGGCGCCCGATCATTCTGTGTTTCTGACATTGTTGCCTGCATGCCCGGCCCGTAGGAGAGTGGCAAGGTTTCGCCCGGGCGACGGAACCGCCGCCCCCCGTCCGTGAGGCCGCGTTGACAGATGCGGCGTTCGCTGGTAGCCGGCTGCACTTCCCGATAAGCCCCTTCTTACTCAAAGCGGAGCGTTCTCATGGCGCGCGTGACCGTCGAGGATTGCGTCGACAAGATTCCCAACCGGTTCGACCTGGTTCTGCTCGCCGCCCAGCGCGCGCGGCAGATTTCCGGTGGGGCCGAGCTGACCATCGATCGTGACCGCGACAAGAATCCGGTCGTCGCCCTGCGCGAGATCGCCGAGCAGACCGTGACGCCCGAACTTCTTCATGAGTCGGTTGTGGCCAACCTGCAGCGCGTCCAGGTCGACGACGAGGATACGCCTGACGAGATCGGCTCGCTCAGCGCGTCGGCCGAAGCGCTGCGGCTTACGGCCGCTGCGCCGCCACGGAACCAGAATATCGGCCCCGATTACGAGTAAGCCTCATAGCGCGGGAAAACCGCGCTAAAGGTCTTATGATGTTGCATCTCGGCTGAGCCCCGACCACATCCGGTCGGGTGCTGAGACAATATGAGCTGGTCGAGCGGGTCAAAGGATATGACCCGGATGCCGATGAGGCGCTGATCAACCGCGCCTACGTCTTTTCGATGCAGGCGCACGGTAGCCAGAAGCGCGCATCCGGCGACCCTTATTTCAGCCACCCGATCGAGGTGGCCGGCATCCTGACCGATCTCCGCCTCGATGCGGAAACCATCGCCACGGCGATCCTGCACGACACGATCGAGGATACGGTCGCGACGCAGGAGCAGATCGAGAAGATGTTCGGTCCGAACGTCGCCCGGCTCGTCGACGGTGTCACCAAGCTCTCCAAGATCGAGGCGCAGACCGAGAACGAGCGCGCCGCGGAGAATTTGCGCAAGTTCCTGCTGGCGATGTCGGACGACATCCGCGTGCTGCTCGTCAAGCTCGCCGACCGCCTGCACAACATGCGCACGCTCCACCACATCGCCAATCCGGAGAAGCGCCGCCGGATCGCCCGCGAGACGATGGAGATCTATGCGCCG
>Ga0160473_101605_pt1 | contig 10641 bp, 8 predicted proteins | sample HID1975I_E11MG_FD_108217 | JGI IMG/M metagenome (GOLD analysis project Ga0160473, IMG submission 108217) | Enriched soil microbial communities from UW Madison campus, WI, USA - HID1975I_E11 MG | ecosystem: Environmental > Terrestrial > Soil > Unclassified | place: USA: Madison, Wisconsin... | reverse complement strand
TTGTCTTAGATCTGCTGGCCGATGGTGCAGAAATGTATTCGAAAATTTGCGAAGAAGACGATGCAGAAAATTACATTCGCAATATAAAACTTAGAGCAAAGCATTTATGCGAAGCCGGCGCCTATGAGTTGTCAGCCTTAAACTAAAACAGTATTGTCAGTATCATCGTTTTCAGAGAGAAAATTTAAACTTGCTTTCGCTGCCTGGTGGGTTGCCTGCACACTCATGCATACCATTGTACTAACAGACTTTGGACTACCGGTACAAACGGCACTCACCGACGGCATAACCAGCAACCTGTTACTTGCCGCAAGTTGTTTGCTTATCACCAACAATATGCGCTATTATCTTCCCCGGCAGGAAAGATACTGGTATGTACTTATCATTAGTTTAGCGCTGAGCGCCGTATGGCTCCTGGCATTAAGACTAACATTGTGGACCTTCTTTAGTACAGACGATGCTTACATGGATATGCTGAAACAGTCGTCAGTCTTACGATACGGAATAGCGTTTCTCATGGTCAGTTGTATGGCTATGATGAGTTTGTCGTGGTACACGCAACAGGAACAAAAAGAAACAGATGCAAGAAAAGCAGATGCAGAAAAGCTGGCTAAAGATGCAGAATTATATAAGCTTCGGCAACAATTACAACCACACTTTCTGTTCAACAGCTTAAACTCTATCAGTGCGTTAACAGGCAGTCAGCCAGAAAAAGCAAGGCACATGATAACACAGTTGTCTGATTTTTTACGAGGCACTTTAAAAAAAGACGAACTCGTCTGGAGTAGTTTAGAAGAAGAATTGCAGTACCTGCAGTTATACCTCGATATAGAGAAAGTTCGGTTTGGTTACCGACTGCAGACGAACGTTGTATGCGATGAGACAGTATCGCAAATGAAGTTGCCGGCGATGTTATTGCAACCTGTTGTGGAGAATGCTATTAAGTTTGGTTTGTATGATACCATTGGCGAAGTAGTGATAACAATAACAGCAAAAAATAGCAACGGCTCTTTAGAGGTGTCTGTCAAAAACCCTTTTGATCCTGTTACTACACAGCCGCTGCACGGGACAGGGTTTGGGCTTTCGTCGGTACAACGGCGGCTGTTCCTGTTATTTGCGCGACACGACCTGTTGCAGACAAAAAACGATACCGATTATTTTATTACCACCGTTACTATTCCGCAGATATTATGAAAGCGATCATTATTGATGACGAACCACTGGCAAGAAGCCTTGTCAAAGAATACCTTCAGCCCTATAAGACCATCGAGCTCGTGCAGGAATGTAATGACGGTTTCGAAGGTGTCAAAGCCATTAATCAGCACCAGCCCGATCTCATTTTCCTCGATATACAAATGCCCAAGATCAACGGCTTCGAAATGCTCGAACTGATCGAGAATCCGCCACATGTCATTTTTACAACGGCCTTTGAAGAATTTGCGATTAAAGCGTTTGAAACGCATGCAGTTGATTATCTTCTCAAACCTTTCAGCAAAGACAGGTTCGACAAAGCCATTCAAAAATTATTGCAGCAAAAAGGCAATGCACAACAAACGCAGGCTGTGTTGGAAAGCGCCGCACATTCGCCTGCTCAAAGCGACCGCATCGTGGTCAAAGATGGCGGAAAGATCAGGATCATTCCCATTTCTCAGATCCAGTACCTCGAAGCGGCCGACGATTATGTAAAAATATTTACCGCCGACGGAAGCTTTCTTAAGAAGAAGACGATGCAGTACTTCGAGCAATTGTTACAACCGTCGCAGTTCATTCGCGTACACCGTTCCTACATCATAAATGTGCAATTGATCACCCGCATCGACCCGCATGAAAAGGACAGCCACCTGCTTTTGCTAACCACCGGTGCCAGGCTGCCCGTCAGCAAAGCCGGCTATTATAAATTAAAAGAAGCGTTAGGTATTTAGTTGCAGATTCTTTTGGGAGCCAGGCAGCGGAATATGAATTAAACATTCTTGCGTCGCACTCTTGTACTGTATAACTATATGCAGCACGATGCTCCGTTATACTCAGCCAATTTTTTTAAACATCAACGGCCGGAAGAGTTTCTTTGTTTTCAGGTATTTTGCTACAAACAACTTCTCTTCATCCAAACTTTTTTGCAGGTCGAAAATGCTTTTATTTATTTGGCCTACAGATTGCACGTAAGACGGATCATTTACTCTAATATCTGAGAGCATTTTCGAAGCAGTGTCTAATTTACTTTGCACCGTTACCAGCATTTGCGCTATTTCGCTATCCTCTTTCTTTGGGTTAAATTGCTTATTCTTAAACTGAACATACTCATTATAGGCCTCTACAGCCTGGTTGGCTTTACCAGATGCTTTATTCAAAACTTCAGCCTGCAGGTTCAATTCGCTGTTCTTTACATATTGAAGCATTTGCATGATCATTGAACTGCGAACGCCATTATTTTCGATTCGTCTTGCTGTGTTTTTCAATTGATCTACTTCAGGCAGTTTAGCGTGATAAGTAAGTGAATCTTCAAAGTTGAAGACAGGTTTAGCTGTATTTACAGCAAAATTGTTATCATAGAATTCTTTACTCGTCAGGGGATAATTAAGAAACTGAAACAGCGGGTCAAAAGGCATGTGTGTTTTGATCATTTCTTCAGCAGGTACATTATAAAAACGATTTGTAAATGCCTTTACAAACTTGCCGTTCAGCAAATAGCCTGAAGACCACGTAGGATCGTATAACTGCCATTTGTTGTTGACCATTGCCGCCACCCACGCATGAGGAATATAATCCACCATTCCTTTTTGCTTTGTATACCCTTCTACAACAACTGCTGAAATATTACATTCACGTAACAACGCTACAAACAACTCAGCGTAGCCTTCACAAATAGCCATTCGCGTTTGTAATGCTTTGTCTATTTTCTCCTGTTTGCCTTGGCCGTAAGTAAGCAAAAACATATTATCAACATCGTAACTGATGTTTGTTGCTTCCCAGACAAAAATTGCCTTTAACCTGTCAGAGTCGGATGAATAATTCTGCTTAATAAAAGAACTGATGCCTGAAGTGGTTTTGGTTGAAGAATCGGGAATTGCGATGGCAGGTTGCAGAGGTTTTGTATTTGTTTTTTGAGCTATAACACTAAAACCGCTAAGAATGATAATACATGCAAAAAGAAGCTTTGTCACCGAAAACTATTTGATAAGGGGGCAATCTAACACACAGACAATAATTTATCGAATATTTATTTTGCCGTTATATAATGTCCTTAAATACATTTTAGATAAAAAAAAGAATCCTAAAAAAAGTAGTGTCTCAGTTTGAAATTTTTCAGGGAGTCGAAATAATTCATGGTATCTCTACTATTAATTTCTTAGCAGGATAATTAAACACAATTTTGAAGTTGCATAGAAAAGATATGTTACCTAATAATACTGGTGCATTATCATGGTCGTTACAGCCAATCAGACAATCTTTACTCTTCCAAACTGCTTTAGTTCTGGATGCATCTAATAGGTGTATTTTAAACGATGCTTCCACAGATCAACTTTAGATTCTCCTATACCCTGATTAGAAGAGAACACAGCACTTGAACCTTTTAAATCGTGTTTAAGTTGCTCTGCAACAAATTTTGGGAATAGACAATCATCCGCCCCTGTATCTGCTAAAGCTAATACGGTTAAGTGCGCCTTATTAATGGGATTAATTATTTTTATAGGCAAAAAAGGTCTGTGAATCTCATTGCGGACCTTTGTAAATGAATAAATGTGAATATTAGTCATTAAAAGAAATAAGTGTTGTCTTCCAGAGGTACAAACAGTAGTGTGAACTCATCTGTAACTTCTTTTGCTCTCTCTATTGCCTCACCAGGAGTTTTACCCTCAGAAATGATTGAATTATTATTGTCTAATGTAACCCACCGTGTTTCTGGTCTTTGAGGAGAAACAACCAGAGTAATATCATCAGCGTAATTGTTATTCTGTATGTCCATAAAAGTATTGTTTAATATACAAATATAGCGGACTGGCGTTCCAAAGCTAATAACTTACCTAATATTAGTAGTATTTCTAACTATACTTTACCTATTTCTATGCCTGATTTTATTACCATTGCCTCAATGATCGTATATTTTATGTTTGTCTTTATACCTGCCGGAAATATAATTACGCATTGTCACTTTGCTGAATAATGGTAAAAAGTACAAGAGTGCGACGCAAGAATGTAAATAGTAGCTATCTGCTCCGGCCCATAAAACGCAATATAGATATAATAATCTGTCAAATTTCTCAGATCAATCTCTTATGCCTTACCTATCTCCTTCTTCCCCTACACAATCACTTTTTGCAATGCTTTATATGCGGGACCTTCGATGACTTCGCCATCAATAGTAAACCGGCTGCCATGACACGGGCAATCCCACGACTTTTCAACTTCATTCCAGTGATTGATACAACCCAGGTGAGTGCAAACGGCTGAAACGACATGCAATTTGTTATTCTCATCCCGGTACACGCCACACTTTTTGCCATCCACTTCCATCACTTTTCCCTGGCCAGCCGGAATTTCAGCAAATACATCTGTGTCACTTTTTGTAAAGCGGTCTTTTATAAATTCAAACGCCACATTCACGTTTTCCTTTACAAACTCTTTAGCAGAAGCCAGCGGAGTGATGCGTGAAGCGTCGTAAGTCTTGCTCCATTTGTTTTCGATTCCTAAGATCTGGTCGGAGATGATCATGGAAGCCAGCGTACCATAAGTGAGGCCATCGGCGGAAAAACCAGTGGCGATATACGTCTTTGAATTACCTGAACTTAAACCGATATAGGGTATGCCGTCGGCGGCCTTAAACTGCTGCGCCGACCACGAAAACTCTATCGAGGCCACATCGAAACGTTCACGTAAAAATTTTTCCAGGTTTTGATAGCACTCGTGGTTGTTTTCTTTTTGTCCCACCTTATGTATCTCGCCTAACACCATTAACACTTTACCCTTGCTGGTATCGTAAGTACGCATCGAATAATGTTCTTTACCCACCATATCCCACCAGATACCGGGAGCAGGATATTCTCCGTTTAGCTTTACAGCCACCGCATATTCGCGGTACGGTCCCATACTCATGTGAACTGCATACACACCTTTAGGACTATGGGTCGCCATGATCACATATTGTGCTGTAACTTTGCCAGCGGCAGTTGTAACAATACAGGTTTCTCCTTCTGTAACGTCGGTGACTTTTGTCAGTTCATATATATGGCAGTTGTCTGACTTTATTTTTTTAGACAGCTCAACTACATATTCCAAAGGATTGAATTGTGCCTGGTTTGCGACAGTAAATCCATAAGCTGCCTTTAGCGGAAATAGCACCTGCTCTGTAACCGTTAATCCTGCCTCTTCAGCAGCTTTTTTTTCTTTTTCAACAAAAGACTGACCGCTGCTGTTCTCGGCGAAAAGACACCACGGGCTTTGTCCGAAATCACAATCGATCGAAAACTCGTTGATCCTTGCCTCTATAAAATTGACGGCTGCGGCTCTCGACTCAACCACTTCTTTCAATTTCTGGGTATTAAATTTCGATTGAACATTGTGCAATCCGGGACTGCCGATGGTGCAATATAAATTTCCGGTAGAATAGCCGGTTGCGCCCTCTCCGATCTTTCTGGCTTCGAGCACAGCCACCTTTTTACCTGCACGGGACAAAATATAAGCAGCAGTCAAACCTGTAATACCGCCACCTACAATAGCGACATCTACTGTAATATCTTTTCTAAGCGGTGCAAATGAAGTTTCTCCGGCTCTATCCTTCCAGATTGAAATGCTGCTCATGCGACTAATTTAATTTATAGTATTTGAAAATGATGCGTACATCAGAAAGTCAAATACGTAAAAAATTAATGCCAGATAATTACATGGTACGATGGGCAATATTTCACGTCTCAAAAAATATTGAGCAGCAAAAGATTGTATAAAATGGGAGTATTCTATGTTATTATTATACGGTCACCAGTTTTTGGATCTTAACCCGTTCACCCACTATCCACACTACATCATCCCATTCAAAAACCATCGTAGAGTCGGGGTTTAATATTCTCTTTTTATTACGTTCTATGCCTACTACCAAGCCATTGGTGCGTTCACGGATTCCTGAACTACGGATTGTTAATCCTTTCAATTTGGTATGCTCGTCTACTACGATCTTTTGCAGTATAACGTCTTCAACATCGTTTTCCGTGCCTCTTGGCTCACCATCGGTAGTATCGAATACGGGTTTAAACATCTGCATCTGGTCATCGGTAGCTATAACGCCGATATGGTCAAAGGGCAACAGTTTATTATTGCGGCCGGGAGCGTAGATCAGCATATTGCCGCGTTTTATATAAGCGATATTAATTCCATATTTTTCCCGCCAGGCCAGTTCTACCAACGTTTTTCCAATATACTCCGCCTGTTGATTTACCCGCAGATCCACCATATGCGCATCCCACGGAGACAAATCGGTTTGGTTATTAAAATGATTTCTGAAAGTGTCGCCTGAAAGAGAAGACACTACTTCTGCAGCGGCTTCTCTTTCATTTAGATTTGTAAGAAATCGTCCTTCTATCCGTTGATAGAAGCTTTGAATTCTATTGGAGAAGAGCACCATCACTACTATAATTATCGGCACTGCTACTAAGATAGCCACGTTGGCAGAAAATAAGCGATCGACCCAAATACTCACCAGTATTACTCCCAACAGGTTTCTGATGATCTCTATTATAAGCAAGGGCCCGTGGTTGTACTTGGTATCGATCCACAATTCCTTATAGGCAACAGTATCAGGTTTTTTGGCCATCAGCGCCCAGACAAAAGGAGAGGCAATGCCAAGGGATACCACCAGCCCTATTATACTCCTGGTCATTTCATCTGCAACATGCGATCTTAAAAATGGCATCAAAAAATTTATTGACAGCAGCATAAGTGCAGAAATGATAATCCCATTGGTAACAGCGATGGTTGCATAAGATTTTATTACTATTTTCCAGCTGCTCTCCGCTTGAATATTTTGAGTGCTGCGTGAGTACCTGTTCAACCCGACTACCCATTTCTCTGGTAAAATTTTTACGATAAAGTTGTAAAAGGGTTCAGAAAATTTGATCATGTAAGGCGTAGTAAAGGTGGTAATAGCAGAAACACCCACTGCCACAGGAAAGAGAAAATCGCTGATCACTCCTAAACTAAGCCCTAGTGTAGCAACAATGAAGGCGAACTCGCCTATCTGTGCCATACTCATACCTACCTGCACCGATTGTTTCAGCGGCTGTCCCGAAAGAAGCGCTCCCATTGTTGTACTTAAAAATTTTCCTAATAAAGTCAATAAGGTAATAATGAGCACCGGACCACCATATTGAAGGATGGTTTTCGGGTCGATCAGCATACCTACAGAAACAAAGAAAACAGCGCCAAAAAGATCCTTTACCGGTTTTATCACATGTTCCACTCTTTCTGCTGCAGTAGTTTCTGCCATAATAGATCCCATAATAAAAGCACCGAGTTCAGCAGAAAAACCTACCTGCGTAGCCACCACCACCATACCCAGGCAAAGACCGATAGAGAGTATTAATAAAGTCTCCTCGTCCATCAATTTTTTTGCTTTCTTTAAAAAAGTGGGAAGCAAAAAAATACCGGCTAAAAACCATAACGCTAAAAAAAAGAGCAACTTTAAAACAGTCAAAACCAATTCAGTGCCCTGGAATTGCTGGCTTACGGCAGCAGTTGATAAAAGTACCATAAGCAATATCACCACTATATCTTCTACTACCAGCACCCCAAAAACGATTCTTGCATATTGCTTCGTTTTTATACCCAGCTCATCAAAAGCCCTGATAATGATCGTTGTAGAAGAACTGGCCAGCATACCACCTAAAAACAAACTGTCCATGCTCGACCAGCCCATCCAGATACCGGCAAAATATCCGGCAATAGTTATAAATATGATTTCAACAAAAGCGGTAATGGAAGCAGCGCCGCCAACCCGCATTAACTTTTTAAAACTAAACTCCAGTCCAAGACTGAAAAGCAGGAAAATAACGCCGATCTCTGCCAGTATCTCCACATTCGCACGATCAACTACAGTAGGTGTAATGGGTATATGCGACCCAACTAATAAGCCTGCTATAATATACCCAAGTACCAGCGGCTGCTTTATTTTTCTGAATAATAAAGTAGTAATCGCCCCTGTGATCAGTATCAATGCTAAATCCTGTATTAAAGATGGTAGATGCCCCATAAGTTGTATTATGTATATAATTTGATTTGTAAACCTTTAGATCGCCTATATATATTCACTATAATATCTAACACAAACTGCGAAAATTGAACGATGTACTCCCTGCAAAAGGAATGTAGTAAAAATATAAAAAAAAACAGTAAAGCGCCTTCCGGCAATACTTAAGAGCCGCCGTGAAGCTAATCTAATCCCTGTAGCGCTATAAAATTCTCAAGAGCAAAATGAGCCCAAGGAAAACTACAATCACCTCGATCTCATGTTATAGTCTGTATTTACAAACTATTTTTTTTGAGCCCCGCAATAGAATAAACAGGAACATCCTTGCGTCGCACTCTTGTACAGAAGAATGGAATGCAGCAAGCCAGACCGCTGACTACCGACCCATAGGCAACAGACACCGAAGCACGAACCCCGAACTATTCCTCCTGCCTTATTGCCTCAATGCCTCAATGCTCAATGCCTTACTGCCTAATTCCTCCTATCTTTTTCCGCAACATTTCCTTCACTCCGTTTTCCCATTCCGATTTTAGTATCGACAGCACGATCGAATCTCTTCGTCCTGCCGGGTTTTTCGGCATATGACTTCTTAGCACACCTTCTACTGTGCATCCTATACTTTTCATGGCTGCTATGCTTCGTTGATTTTCATTATCAGCCCGAAATTCGACTCTTTCCATTTGCCATTTCTCAAAAGCGAACTCAAGCAATAAATACTTACAATTTTTATTTAAACCCGTACCCTGAAACTCTTCTCCATACCATGTATAGCCTAATTGTAAAGTCTGATAAGCAGGTTGTATATCGTAAAACCTCGTGCTGCCAGCATATTCATTTTTAGTTTTATCGAACACTATAAACGGATATTCTTTTTGCTGCGTTCTGCCTGTCTCGGCCACCTGTATATACTGTTGCAACTTTTCTGCACCTACGACGTCTACCAAAGAATACTTCCAAAGGGACGGTTGTTCTATGCTAAACCTGATCAGGTTAACAAAATCTGATGTTCGCATGGGCCGAAGCAACACTTTTTCATTTTCAAGAATATGATCACTGGTAAAGTCAATAAAATTTTTCATCTTATTTAGGTCTTGGTTGTTTGCCTGGTTTACTTTTCAAATATCAATTTGGCTAAAAATAAGGATATTGCACCCAAAATTTACGTAAAACATGTGTGGAATTGTAGGTTATACCGGGCCCCGACAGGCCTATCCCGTTATTCTTAAAGGATTAAAAAGATTGGAATACCGTGGCTACGACAGTTCTGGCGTTGCCTTACTCAACAATGATTTAAACGTTTACAAGAAAAAAGGTAAAGTAAGCGAACTCGAAGAATCGGTTATCGGTAAAGACATGCATGCGCATACCGGTATCGGTCATACCCGTTGGGCCACCCACGGAGAACCCAGCGACAGAAATGCACATCCACACCAAAGCGCTACCGGTAATATAGCGATGATTCACAATGGTATCATTGAGAATTACGCTTCCATAAAACAAGAACTGCTTAAAAAAGGCTACCACTTTAAAAGTGATACCGACACTGAAGTCTTGTTGAACTTTATAGAAGATATAAAGCTCAACAACAGTTGCTCACTGGAACAGGCGCTTAGAATTGCACTCAAAAGAGTTGTAGGTGCTTATTGTATCTTACTGGTTGATAAAGACGAGCCAGAAACAATTATTGCTGCCCGTAAGGGAAGTCCCTTAGTTATTGGTATCGGAAAAGGTGAACACTTTCTCGCCTCTGATGCTTCTCCTATTATCGAGTACACCAAAGAAGTTGTGTATGTAAATGACTATGAGATTGCCATTATAAAGCCCGACGAGCTTATTTTAAAGAACCTGGGTAATGAAAAGCAGACGCCATTTATTCAAAAGCTCGATATGGAGCTGGCCGCTATAGAGAAAGGTGGCTATGACCATTTCATGCTAAAGGAAATTTATGACCAGCCTGAAAGTATTTTTGATTGTTTACGTGGACGATTAAACTCTGCTACCGGTACCATTACCATGAGTGGAATAGAAAATCACCTGCCCGAACTAACTAATGCGCAACGTATGGTGATAGTGGCCTGTGGTACAAGCTGGCATGCCGGCCTGCTTGCTGAGTATCTTATAGAAGAACTCTGCCGCATCCCCGTGGAAGTAGAATATGCCAGCGAGTTTCGCTATCGCAATCCTGTTATAAATAAAGGTGATGTTATTATTGCCATTTCGCAAAGCGGAGAAACCGCAGATACGCTGGTAGCGCTTGAAAATGCAAAAGAAAAAGGCGCCTTTATATTTGGTGTAGTGAACGCGGTAGGAAGTAGCATTTCACGAATGAGCCATGCAGGTGCTTACACACATGCCGGTTATGAAATAGGCGTTGCCAGTACCAAAGCATTTACAGGACAGGTAGCTGT
>Ga0160473_101602_pt1 | contig 10652 bp, 6 predicted proteins | sample HID1975I_E11MG_FD_108217 | JGI IMG/M metagenome (GOLD analysis project Ga0160473, IMG submission 108217) | Enriched soil microbial communities from UW Madison campus, WI, USA - HID1975I_E11 MG | ecosystem: Environmental > Terrestrial > Soil > Unclassified | place: USA: Madison, Wisconsin... | reverse complement strand
CGGGATCTGCCCCGGCGTTGCGCGTATTCTCGTCTCCGCTCGTTCGAGCGCGAGAAACCGCCGCCGCCCTGACGTCCCTGGTAGGTGGGGACGTTCTGGTGGACCAGGCGTTCACCCAGCGCTCCTACGGCGCATGGGAGGGTCTCACGTGGGACGAGGTGAAGCGCGACTTCCCCGACGAGTTCGCGCGTCGTCAGCGCGGCCTTGACCCCAGGATCTCCGGCTGGGATGGGCAGCGGGACGTGGCCGCGCGGGTGTTGGAGGGGCTGGAGCGCATTTGGGACGAGGCCAAACCGGCGGTGGTGGTGTCCCATGGAAGCCCCATCACGCTTGGTTTGTTGGCAGCAATAGGGGAGCCAGCGTCGTCCGTTGTGCTTGGGCGCGTGCCGCACGCGGCATGGGCCGTAGTGCGACGGGTGGAATCGGGCGCGTGGCACATAGAGCACTTTGGACTGGGTGCGGACTAGGAGGCGAGCGTGACGGAGTACCAAACCACGGCGTCGGCGGTGTTGCCGGCGGACTTCCAGGAGCGGCTGTTCGCGATCATCGCCAAGCAGCGGCCCGCGGCGCTCGGGTACATCAAGGAGTTGCGGCGCAAGCACCCGGGCGCGTCGCCCGCGGACATCGCCGCGATCATCGAGAAGCGCTACGTGACACTGACCACGGGCGCGAGCGCGTCGATCGGCGCCACCGCGACCATCCCTGTTGTGGGCATCCCCACGGCCATTGGGCTAGGTGTCGCGGACCTGCTGTTCTTCTATGAGTCCACCGCTCTGTTCGCGATCTGCATGGCTGAGTTGCGCGGGTACCGCATCGACGATCCGGAGCGCGCCAAAGTGGTGGTGTTGGGCGCGATGCTGGGAGAGAAGCGCAAGAGCCGCGTCACCGAACTTGCTATGACCGCGCTGCCTGCTGGCGCCACGTTCGCGGGCGCGCGCATGGCCACGGAGAACACCATCTCGCGGGTCTCGCCCAAGTGGGGCGACCTGCTCGCCCAGCAGCTCCCGGACTCCGCGTTGGTGCCCGTCGCGATGGTGCTCGCGAAGGAGGCCATGGCGCGCGGAGCGGTGATGGGCACGGCGCGCATCGGGTCCAAGGCGCTGCCGGTGATCGGCGCGGTGGTGGGTGGAGCCACCAGCTATTGGTTCGGGTCCTCTGTGGTGAAGTCGTGCCGCGAGGGGTTTTCGGCGCCGCTCGCTGAGTGGCCGGCTTGGCTTGAACCCAGCGCTGGCGATGCCGTTTCAGCGCAGGTGTCGTCCAAGGCCATTGAGGCCGCCAAGAAGGGCTCCGACGCTGTGGTTGGCACCGCGAAGAAGGCCGGCTCGAGTCTCAAAGACGTTGCCGGGACAGTTAGCGCGAAGGTGCGGCGGGGCAACTCCGCCGATTAGGGAATGGCCGCGCGCGTGGGCTACCATGGTGGTCGCTCTTTGGGGCGATGTGATCGCAAGATCGCGGGGCTGTGGCGCAGCTGGTAGCGCACCTGCATGGCATGCAGGGGGTCAGGGGTTCGAGTCCCCTCAGCTCCACTCTGGTTGAGACAGAGCGAGAAGGACCGTCCGAAAGGGCGGTCCTTTTTCGTTGTCCGGCGCGACGGCATTGGCGAAACTTGAAGCGACTCATCGTCAGCGTCTCGTGAGCTGCGTACTAGCGACAACGAGTGCGCGCTCGGCGCCCTCTTCCTAGTCGCTCGCCAACACCCGGAGAGCCATGAGATGCGTTTCTTGTAGGAACCTCTCGGTCGCGCCAAGCAGGGCTCGCATGTCTTCAGAGGCCTTCGCTTTCGACATCCCCGGCTGAACTATCATCACGGTGGTGTCCAGTTTGAGGTATCTCGAGTCCGCCACGATAGAGGCAAGCGCCTTGAGATCTCCTTCGACGACGCCGCTAGATCCGTTCTGCTGACGGAGTTTCTCACGACGAAGTATGCGCCGAGTCAGGAGGTCAGGGAGCGACTTTGCGCGGTTCATCTTCATCGCTTGGCCGCACACATCGTAGAGGTCGGCGATCCTGGCTCCGGGGAGTGCCCCCGACGAGAACTTGCAGTGAACTAGTCCCACATGCAATGTGTCGCCAGAGCGCCGTAGGAGAACGATATCGGCGAGTTCCCCTGGTCCATCATCATCAACGATTACCTCCCAGTCTTCCTCCTTGGACAGGATCTCGATTGTGCGGTGCTGCACGGTTGCTGGATCGCGGTCCGTGCCCTGAGACTCGCGCCGGATGTCAACACCGCTCCAATCGACCGCCTCGATACTCTCTTGGCTGAAGAGCCGGCGATCACGATTAGGTCGCAAGAGGAGGCCCTGGTCGAGCAAGACAACTTCATCTTCGAAGGTAACGAGCAGACCTTGGGTCGTGAAGAAGTTGGCGATGGACATTTCGGCGTTCTTCGTAACGATGAGGCCATCGTCCGCTTGCGCGCGAACGGTTGGAGGGGCATCGGTGTGAAACTCAAACTCATACTTGTGCGTCCAGCTTGGGCTGCGAAGTTCGAATGCGAGGGGCCCGGATGTGCTGTGATTCGTTAACGCGAGTTCAGTGTCGAGAAGTGAGTAACTCGCGCCTCCGGACTTCACCTGCCGCGCTTCACTCAGCGTTGCTACGACTTTGTATGGCCACTCGATGGCAAGTGGGACAAGCGCCGGACGCTCCCGGGCAGGTTCCGGGATCAAGAAATCGGACATTACCGACTCGAGGGTGATGTTCTCGTCGGTGAGCGTGGGTCCGACCGCTTGCACCCATCGGACCCAGTCGTGGATGTCCCGCGCCTGCTCGTGACTCCAGACTCGACCTTTTCTTGACGCGCCGAAGCTCACGGCGCGCCCGGCTTCGAAGCCGTGAGCGAAGATGTTTGTTTTCATCTTTGTAGCTCCCTCACCCCGCCAGGCCGCGAGCACGTCTTCCCCTACGTGCATAGAAAATCGCCTATTGCGGCTCACGGTGTCCAGAAGACCGACGTTGGTGGGCACACGCCGGCTCACGCGGGAGAGAATGCGGTACACCTGCTCGCCGCTCACGAGGTTCGCTCCGGAACCTCCCACGGCGCGCGCGATGTCCTCATGCATCGAACTGTTGTCGCTGCTATTGATGTATAGAAACTGATTGTCTTCGTCGAGATGCACGACGTAGAGATGATGCACTAGTTCACTGAAGGTCGAGAACTCGCCCCAACGGACCGGCTTGACTTCCCGCGACACCCACCAGACAACCTTGTGTTCGTCGTTGATCCCAAGTTGGCTTGTTAGGAGGCGATCCTCGAAGAGTTCATAGATCGAAGAGGGGTTCCATTCAAGTGTCGCTGGGGACACAAAGGTGGCAGTACTCATTTTCGGATGAATGCTGCGCATGGCGATTTCCGCTGGGCGAGACCCAAAGGACGCCTCAAATTCTGAGCGTGCATGCTCGCGATCCGTCTCGCGTGCGCTCAAGTCCTGGATCACATCGTTCCAGTCTGCATCTTCGCCGTACAGGCGCCGCAGTCGTTCGTCGATGCCCACCGTCTGTAATGGGACGAACGCTGAAGCTTCGCCTAAGGCAAGACTGCCGATTCGAGTGAACCGACCGATGAACTGCAGTGTCACGGCAAGGCTCTTTTGCGGGTCGTGAATCGCCGCGATCTTGAGGGCGGGTAGGTCGAACCCTTCGCCAAGCATGTTCACGCAGACCACAATTCGGCTGGTTCGATCCACTAGTGCGGCAATATGCTTCCTCCGAGTGGACTCGACCATGCTTGTATCGATTCGGACCGGGGCGAGGTCGGGAGCTAGTTCCTCGTAGATCTGGGCCACTTCGCGCGCGCGCGTGACCGAACTGACCCGGGCCATGAGTAGATGATCGAGCCCAGCCGCCATGTCCTTCCTGAGTTGCTCGATTGCATCCAGGGCGACGGCGCGATCTGGCTCGGCCAGTTCAACCACCGAATGGTAGTTGACTCGCGCGAAGTACCCGTTCTTTTGTGCGAGGCGCAGTGGATAGGAGTACGCGATTCTGCCGCCAAGGTGCCTCCCGTCCTCGCGGTACGGCGTCGCCGTGAACTGGACAACTTCGCGCTCCGCGAACCGCTCCGCGAGGCGACGCCAAGTAGGAGCCCCGAGGTGGTGTGCCTCATCAACATAGAGGCGTCTGCAAGATGAGATCAGGAACTCTTGGACCTCTTCTGGGCTCGCACTGAGGGCCTGCACAGTGGCGACAGTCACATTTGCACGCGCGAGGATCGCGTCTGCTGCTTCGACGGTGTCGATTCGCGACGTGAGGACCAAGACTGCCGGGCATCGAAACGTCCCTACGACCGCCCCCACCGCCGGAAGGATGCCAAGCGTCGCGAACTTGGACGCGATCTGGGATCGCAAGGCATCTGATGGCACGATCACCAATGTCTTCGCAGGCGCGTGGCAATACGCGGCCAGCATCGTTTCTGTCTTGCCAGTGCCCGTGGGCATGACGATCGTGATTGGTTCGTGGCTCTCGACTGATCGGTGCGCAAGAATCGCGTGCAGCGCGCCCAGTTGGGGCTTCCGAAGCCCTGGGGCGGTCGCGGTTTCCTCAACGAACTTGAAGTTGCCGGTGAGGGAATCTTCTGTTGTATGTGCGTCTTCAGGACTGGCGGTGTGCGAGCCAGGCCCATCGGCGAGCCACCACATTTCGTTGCCGTCGACACTGTCTCGTTGGATCCGCATGGTGCCCCCGCTTGTCCGTACTAGCTACGTGCCTCCCGAGCACACTTATCGGAACCATATAGGCAACGCGCGGGCGTGTCGCACTAAGCGCGGGAGGCAGGGTGCACTGCGGGATTCGAGCGCATTGGCGGACCGAGTGGGCCGGGCGCGGGAGACTGGGTGGCTCTCGGGTTCCGAGAGCAAGTCCATGTCGGCCGGTCAGACCAAGGTCCCACGCGGCAGCGAATCGCATATCTAGTATTGCAGTGCATCGCATAGCCCAACATGTAGTGGCGCCACCCCCGGCAGCACCACGGATGAGGATCCGTCATGACCGCCGTCGCCACCTCAACCTTGAAAGTGATTAAGCGGGACGGCCGCGCGCTCCCGTTTGACAACGGACGCATTCGCGACGCACTGCACAAGGCCTTCGCGGCGATCCACGGGGACGTCACGGACGCTCACGCCCGCACCATCGCCGAACTCAACAAGCAGATCGACGCCGAGCTCGCCTACCGCTTCGAGGACAAGGTCAAGATCTACGAGATCCAGTCCGTCGTCGAGCACGTCCTCCTCGAGGCCCGCGAGTACGACGTCGCCCGCGCCTACATCGACTACCGCGTCCAACGCGACTTCGCCCGCAGTCGTGCCACCGACCTCAACCACTCGATCAACAAGCTCCTCGACAAGGACTCCGCCCTCGTCAACGAAAACGCCAACAAGGACTCCGAGGTCTTCAACACTCAGCGAGACCTCACCGCGGGCATCGTCGGCAAGGCGATCGGCCTGCGCATGCTCCCGCCGCACGTGGCGAACGCCCACCAGAAGGGCGACATCCACTATCACGACCTCGACTACCACCCCTATCAGCCCATGACCAACTGCTGCCTCATCGACTTCGAGACGATGCTGGCCGCCGGCTTCCGCATCGGCAACGCGGCGGTCACCCCACCGCAGTCGATCCAGACCGCCACGGCCCAGATCTCGCAGATCATCGCCAACGTCTCGAGCAGTCAGTACGGCGGGTGCACCGTCAACAGGGCCGACGAGCTCCTCGCGCCCTACGCGCGCCTCAACTTCGCGAAGCACCTGGCAGATGCGGAACAGTGGGTAGAGCACGACATGCGCGAGGACTACGCACGCGAGAAGACGAGCAAAGACATCTACGACGCGATGCAGTCGCTCGAATACGAGATCAATACCCTCTTCACCTCCAACGGCCAGACCCCCTTCACCTCGGTCGGCTTTGGCCTAGGCACCGACTGGTACGAGCGCGAGATCCAGCGCGCCATCCTCAACATCCGCATCCGCGGCCTGGGCGGAGAGGGCCGCACCGCGATCTTCCCCAAACTCCTGTTCACCCTCAAGCGCGGCCTGAACCTCAACCCCGAAGACCCCAACTTTGACATCAAGCAACTCGCCGTCGAGTGCGCCACCAAGCGCATGTACCCGGACGTGCTCAGCTACGACAAGATCGTCGAACTCACCGGCTCCTTCAAGGCGCCCATGGGGTGCCGCAGCTTCCTCCACGGCTGGCAGGACGAGGACGGCCGCGAGGTCACCGAGGGCCGCATGAACCTAGGCGTCGTCACCCTCAACCTGCCGCGCATCGCGATCGAATCCCGTGGCAGCAAGGACGCGTTCTGGGCTCTCCTCGACGAACGCCTCGCCACCGTCCGCGACGCCCTGATGTTCCGCATCGCGCGCTGCAAAGAGGCCACGCCCGCCAACGCGCCCATCCTCTACACGCACGGCGCGTTCGGCACTAGCTTGGGACCGGCCGACGCTGTGGACCAGCTTTTCGCCAACGGTCGGGCCACCGTATCGCTGGGTTACATAGGGCTCTACGAGGTCGCGACCGCGTTCTACGGCGGCGAGTGGGAGAGCAACACTGAGGCGAAGGAGTTCACTCTCGACGTGCTCCGCGCCCTGAAGACCCGAGCGCAGGACTGGACCGCAGCGTCGGGCTACCAGGTGAGCGTGTACTCAACGCCGAGCGAGAGCCTCACCGACCGCTTCTGCCGCCTGGACAAGGAGCGCTTTGGCGAGATCGCGGACATCACCGACAAGGACTACTACACGAACTCCTTCCACTTCGATGTGCGCAAGAACCCCACGCCATTCGAGAAGCTCGACTTCGAGGCGCCGTACGCCGAGCTCACGAGCGGCGGCTTCATTCACTACTGCGAGTACCCGGTGCTGCAGAACAATCCCAAGGCGCTCGAGGCGGTGTGGGACTACGCCTACGACCGCGTGGGCTACTTGGGCACCAACACGCCCATTGATCGCTGCTACGAGTGCGGGTTCCACGGCGACTTTGAACCCACTGCCAGCGGCTTTGCGTGCCCGTCGTGCGGCAACGAGGACCCGCGATCCTGCGATGTCGTCAAGCGAACCTGCGGCTACCTGGGCAACCCGCAGCAGCGCCCCATGGTGCACGGCAGACACCAGGAGATCGCCGCTCGCGTGAAGCACATGCCGGGGCGGACCCGGGTGCCGTGATGGCAGCCTCGCCGGGGTACGTCGCCGACTACAAGCCCTTCAGCTTTGTCGACGGCGAGGGCGTGCGGTGCGCGCTGTACGTGAGCGGCTGCACGCTCAAATGCCCTGGGTGCTTCAACAAGGTCGCGCAGAGCTTTCGGTACGGGACGCCGTACTCGCGCGCGCTTCAGGACCAGATTCTGCGGGACCTGGCCCACCCGGCCGTGCAGGGTCTATCGCTGCTGGGTGGGGAGCCGTTTCAGAATGCCGAGGTCTGTCTTGGGCTGGCCTCGCGCATGCGCGACGAGTTCGGCGCGAGCAAGGACTTGTGGGCGTGGTCGGGATACACCTTCGAGGAGCTGTTGGGGGAGGGCGGCGAGAGGCTCGACCTGCTGAACCTCTGTGACGTGCTCATCGACGGCCCGTTCGTCCTGGCCGAGCGGGACCTCACCCTGCGATTCCGCGGCAGCCGTAACCAGCGCGTGCTGGACGTGCGAGCGTCGCTTGATGCAGAGTCGGTCATTGACTATCGCTATAACGGATAATATTATCCATTTTATGAGAACTCAGGCACCGTTGCTAGCGCCGATCTTCCGTTCGGATGGGCAGGCCCGCCTCTTGGCTACGCTCATCCTCACGGGGGACGAGCTCAGCATCTTCGACCTCGCCGAACGATCCGACCTTGCGTACGCGACAGCGCATCGCGAGGTGCTGAGGCTCGTGGACGCGGGGATTCTGCGATCCCGCTATAGCGGCCACACTCGACTCGTCAGCCCGAACCCCGCCAGCCCGCTCGTGTCACCGCTCGGTGAGATTCTCCTGATCGTGACTGGACCGGTTCCGATGCTTCGCGAAGAGTTGAGCGCGATCGATGGCATTGCTAGGGCTTTCCTGTATGGGTCTTTCGCGGCGCGATTGCTCGGAATCGCCGGTCCAGATCCGCGCGACATAGATGTCATGGTCATCGGCGACGTGGAGGCGTCCGCGGTCTTCGACGCCTGTGCGCGTGTTGAACTGCAGATGAAGCGACCGGTCAACCCCTCGATCATGTCGGCCGCTGAGTTTATGGAGGAGACTCCGTTCCTCCAAAACGTCCGAGAGCGTCCGACGGTACCGATACTCGGTGAGGCGTCGTGACACTGAGTCCACTGACTTCCGCTCAGTAAGCCGGCACCGCCGCACTCGTCACGAGCGGTCGACTGGTTGTCGTGGATCAAGACCCAGCGCGAGCGAGGGCATTCCTGGCGAACGCGGCCCAACTCCGGCGCGCGCGGAATGCGAGCCGATACCAAGCGAGGGCACCGGGAGCCAGCGAGGCAAAGCTCGCGGGTTCGACGGCCCGAGACCTGCTCGCCGCAGCGGTGTCGAGGGGAGTCGGCACGTAACCGCCCCGCTATCCTGAGCGAAGGCACGGTGACGCCCGCTACCAGGCCCAACACCGGCGTCGGGCATGCGAAAGGGACCACGCGTGAAGGCAAAGGCGTATCGCAAAGAACTCAAGCGGCTGCACGGCGAACTGGTGGCCATGCAGGAGTGGGTGAAGACCACGGGCGCCAAGGTCGTGATCGTGTTCGAGGGACGCGACACCGCCGGCAAGGGCGGCGTGATCCAGGCGCTCACCGAGCGCGTCAGCCCGCGCGTGTTCCGCATCGTCGCGTTGCCGGCCCCCACCGAGCAGCAGAAGACCCAGATGTACGTGCAGCGATACATTCCGCACTTCCCCGCAGGCGGCGAGGTGGTGATCTTCGACCGCAGTTGGTACAACCGCGCGGGGGTTGAGCGCGTGTTCGGCTACGCGACGCGGGACGAGGTCGAGAACTTCCTTGAGGTGGTGCCGGCCTTCGAGAAGCTCATGGTCAACTCGGGAATCATCGTGCTGAAGTACTGGCTAGAGGTCAGTCCCGATCAGCAGACCGAGCGCCTGCAGGGTCGCATCGACGACAAGCGCAAGGTGTGGAAGCTGTCAGAGATGGACCTCGCCTCCTACGAGAAGTGGGACGAGTACACGCGCGCACGGGACGACATGCTCACGCGAACCCACAGCGAGTGGGCGCCCTGGCGCACCGTGCACAGCGACGACAAGGAAGCCGCGCGGCTCAACCTCATCGCGGACATCCTCGCGGCCGTCCCGTACACGCCGCTTGAGCGAAACGCCGTGGTGCTTCCCGAGCGCACCGTCACGCCCGACGCCGCGCCCCAGATAGTGCAAGATTTGCTGGTTGAAAACCGGTACAGCGAGTAGCGCCGGGTAGTTTTCTTACCGGGGGCGTTGTACCTGGTTGAGGAGCTGAGCATGCCCGACGACGTTGGCGAGTGGTTTGTCCAATTCATCGTGTTCGCGATCGTCGCGTACCCGATCGTTGGCGGGCTCGCGTTCATCGTCTCGAGCTTCTACTACCGAATCTTCCTTGAGAAGCGCGACCTCCCCCGCTACCTGGAGCACGGCGAACCGTTCGTTACGATCCTCATCCCGGCGCACAACGAAGAGAAGTCCATCGAGGGCACGGTCCGCTACCTCGAAGGCAACCTCAACTACCCGCCGGACAAGTTCGAGATCATCGTCGCCGATGATGCATCGACGGACGCGACGCCGCAGATCCTCGAAAGGCTGCAGGCTGAGTTTCCGGACCTGCGCGTAGTGACGGTCGTTGAGAACCGTGGCAAGGCGCACGCGTTCAATTGCGCGGTCGCGTTCGCGCGGGGGGACTTCATCCTCTCCAATGACGCGGACACCAAGCCCAATCCCGACGCCCTGTGGCAATACATGAGTTACTTCGAGCGCGAAGGCGGCCACAACGTCGGTGCGGTAACCGGGAACATGCTCGCCGCCAACCGCACCACCCTCACCGCGCAGGCCCAACAGAACGAGCTGAACTCGATCATCGGCCTCATCAAGCGGTCGCAGCTCGCATATGGAGCGCTCTTCGCATTCTCCGGGGCGAACACGATGTACCGCAAGCAGGCGGTGCTCGACGTTGGAGGTTGGCACGCGGAACAGCCCACCGAGGACATCTCTATCGCGTGGGACATGCAGGAGGCCGGGTGGCGAGCGCTCTTCGCCCCGCACATTCGCTTCTTCCTCGACGTCCCGGAAAAATGGCGTTCCCTCGTGAACCAGCGCCGACGCTGGAGCGGCGGGGGCGTCTACGTGCTCGCGAGCAAGGGGCCGGCTTTGGTGCGGCACCCCATACGGAACTTCCGCATGATGCCGGTGGTCGCGGACTACACGGCAAGCGTGTTCTGGAGTTTCCTGTACTGGATTGGGCTCGTGCTGTTCACCTTTACGCAGACCCTCGTGGCAATGGATCAGGACTGGGAGCGGTTCTGGCACAACTGGTACATGGTGGGGATCTTCGTCGCCATCCAGATGGTGGTGGGCCTTGTGCAACTCACCGCAGCGTCGGTCTACAACGACGGCGGCCGCACACTCAAGTACGTGCCCTTCGCGCCCTGGTACATGCTTGTGTACTGGATGATCAACACCTGGACCGTGGTCCGTGAGTTCGTTCCTACGCT
>Ga0160473_101599_pt1 | contig 10680 bp, 7 predicted proteins | sample HID1975I_E11MG_FD_108217 | JGI IMG/M metagenome (GOLD analysis project Ga0160473, IMG submission 108217) | Enriched soil microbial communities from UW Madison campus, WI, USA - HID1975I_E11 MG | ecosystem: Environmental > Terrestrial > Soil > Unclassified | place: USA: Madison, Wisconsin... | reverse complement strand
GACAGGCCGAAATGATGGCCGATCTCGTGGATCACGACATGGCTGACCAGCGCCTCCAGCGTCTCGCCGTTCTCCGCCCATTCGTCGAGCAGCGGGCGGCGGTAGAGGTGGATCATGTCGGGCAGCGCGCCGGATTCGGTAGAGGATTTCTCGCCCACCGGCCGACCGGTGTAGAGCCCGGTCAGGCCGAAGGCGTCGTCGATCTCCAGTTCGGCGAGCACGTCCTCCTCCGCGAATTCGTCGATGCGCAGGATGATGTCGCCGAGATGCGCGCGGAACGCATCGGGCAGTCGCGCGATGGTGTCGCGGGCGATCGCTTCGATCTCCGCCGCGCTCGGGGCGAGGCGTCCGGGGGTTTGACGGCGGGCCATGAGGCGACATAGCAAATGCGGGGCGCGACGCCAGTGGTGGAGAGAAGGCGATGACTGGGCCGAGGAACAAGCTGTTGAGCGAGATCGACCGCGAGGAAGCGCTGGAGGCGCTCGACGCGTGGGATCATGACGAGGCGCGCGACGCGATCGCCCGGCAGTTCGTGTTCAAGGATTTTACCGAAGCCTTCGCCTTCATGACGCGGATCGCGCTGTTCGCGGAGAAGATGGACCATCACCCCGAATGGTCGAACGTCTGGAACCGGGTCGACGTGCTGCTCACCACCCATGACTGCGGCGGGCTTTCGGCCAAGGATATCGAACTGGCGCAGCTGATCGACGCGATCGCCGAGTGACGGCGCCGCCGCCCGCCGTCGCGATCGAGCGGGCGACCCGGCGCTATGGCGAGGGCCGGCCGGCGATCGACGACGTGACGCTGACGATCGCGCGCGGCGAATTCGTGGCGCTGGTGGGGGCATCGGGATCGGGCAAGTCCACGCTGCTGCGGCTGGTCAACCGGCTGGAGATGCCCGATGCCGGCCGGGTGCTGGTCGACGGGGAAGACGTGGCGGCGGGCGATCCGGTGCGGCTGCGGCGGCGGATCGGTTACGTCTTCCAATCGATCGGGCTGTTCCCGCACATGACGATCGCCGAGAATATCGCGATGCCGCTGCGGCTGGAGGGCAGGCCGGAAGCGGCGCGCGTGGCGCGGGCGGCGGAACTGCTCGCGCTCGTCGGCCTGCCGGGCGATTATGCGGGCCGGCGGCCGGCGGCGCTTTCGGGCGGGGAACAGCAGCGGGTGGGCGTGGCGCGCGCGCTGGCGGCGGAGCCCCGGCTGATGCTGATGGACGAACCCTTCGGCGCGCTCGACCCGGTGACGCGCGACACGCTGGGCACGGCGACGCGGGAGATCCACGACCGGCTGGGGCTGACGACGCTGCTGGTGACGCACGACATGGCCGAGGCGCTGCTGCTGGCGGATCGGGTGCTGGTGATGGCGGCGGGGCGGATCGTGGCCGACGCGACCCCCGCCGCACTGCTCGCCGGAGAGGCGGGGCCGGAGGCGGCGGCACTGGTCGCCGTGCCGCGCCGGCAGGCGGAGCGGCTGCGGGAGATCGGGGGGTGAGGGGCAAAGTGATCTTCTCGCTTTGCCATCAGCGGGCAGAGAGATCGCGGACCAGCGATTGGTGCAGGCGGACGCCATTTGCATGTCGTCGCCCCGGACTTGATCCGGGGCCCAGCTTCTTCGTCCTACGCACCGGATCGGAAGGGAAAGAAGGCAGCGGGGCCCCGGATCAAGTCCGGGGTGACGATTTTTCCTGCGCGATAGCTCCCCCTCTCCCAACCAGCATCGGGTGGATGACGCCTCGCGTCATCCACCCGATGCTGGGAGCTTGGTCGACCCGATGCTCCCCGAGGGGAGAGGGCTTTTGCTCATGATCGTCGACGCGCTTCGCCAATTGCCGCCGTTGCTGGCGAGCCATGTGCTGCTGTCGGCGGCTGCGATCGGGCTGGGGTTGGCGATCAGCCTGCCGCTGGGCGTGGTGGCGGCGCGGCGCGAGGGGGTGGGGCGGTGGGTGCTCGGCTTTGCGGCGCTGGTACAGACGATCCCCGGCCTGGCATTACTGGCGCTGTTCTATCCCCTGCTGCTGGGGCTTTCGGCGCTGGTCGGCGGGGGTATTCCGGCGCTCGGTTTCCTGCCGTCGCTGCTGGCGCTGACGCTCTATGCGCTGCTGCCGATCCTGCGAAACCTCGTGGCGGGGCTGCGGGGCATCGACCCGGCGGTGGCGCGGGCGGCGGACGGGATCGGGATGACGCCGGGCCAGAAGCTGCGGCTGGTGGAAGCGCCGCTGGCCGCGCCGGTGGCGATGGCGGGCATCCGCACGGCGGCGGTGTGGACGATCGGCGCGGCGACGCTTTCCACCACGGTCGGCCAGCCGGGGCTGGGCAACCTGATCTTCGCCGGGCTGCAGACCGAGAACTGGGTGCTGGTGCTGACCGGCTGCATCGCCGCCGCGCTCCTGGCGCTGACGGTCGACGGGCTGCTGGCGCTGGTCGAGAGCGGGATCGCGGCAAGGCGGCGCGGGCGGATCCTGTTCGCGGGCATCGCGCTGGCGCTGGGGGTCGCGGCCGCCGCCGCGCCCGCGCTGCTGCCGTCGCGGCCGACGGTGACGATCGGGGCGAAGAATTTCAGCGAGCAGTATATCCTCGCCCGGCTGATCGGCGCGCGGCTGGAGCGGGCCGGCTATGCGGTCACCTATGCCGAGGGGCTGGGATCGGCGGTCGCCTTCCGCGCGCTGGCGAGCGGGGATGTCGACATCTACGTCGATTATTCGGGCACCGTTTTCGGGACAGTGATGGGGCGGACCGACCGCCTGCCGCGCGAGGCGATGAACGCGGCCATCGCGGGCTGGATGCGCGAGACATCGGGCGCGGTGGTGCTGGGGCCGCTGGGTTTCGAGAATGCCTATGCGCTGGCGATGCGCGGGGATCGCGCGCGGGAACTCGGCATCGGATCGATCGCGGACCTGGCGCGCGGGGCACCCGGGCTGACGCTGGGCAGCGACCTGGAGTTCCTCGACCGGCCCGAATGGCGCGCGATCCGCGACGGATATGGCCTGCGTTTCGCGGGTACCCGATCCTATTCGCCCGCCTTCATGGTCCGCGCGCTGACCAGCGGGCAGGCCGACGTGATCTCGGCCTTTTCGTCCGACGGGCGGATCGCGGCGGAGAAGCTGGTTGTGCTGGCCGATCCGAAGGGGGCAGTGCCGGGTTATGACGCGCTGCTCCTCCTGTCCGCCAGGCGCGCCGCCGAACCGCGCTTCCGCGCCGCGCTGGAGCCGCTGGTCGGCGCGATCCCGGTGGAGGCGATGCGCGAGGCCAATCTGATGGTCGATCGCGACACTGACAAGCGCAGCCCGATCGACGCGGCCGGATGGCTGGCCGCGCGGATCGGGCGGTAGGTTCCGGCGCTTCCTTACGCCGCCGCGCGGTCGCGCCTTGCGGCGGTGTGGCGGTTTTCGGGGAAGGGCAGGCCGATCGTGTCGCGGAAGGTGCCGCCGTCATATTCGGTGCGGAACAGGCCGCGCGCCTGGAGGATCGGCACGACCTTCTCGACGAACAGTTCGAGCTGGCCGGGCAGCGTCTCGAACAGCACGAAGCCGTCCGCACCGCGCGTTTCGAACCAGCGCTGGAGTTCGTCGGCGACCTGATCGGGCGTGCCGAAGAAGGCGTTGCGCGGGGTCGACAGGCGAAGCGCGATCTCACGCAGGGTAAGGTTCTCGGCGCGGACCTCGTCGAGGATGCGGTTGGACGAGCTCTGGTTGCTGTTGCGGCCGATGTGCTCGACATCGGGGAACGCGCCGTCGAGGTCGTACTGGCTGAAGTCGTGATCGCTGAACGAGCGGGAGAGGAAGCCGAGTCCGCTGTCGATCGATCCCAGCGCGGCGAGTTCCTGGTATTTCGCCTCGGCCTGTTCGGGGGTCTCGCCGATCACCGGGCCGATGCCGGGAAGGACGTAGATCGCATCGGGATCGCGGCCGAAGCCCTTCGCGCGCGCCTTGACGTCGGCGTAATATTCATGGGCCTCCTCGATCGTCTGGACGCCGGCGAAGATCGCCTCGGCCCGGCGGGCGGCGAAGTTGCGGCCGTCTTCGGATGCGCCGGCCTGGAAGATCACGGGCTGGCCCTGGCGCGAACGCTTGATGTTGAGGGGACCGCGCACCTGGAAATGCTCGCCCTTGTGGTCGAGCCGGTGGAGCTTGTCGGGATCGACGAAGACGCCGCTGGCCTTGTCTCCGACATGGGCGTCATCCTCCCAGCTGTCCCACAGGCCCTGGACGACATCGAGATATTCGGCCGCGATGCGATAGCGCAGGTCATGCGCGGGATGTTCGGCCTTGCTGAAATTGGCGGCGGTCTCGCCCAGCCATGAGGTGACGACGTTCCAGCCGGCGCGGCCGTCGCTGATATGGTCGAGCGAGGCGAACTGCCGCGCGACGTTGAAGGGTTCCGAATAGCTGACCGTCAGCGTCGCGACGAGCCCGATGTTCGAGGTGCTGGCCGCCAGTGCGGACAGGATCGTGATCGGTTCGAAGCGGTTGAGATAATGCGGGCTCGACTTGGCGTTGATCGACAGGCTGTCGGCGACGAACAGGAAATCGAACTTCCCGCGTTCGGCGAGCTGCGCCTGTTCGCGGTAGAAGGCGAAGCTGGTGCTGGCGTTGACGTCGCGGTCGGGATGCTGCCAGTCGGTCCAGGTGCGGCCTACGCCGTGGAGGATGAAGCCCAGCTTGATCTGTCGTGATGTGCTCATGCGGGAGTCCTTGTTATGGGGATGCTCCCGAAAGATGCGCTTCGTTTCGCGGCGGAACGATCTTCGATCTCTTATCCGAACATGATTATCTCAAATACGATGCGCGCGCTCAGCCATGGCCGCTTGCCGGGGTTTCGGCCGCGCGATCGTAGCGGCCGAGGCACAGGATCAGCGCCGCGCTGGCGACGAAGGTCGCCGCCATCACGATCAGCGGGATCTGATAGCTGCCGCGCAGATCCTTCAGCACCCCGGTCATCACCGGGTAGATCGAGATGCTGATCATGTAGCCGGTGAAGACGAGCGAATAGACTCGGCCGAACTGGCGATGGGGGAAATAGCGGCTGATGAGATAGCCCAGCGCATCCCCCTCGGTCCCGGCCGCGACGCCGAGCAGCGCGGCGGCGACCAGCGCCAGATCGGTGCGTCCGCCGGCGGCGAGGATCGCGAGCGAGAGCGCGGCGGCGCTGAAGACCCCGGCGCAGAGCAGGGGCGCGAACACCCGATCAAGCAGGAAGCCGGTGAGCAGCCGGCTGCCGAACAGGGCCGCGCCGAAGACCGAGACGCAGAGCACCGCGAAGTCGATCGGCGCGCCATTTTCCTGGATCACCGGCGCCAGATAGGCCCCGGCGGTGTTCACGGCCCCCGCCTGGAGGAAGAAGCTCGCGAGGATCAGCAGGAAGCTGCGCGACCGGGCCATCTGCGCGAAGGAGATCGCGGGTTCGGCGGCATGCGCCGCGCTTTCCTGACGCCCGGTCCCGGCGGGGCGATCGCGCAGCAGGAGGAACTGCGCGGGCAGGCTGACGAACAGCAGGATCGCGCCCAGCCCGGCATAGGCGCTGCGCCAGCCCCAGTTCTCGATCATCCATTGCGTGAGCGGCGAGACGAGGAGCGTGCCGATGCCCGTGCCCGACGCCGCGATGCCGAGCATCAGGCCGCGATTGCCGTCGAACCAGGCGGAGATCACCTTGGCGAAGCTCATCATGTTCATGCCCGAACAGAACAGGCCGAGCAGCACGAACAGCAGGTACAATCCGGCGATCGACTGGACGAGATGGAACAGCCCCATCGCGAGGCCGACGAGGATGGTCGACGGGATCACCACGCGGCGGGGGCCATGGCGATCGAGCAGCGCGCCGATCACCGGCGACATCAAGGCGACCGCCGCCGTCTCCGCCGGGATGACGAGCGAAAGCTGCGTCATCGACCAGCCGGTTTCGGCCTGGATGGGCGCGAAGAACAGGCCGAGGGTGAAGAATATCAGCACGACCGGGTTGAACATGCAGCCGATGAAGCAGCCGATCATCACGGTCAGCGGCGTGCTGCGAGGCGGAAACGAGCCCATGAATTCCCCCCAGTTCCACGCTGTCCGCGCCATCGGCAAACGCCGCCGGCGGCCCGGAAAACGGCGAAAACGCGAGCATCAAAGATTGTGGGCAATATTGCCTGACAATGTTGACAGGTCAATGATGCCCTGCAACATTGTTTCTGGGAAGCGCGGAATCGGAAACCGATCCGCGATCACGGGTCGGGCGATGCGCGGAGGAGGCTTGCGCCCGCTGAAGGGGAAAAGCGCAATGCAGCATATCAACGGGCGTCACATGATGTTTCTGGCGGCGATCCTGTCGTCTTCGTCGATCCTGCCCTGGGCGATTGCGCCCGCCGCCGCGCAGGAGGCGGAAACAGCGGCCTCGGACGACAGCCTGATGGGCGACATCGTCGTCACTGCGCGGCGACGGACCGAGGCGGCCCAGTCGGTGCCGGTGTCGATCAACGCGTTCAGCCAGGAGCAGCTGCGCGCCGCCGGCATCACCGCCAATCGCGAGATCCAGAAGATCACGCCCGGGCTGCAGTGGAAATCGGCGGGGCCGCTGGTCGCCAACAACATCTTCATCCGCGGCGTCGGCATCATCAGCAACCAGTACACGTCGTCGCCGGCGGTGGGCGTCTACCAGGACGAGACCTATTTCAACAGCCAGGGTTTCCAGGGCTTCGCCAATTTCGACATCGAGCGGATCGAGGTGCTGAAGGGGCCGCAGGGCACGCTTTACGGGCGCAACACCACCGCCGGCGCGATCAAGTTCGTTACGCGCAAGCCGAAGATCGGGGCGGGCTTCACCGGCAACGTCAATGTCGACTACGGCAATTTCGATTACTGGAACGTCGAGGGGGGCATCGGCGCGGACCTGGGCGAGAATGCCGCGATCCGCATCGGTTTCCAGTCGCAGGATCGCGACGGGCTCTATTACGACTACATCAACGACCGGCATACGGGCATCCTCGACACCAAGGCGGTTCGTGCGGAGCTTCTGTTCGAACCGGATGACGCGTTGTCGATCCTCGTCAGCGGTTCATACGGCAAGTCGAAGAGCAACGGCCCGTTCAAGCGCGTCGACAGCGTCGATCCCGCCTCGATCAGCTTCGGGCCGAATGGACCGACCTATAGCGGGCGCTGCGCCAATCCGGGCATTGGCACCGCGCCGGGCTGCACCAGCCTGCTGCCGTTCTTCGGCGTGCCGGACGAAGCCAACACCAATGCCTATGACGTGCAGTTCAGCCTGGATAACGATGTCGGCGTCAGCCGCGTCGAGGCCTATGGCGGCGCGCTGACCGTCAACTACGACTTCGGCGGGGCGATCCTGACCTCGGCGACATCCTATTACGAACTCAAGGCGCACAACCCGAACGACGTCGACACGGTGGATGCCAACCTGGTCACCATCAACGACGACATCAATCCCAAGCAGTTCTCGCAGGAGCTGCGGCTGACGTCGGACGGCGACACGCGGTTCAAATGGCTGCTCGGCGCGTTCTATTATCGCGAGAACATCCTGCAGGCGAAGCCGGTCAACATCGCGGCGATCGGCATCGGGCTTGGCAACCGCACCCGGCAGGTCACCGACGCGGCATCGCTGTTCGCGGAGGCGACCTACAGCCTGACCGACAAGATCGATCTGACCGCCGGCCTTCGCTACAGCCACGACAAGCGCGACGTGGACTTCACCTATTTCTTCTACTTCAACGATGGCGTGCGCGCGCTCTACAGCTATGACGACATCGTCAACGGGCCGGGCTTCGGCCCCGGATCCTTCCGGCTGCCGAGCGAGAAGAAGAGCTGGGACAATGTCAGCGGCCGCGCGATCCTGAGCTACAAGTTCACGCCCGACGTGATGGCCTATGCGAGCTTCAGCCGCGGCTTCAAGGGCGGCGAGTTCAACGTCGGGGCCAGCCAGCTTTCGACCGCGATCTTCGTCAATCCCGAAACCGTCAACGCCTATGAGATCGGCCTCAAGTCCGAATTCTTCGACCATCGGCTGCGGATCAACGCGGCGGCGTTCTATTACGACTATGACAACAAGCAGGAGACCTTCTTCGATACCGGCGTAGCGGTGCTTTCCAACGCATCGGCGCGGGTGAAGGGTTTCGAACTGGGCGTCACCGCGCAGCCGGTGCCGGGGCTGACGCTGAACGGCGGGCTGGCGCTGCTCGACGCCAAGTATCGCGACTTCCCCGATTGCCTGCCCGGCGGCATCAGCTGCGACGGCAACCGCCTGCCGCTGGCACCGAAGACATCGGCCAACCTGCTGGCGCGGTACGAGTTCGAGGTGGGCGGCCGCACCGTCGCGATCCAGGGCGACGCCAGCTACCAGTCTTCGGTGTTCTTCGACTATCAGAACGTCGCCTATATCGCGACCGACGGATACTGGCTGACCAACGCGCGGGTCTCCTATGAACTGACCGACAACCTGACGCTGGCGGTGTGGGGCCAGAACCTGGCCAACAAGCAGTATTACACCGATGGCTTCAACGTTTCGGACTTCGGCATCGGCGAACTGAACCCCGGCATCCCGCGCACCTATGGCGCGTCGATCCAGTTCAGCTTCTGACGTCGGAAACGGGGATCGGATGATGACGGGGACGGGTCTCGAAAGCGGCAACCGGCTGAAGCTGGGGACGTTCGGCACCAACCTGGCGAGCGGATGCACCGCGACGCTGATGCCCGACCGGCACCGGCTGGAATGGCCGAACCTCGTCGCGATCGCGAAGGCGGCGGACGATCTGGGGTTCGAGCTGCAGGTGCCGGTCGCGCGCTGGCGGCCGACGGGGGACCAGTCCGACTATAACGGTGCGAATTTCGAGACGCTGACCTGGGCGGCGGGGCTGGGGGCGGTGACGAGCCGTTCCGCGATCTTCGCGACCACGCATATCCCGCTGATCCATCCCGTCTTTGCCGCCAAGCAGATGACGACGATCGATCACATCACCAACGGCCGTTTCGGCCTGAACCTGGTGGTGGGCTGGAACGGGCGCGAGTTCGGGATGTTCGGGCGGCCGCCGCTGCAGGACAGCGAGCGATATGCCTTCGCGGCCGAATGGATCGAGCTGGTGCGCAGGCTGTGGTCCGAAGAGGACGAGTTCGATTTCGACGGGCAGTATTTCCAGGCGAAGGGCGCGTATCACCAGCCCAAGCCGGTGCGAAAGCCGTTCCCGCCGATCATGAACGCGGCGCATTCGCCGGCCGGCCTCGACTTCCTGGCGAAATATGCGGACCTCGGCTTCCTGATGTTCGACAATGAGGACACCGCCGAGGACTGGCGCAGGAAATGCGGCGGGATCACCGAGCGGGCGGCGAGGCATGAGCGTCGGGTCGGGCTATGGTCCTATGCCTGGGTGGTCTGTCGCGAGACCGAGCAGGAGGCCCGCGACTATGTGGAATACTGCATCGGGGAGCAGGGTGACCAGCTGGCGCTGGCGGGCGCGCCGGCGGCGATGCTGCCGCGCAATCCGCTGCGCCACCGCGACCTGCTGGGCGGATGGGGGGCGTTTCATCTGGTCGGCACGCCGCAGCAGATCGTCGACAAGCTCGCCGGCATGTCCGAGGCGGGGCTGGACGGGATCATATTGTCCTGGCCCAATTATCTGGACGGCATCGAGACCTGGGCGCGCGAGGTGGAACCGCTGCTGCGCAAGGCGGGTCTGCGGGTCTGAGCCCACGGGGATAGCGGCATAGCGGCAACATTTCGCAGCAATGCCGCTTGATTTCCAATAGCGATATTGACTCGCAATAGCCCGATGTCTAGCTCCCCGACGATCTGACCGGGGGGATGCTATCGTGAAGACTGTTCTGCTGGCCGCGTGCGGCCTGGGTGCACTGTGCTGGGCGGGGGCTGCTTCGGCGCAGGCGGTGGAACTGGCGAGTGCGGATAACGGGCCGGACGTGATCATCGTGACCGGCGAAAAGGCGAAGCGGTCGTTGCAGGACACCACCGCCAGCGTCGCGGTGACGACGCCCCGGCGGATCGAGGAGGAGAATCTCCTCTCGATCCAGGACGTGTTCCAGCGGACCGCCAACGTCACCGAAACCTATGGCGTGGCGGGCTTCACCATTCGCGGCATGGCCAATCGCGGCGTCAGCGGTGGGGGCGAGGGGGCGGCGCTGGCGACGATCTTCGTGGATGGCGCGGCGCTGCCCTCGGCCGTCGTCCAGGCGGCCCCGACCGACATGTTCGATGTCGCGCAGGTCGAAATCCTGCGCGGGCCGCAATCGACGCTGCAGGGCCTGAACGCGCTGGCGGGCGCGGTGATCGTCCAGACGACCGAACCGTCGATGGACTGGCAGCTGCGCGCGCGGGCGATGATCACCGATGCCGACGAGACCCAGTTCGCCGCCGCGATGGGCGGGCCGATCGTGCCCGACGAGCTGGCCTTCCGGGTATCGGTGGAAAAGCGCGATGCCGACGGCTTCACCTACAACCCGACCCGCCAGACCAACGAGAACCCGCTCGATTCGACCAATGTTCGCGGCAAGCTGCTGTGGACGCCGGGCGCGCTGCCGGGGTTCGAGGCGCGGCTGGGCTATACCCATTACGAGCGCTACGGCGGCTATTCGTTCAGCTATACCGACACGACGACGCCGGACTTCTTCGACCATCGCCGCAATTTCTCCGACGCGCCGAACGACAGCGATGCCAATACCGACATCGCGACGGCGGACTTGCG
>Ga0160473_101597_pt1 | contig 10697 bp, 10 predicted proteins | sample HID1975I_E11MG_FD_108217 | JGI IMG/M metagenome (GOLD analysis project Ga0160473, IMG submission 108217) | Enriched soil microbial communities from UW Madison campus, WI, USA - HID1975I_E11 MG | ecosystem: Environmental > Terrestrial > Soil > Unclassified | place: USA: Madison, Wisconsin... | reverse complement strand
GGGGCCCGCGTGTCGGTTCCGGCGTACGTCCCTGTACTCAGTCACCGAACGCCGGCCATCCATGGCCGACTCACGCGGGCCCCGGAGGGGTCGGTGCAAGGCGCGTTATTTCCCCACTTCGACCTCGCAGTTTTCCTTCTGGAGGAGAGCCCCCTTTGTTAAGGGGGCGCGGCAAAGCCGCGGGGATAGGCAAGGCAGGAAGTGGGGCCCAAAGTTTGCGCTGCAAACTTTGGGGGCGTAGCCCGCCGCGCGGGCTATGCCACGAATGTCGCCACATGAGCTCAAGTCCATGGATGGACGCCTTCGGCGTCCCCCGATAAGGGGTCTCGCCCCCGGGCGCCAAGCGCAGAACCAAGAGAGCCGCTCTTAAAAAGAGCAGCAGAACTGCAAAGAACCGAACGGAGAAACAGCGCCCCCTTGTGAGCAAGGGGGGCGCGCCGACAGGCGCGGGGGGATAGACCCACCCCCAACCTGAACACGCCCCCCGTCACCCCGTCATCGCCCGGCGTCAGGCAATAGGTATAATGAGCGGCTTACCTCCCACGTCCTGGCGCCGCTTAGGCCTTCTTCCGCATGTCCATCGAAAACCTCCGCAATATCGCCATCGTCGCCCACGTCGACCATGGCAAGACCACGCTGGTCGACCAGCTCCTCAAGCAGTCCGGCACGCTGTCCGAACGCACGGTGCTGGCCGAACGCGTGATGGACAGCAATGACCAGGAAAAAGAGCGCGGCATCACCATCCTGGCCAAGAACACTGCCATCACCTGGCAGGGCAACCGCATCAACATCGTCGACACCCCCGGACACGCCGACTTCGGTGGCGAAGTCGAGCGCGTGCTGTCGATGGTCGACACCGTGCTGATCCTCGTCGACGCGATGGACGGCCCCATGCCGCAGACGCGCTTCGTCACCCAGAAGGCCTTCGCGATGGGCTTCAAGCCCATCGTGGTGATCAACAAGGTCGACCGCCCGGGCTCGCGTCCGGAGTGGGTCGTGGAGCAGGTGTGGGATCTGTTCGATCGCCTTGGCGCCACCCCGGAGCAGATGGATTTCCCGATCGTCTACGCCTCGGCCCTGAACGGCTACGCCGGCCTGGAAGACACCGTGCGCGACGGCGACATGACCCCGCTGTATGAAGCGATCATGCAGCACGCGCCGAAGCCGGAAGTCGACCCGGAAGGCCCGTTCCAGATGCGTATCAGCCAGCTGGATTACAACAACTTCGTCGGCGTCATCGGCATTGGCCGCATTCAGCGCGGCACGCTGAAGAAGAACATGCCGGTTGCCGTGATTGACCGTGAAGGCAAGAAGCGCCAGGGCAAGGTCCTGCAGGTGCTCGGCTTCCTCGGCCTGGAGCGCATCGAGCAGGATTCGGCCGAGGCTGGCGACATCGTGGCCATCTCCGGCATCCAGGAGCTGACCATCTCCGACACCGTGTGCGCCCTCGATACTCCCGAGGCCCTGCCCGCGCTGACCGTCGACGAGCCGACCATCTCGATGACCTTCCAGGTCAACAACTCGCCGTTCGCAGGCAACAAGGACCTGTCCGGCGGCAAGTTCCTCACCAGCCGCCAGCTGAAGGACCGACTGGAGCGCGAGACCGTGCACAACGTGGCACTGAAGGTCGAGCAGCTCGAAGACGCCGACAAGTTCCTGGTCTCCGGCCGTGGCGAACTGCACCTGTCGGTGCTGATCGAGAACATGCGCCGCGAAGGCTATGAGCTGGCCGTGTCGCGTCCGGAAGTGATCATCAAGGAAATCGACGGCCAGATGATGGAGCCGATCGAGCAGCTCGTCGTCGACGTGGAGGAAATCCACCAGGGCGGCGTGATGGAAAAGCTCGGCGTGCGCAAGGCGCAGCTGAAGAACATGGAGCCGGACGGCAAGGGCCGCGTGCGCCTGGACTATGAAATCCCGGCGCGTGGCCTGATCGGCTTCCAGAACGAGTTCAAGACCCTGACCCAGGGTGGCGGTCTGCTGTTCCACGTGTTCGACCACTACGGCCCGAAGGAACAGGGCGCCATCGCCAAGCGCCTCAATGGCGTGATGATCGCCAATGCCCCGGGCGCCACGCCGGCGTACTCGCTCGGCCCGCTGCAGGAACGCGGCAAGCTGTTCGCCGCTGAAGGCGACAACGTGTATGAAGGCCAGTTGGTCGGCATCCACTCCAAGGACAACGACCTCACCGTCATCGCGATCAAGACCAAGCCGCTGACCAACATGCGCGCTTCGGGCAAGGACGATGCGATCCAGCTGACCCCGGCGATCAAGTTCTCGCTGGAGCAGGCCCTGGACTTCATCGACGACGACGAACTGGTCGAGATCACGCCGAAGGAAATCCGCCTGCGCAAGAAGCACCTGACCGAAAGCGATCGCAAGCGCGCCGGCCGCGCTGCGTAAGGTTCGAAGATCCCAGGCGCTGTGACCGACAAGCCCTATAACCCGGATCCGCACGCGCATCCGGGCCTTCACTTGATCGCCTTGTTCGAGGCGTGCAAGGGCATGTTGGCCATTCTGGCGGCCACCGGCCTGGAGATCCTCGGGCCGCGGCCGCTGCAGGAGGCAGTCAGTGCCTTGATCCGTCGTTTCAGCCTGGACCCGGATCACGGCGCCCTGCCCTCGTTGTTGAAAGTGATCAGTCCGGATGCGGTGCACATGGCCGCAGCCGGCATCTTTGCCTATGGCCTGCTGCACCTGGTCGAAGCGTGGGGCCTGTGGCGCGCCAAGGCCTGGGCCTCCTGGCTGGGGTGTCTCACCGCCGCCCTGTACCTGCCCTTCGACATCTACGCGATCATCCGCCACCCCGGTTGGGCGTCGTGGGGCGTGTTGGCGATCAACCTGCTGGTCATCGCCGTGCTTGCCCGCGACCTGGTGCGTCGCAAACCGCGGCATTGAAGCGCGCCGCGTTGCCAAGCCGCGCAGCCGTGGTTAGCCTGCGGCGATTGATCCGGAACTCCGCCATGCGACCGGCCGCCTTGTCCCTGATTGCCGCCTGCCTGCTTGCCGCAGGCTGCCAGCCTGCGTCGCCCCCTTCGGCCAGCCGTGCGGGCGCCATGCCGACCGAGAAGCCCGTCGCCTCGGACGACTTCGCCTTCGCCGAGCTGGACATCGCCGATCTTCAGGCGCGCATGAGCCGCGGCGAGCTCGACAGCACCACCCTCACCCGCGCCTACCTGGCGCGTATCGCGGCGATCGATCGCAACGGCCCGCGGCTCAACGCCGTCCTCGCGCTCAATCCCGATGCCCCCAAGGAAGCGGCTGCGCGCGATGCGGAGCGTCGCGCCGGGCATGTCCGCGGACCGCTGCACGGCATTCCGATCCTGCTCAAGGACAATATCGACGCGACACCGATGCCTACCACGGCCGGTTCGCTGGCATTGGCCGGGCTGCATCCGCATCGCGACGCCTTCCTCGTGCAGCGGCTGCGCGATGCCGGAGCAGTGATCCTGGGCAAGACCAACCTCAGCGAATGGGCCAACTTCCGCTCGTCCCACTCCACCTCGGGCTGGAGCGCACAGGGCGGCCAGACCCGCAATCCTTACGCCTTGGACCGCAATCCTTGTGGCTCCAGCGCCGGCACCGGCGCGGCGGTTTCCGCCAATCTCGCCGCCGCAGGCATTGGTACCGAGACCGACGGGAGCATCGTCTGCCCTGCCGCAGTCAACGGGCTGGTGGGACTGAAGCCCACCGTCGGCCTGGTCAGCCGCGATGGCATCGTGCCGATCTCCTACAGCCAGGACACCGCCGGGCCCATGACCCGCAGCGTGGCCGATGCAGCCGTGCTGCTGGGCGCGATCGCCGGACGTGATCCCGGCGACCCGGCCACCGCCGCGCGTCCCGGGCTGGCCGTGTACGACTACACCGCCCGGCTCAACGCGCACGCGCTGAAGGGCGCGCGGCTGGGGGTGGTGCGTAACCGGCTGTCCGAAACCCCGGCGATCGCCTCCGCGCTGGAAGCGGCGATCCAGGCGCTGCGCCAGGCTGGCGCCACGGTGGTCGAGGCGCCCATCGAAACCGACGGGCAATGGGATGCCGATGAGCAGACCGTGTTGCTGTACGAGTTCAAGGCCGGCATCGCGCGCTACCTGGCCGCGCACGATGCGCCATTGCGCGACCTCGACGCGCTGATTGCCTTCAACCGCGCGAACGCGGCGCGCGAAATGCCGCACTTCGGCCAGGACCTGTTCGAAGCGGCCGCAGCCAAGGGCGGACTGAACGACCCGGAATACATCGCGGCGCGCACCCGTGCGCGTCGCCTGGCAGGGCCACTGGGGATTGATGTCGCCCTGCAGGCGCAGCATCTGGACGCGCTGATTGCGCCGACGACAGGCGTGGCCTGGCCGACCGACCCGATCCACGGCGATGACTTCCCCGGCGGCAGCTATGGGGCGGCGGCGGTCGCAGGCTATCCAAGCCTGAGCGTGCCGATGGGCAACATCAACGGCCTGCCGGTCGGCCTGTTGTTCATGGGCACGGCGTGGAGCGAGCCACGCTTGCTTGAACTGGGCTACGCCTACGAGCAGCTCACCGGCGCTCGCGTGCCGCCGCGCTTCCTGCCTGGTCCGGCACCGGCCCGCGCGGCCAAGCGCTGATCACACCGGTGACGTTGGCGGCTCACCCAGCGCGGCGGCCGGCGTGCCGTCTTCCGCGCCTGGCGAGCGGATGTCTTCGGACTGCACGCGCGGCTGCCGCGATGACGTTGCTTCGCCTTCGGTAATTTCCGCGCGCAATCGTGGCAGGGCATAGGGATGTTTCCGGGTCAGGAAATCGACCATGCGCTCGCGCACCAGGCAACGCAGGTCGAAGGCATCCCCGGAATTGCGCGCGCTCACCAGCAGGCGCACCTGGATGCATTGCTCGCTGGTATCGGTGACCTGGGTGACGCAGACCCGACCGTCCCACAGCGGAGCTTCGCGGCAGATCCGCTCCAGTTCCGCGCGCACTTCCGCCACTGGCGTGCGGTAGTCGAGCCACAGGAATGCCGTTCCCAGCAGATCGGCACTGCGCCGCGTCCAGTTCTGGAACGGGTTCTCGATGAACCAGGACAGCGGCACCACCATGCGCCGCTCGTCCCAGATCCGCACTACGACGTACGAACTGCCAATCTCCTCGATCCGCCCCCACTCGCCTTCGACGATGACCACATCATCCAGGCGGATGGGCTGGGTCAACGCAATCTGCAGGCCGGCAATCAGGTTGCCGAACACCGGCTTTGCCGCGATGCCCGCGACCAGGCCAATGATGCCGGCCGAGGCCAGCAAGGTCTTGCCGATCTGCCGCACCTGCGGAAAGGTCAGCAGCACCACCGACATTCCCAGCAGGATGACGGCACCCATCAGCACCCGGCTCAGCACGCGGGTCTGGGTTTGTACACGCCGCGCGGCCAGGTTGTCGGCGATGTCGATGGGGTGGTTGCGCAGGATGAGCTTTTCGCCCGCTGCCACGGCGCGCACCAGCAGCCAGGTCACGCAGCCGACCAGCCCGACGTGCAGCAGTTGCTGCAGCATCTCCAGGGGGCGACCCGACAGGGGCGTGGCCTCGCTGGCGATGCGCAGGAACAGCAACGGCAGTGCGAAGGCCAGCGGCAGGCTCACCACGCGGGCGATGCGCGCGCGGCGCTGGTCGCGTCCACGACTGCGGCGGAACAGCCAAGTCATCAGCGCCCAGGCCACGAGGCCGGCCAATGCGCCCGCGCCCAGGGGGACTGCGTAATCGCGCAGCAGGTTCCAGTCGATGGTCAATCGGCTTCCTCCGTGGCGTGGGATCGCCCCGAAGGATGCCGTTGTGCCGATGAGCGCGGCGTCATCGCCGCGCCCCATATCAACCGCGCAGCGGCGCGGCCGCCTGCTGTTGCTTGCGTACGATCGCCATGGCGATCTCCAGCGATTGCTCGTAATTCAAGCGTGGGTCGACGGTGGAACGATAAGCGCGCTCCAGGTCGCGCTCGGTCAACTCGCGCGCGCCACCCGTACATTCGGTGACATCCTCGCCCGTCAGCTCCAGGTGCACGCCGCCCAGGCGGGTGCCGGCCGCCGCATGCAGGTCGAAGGACATTTCCACTTCGCCGCGCACATTGTCGAAGCGACGCGTCTTGAAGCCGTTCCCGGTGCTTTCGGTATTGCCATGCATCGCGTCGCAGACCCACAGCACGCGGCGACCATCGCGCTTCACCGCGTCGAGCAGTGGCGGCAGCTTCTCGGCGATTTGTGCTGCCCCCATGCGGTGGATGAAGGTCAAGCGGCCGGGTTCGTCTTCCGGATTCAGCACGTCGATGAGCCGCAGCAACTGATCGGGCTGCACCGACGGCCCCACCTTGATCGCAATCGGATTGCGCACGCCGCGCAGGTACTCGACATGCGCGCCATCCAGGGCGGCCGTGCGCATGCCAATCCACGGGTAGTGCGTGCTGAGGTTGAACCAGCCCCATTGCCGCGGCACCTCACGGGTCAGCGCTTCCTCGTAGGGCAACAGCAGTGCTTCGTGGGAAGTGTAGAAATCGATCCGGTTGAGGTTGTGCACTTCCGAACCAGACAGCGTCTCCATGAAGCGCACGGCGTCGCCGATCGAGGCCACCATCTTCTGGTAGTCCTCGGCCAGGGGCGAATAGCCCACCCATTGCAGATTCCAGTATTCCGGGTGATGCAGGTCGGCAAAGCCGCCATCGATCAACGCGCGAACGAAGTTCATCGTCATCGCCGAACGCGAATGCGCGGTGATCATCCGCTGCGGATCCGGCACGCGCGCGGCGGCGGTGAAGGCCGGGCCATTGACCACGTCGCCGCGATAGCTCGGCAACGTCACGCCATCGCGGGTTTCGTTGTCCGTCGAACGCGGCTTGGCATACTGGCCAGCAAAGCGACCGACCCGAATCACCGGCAGCCGCAGCCCGTGCACCAGCACCAGGCTCATCTGCAGCAACACCTTGAGCCGGTTCGAAATGGTGTTCGAATCACACTCGGCGAAGTTCTCCGCGCAATCCCCGCCTTGCAGCAGGAACCGCTTGCCTTCCTGCGCCTCGGCCAGTTGGCGCTTGAGCGCAAAGATCTCCCACGACGTCACCAGCGGCGGCAGCTGCCGCAGCTCACCCAGCGCGCTCTCCAGCGCATCGGCGTCCGGGTAGGTCGGCATCTGCAGCGCCGTACGCCCACGCCAGCTCTGAGGCGACCACTGCGCTGGCAGGTTCACCGGCTGGGGAAGTTGAGGCTGTTGCATGGTCCTGGCTCCGCTCGGGGACGCGGGGGCTGCGTCCGTCAGAACAGTTTACGCGGGCCGCGGGCGCGGAACCCGGCGTACACCGCCCACGCCGCCAGCAACAGGAACCACACCAGGCTCCACATCGGCATGCTCAGGCCCAGGAAACGCCAGTCCACGTTGCCGCAATCGCCGGTGCCGGTGAGCACGGTGCGCAGCACTTCGAACGGCCCCATGGTTTCGCTGAGAAAGCTCAGTGGCGGCCCGCAGGAAGACATCGCATCACGCGGCATCACCTGTACCCAGACGTGTCGTCCCGCTATGCCGACGCCCGCGAGCGCGGCCAGCAATGCCAGCACGCCATAGCCCTTGCGGCCGGATTTGCTCCGCGGCGCGTGCAGCGCGCCGAGCAGGAACATCACGCCCAACGCGGCAAAGGCGATGCGCTGGAAGATGCACAGCGGGCACGGCTCCAGGCCGACATGCAGCTGCAGGTAGATCGCGTAGCCCAGCAGGCCAACGCAGATCAGGAATCCCAGCAGGAACTGGGCACGGAAGCTCCAACGCAATGGATTCATCGATCCGGCTCTGTGAACGAACCGGCCGATTATCAGGCAAGCCCACCCGGCGGTCACGTTCGGAAAAGAAAAAGCCCGACACAAGGCCGGGCTTTCTCATTCGATGCGGGAAGAACCGATTACTCGGCCACTTCCTCGGCCACCGCGTTCGGGCGGTCGACCAGCTCGACATACGCCATCGGCGCGTTGTCGCCGGCGCGGAAACCGCACTTCAGCAGGCGCAGGTAGCCGCCCGGACGGCTCGCGTAGCGCGGGCCCAGGGTGGTGAACAGGTTGCCGACGGCCTCGGCATCGCGCAGGCGGGCGAACGCCAGACGACGGTTGGCGACGGAGTCGACCTTGGCCAGGGTGATCAGCGGCTCGGCGACGCGGCGCAGTTCCTTGGCCTTGGGCAGGGTGGTCTTGATCAGCTCGTGCTTGAACAGCGAGGCGGCCATGTTCTTGAACATCGCTTCGCGGTGGGCGCTGGTGCGATTGAACTTGCGGCCCGACTTCTGGTGACGCATGGTCTTGATTCCTTGGATGAATGTTGGAACGGTTGGACTTCGATGTCGCCTTCCTGGCGCTGTTACATGGACTGCGGATGGTCCTCAGCCGGGGGTCCCTGCCCGGTCTATGCCGCGGATCTTGGATCCGTCGGTTTGCAGCAAAGCCGGAACCCGCACGGGCATGCCCGCGCGGGTTCCAGTGACATCAACCAAGCATGCCGTGCTGGGCGACACCGGCCGGCGGCCAGTTCTCCAGCTTCATGCCAAGCGACAGGCCACGCTGGGCCAGCACTTCCTTGATCTCGGTGAGCGACTTCTTGCCGAGGTTCGGGGTCTTGAGCAGCTCCACTTCGGTCTTCTGGATCAGATCGCCGATGTAGTAGATGCTCTCGGCCTTCAGGCAGTTGGCCGAACGCACGGTCAGCTCGAGGTCGTCGATCGGGCGCAGCAGCACCGGATCCACGCCGCCGGCGACCGGCTTCGGCGCGCCGCGGTCACGGTGGGTGAAATCACCGAACACCGAAAGCTGATCGCTGAGGATGTCGGCGGCGGTGCGCACGGCTTCCTCGGCGTCGATGGTGCCGTTGGTCTCGATATCGATGACCAGCTTGTCCAGGTCGGTACGCTGCTCCACGCGCGCCGCTTCCACGGCGTAGGCGACGCGGCGAACCGGCGAGAACGAGGCGTCCAGCATCAGGCGACCGATGGTGCGGGTCTCTTCGTCCGGACGACGGCGGGCAGCCGCCGGCTGGTAGCCGAAACCACGTTCGATCTTCAGACGCATGTTCAGCGCCGTATCCTTGGTCAGATGGCAGATCACGTGATCGCCATTGAGGATCTCGACGTTGTGGTCGGTCTTGATATCAGCCGCGGTGACAACGCCCGGGCCCTGCTTGGACAGCGACAGCGTGGCGCTCTCGCCACTGTGCATGCGGATTGCCACGTCCTTGAGGTTCAGCAGGACTTCGAGCACGTCCTCCTGCAGACCCTCGACGGTGGTGTACTCATGCAGCACGCCGTCAATCTCGACCTCGGTGATTGCAAAGCCGGGAATCGACGACAGCAGCACGCGACGCAGGGCATTGCCCAGCGTATGCCCGTAACCACGCTCCAAGGGCTCGATCACGACCTTGGCGCGGTTATCGGTAAGGCGTTCGATCTGCGGACCACGGGGGCGCAGAACCTGGTTGGCGGTAACCGTCATGTTGCGGGGTCTCCTGCGAACCTCCGGTGCGACCCGGAGGTTCTCCATTGTGAATTACTTCGAATACAACTCGACGATCAGCGCTTCGTTGATGTCCGAAGGCAGGTCGGCACGATCCGGAACCGCCTTGAACACGCCGCTGAACTTCTTCGAGTCGACTTCGACCCACGACGGGTTCAGGTCGTGCGTTTCGGCGACGGTCAGGGCTTCCTGCACGCGCAGCTGCTTCTGGGCCTTTTCCGACAGGGCGATCGCGTCGCCGGCCTTGACCTGGTACGAAGCCAGGTTGACCGACTTGCCGTTGACCAGCACGCCACGGTGCGAGACCAGCTGGCGCGCGGCCGGACGGGTCACGGCGAAGCCCATGCGGTAGACGACGTTGTCCAGGCGGGTTTCCAGCAACTGCAGCAGGTTCTCGCCGGTGTTGCCCTTCTTGGTCGAGGCCTTCTTGTAGTAGTTGCGGAACTGACGCTCCAGCAGGCCGTAGATACGCTTGACCTTCTGCTTTTCACGCAGCTGGGTGGCGTAGTCGGACAGCTTGCCCTTGCGGGCAGTGGCGCCGTGCTGGCCGGGCTTTTGCTCCAGCTTGCACTTGGAATCCAGGGCGCGGGCGGCACTCTTCAGGCCGAGATCGGCGCCTTCGCGACGGGCGAGCTTACAGGTGGGACCAATATAACGAGCCATTTCTCTTCAGCTCCTCAGACGCGACGCTTTTTCGGCGGACGGCAACCGTTGTGCGGGATTGGCGTCACGTCGATGATGTTGGTGATCTTGTAGCCGACGTTGTTCAACGAACGCACGGCAGATTCACGACCCGGACCGGGACCCTTGATGCGGACTTCCAGCGACTTGACGCCGTAGTCCAGCGCAGCGCGGCCAGCCTTCTCGGCGGCAACCTGCGCGGCGAACGGGGTCGACTTGCGCGAGCCGCGGAAGCCGGCGCCACCGGAGGTGGCCCAGGACAGTGCATTGCCCTGGCGGTCGGTGATCGTGACGATGGTGTTGTTGAAAGAAGCGTGGACGTGGGCGACGCCGTCGGTGACGACGCGCTTGATCTTCTTCTTGGTCTTTACAGCAGCGGGCTTAGCCATGTTCTAGGTCCCTTACTTCCTGATCGCCTTGCGCGGACCCTTGCGGGTGCGGGCGTTGGTACGGGTGCGCTGGCCACGCAGCGGAAGGCCGCGACGGTGACGCAGGCCGCGGTAGCAGCCCAGGTCCATCAGGCGCTTGATC
>Ga0160473_101595_pt1 | contig 10700 bp, 10 predicted proteins | sample HID1975I_E11MG_FD_108217 | JGI IMG/M metagenome (GOLD analysis project Ga0160473, IMG submission 108217) | Enriched soil microbial communities from UW Madison campus, WI, USA - HID1975I_E11 MG | ecosystem: Environmental > Terrestrial > Soil > Unclassified | place: USA: Madison, Wisconsin... | reverse complement strand
GATGTTGACGTCCTTGATCGTGCCGAAGGGGGCGGTCGTCAGCCCGGTGCGGCGGCGGGCCCAGAGGTAGAAATAGACCTCGCCCGAATACATCATCAGCAGTTCGTTGCTGATCCGCTTGCCGACGAGGACGGGAAAGCCGTCGACCGGCAGGCGCCAAAGCCGGCGGAAGATGATCCAGTCCGCGACCGGCAGGGCGAGATAGAGCGCGAGCAGGGTCGGCGCGAACCACGGGCTGTCCGGCATCGCGGCGCGGATCGCGGCCGGGCTAGCCTGACCCAGCTGCGCCACGACCACGACAAGCAAGGCGACCGAAAAGCCGCGCGACAGCCAGCGGGTCCAGCCGCCTTTCGCGGACACCAGGATCGGCAGGTCGACCGATGTCGCGGCACCGGTCACGCCGTCGCCTCCGGTGCCGGATTTTCCCAGGCGCGCTGGCGCAGGACGGTGTCGCGCTGGCCGCGTGCCTCGAAGCGCTGGCCGAGGCGGCGGAAGAAGGCATCCTTCGCGTCGAACGGGGTGAGGTGGTAGGTCAGCCGTTCCGCCAGCGTCCAGCGCACGCCGCGCCGGTCCCGCCGGCGTCCGGAAGAGATGCACCACAGATCGGCGTCGTATTTCTGGAAGCCGTGCCGGAGCACGCGGTGCATCAGCTCATGGTCCTTCAGCACATAGGGCCAGATCGCGGGATCATAGCCACCCGCCGCATGCAGCGAGGCGGTGCGGAAACACTGCGCCGCGCCGCTGGTGTGGTTCTGGCGGGGCATTGCCCGCGCGGCGGTGAGCCGGTGGAAGCGGGCGGCCGCGCGATGAAAGGCCCCAGCGCCCTCCGGCCGGAGATGCGCGCCGAGCGCGACGCAACCCGCGCCATGCCCGTCGAACAGCCGGCCGGCATGGGCGAGATAATGCGGGGGATACCAGGTGTCGGCGTCGCAGATGGCGACCAGCGGGGTTTCGACCGCCGCGATCCCACGCCGGAGGGCATGGACCTGGCCCGGCGTGGCTTCGCTGAGGAACAGCACGTCCGTGTCCGCTTCGGCCAGTTGCCGCCGTGCCGCCGCGATCCCGTCGTCGGTGGACGCGTTGTCGACGATGATCAAGCGCGGCCGGTCCGTCTGCGCGACCAGAGAGCCCAATGTCCGGGGCAGAAAGCCGGCCTCGTTGAAGACCGGCAGGACGACAGACCAGCGTATCAAAATCCCGCAACCCCCATGGCGTGATCCGCCGCGCGGGTGACAGAAGGGTGTTGCCTCGGCGTGTCAGTTCGGTGGCGGGGCGGAGACGCAGCCGCCCCGCCACCAGGTCATGGGGTCATTGCGTGGGCGATCACTCGGCGGCGGCCAGGGCCTCGCGTGGTTCGGTTTCCTCGCGGATCATGCGCTCGACGAGGCGGTTGAACAGGACGACGCCCTTGTCGCTGCTGGTCGGCATCACGCGATGGCCGGGAGTGCCGTCGATCACCAGCTGCTGCCGTTCGATCATCAGCTTGTCCTCGCCGAACGCCATGTCGGCGATCCCCATCAGGATATCGCGCAGCTTTTCGTCGCCGCAGTCCCGGCGCGGGCCCCAGGAGAAGAAATAGCGTGAGGTCTTTTCGGTCATCGGCGTCACCGCCTGGCTGGTGAAGGTCACGCCGGCCGCCTGCAGCGAGGGATCGGGCGGGTTCATGCCCGAGGCGGCGGCGGTGCCGGGCGGGTAGTTACCGCTGGGCATCAGGAGGATGCCGGGCACGACGAAGTCATAGGTCGACCAGGCATCGGCCTCGACCTTGTGCCCGTCATCGCCCTCCCGCGTCAGCATCCGGGGTTCGCTGACCAGCCAGCGTTCGAAGCGGATGCCGCGTTCGAGCTGCGTGACCTTCGGCCGCACCCGCGCCCAGGTCTCGCTCGCGCCGAAGCTGTTGGCGTGGACATAGGAGAGATGCGCGAAATCGAGCAGGTTGTCGTTGATCAGCCGCGCCTCCGCCGCATAATCGAGATGCCCGTGGCCGAGGATATAGTCGGGGTGGTCGAGGCCGACCGCCTCCGGGATCAGCGCCGGATCGGCCGCGTCGGCATCGCCCATCCATACCCAGATCCAGCTGTGGCGATCGACGATCGGATAGCTCTTCACCCGCGCCTGCGCCGGGATCATGTCCTGGCCCGGAATTTCCACGACGCGGCCATCCGGCGCGAAGAGCAAGCCGTGGTACATGCAGCGCAGCTTTTCGCCCTCGCATCGGCCGAGCGACAGCGGGGCCAGGCGGTGGACGCAGCGATCCTCCAGCGCTGTCACGGCACCTTCCGCATTGCGCCACATCACGATCGGCTCGCCCAGGATCTTCATCGCATAGGGCTTCTCGGTCTCCAGCTCATGGGACCAAGCCGCCACGTACCAGGCGTTGCGGACATATCCGGTCATTCCGGCATTCGCGACGCCAGCGCCGGTGTTTCCGGTCGATGTATCGGCCATCAAGAATCTCCTCTCTCCGACAATCAACATCATTTAACGACGTTAAATTGTCAAGTCGGCCGAGATGCGCCAATGACGATTGCGATGAAAGCGGCACCCAAGCTCGAACAGGAAAGCATCGTCGCGGAGGCGCTCGGCCTGCTCGACGAGGCGGGGCTCGACGGGCTCAACCTGCGCGCGCTGGCCGATCGGCTGTCGGTGAAGGCACCGGCGCTTTACTGGCATGTCAGCGGCAAGGCCGAACTCCAGTCGCTGATGGCGGCGTTCTTCTACCGGACCGCCGTCGGCGCGGTGACGGAGGCGGGTGACTGGCGCCGCTGGCTGATCGCCTTCGGCCGCGCGTTCCGGGGAGCGTTGCTCAGTCATCGCGATTCGGCGCGGCTGTGCGCCATCGCCCGGCCGGTCCCGCCAGAGCAGGATCGGCTACCCGGCGAGGCGCTGGCCGCGCCGCTGGTGGCGATGGGCATCGCGCAGGATCTCGCGCTGTCGTTCCAGGCATCGGTGATCGCGCTCACCCTGGGCTGGGTGGTCTACGAGCAGAGCGATGCGATGCACGACCATCTGACGGGCATGATCGATTTCGACGTCAGCTTCGATCGCGGGCTGATCGCGATGGTGGGCGGTTTCGACGCGGGGTAGCGGGCACCACCCGGGGACTTTCGTCCCATTGCGCCGCGCCGGACGGCGGATAGGATCATGCTATCGTTCTGGGAGACCTGCCTTGCATCGCCGCACCTTCCTTGCCTCGATTCCCGCCGCCGCCATCGCCGGCGCCGCGCTTGCCCAGGAGGGGACGCCGATCGCGCCTTTCCAGCAGCCGGGCAGCGACCGCTTCGACAGGCCCGACGTCCATGGTGGCGATCGTCCGGTCGGCGTCAGCTTCGGATCGAGGTCGACGGCCTATGGCCGGCATGGCGGCGCGGCTAGCGCGCATCCGCTGGCGACGCTGACGGGGATCGAGACGCTGAAGCGCGGCGGATCGGCGATCGACGCGGCGATCGCGATGAACGCCTGCCTGGGCTATCTGGAGCCGACATCCTGCGGGATCGGCGGCGACGTCTATGCGATGCTCTGGGATCCGAAGCTCGGCAAGGTGGCCGGGCTGGCGGGGTCGGGGGCGTCGCCACGCGGGCTTTCGCTGGAAACCGCTCGGGGGCGGGCCAAGGACGGGGTGCTGCCCTCGGTCGGCGCGGTGTCGATCTCGGTGCCCGGAGCGGTCGACGGATGGTGGGTGCTCCACCAGCGATACGGCAAGCTGAAATGGGCGGAGCTGTTCCAGCCGGCGATCGGCATGGCGGAAGAAGGCACGCCGGTCGCGCCGATGATCTCCTACTATATGCGCGCCGGGCTCGCGGGCTTCCAGCGGCGCCGGGCGGAGCTGGAGGAGTTCGACAATGCGATGCGGACCTATTGGCCGGAAGGGTCGGGGCCGGCGGACGGATCGATCTTCCGCAACCGCGACCTCGCCCGCACCTATCGCATGATCGCCGAGGGCGGGCGCGACGCATTCTACGACGGGCCGATCGCGAAGACGATCGACGCCTATTTCAAGCGGATCGGCGGCTGGATGACCGCCGCCGACCTGAAGGCGCATCACGCCGAATGGTCGGAGCCGTACACGACCACCTATCGGGGCGTCGGCGTCCATGCGCTGGCCGCCAACACGCAGGGACTGGCGACGCTGCAGGCGCTCAACATCCTGGAGGGTTTCGACCTGAAGGCGGCGGGTTTCCAGTCGGCCTTGTCGATCCACCTGCAGGCCGAGGCCAAGCGCCTCGCCTATGCCGATCGCGCGCGATATTACGCCGATCCGAACTTCACGAAGCTGCCGGCGGAATGGCTGGTGTCCAAGGATTACGCCGCGACACGCGCCAGGCTGATCCACCCCGACAAGGTGAGCGAGACGATCATGCCCGGCGACGCGCCGGGCCGGGGCGACACCACCTATTTCACGGTCGCGGACAATGACGGCATGATGGTGTCGATGATCCAGTCCAATTTCCGGGGGATGGGATCGGGGCTGGTCGCCGACGGGCTGGGATTCATGTTCCACGATCGCGGCCAGCTTTTCGTGCTGGAGGACGGACATCCCAACAGCTACGCGCCCGGCAAGCGCCCGTTCCAGACGATCATTCCCGGCTTCGCCACCAAGGACGGGCGGCCGTACATGTCCTTCGGCGTGATGGGCGGCGACATGCAGCCGCAGGGGCAGGCGCAGATCATCGTCAACCGCACCGATTACGGCCTCGACGCGCAGGGTGCGGGCGATTCTCCGCGCTGGCGGCACGAGGGATCGCCCCAGAAGATGGGCGAGGACGATCCCACGCTGGGGCCGAAGGGGCGGCTGCGGCTGGAAAAGGGCGTGCCGGAGGAGACGCGCAAGGGGCTGGCCGATCGCGGGTGGATCCTGGGCGAATCCAACGGCACCTTCGGCCGCTATCACTGCGTCGAATATCGCGAGGACAAGGGCGAGCGGGTCTATGGCGCCGCGACCGACATGCGCGCGGACGGGACGGCGCTGGCTTACTGAAAGGATCAGTGGGGTAGAAGGATCAGTGGGGTAGGCGGGACGCGATGCTGACGACTTCCGCCGAGGTGTCGAGCGCGACGGGATAGCCCGGCATCACGCAGTTTCGGCCGTTGCGCTTGGCCGCGTAGAGCGCCTTGTCCGCGCGGATCATCGCCGCGTCGAGCGCGCCCTCGTCTTCGGCGAGTTCGGTCACGCCGATGCTGACCGATATCTCGACGTCATCGGGCACACCCTCGACGGTGAGCGCCATCACGCCCATCCGCAGCCGCTCGCCCAGCCGGATCGCCTGCGCGAGATGGCGGCGGGGCAGCAGGACGCCGAATTCCTCTCCGCCCAGCCGCGCGACGGTGCCGCGCCTGCCCACGATCGTCGAGGCGAGCGCGGAGAAGGCGCGCAGGACATCGTCGCCGGCCTTGTGGCCGAGGCTGTCGTTGATGCGCTTGAAGTGATCGAGATCGACCATCATGACCGAAAGCGGCTCGCCCTCCTGCCGGCACAGATCAATCATCTGGGTGCCGGTCAGGAAGAAATGCAGGCGATTGGGAATGCCGGTCAGCATGTCGGTGGTGGCGAGGCGCTCCAGCCCGATCTCGGCGGCGCGGCGATCGGTGATGTCGACGACGCCGATGATGATCAGGCGCCCTTCGGCATCGTCGATGGCGATCGCGCGGACGAGCACGGTGCGGATCGTGCCGTCGGCATGGCGCACGTCGACCTCGTCCTCGCCGACGCCGCCGTCCCGGTCGACAGTGGCCAGCAGGCGATCCCGATCGGTTGGATTGGCATAGAAGTCGATCAACGTCTCGGCATGGGGGCGGCCGAGCCCTTCGCCGATGAAGCGCGCGGCGGCGCGATTGATCCGGGAGATCCGGCCATTGTCGCGCCGCGTGACGATCAGCGGCACCGGGCTGGCGTCGAACATCGTCTCGAAGCTCTCGCGGCTGCGGGCCAGTTCGTCGCGCGCGGCACGCTCGGAGCGGGTGGCGAGCCATTGGAGCCGTTCGAGCCGGTTCTTGTTGCGCATCGCCAGGGTCAGGGACGTGCCGAGGATCAGCATCGCCATCACGAGGCCGGGCATGGTCGTGAAGCTGGTCGCGCCGAAGGCATAACCGGCGAGCATGGCGGCGGCACAGCCGACCGCCGATCCAAGCAGCCAGCCGAAAGGGACAGGCACCAGCAGGAAATAGATCGACGGCAGCATGATCACCACGAACAGCGCGATATCGCTGTGCGAGGTGACGAGCAGGCCGACGCCGAGCGCCGTTGCCCACATCCAGCCGATGAGCAGGCGGCGAACATTGTGGCGCTCGGGATGAAGGCGCACCAGCCCGAAGCAGAAGGCCGACACCGCGATCACGAACAGCCGCGACGGCACCGCGATCCAGAAATGGGGATCGCCGTGGAAGCGCCAGTCGCTCAACAGGAACAGGCTGTTGAGGATAAAGCCGGCGACGAAAACCAGCCGCGCGTGGCGATAGGTCTCGGCGGCCTTTTCCTGCTGGAAGCGGGCCTCCAGCGCGGAATCGCGAAGCTCACCGCCGAAGCCGCGCAGCATTTCCGCTGCGAACGGACGCTGGCCGCCCATGCGGACGGCTTCGCGATTGCTGGTGGCTTCCCCCGACATGGGGCGGAACTAACAGTCCGTGCTTAGCGGGTCGTTAATTCGATTGACGCGGTGGGCTCGGTTCGCCGTTTTCGCCGGACTTTCCAGCGGGATCGGCGGCTGTCGGTTCGGGCGCGTCCTGATCGTCCCCGCTCTCTTCGGCCGCGTTCAGGTCGGGCAGATCAGTGCTGAACTGTCCCGGCTTACGACTGGCGCGCGCCATCGCCAGCATCGATCGGGCTGCCTTTGAGAAATCGCCGCCATGCGGGTCGGCGGCATGGGCGATCAGGATCAGTTCGGCTTCCTTGAAACGATCCCGCTGCATCAACGCGGCAGCGGCCTGCAAGCCGATCTCGCCGACCTGCGGGGCCAGTTCACGGGCGAGCAGCAGGACGTTGAGCGTGTTGTCATCGGGCGGACCCACCGCCAGCCGGGCCTGGGCATAACGATAGAGCGCGGGGAAATAGTTCGCGTCGAGCTTGTGCGCCCGGGTGAACATCCGTCGGGCGGCTCGATAGAGTTCGTCCGCCTTGTCGGCGTCCGCATCTTGTGCGTCATCAAGGTCGGCAATGCCGCGCAGATAATAGACCTCGGCATTCTCCCGCTCGGCGGCGGGCAGACGATCGAGCAGCGCGCGCCCCGCCGCGCGGCCGGCGGGCGTGTCGTTCAGCAGGATTTCCGCCTGCGCCAGCGTGGTGATCGCCAGGCCATCGTCGGGGAAGTCGGCAGCCTCCTTGCGAACGGCTTCCAGCACGCGAGGCTGGTCATTTTCCGCCACGCCGAGCCGCATGGCTGCGCGCAAGAGCAGGAGCTTGTCGGCCGACGACGGAAGCGTTCGCAGCGTCACCTCGGGCGCGGCTCGCTCGCTGCTGCGCGTCATCCGCGTGTAGGTGATCTTGCTGTTCATGTAGCCGCGAAGGGCCTTGTCGAACGCCTTGAAATCCATCCCGAATGACGATCGGAAGGCTTCCGGCGCGGGCTTTCCGTCCGCCAGCGCATCCAGATAGGTGTTGAGCGCCTTGGCACGATCCGAGGTGCTGAAGAGGTAATGCACGATCAGCCAGCTCTCGGCGTAGAACATCCAGTTTTCCTGGCGCGTTCGCCGCTTGCCCTGCTTCGGATCGAGAATGCGTTCGACCGGCAGCCAGGCCTGATTGACCAGCGAGACCGCGCGGCCGGCATTGAACCGCCGGTATTCGATGGTCTTGGCGGTGAAGTTCGCGGTCATCATGTATTCCGCGAACCCCTCGACATACCACGCCGGATAGTCGCGGGCGTAGTATTGCAGCATGAAATGATGCGCGTATTCGTGGAACAGAACGTCGTCGCGATCCATGCCGTAGCCTTGGGCACGGCTGGAGAAGGCGGCAATCGATCCAGAATTGGCGGTGTAGAAGCCGGCCGTGTCCTGCGGCAATCCGGGGCGAACTATCCGCAACCCGCCATCCCGAACCATGTAGATCGGCAGCCGGTTCGGCGATGGTGGCTCCTTGGTGCCCGTCGCCCAGCGCAGCAGCTGGTCATAATCCTCCAGCAGCACCGCGAAGCGACGCAGATCGGCCTCGCTGCCCTCGCTGTAGAGGATGAAGTTGGGCGATGTCGCTTCGATCCAGCGCGCCTGCGCGGGAGCCGCGATGAACGCCGCGCAAGTTGCGACAATAGCTGCGAATATTCGTGACCACCCCATGATCGCAAGTAAACCGGGCGATCATGACGGCCGCAAGTCGAAAAGCTGCGCCTTGGCGGGACGTTGCGCGGGTCAGCCGACCTTCTTGCGCTTTTCGGGCGGAAGCGGCGGGCCGCTCGCGACGAAGCTCTTCAACGCGCAGTTCTGGCGGCCGACGACGATCGAACCGAAGCGGTCGAAGCGGTTGGTGCCGCGCGCGTCGAAGCCGATCGCATTGACATAGGGCAGGTCGAGACAGCCGCCCATCAGTTCGGCGCGATACCAGTGATGCTGGATATCCTGGACGTAGAGCGTGTCGCGATCGATCGCCTGCCAGTCGCGGATCGCGCCCTGGTTGACGAAGGGGATCGACGCTTCGATCGGCTCGAACCCCGCCATAGCGGGCGACGCAGCGATGCCGGCGGCGAACAGCGCGGCGATCAGTCGGATCGGAAGCCCCTTCATGCGCTGTAGCCTGAACCGAGCCGGATGAACGCAACATGACTCACGCGGGCTGCACCGCCCGGCCGGTCCAGTTCTCGGGGAACAGGCCGAAGATCGCGGTATCGCGGACATGGCCTGTCCAGGTGACGCGTTCGCGCCGAAGGAGCCCTTCCTGCTCCGCCCCGAGCTTGCGGACGGCGGCGAGCGAGCGGGCGTTCCGGATGTCGATGCGGAACTCGATGCGATGATAGCCGCTGGCGAAGGCATGGCCGATCATCAGCGATTTCATCGCGCCGTTGACGCCGATGCCGCGCACGGCCGGGGTGAGGAACGTGCCGCCGATCTCGACCTTGCGATGCGCGGGCTGGGCATCGATCCAGCTCGTCATGCCGACGATCCGGCCGTCGGCGAGTACCGCATAGGGCTGGCGCGTCGGGTTGCCGAGCAGCGCATCGAAATTGGCGTCGAAGTCGGCTTCGATCCATCGCGTCGGGTAGATTTCCCAGATCGCGTCGTCGACCGCGCACGCCGCGCGCAGCCCCTCGCGGTGATCCTTGGCGAGCGGCGTCAGCAGGAGCCCAGGTGCGGCGAGGCTGCGGTGAAGCGGATCAGGCGTTACCATCGTGATCCGGGCCATCTTGATCGGGGCCATCGAGATCCCGGGCAATCTCCGGCCGGCGGAGGAGCGCGTCGATATGGCTGCCCTCGTCGAAGCTCTCGTCGATCAGGAACTTCAGCTTGGCGGCGTAGCGGGTGTTGACGCGCCGGGCGACCTCGCTCTGCAGATAGGCGGTGTTGGTGCGCAGCGCCTTCAGCACGGCGGCTTCCGCCTCGCCCAGCAGCGGCTTCACGAAGACGGTCGCGTGGCGGAGATCGGGCGACATGCGGACCTCCGTGATCGATACCATATGGGCGGACAGGGTATCGTCATGCACGTCGCCGCGCATCAGGACATCGGAAAGGGCATGACGCACCTGCTCGCCGACGCGAAGCAGGCGGACGGACTTGCCCTCGGAGCTTTCATTTCGCTGCATGCGCCGCCTCTACCCCAGGAAGGGCGGGGAGGCGAGAGGGGAAGGGTTGGAGGAGAAGGCGGGGTCAGGCCGCCGGCGCGCGCGTGCCCCGCGGCCTGCGCAGCGACGATCCGACCGCCGCGAAGCCGATGATCAGCAGCGTCCAGCGCGTCGCGTCCGGCGCTGCGGCCCCCGCCATGGCAAGGAAGATCACAGCCCCGAGTCCAGCCACCGTCCAGCGCGTCATCATGCGGAATCTCCCCCGAGCCCCGAGTCGAACGGTTAATGATGCTATAATGGCGGGGAGGGGGGAAGAGGGTGATCGGAGGGTGGTTTCTTCCGGACGCGTGGCACGATCCCAGAATCCGTGTCGAGGCAGCCTGTCCGCCAGGGACCATCCCTCGACACGCCATCTCGACAAGCTCGATGGCTGCTCGGGACGAACGGAGCGGGATATGTAGCGGTCCCCTGCAGGGGAGAAACCGGGCCACACGCACGAAAAAGGGGCGGTGATCGCTCACCGCCCCCGTTCTCGTCATCCCTGGCGCGTCAGAGCGTCCGGGCACGTTCCTCGACCTCGAAGGTTTCGAGGAAATCGCCTGCCTTGATGTCGGTCGATCCCTCGAAGGTGACGCCGCATTCCAGGCCGGCGCGAACCTCGGGCACGTCGTCCTTGAAGCGACGCAGCGAGGCGATCGAGCCGTTGTAGATGATGACGTCGTCGCGGGTGAGGCGAGCGCGCAGGTTCTTGCGGATGAAGCCTTCCACCACGAGCAGACCGGCGGCCTTGCCGTGCTTGCCCGCCGAGAAGACCTCGCGCACCTCGGCCCGGCCCACGACCGTTTCGAAATACTCCGGCCCGAGCTGCCCGGCCATCGCGGCGCGGATCTCGTCGAGCAGGTCGTAGATCACGTCATAGTATTTCAGCGCCACGCCATCGCGCGTCGCCATCTCGCGCGCCTTGGCGTTCGCGCGGACGTTGAAGCCGATGATCGG
>Ga0160473_101575_pt1 | contig 10807 bp, 8 predicted proteins | sample HID1975I_E11MG_FD_108217 | JGI IMG/M metagenome (GOLD analysis project Ga0160473, IMG submission 108217) | Enriched soil microbial communities from UW Madison campus, WI, USA - HID1975I_E11 MG | ecosystem: Environmental > Terrestrial > Soil > Unclassified | place: USA: Madison, Wisconsin... | reverse complement strand
GAGGCCGGGTTGTCGCGCGCGGTGACTGCGGCGTTCCCCTCGGTATCGATGATCCGGGTCAAGGATGTGATCACGCAGGTCGGCGATCTGCTGGTGCAGCTTTCGGCGGCGGTGCGGGCGGCGGCGTCGGTCACGGTGGCGGCGGGGATCGCGGTGCTGATCGGCGCGATCGCCGCGTCGCGCCGGACACGGGTCTATGATTCGGTGCTGCTCAAGCTGCTTGGCGGCACGCGCGCGCAGGTGCTGGCGGCGCAGGCGATCGAATATGCGCTGCTCGCCGCATTGCTCGCCGTGCTGGCGCTCGGGCTGGGCAGCGTGGCGGGGTGGTATGTCGTCACGCAGGTGCTAGAAATGGCATGGACGCCAGACTGGGCGGTGGTCGGCGGGACGCTCGCGGTGGGTGCGCTGCTGACCCTCGCGCTGGGGCTGGCGGGATCGCTCCCGGCGCTGGCGGCGCGGCCGGCGCAGGCCCTGCGCGAGATGTGACGGGAAGCGCTACTTCGCGAAAAGCTGGCCCAGATCGGCGAAGGCCTTGAACTCGAGCGCGTTGCCGGATGGATCACGGAAGAACATCGTCGCCTGTTCGCCCACCTGGCCGCGAAAGCGAACATAGGGTGCGATGCCGAAGGGGATGCCCGCCGCCTCGACACGGGCCGCCAGAGCCTCCCAATCGGCCATCGTCAGAACGACACCGAAATGCGGGACCGGCACGTGATGCCCGTCGACCGCATTGGTGATGCCCGCCGGCCGCGCATCGGCATCGAGATGCGCGACGATCTGATGGCCGAACAGGTCGAAGTCGATCCATTCGTCGCTGCTGCGCCCTTCGGGACAGCCAAGCACGCGGCCGTAGAAGCCACGCGCCGCGGCGAGATCGTGGACCGGAAAGGCGAGGTGGAAAGGGCGTAGTGTCATGCCGGCCTGCTTAATGGAGGCCATGCGCCGCTTAAAGCCTTCTTTCCGGGCATCGGGCGAGCGCCATAACGTTTCGCTGGCGCGTTTCCTCCGGCTGCGCGATAGCGCCGTCTCGTGAATCCGCTGCGCTTTCCCATCCTCATCGCTTTTCTTGCCGGTCTGCTTTCCGCGACCGGCTTCGCGCCGCTCGACCTGTGGCCGGTGACGCTGCTGGCGGTGGCGATGCTGATCCATCTGGTGCGCGGAGCATCGGGCATCGGCCGTGCGCTGCTGATCGGCTGGGTCTTCGGGCTCGGCAACTTCGTGGTCGGTCTGAACTGGATCGCCACCGCCTTCACCTATCAGGCGGCGATGCCGGCCTGGTTGGGCTGGGTCGCGGTTCTGCTGCTGTCGCTCTATCTGGCGGTCTATCCGGCGATCGCATGCGGGCTCGCCTGGCGGTTCGGACGTGGCCGGGCGCTCGATTTCGCCCTGCTCTTCGCGGCGAACTGGATGCTGGGCGAATGGCTGCGCGCCACGATCTTCACCGGCTTCGCCTGGAACCCGTTGGGCGTGATCCTGGTCGATGTGGCGGCGGGACAATATGGGTCGTGGATCGGCACCTACGGGCTGGGCGGCGTGGTGATCCTGACAGGCGCGGCGGTGCTTGCGCTGCTGGAGCTTCGACGCTGGCGCAAGGCGCTGGTGGTTCCTTTCCTGCTGCTGTTCGCGCTCGACCTGCGAGTCGCTCATCCCGATACCGCGAGCGGACGGCACATCCGGATCGTGCAGGCGAACATCGCCCAGCAGGACAAGTGGCGTGAGGGATTCGAGACGATCAACTTCGAGCGGCTGGCGCGGCTGACTGGGCGGCCGGGGGGGGCACCTCGGCTGATCCTGTGGCCCGAGGTGGCCGTGCCGGATTATCTGGAGGAGGAGCCCGAGGCGCGACGGCGGATCGCGGCGCTGATCGGGCCGGGCGATGTGCTGCTGACCGGCGGCATCGCCGTCGCCTATGACGCGCAGGGCAATGCGGTCGCCGCACGCAACAGCTTGTTCGCGCTTGACGCGGGCGGGCGCATCCTGGCGCGTGCCGACAAGTCGCATCTGGTGCCCTATGGCGAATATCTTCCGATGCGACCGCTGCTCTCGATGATCGGCCTGTCCCGCCTGGCGCCGGGGGACATCGATTTCCTGGCCGGTCCGGGGCCGCAGACGATCGCGCTGCCGGGTTTCGGGCGGGCGGGGATCCAGATCTGCTACGAGATCATCTTTTCCGGCCATGTCGTCGATCGGGCCGATCGACCGGATTTCCTGTTCAACCCCTCGAACGATGCCTGGTTCGGTGCCTGGGGTCCGCCGCAGCATCTGGCGCAGGCGCGCCTCCGCGCGATGGAGGAGGGGCTACCGGTGATCCGCGCAACGCCCACCGGCATCTCTGCCGTGGTGGATGCCGATGGCCGGCTGATCGAGAGCCTGCCCTGGCGGCGCGAGGGCGTCATCGAAACCCGGCTGCCGCGCCCCGGCCCCCCGACGCCTTTCGCGCGCCTGGGCAACCTGTTGCCGGCGCTGTTCGGCCTGGGGTTGATTGCGGTGACAATTGCGATGCGCTTCCGGAGACGCTAAGACGCGACATAAGGAATACTTTATATCGTTATCTCCGCATTGGTTCCCAAGGTCGGTCTAGCCGGCCGCAAACACCGAAAGGCCGTTCTTCCATGGCGCGTAGCAACTACCTCTTCACGTCCGAATCGGTTTCCGAAGGCCATCCCGACAAGGTCGCGGACCAGATTTCCGACGCGGTGGTCGATCTTTTCTTGGGCAAGGATCCGGAAGCGCGCATCGCCTGCGAAACGCTGACCACCACCCAGCTGGTGGTGCTGGCGGGCGAAATCCGCTGCAAGGGCGTGTTCGAGAATGACGAGTGGGCTCCGGGCGCCAAGGAAGAGATCGAGAAGGTCGTCCGCGAGACCGTGAAGCGCATCGGTTACGAGCAGGACGGTTTCCACTGGGAAACCTTCACCTTCGAGAACAACCTGCACGGCCAGTCCGCGCATATCGCGCAGGGCGTCGACGCCTCGGGCAACAAGGACGAGGGTGCCGGCGACCAAGGCATCATGTTCGGTTTCGCCTGCGACGAGACCCCCGGCCTGATGCCGGCGACGCTCTACTACAGCCACAAGATCCTCGAACAGATGGCGGCCGATCGCCATTCGGGTGTGGCGCCCTTCCTGGAGCCCGACGCCAAGAGTCAGGTCACGCTGCGCTTCGAGAACGGCAAGCCGGTCGCCGCGACCGCGATCGTCGTTTCGACCCAGCATGCCAAGGGATATGACGAAGGCGACAAGGAAGCCGAGCTTCACGCCTATGTGAAGAAGGTCGTGGCCGACCTGCTCCCCGCCGAACTGCTGTCCGACGCGACCGAGTATCACATCAACCCGACCGGCAGCTTCGAGATCGGCGGGCCGGACGGCGACGCCGGCCTGACCGGCCGCAAGATCATCGTCGACACCTATGGTGGCGCTTCGCCGCATGGCGGCGGCGCGTTCTCGGGCAAGGATCCGACCAAGGTCGACCGTTCGGCCGCCTATATCACGCGCTACCTCGCCAAGAACATCGTGGCGGCGGGCCTTGCCACCAAGTGCACGATCCAGCTGGCCTATGCGATCGGCGTGTCCAAGCCGCTGTCGCTCTATGTCGACACCCACGGGACCGGCACCGTCGGCGACGACAAGATCGAGACCGCGATCATGGCGATCGAGGATCTCGGCGGCCTGACCCCGCGCGGCATCCGTACGCATCTCGGCCTCAACAAGCCGATCTACCAGCCGTCGGCCGCCTATGGCCATTTCGGCCGCGAGCCCAAGGGCGACTTCTTCCCGTGGGAGAAGACCGATCTGGTCGACAAGCTGAAGGCCGCGCTGGCCTGATGAACTGTCGCCCCTTCCTTCCGGGGAGGGGGCGGAAGACTACTCGGCCGCGAGCGCGGTGGGCCGGCGGGACGCCAGCTCGACGCGATTGCGGCCGTGGCGTTTCGCATCGTAGAGCGCCGCATCCGCTGCGGCGAGCAGCTGCGATACTGCCGACGCGCTTTCGGGCGTGGCCGCCACCCCGAACGACGCGCTGATCGGCATGCCGTGGATCTGCGACAGCGCCTCGATCCGCTGGCGAAGCTGTTCCGCCTTGGCGGCCGCGTCCACCATGTCGCAGTCGGGCAGCAGGACGATCAGTTCCTCACCGCCATAACGACAGGCGATGTCGCTCTGGCGCAGGCTTGCGGCGATGGCGGCGGCGGCCTCGCGCAGGACGGTATCGCCCATGGCGTGGCCGTGCTGGTCGTTGAGGCGCTTGAAGTTGTCGAGATCGACCATGATGACCGCCATCGGGCGCTGGTTGCGCTCCGCCAGGTGGATCAGGCGGTCGAGCATGTCCTCCATGTAGCGACGATTGTAGAGGCCGGTCAGTTGGTCGCGCAGCGCCTGGTTGCGCAGCTTCTCGCGCAGCTGGATGTTGGACAGCGCCAGCGAGACCGCATCCGACAGCGCGGTTGCGATCGTCGTGATTTCGGCGATCGCGCGTTCGCTCATCTCCTCGCGCAGCAGCAGGCACAGCATGCCGTTGATCTCGCCGCGCGCGACCATCGGCATCTCGAGCGTCATAGCGTCGGCATGCTGGATATGCGCGCAGCGCAGCGCGCCGGGATCGCGACTGTTGACCTGGGTCTTGCCGAGCTTGAGCGCCCAGCAATCGGAAGGGGCCACGCTTTCGGGCGGTTCGATCCCTTCGACCGGGTTCCAGCTGGTCGACAGTTCCAGCCGGTCGCGCGAGTTGTTAAGGATGTAGAGCGAGCCGCTGATTCCCGGCAGCAGTCGGTTGACGGTGGCGCGCAGCACTTCGTTGGCGTCGTCATAGGTGGAGGCGCTCTGCAGCTTGCTGGTCATGCTGAAGAGGTGTTCGACCTGCTCACGCGCCTTGACCGCTTCGACCATCAGCGTGCGGCGGCGGCGGGTCTCCGCCGCGATCGCGCGGAAGCCGAAGAACAGGCCCACGACCGCAAGCGCACCGCCCACCACCTGCAGCACCATGACGATGTTGGTGGCGAGGTTGATGCGCTCCTCATAGAGCGCGCCGACGCGTCCCTTCTCGTCCAGGAACCGCGACATCGCGGCGCGGACCTCGACGACCATGCGACGCGCGTCGCCCGTGGTCAGCATGTCCCGCGCGCGATCGATGTTCCCGTCGCGTGTCAAACGGATCGCTTCGCGCCAGCGCGCGTGAAGGCGCTCGATGGCGACATAGCTCGGCCGGCGTCCGCGTTCGGCCTCATACTGGTTGGCGACGCTGTCGAGGTTGCGCAGCACGCCGTCGCGCTTCGAATCGAGCAGCGAGACCGCGACGAAATAGCTTTGCAAGAAGCCGGTGTCGCGGGTGGCGACGTAGTCCTTCACCCCAGCTTCCGCATCGACCAGCGCCTGTTGGGCGATGCGCAGTTCGCGGGTGTCGAAGCGAAGCTGATAGAGCTCGTTCTGAAGCCGCTGGGTGTAGATGAAACCGGCCATCTGCGTGACGATCATCACGAGCACCAGCACGATGATAGCCGTGCTGGAACGCAGCCGGCGGCCCGGCGCGTTTGCGTCATCCAAGTCCTGGTCGGGCGGTATTCTGGTCACGCGGCTCGGCCTTCGGGCATGGGACGCGAAACAGCGCGCCCCAGGCCGTCAGGATTAATCTTTTACGGTTGGTAAAAGGTTAATTTCCGCAAATTGCTGATTTTCGTGCGAATACCACCCTTTGCGTTCAAACGCTCTTGCGGTGCTCGCCCTTGACCCAGCGTACGGTGCCCGAACTCGCCCGCATCACCACGCTTTCGGTGGTCATGCAGCCGCCCTTGAGGCGCTTGACGCCATCGAGCAACGAGCCATCGGTAACCCCGGTCGCGGCGAAGATCGCGTCACCCTTCACCAGATCCTCAAGCCGATAGATCCGGTCGAGATCGGTCACGCCCCACTTGCGGGCGCGCGCCTTCTCATCCTCGTTGCGGAACAGCAGCCGCCCCTCGAACTGGCCCCCGACGCAGCGTAGCGCGGCGGCGGCGAGCACGCCCTCCGGCGCGCCGCCCGAACCCATGTAGATATCGATCGTCGTGTCGGGATCGGTCACCGCGATCACGCCGGCGACATCGCCATCGGGGATCAGGTTGATGCCGCAGCCGAGGGTGCGGAGTTCCGCGATCAGCTTCTCATGGCGCGGACGATCGAGCACGCAGGCGATGATGTCCGAAGGCTCTACGCCCTTGGCGGCGGCCAGGGCCTTGACGTTCTCGGTCGGCGACTTGGCGAGCGTGACCAGCCCATCGGGATAGCCCGGCCCGATCGCGATCTTGTCCATGTAGACGTCGGGCGCATTGAGCAGGCCGCCCTCCTCGGCGATCGCCAGCACGGCGAGCGCGTTCGGCCCGGCCTTGGCGGTGATCGTGGTGCCTTCCAGCGGATCGAGCGCGATATCGATCTTCGGGCCGGTGCCGCGACCGACCTTCTCGCCGATGTAGAGCATCGGGGCTTCGTCGCGCTCACCCTCGCCGATGACGACGGTGCCGTCGAACTCCAGCTCGTTGAAGGCCTGGCGCATCGCCTCGACCGCCGCCGCATCGGCCGCCTTCTCGTCGCCGCGTCCTATCAGCTTGGATGCCGCGATCGCGGCGGCTTCCGTCACGCGGACCATTTCGAGGACGAGGACGCGGTCAAGCGCCTTGCTTGCGGTGATCATATGGTTGGTCATCCCTCCGAGTGTGGTCAATCGGATAGGCGGCCGGGATTACAATGTCGAGAAGCCCGTCAGGACGAACGAGCCAAAAACGGGACCGATGGGAAGCAAAAGAGAGCTTCCGAACAATCGTTCGACGGATTGGCAAAGAGCGGCAGGCCAAAATCAGCGCGCCAGAATGGGTGATCCCGGCGAAAGCCGGGACCAGATTCCAAGAGCCGAACTTGACCGCAGGCCACCCCCGGTGTCCGCCGGGATCGCCCGCGTGCGGGATACGCCTTAGATCTCGCCTTCGATCCAACCCTTGAGGCGGCTCTTCGGCGCGGCACCGACCTGGGTGGAAGCGGCCTCGCCATTCTTGAAGAGGATGAGCGTCGGGATGCTGCGCACGCCGTACTTGCCGGCAGCCTCGGCATTCTCGTCGATGTTGAGCTTGACGATGGTCACCTTGTCGCTGAGCTCGTCGGAGATTTCTTCCAGCGCCGGCCCGATCATCTTGCACGGGCCGCACCATTCCGCCCAGAAATCGACGACGACCGGGCCATCTGCCGCGATCACGTCGTCATGGAAGCTCTGGTCGGTAACAGTCTTGGTCGCCATCGGATAAACTCCTGCTCGGTTGAACGATATCTAGGATGGCGCGTGCGCAGGCTCAACCGGGGCTGCCCAAACTTTGCTCCGTCCCATCAAAGCGGGCCTTCTCCTCGAGCAACGCCGCCGGGAGCGGGTGCAGCACCGGGCCGGAGGTGTAGAGCAGGGCGGCGTCGATACGCCGGCCGGGGAAGATCGCGCCGAGCGCACGGGCATAGGCCGCCATCTGGACCAGATGATGGTCGGGAATGGCGGCGAGCGAGGCGGGCGCGCGCCGGCCCGTCTTGAAGTCCACGACGAGTATGCGGTCGGGCGCGACCAGCAGGCGATCGACCGTGCCGGCGATCACCTGGCCGTCGACCACGGCCGCGATCGGCGCTTCGGCGAGCGCCTCGGGAGCGAAGAGATCGGCGAAGCGCGGATCATTGAGGATGTCTGAAACTGGGTCGATGAGTGCGGTGCGTTCCTGGGCATCGTCGACGCCTGCCGAGCCTGCGAGCCAGTGATCGGCGGCGGCGGCGCGGCCGGCCGGCGCGATGGCGGGCAGGCGTTCGAAAAGGCCGTGGAGCAGTCGGCCCCGCCGCGCAGCCTCGCGCATGGCCGGGCCGGGGGGCGGGTCGGCGACGAAGTCGAGGCCGATCGCCGATGGTGCGAGCGGGCGGGGTGGACGGGCTTCGCGTGGGGCGGGCCGGTGCAGCCAGTCGGGCTCGGCGATTTCGGGTTCGGCGCGGACCGGGCGGGCGGCGGCTGCTTTGGCCGGGATGCCTTCGCCGGTGAAGGCGCGTGCCGCGCCCCAGATATCATGGTCCACCGCATCGATCCCGATCCCGGCAAAGGCTCGGTCGACGGCGGACCACCAGCTTTCGGCCGGCGATACGCCCTTGGCCTTCGGGCCGAGCGGGCCGCCTACGATCAATTGTTCCTCGGCCCGGGTCATCGCGACGTAGAACAACCGCCAATGTTCCTCCCGCTCGCGGATGGCGAGCGCCTCGACGGCGGGGCCGAGCGGACCATGGCGTTCATCCTTGCGCGGGCGGAACACCGGTACCTGCGTCACGTCGTCGATATCGACCTCGATCCCGCCGCCGCGCAGCGATTCGGGATCGCCGGTGGCGTCGGCGAGGATCACGAGCGGTGCCTGCAGCCCCTTGGCCCCGTGGACGGTCATGACGCGCACCGCGTCTCGCGGGGCGGAGGGGTCACGCGTGATGTCGACTTCGCCGCGATCGAACCAGTCGAGAAACAGCTGGAGCGAGGGCGTCGCGGTCGTCTCGAAATCGAGCGCCGCGCTCACCAGTTCCTCGATCGGATCGCGCGCTTCCTGCCCCAGCCGCTCGATCATCCGCCGCCGGCCCTGCATGGGGCCGGACAGGATCGTTTCGAGAAAGCGATGGGGCGTCACGAAATCGGCCATCGCCAGCATCGCGCGCAGCCGTTCGACGCTGTCGGGCTTGCGGTCGGATCGCTGCACCGCCTGCCACAGGCTCCCCTGTCGGCCATGCGCGACGGCGAGCAGATCGTCCTGGCTCCAGCCCAGCAGCGGCGACACGAGCAGTGCGGCAAGGGTCAGGTCATCCTCCGGCTGAAGGACGAAGCGGATCGCGGCGAGAAGGTCTCGCACCGCGAGCGGGGCGTTGAGGCGCAGTCGGTCGACGCCCGCCACCGGAACGCCTTCCGCATAGAGACGCGCGACGATCAGCCCGGCCAGATCGCTGCGCCGGCGGACGAGGATCAGTACGTCTTCGGGCCGCAGGTTGCGTTTCCGACTTGGCAGATACAGCGGCTCGTCGTTCAGCCAGCGGCGGATCTGTCGTGCGAGTTTGCGGGCGAAGCCGCGTGAGGCGCTGTCGATCCAGCCCTCCTCGCCGGCGTCGTCGGCATCGCCATCGTCGTCACCCTCGGGCGTTTCGGCCGAGTGGGGGCGCCAGATCGTGACCGCGCCGGGCAGCCCTTCGCGCGCGCTTTCATGCGGCCGGGCACCATCGGTCAGGCCCAGCGCATCTGCGCCGAGATCGGCAAGCAGCCGATCGACCATCGCGAGCACGGGAGGCGTCTACCGGAAGCTCTTGTCCAGCGACAGGGCATGGAACGGGCGATCGACCGCCGCAGCAGCGCGCGAGAAAGACAACTGCGCGGCGGCGAAATTGATCGGGCTTGTGCCCTGGAAGCCGAAGATCGCCTGTTTGAAGTCCCCCACGGCGAAGATCGTGCGCGCGGCACCGTCGCGCGCGCCTTCGCCTGCGAAGAACTCCTCGCTCAGGCTGCGGACGATGCTCCACTGCGCGGCGTTGGTGTCCTGCGCCTCGTCGACCAGGATATGGTCGATGGTCTGGTCGAGTTTGTAACGGATCCAGTCGCCCATGCTCGGTTCGGCGAGCAACCGTTCGGCCGAGCGGATCAGGTCGTCGAAGTCGACGACGCCGGCGGCTCGCTTGGCTTCGGCATAAGCTCGGGCATAGGCTTGTCCGGCGGCAAGCCCGGCGGCGAGGATGCGCACCAGTTCGGCGCGCTGGCGCAGCGAGATCAGCGCGGTGCAGGCCTCGGCCAGCCGCTCGGCCAATGCGGCGTAGCGCGGCTCGATCGCGAGCAGCTTGTCGCCGAACTTGCGGAACTCGCCCTTGCCGGTGTGGACGATCGACAGGATGCCCGCGAGCCCGCCCGCGCGTGCAGCCGAACCAGCGGCGAGCCAGGCGGCGGCGGCATCGGCATGCTTGAGTCCGGTAGCCGTGCCCCAGCCGCTGTTGGCGATCGCGATCGCGCGCAGGCAGTCGACGTCGAACAGGCCATCGCCGCAGCGCTCGGCGATAAGCGCCTCCACATCGCCGGCTGGCACGTCGAAAGCGCGGCGAAGTTTGGCCGCGATTCCGGGGCCGAGCGCCGCCATCGCCTCGGGCTTACGGGCGCAGGCGCGCAGGAAAGCCTCCGCGCCATCCTCTCCCAGCCGGCGACTAAGAACGCGGAGCCGGTCGATCAGGCCCAGGTCGCCGCCGGCCTCCGCCTCGACCAGCAAGTCGGCGAGCACGCGGCGCCCGAGCGCGGCCTCCTCGCGCCCCTCCAGCGGCCGAAAGCCGGGGATGAGTTCCGCTTCGGCCGGGAAGCCGGCGAGCAGCGTCTGGCAGAAGGCGTGGATCGTCTGGATGCGCACGCCGCCGCCGGGGGCGTCGAGCACCCGGGCGAAGAGCGTGCGGGCGCGGGCGATCTCCACCGGGCCGTTATCCTCGCCCAGCGCGAACAACTCCTTGGCGAGATCCTGATCCTTGAGGCGCACCCAGTGCGCCAGCCGGGCGTTGAGCCGATCCGCCATCTCGGCCGCGCCGGCCTTGGTGAAGGTGAGGCAGAGGATCGACGAGGGCTGCAGGCCCGGTTGCGAAAGCAGCAGCCGAAGGACGCGCGCGGTCAGCACATGCGTCTTGCCCGTGCCCGCCGACGCGGAAAGCCAGACCAGTTCGCCCGGACGCGAGGCATCCGCCTGCGCGCCGCTCAGCCGCTTGAGGGGGGCGATCCGATTGGCCATCAGCTTGCGACAGCTTCAGTCACGGCCATACCACTCCTCCAGCCG
>Ga0160473_101572_pt1 | contig 10826 bp, 9 predicted proteins | sample HID1975I_E11MG_FD_108217 | JGI IMG/M metagenome (GOLD analysis project Ga0160473, IMG submission 108217) | Enriched soil microbial communities from UW Madison campus, WI, USA - HID1975I_E11 MG | ecosystem: Environmental > Terrestrial > Soil > Unclassified | place: USA: Madison, Wisconsin... | reverse complement strand
TCCAGTTCTTCTTTTACTTTTAATTCTTCAACAACTGTAAGAATATCTATAGGCAAACTTTTCTGGGCGAGTGACTGAAAACATTTAAAGATCCTCTGGTGAGCGTCTACATAAAAACATTCAGGTTTTAAAATTTCCACCACATTATCAAAAGCGCTTTTCTCAAGCATGATCGCACCTAAAACAGCTTCTTCCAGTTCCTTGGCCTGCGGCGGAACCTTGCCGTAGACCATGCTGCTAAGGTCTACCGAGGGCTTCCTTCCTTTCTTACGGTCCTTATTAAAATTAGTTAATTCCATTATGTTTCTTTAAGGTATTTATCGGAGTAAACGGTTAAACGTCCCTGTTATTTTTCGCAAATTTCAAATTCCCCAATGTTATCAAATTGATATTAAATTTTTACAGGGGGACGAATATAGCCTGATAAAAACACAGGAAAAAAATTTTAAGTAAGGAATAATTGTCCTATTTTAATCAACATACTTATTAGCTATTTCATGCAGGTTTACTCACATTAAAATCAAAGATGTTCACAAAGTAAAAAAGTTTTCCGCCCTTTTAACTTATAGATTGACACACAGTGTGCAGAAAGATTTGTTATGAAAAAGTTGGTTTGGTACGCGTAATTTGTAATTTATAAAGGGGAAAAAATTCCACAACAACAAGCTTTTAAGTCAAGCAACAATTCGAAATAAAGCTGATAAAACCTTTGTTTTAATATCTAACTATCGCATAAATGCAACAGGTTATACAACACAATTTTCTTGCAGGTATTTTTACCACTTCATCAAATTAACCTCTGTCACATATTGTAATTATTATTGTAAAAAGCCGGGTAAAAAACATTTTCCTTTTTTTGAGCCGGACCAATTACTACTATGAAGCTTTACTTGCGTCGCACTCTTGTACTTGTTCTCTTTACTCAGCAAAATCCAGATACGTTTATCAAAGCGCTGATCTTATTCAGTGCAAATGATAATTATAAGCATACTTCTTTTACTTCAATTGCAAAAGTTTGAATAATGATGAAAAAGGAATGTTGTAAGCAACTTCAGATCCCAGATCATTGCCCAAACATCTCTCTTCTCCCATTAGGGTCGGGGCTTACAACTTCTTTAGCATCCATATATCACAACCAAAATGACCGGTCTGACCTAAGGGCCCGTCAAGATATTCGAAGCCTGACCTTTCATACACACTTACTGCTTTTTTAAGTTCAGGCATTGTTTCTATATACACCTGCAGGTAACCAATGCCTTTTGCAAACTCCAGGCATTTTTGTATAAGCATTTTACCAATACCTTTTCCCCATGAATGAGGATGCAGGTACATTTTTACCAGTTCGCAGGTTTGTTGGGGCAATCCTTCAGAAGGATACAGGCCGGCTCCGCCTAACAGCTTGCTGTTATCTTCAGCAACAAAATAGATGCTTCCCCGTTGTTGAAAAAGTTCGTATAAATAGTCAGTTGTATCATCAAAATAGACGGTTCCCGGTTTATTAGCGCCAAATTCTGTAAGCGCCGATCTTATAATAGATGCAAGTTCCTTATTGTCGTCCGGAGCAATGGTTCTTATGGTAATATTATCATTCATTAATGCGAGGTTTTTTAAATAGATCTTCCTATCGATCATTTTATTGATCGCAATAAAGATTATTTTACGGACGAAATAATTTAATAGCTGGAGTCAGCCACTTTTAGTGCCAATGTTACCAGTTGATCGTTCATTACTCAATCTAAGCATTATATAAATTTATGTATCGTACACTAATCGTTATTGTATTATCGATCCTTTTTACAGTAAAAGGTACAGGTCAAAACAAAGAAGACAAAGCTGCGATTAAAGAGCACGGCGGACGTTATAGCATCAACATTAAAAATATGACATTAGAAATCGATCCTTCCATTGGAGGAAGAATTACTTCATTTTCAATCGATGGAAAAGATTTTTTAACGGGCACAACTGTGAATAGTTTTAACTGGGGTTCCACCTTCTGGACAAGCCCTCAAAGCGATTGGAAATGGCCGCCACCTGCAGCATTAGACAATAAACCATACGCAGCCAAAATAGAAAATAATGAGTTGGTGATGACAAGCCAGCGGGATGAGAAAACAGGGATCGTAGTTACCAAAAGACTTTCAGGCAACAGACGATCCGGTTCTTATACTTTGCAATATACCATCACCAATCAGTCTGATACACCACGAAAAGTAGCGCCGTGGGAAATTACGAGAGTACACCCCAATGGTATCTCTTTTTTCCCGATGGGAAAAGGCCAAAGAAGCGGCGGCCTCGCACCGCTGACGAATGAAACAAATGGAATTTGCTGGTTTGCTTATGATGCAATGAAACTTCCCTTGCAAGGTGATCGTAAATTATTGTCAGATGGAGCAGAGGGTTGGTTAGCGCAACTGAACGACCGGGCTATTTTAATAAAAAAATTTACAGACATACCTTTTGAAAAAAGCGCACCAAAAGAGGGTGAAATCGAACTGTTTGCAAGCCCTGTAATCGCCGGAAAAAGTTATGTAGAGATGGAAAACCAGGGTGCTTATGAAGAATTGCCGCCCGGCGCTTCTTCCACATGGACTGTAGCATGGTATTTAAGAAGACTTCCGGCTGATATGAAAGCAGAAGCGGGTAATAATTTATTGGTCGATTATGTTCGCAAGCTTATAAGATAACGCGGAAAAAGCTGCATAAAGCGATACAAGTACAAGGGAGTGACACAACGATGCTGAAAGAAGAACCAATGCCGGTCACCAAAAACGGTGTATTTTGCGACACTAACTTTTTAATACCTGAACAGAATTTATCATACTTTTCCCGTCAGCGATATTGGGCGATTTAAACAACAAATATTGTACTGGACGGCGCGGTTCGACGTTTGTTGTTTTTTAGATAACCATCAATATCCGTCTGCTTACAATTCTTTTGAGTGCCTCGCAGGTGCAGGATGTTTGCAAAAGTTTGAAGCCTTAGAGAATTTCTTCCCTTCCCTGTCTTCTTTTGTTGAAAAAAATGACGATTGGATCTTTGGTCATTTTAGCTACGACTTAAAGAACAAAATCGAAACCGGCCTCTTTTCCCAAAATACAGACAAAGTTCAGTTTCCTGAATGCGTTCTTTTTGTTCCGCGGATCGTGCTGAAATTAAGTAGCGGCAGTCTGTCTATAGGTGTCATTGACGACAATGCTGACGAGATATTCACGCAAATAACTGCAGAAAATTCTCTCCATGAGTTGCCTTCCCCTGTGGCCATGAAACCCGGAATCAGCAAGGAGGCGTATGTAGATGCCGTTCGTAAACTGCAGCATCACATCGGCCAGGGAGATTGTTATGAAATAAATTTTTGCCAGGAACTTTTTGCCAATGCTTCCATTAACCCGGTGGCTGTTTACGAGCAGTTAAATGCAGTTTCGCCCAATCCGTTTTCGGCTTTTTACAAGGTCGAAGATCATTTTTTGCTTTGTGCAAGCCCTGAGCGGTATCTAAAGAAAGAAGGTCAAAAAATTATTTCCCAGCCGATTAAAGGAACGTCTGCACGAGATACCAACAACGAAATTGACAGCCAAAACAGGCAGCAGCTCCTCCACAGCGCAAAAGACCGCAGCGAAAATGTGATGATCGTCGATTTGGTAAGAAACGACCTCAGTAAGGTGTGCGAAGAAGGTAGTGTCGGAGTCGATGAATTATTTTCGGTCTATACTTTTCCGTCGGTTCACCAGATGATCTCTACCGTTTCTGGTACGCTAAAAGCCGACACAACTTTTGCTGATATTTTGCAGGCTACTTTTCCGATGGGCAGTATGACCGGCGCCCCGAAACGTAAGGTGATGCAACTGATCGAGCAGTACGAGAGCAGCAAACGCGGCATTTATTCCGGCGCTGTAGGTTATATTTCTCCCGAAAAAGACGTTGATTTCAATGTGGTGATCCGCAGTCTTGTTTACAATAATAACGCTCAATATTTGTCCTTTCACGTTGGCAGCGCCATTACTTCTTATAGCGATCCCGAAAAGGAATATGAGGAGTGCCTGCTAAAAGGGGAAGCGATTATGAAAGTCTTTTCCGAAAAATAAGCCAGCGTTTTACTCAAGCATCATTATTTTTTCTTCAACGATTACCACGAAGAATTTTATGGGCCAAAGCAAAGAATTTCTATTAGGCATTCTTGCAATCCTGATTTGTCGTTTTCTTTTCTTCCAGTGGAAGGAAAGAAAACGATCACTCTTGTACGGCAACAAGAAATCGACGAGGCTAACTGCTAAAGAGGTTACGGAATTGACAGTTTGTTTAATTTAAAAGAGATTCAACCGATTCGTTTAGTATCACTTTCCTTTTTGATCCAAACAACGAAATTTTTTCGGCAGGTAGTTTCATATGGTAGGTTTGACCCATTGCTACCAGCTTATCAAAATCCGGATTTAATTTACGGAAAACAGATACATTGATCTCAAGGTTTTTTGCAATGACCGTCGATGTATACTTCCCCGAAACTTCTACAAGGGCATGCGTTCCGCCGTCAACAAAGTCGGGCAAACCGGTTGGAGCTGATTGATGATAGTCGAGTATTTCTGCGGCGGTCATGGTAGTTAATCCGCCGCTTCCCTCAAAAATATAATGAGAGCCTATAAATCTTTTGACATGCGCCCTGGTTTCAGCAGGTAAGTATGCTTGCAAATCCCAAAAATCGCTGCTACCCGATTTTTTTATAGCTTGTCTTAACCTTCCTGCTCCGCAGTTGTAGGCGGCGATCACTAAAAGCCAATCGTCGAACTGCCGGTAAAGTTCTTTGAGAATTTTTGCTGCCGCATGAGTACTTTTAGTAAAGTTCTTTCGCTGATCAGTACGTCTGTTTATGATAAGGCCCATATGTCTTGCTACCTTAGGCATAATTTGCCAGGGGCCGGCCGCACCAGCAGTTGATACCCTGTTTGCTACCAGCGACGATTCAATAACGCATAAATACTTTAGCTCTTTCGGCAACCCGTAATGGGTAAAAATACCATCGAACATGTCAAAGTAAGGCTTGCCCCATATTTTCATCCTTTCAAGTTCTGCTCCTTCTGTTTCAATGTAATTCTGAACAAATGGAATAGCCTTAGGATTTAATTGAGTTGCATATGGATTTGCGGGATTAAAATAAGAAGCAGCGGAAAGACTTTTAAAACCGTTTTTATCGATCCTGGTACTGTCATCGGCAACCGGCTTTTTTACAGGATCAATTGCAATAGATGTAAAGGCGCTTCCTGCAATACCAGCAATAAGTAGAATAACAGTAAAAGTCAAAGATTTTATTTGCCGACGTAACTCAACAATTGTTATCACATTCTTCATGAAATACATTAAGATGTTTAATGAAATAATTAGTTGGAGCAGCGTTGGTTTCAGTGCAATATTTAAAGAGCAGCAGGACCTTCAGGTAAATGCATTTCCATCAGCATTTTTGAAAAGGTGAGCAAAAGTAGCTCATTATCGTGAGAAGTCATAACCTGCAGTCCGAAGGGCAAGCCCGCAGCGTTCTTAAAAAGAGGCAACGAAATGGCGGGAATTCCTACCAGATTGGCGTAAACGGTGTAGATATCGCTTAAGAAGATCTCAACCGGATCTTTCTTTTCTCCTATCTTATATGCGGGGGTAGGCACGGTGGGTAAAATAATAGCATCATACTCATTAAAGATAGACCTCGTCTTTTCTACCAGCAGTTGTCTAACTTTCTGAGCTTTAGTAAAGTAGGCATCAAAATAGCCAGCGCTTAAAACAAAGGTTCCGAGCAATATCCGGCGTTTAACTTCAGGTCCAAAACCTTCACTTCTCGACAGTTTATATAACTCGCCAAGGTCGTTATTTTCATCTTTATTTTGGTAACCGAATTTTATTCCGTCATATCTCGAAAGGTTGCTGCTGGCTTCAGCAGTGGTTAAAACATAATATGCAGGAACGATATGTTCAAGTAATTCAAATTCAACTCCTTCTACTGTATTTCCGGCTGATGTTAATTTTTCAATAAAACCTTTTATCGCTGCTGCGATTTCAGGGTCTAAAGAAGGATGAACCAAAGCATTAGAGAAATAGCAGATTTTGTATTTCTTTGGCGCTGATGGTTTTTTGTACGTTTTCACAAAGTCATTTTGCCTGGCGGTACTGTCAAAATCATCGGGACCGGCAATCACATCCAGCACCAGGCTTACATCTTCTACATTCTTACCAAATATGCCTATTTGATCAAATGATGAAGCATAAGCGATGAGGCCATAACGCGAGATAGTACCGTAAGAAGGCTTTAAGCCCACAATACCGCAGAAGTCGGCCGGTTGTCTTACAGAGCCACCGGTATCGCTTCCAAGACTAATCATGCACATGCCAGCCTGCACAGCAACCGCAGAGCCGCCCGAAGAGCCGCCGGGAACTCTATCTTCGTCAGTGGCATTTTTAACGGCACCATAAGCAGAGTTTTCATTGCTGCTACCCATGGCAAATTCATCACAATTCTGCCTGCCCAGTATTATAGCACCTTCTGCAAGCAACCGTTCGGTGGCCGTAGCATGATAGACAGAAACGAAATTTTCGAGAATTTTAGAAGAAGCGGAGATTTTGTGGCCTTTGTAGCAAATAACATCTTTGAGTCCTACGACCACTCCATGAAGTTTCTCTAAGGGGAATCCTTCCAAACGTTGCTTGTCAAGCATTTCAGCTTTTGCCAAAGCTTCTGTTTCAAATACCTCCAGCCAGGCATTTAAATGCCTGTTAGCTGATACGGTATCTAAATAATGACGAACGGCCTCAACACAAGTGATGTGGCCGTTCATTAATAATGTATGGTATTCCTGAATAGAAGAAAAAGTAACCAAAAGAAGTGCTTTAAACTAAAGAATTAAGGCTGTTGAACGGATGAAGCTTGTGAAGCTTTTTTAACTTCTTTTTCTGTCATTCCTTCCTCAATTTCTTTTTTAACGTTGTCTTTTGCGTCATTAAACTCGCGGATCCCCTTTCCAAGGCCTCTCATGAATTCAGGTATTTTCCTTCCGCCAAACAGAATTAATACGGCAAGAACAATTAATATCCATTCGCTTCCACCTGGCATTCCAATTAATAAATTAGTAAACATGGTTTGAAATTTAGACTACAAAAATAGGAGTATATTATTGTTTTAGAGTAATCAACCCTTAAAATACGTATAAAGATTACAAAAGGTTTTAAACAAAAAACGGAAACTATTGAGGTTCCCGCTTTTTATCTTATTGCTGTTGTAGCAACTATTAATATCTTTTTTCTTTAATCCTTGCACTTTTACCGCTTCTTTCACGAAGATAAAAAAGTTTGGCCCTGCGTACTTTACCTACTTTGTGAAGTACGATAGAGTCTATATTAGGAGAATTTACAGGAAATAGTCTTTCTACACCTATACCATCAGAAATTTTACGGACAGTGAAGGTAGCAGTAGCTCCTTGCCCCTGGCGTTTAATAACATCACCTTTGAAAGATTGGATCCTTTCTTTATTACCTTCAATAATTTTATAATTAACGGTAACGTTATCACCAGCCTTAAATTTAGGAACCTCTTTATTAGCAGTTAACTGCTCATGCACGAAAGCTACAGCGTTCATATCAAATATTTTTTACGGAGTGCAAAAGTAAGGAGAAATATTTATTTTAAAAAGTTTTTCACCATCTTTTACTGCCTTACAATATAGTGAGGACCTTTATTAATAGAAAAGTTACAGATTTTAGTGTTAGAATAGTTGAAATAATCTGTTACCGCCTGGTAATCTTCTTCTTTTTTATAGTAATTATCAAAGATCAGGATTCCGCCGTGTACCAGCCTCGGGTAAAAAAATTGCAAAGTAGTCAGGCAAGCCTCATAATCATCGAAATCAATGTTGAGAAACGAAATTTTAAATTCAGGGTTCTCTATCAGGTAATCCGGTATAGAATCGTTGATATTACCCGGAATGAAATCTATTTTCTCAACTATCCCTTTTTTCAACAGTTTTTGCTGAATGCGGTCTATATCTATAGAAGATCTTTTAACCTGGTATTGCAAACCGCCTGTTTCTACACAGCTTTGATCATAATGCAGGCTTCGCGAAAATTTTTCAAAAGCAATTACTTTCTGCCCTGCCTGGGCGCCTATCAAATTACGGAACATAGCGAAACGTGTAAAGCCTTCTTCTGCTGCAATTCCGCATTTTACTACGCTTCCTTCCAGGTGACTTATTTTCTTATACAATTCATAATGAGCTACTAATTTCCCTGAATAGTTTTTTTCTGATACCTCGGGGAAAAGCATTTTTTCAAAATCGAGCGGGTACGCTACAAATGATTTCATACAACAATAATTGTGTTGAATTAAAATTTAAGGGGGGTTAAACAATTGATTGTTCAAAAAATTGGCAGGTCTTTCGCAGAAAAGTTGGATAAAAGATTGGTACTCTTATCACTAAGACTTGGTTTCAGGTACTTTTGGTTGCATCTCACCACGGTAAATTAAAAAGCCGCAGGTTATTTACCTGCGGCTTTTTTTAAGCCCCCGCCCTAAAGGGAGCTATAAAGCCAAAATAATTGTACTATGAGCGGGACTGAAACTGTAAAATTGGGTTATGAGGTTGCAGTGTGCGACGCAACGATGTTAAATAGAAATACTGCTGTCGGGCTCAAAAAAATAAAATCTACTTTTAAGATTTGTGCATTTGTTTAACGCGCAATATTCACAGCTCTCTTTTCCCTGATCACGGTCACTTTAATTTGTCCTGGATAAGTCATGTCTGTTTGTATCTTTTGTGCAATTTCAAAACTAAGTTTATCGCTGTCATTGTCAGTTACTTTATCAGCTTCTACTATCACCCTTAACTCACGCCCGGCCTGAATTGCATACGCTTTTTCAACCCCGGGATAAGTAAGTGCAAGGGTTTCGAGTTCTTTTATCCTTTGCAGGTACTGCTGCATAATTTCTCTGCGTGCACCCGGGCGGGCACCGCTGATGGCATCACAAGCCTGTATGATAGGCGAAATAACGTATTGCATTTCCATCTCGTCGTGGTGTGCACCGATAGCATTGACTACCGCCGGATTTTCTCCAAATCTTTCGGCAAGTTTCGCTCCTAACAACGCATGGCTCAATTCTGTTTCCTCGTCGGGCACCTTTCCAATATCATGCAGTAATCCGGCACGTTTCGCCAGTTTGGGATTCATGCCAAGCTCACTGGCCATCAAACCGCATAAATTGGCGACTTCACGGCTGTGCATTAAAAGATTTTGGCCGTAAGAAGATCTGAACCTCATTTTGCCCACAATACGTACCAGTTCTTTATGAAGGCCATGAATACCTAATTCTATTACCGTGCGCTCACCTATTTCCATTATCTGGTCTTCAAGCTGCTTGCGAGTTTTTTCTACAACCTCTTCAATTCGTGCAGGATGAATACGTCCGTCAGAAATAAGGCGTTGTAAACTTAGTCGTGCAATTTCACGGCGAAGCGGGTCAAATGAAGAGAGTACAATTGCTTCAGGCGTATCATCAACAATCAGGTCAACTCCTGTAGCTGCCTCGATTGCCCTGATGTTACGGCCTTCGCGACCAATGATCTGGCCTTTTATTTCGTCTGTTTCGAGATTGAAGACCGTGATGGCATTCTCAATTGCCTGTTCAGCAGCCGTTCTTTGAATGGTTTGAATAATGATCTTCCGCGCTTCTTTGTTTGCCTTTTGTTTAGCATCATCTATAATATCCTGCTGCAGGCTCAGTGCGCGGCTTTGTGCTTCCTGCTTCAGGCTTTCGATCAATTGATTTCTTGCTTCGTCTGCGGTCAGACCGGCAATTTTTTCCAGTCTGCGAATATGCTCTTCCTGGTGTTTTTCTAATTCTGTTCTTTTGTGGCTGACAACCTCCAGTTGCCTGTTCAGGTTTTCTTTAATTCCATCATTTTCTTTCAGTTGCTTATCAAGGTTAACCTCTTTTTGATTAATGGAAACCTCTTTTTGTTTCAGGCGGTTTTCCATATCACTGATTTTTCGGTTTCTATCAAAAACCTCTTTATCGTGATCGCTTTTTAGTTGTACAAATTTTTCTTTGGCCTCTAAAATCCTTTCTTTTTTAATGGTTTCTGCCTGAGATTGTGCGTCTGCAATGATTCTTTGAGCTTGTTGTTCGGCATCCTCAACTTGTTTTTTCGTGTCTTTTGCAAAAATAAATTTACCCGCTATTATACCGGCAACTAATCCTGCAATGCCAATTATAATAGGTATTACTATCGACTCCATGCTGTTTACGTTTGTTTTTTAAAGTTTAATTCGTGCTTCCTTAACTCACTTTCTGTTGATGAATGTGTTCGAAGGTTTGCGAAGATAATTATTTATGAACGATAAAAGCAGGTGAAGAAGTGCTGTTTTACTTTGTCAGTGGTACAACGCAAACTCTTTTAAACTTTTGTACAGTTCTTTAGTTCTTCATTAAAATCTTATTTTTTCTAATGTAATAGAAGATCCTCATTTTGTTATCGGCTTCAGTAATCCTTCTCAACATCGTTGTGTCACTCACTTGTACGGCAAATCATTTTTCTCCTTTTCTTAGTAATTGCTCTAAACAAAATGCCACGGTACCGCTTTTATTGCTGAATAATGCTTCAACAGTACAAGAGTGCGACGCAAGAATGTTAAATAGAAGTTCTATTGCAGGGCTAATAAAAATTCTGCTCTTATTTCTAAGCTATGATAAGTAGGGTGCATTTCAAATTGTCGTTTTTTATATGATAACCAAATTGTCGTTTTCGGCTTCTCGCCATTGCGAGGCACGAAGCAATCCCTTGCACAATCAGGTTGACGAG
>Ga0160473_101560_pt1 | contig 10932 bp, 12 predicted proteins | sample HID1975I_E11MG_FD_108217 | JGI IMG/M metagenome (GOLD analysis project Ga0160473, IMG submission 108217) | Enriched soil microbial communities from UW Madison campus, WI, USA - HID1975I_E11 MG | ecosystem: Environmental > Terrestrial > Soil > Unclassified | place: USA: Madison, Wisconsin... | reverse complement strand
GACGATGAACGTGCCGTTCCCCGTCATCAGCGGCATGTCGCCCATGTAGACGTCCTGCTCCTTGATATCGAGCACGGAGCGGGTCTCGGTGTCGGGATCGACCTCGAACACGATCAGGCGCAGCGTGACGCGCATCTGCGCGGCATAGGTCATGCCCCGCTGGCGGCACTCGTCGATGTCGTACTTGGGGTCTTCCAGCTCGTAGTTGACGAAATCGAGCTCGGCGGTGCCGGCGAAATCGCGGATCGGGAAGACCGAGCGCAGCGTCTTTTCCAGCCCGGACACATAGCCGTCGGCCGGACGCGAGCGCAGGAACTGTTCGTAGGATTCGCGCTGAACCTCGATCAGGTTCGGCATCTGCACCACTTCGTGGATGTTGCCGAAGACCTTGCGGATACGCTTCTTCGCCGTGTTGATGAGGGCCGGAGCTGCCTTGGTCGCCATGAATTATCCTCGCGTCCGTTCAATCATATTCCCGACTCGCATCGGGATCGCGGCCGATTCGCGGATGGGAATCCACGAAAAAAAGTGCGGGTCCGGGCCATCGGAACCGCACTGCCTGCGTCTGGTATTCCCCGTGCAAGGCCCCCAATTCGTCCCGATCCGTGCGCAACGCGGATCGTGTCCCGGGAACCGACAGGGCGGCCCCATCCGCGAACGCGGTGCAAGGGCCATCGAAGTCGTGTGATCGCCATATAGGCGCGGGTTGCGGATTGGGGAAGGGGGTAGTTGGGATGAAAGCCGCAGCCGTCGGAATTTCCTGCCGGAATCGGGGCGGCCCTGATCCTTCAGCGCGCCGTGCCGATCGCGACCAGCCCGCGCCGCAGCTCGTCGGGGTCGACCGGCGGGCTCTCGCCTTCGATCTCCGCGTCGATCTCGCCATGCACGCGCGTCCAGATCGGCATCGCACTCGCCAGCAGCTCGCCGCCGTCCGGGGTCAGCGTCAGAAGGCGGCTGCGACGGTCGGCAGGGGAGGGGAGGATCACCACCAGCCCGCGCCGTTCGAGCGGCTTGAGCGCGGCGGTCAGCGTCGTGCGGTCCATGCCGAGCAGGGTCGCGACCGGCCCCATCGGTGCGGGCGATGGGCGGTTGAGCGACATCAGCAGCGAGAATTGCTGGTTGGTGAGATCGACCGGCTTGAGCGCGTCGTCGAACCGCCGCGCCAGCGCGCGGGCGGCGCGCTGGGCGTGGAGGCACAGGCAATGGTCGCGGACATGGAGCGTCGTCTCATAGGGAACAGACGGCGGTATGGCCGGCGAAACAGCCGGCGAGGACGCGGCGGCGGGCGGCTTTGACATGTCAGGCATATGTTGATATCAACTAAAAAAGTCAAGGGAAACCGGCGAGACTTGCCCGCCAAGTGAACCCCGCCAAGTGAACATGGGGTCGCCTCATAGCCGGTCCAATCAGGGAGAGCACCATGCCCGACCACGCCGTCGTCACCCGCGAAGAATGGACCGAGGCGCGCAAGGCGCTGCTGGCGCGCGAGAAGGAGGAGACCCGGCTTCGCGACGCGGTCAACGCCGAACGGCTGGCGCTGCCCTGGGTGCTCGTCGACAAGGACTATCGGTTCCAGACGCCGGAGGGGGAGAAGTCGCTGGGCGATCTCTTCGCGGGCCGCCGCCAACTCCTCGTCTATCATTTCATGCTCGGCCCGGGTTGGCAGGCCGGCTGCGTCGGCTGTTCCTTCGTGGCCGACCATTTCGACGTCACGCTGCCGCATCTCAACCATCACGACGTCACGCTGGTCACGGTCTCGCGCGCGCCGCTCGACGAGATCGCGGCGTACCAGCGGCGCATGGGCTGGCGCTTTCCCTGGGTGTCGTCGAACGGCAGCGACTTTAATTACGACTACCACGTCTCCTTCACGCCCGAGCAGATGGCGGGCGAAACGGTGGAGTATAATTTCCGCGACCTGGCGACCGACAAGGTCGACAGCGAGCAGCCGGGGCTCAGCGCGTTCTGGCGCGACCCCGACGGCAGCATCTATCACTGCTATTCCAGCTATGAACGCGGGGTCGAGACCTTGCTCGGCAGCTTCATGATCCTCGATCGCGCGCCGCTGGGCCGCAATGAACACGGGATCATGAACTGGGTCCGCCGGCATGACGAGTACGGCGCCGCGCCGGTGAAATCGGCATGTCACGGCGAGGCGGCATGATCGGCTGAACGCAGCTGCATGGAAAGCGACTGTACGGAAAGCGACTGTACGGAACGCGACTGCACGGAGCGCGATTGGGAGGGTAAGCGACATGGCCAATATCTTCGTCTGGTACGAACTGATGACGCGGGATCAGGACGCGGCGGAGGCCTTCTACGCCGAGGTGCTCGGCTGGAAGATCGCCGATGCCGGGATGCCCGACATGCGCTATTCGATGCTCAACGTCGGCGATCATCCGGTCGGCGGGATGATGACGCATGACGAACATCCCTTCTGGATCGGCTATGTCGGCGTCGACGATGTCGATGCGGTGAGCGCGGAGCTGGCGTCCGCCGGCGGGGTCGTCCATCGCGCCGCCGACGATATCCCCGGCATCGGGCGGTTCGCGGTCGTCGCCGATCCACAGGGCGCGGTGTTCGTGCTGTTCAAGGCGGCCGTCGAGGATGGCGCCGCGCCGCCTTACATGACGCCCGGCACCTTCGCGTTCCGCGAACTCCACACCACCGACTGGAAGGCCGCCTTCGCCTTCTATTCGGGGCTGTTCGGATGGGAGAAGGGCGAGGCGATGGATATGGGACCGATGGGCACCTATCAGCTGTTCGACGCCAACGGGCTGACCACCGGCGCGATGTACGACAACCCCGACATGCCCCGCCCGATGTGGCTGTACTACATCGCCACCGACGCGATCGACGCGGCCAAGGCGCGGATCGAGGCCGCCGGCGGCAGCATCCTTCACGGCCCGTCCGAAGTGCCGGGCGGCATGTGGATCATCCAGGCCGCCGATCCGCAGGGCGCGATGTTCGCATTGGTCGGCCCGCGCGGGTGAGGGGGGTAGTTTCCTCTCCCCTGGGGGAGAGGTAGCGGAGCTTGCCAGCTTGCTGGCTAGCGCAGCTAGGAGAGGGGGGAGCGAGGCGAAGCCTCGCGCGGCTGCTATGCAGCCGCCCACCCCTCTCCCAGCTCCGACTAAGAGATTGCTGCGCAATCCCTAAGTCTGCGCAACCCTCTCCCCTCCTTGGGAGGGGAGAGGGAAAAAATGCGCAACCACCCGCAGCGACCTCTCACCCCCGCATCGTTCCGGTGTCGAGGAAGCGCTGGTGCCAGGCCAGCGCCTCGCCGGGCAGCATCGGGCTGTGCTGGCCGAGCGAGCCGGCGCGGGCGCGGGTGAAATAGTCGGTCAGGGCGGGGCGGTAATCGGGGTGGGCGCAGTTGGCGATGATCAGCTCGGCGCGCTTGCGCGGGGCGAGGCCGCGCAGGTCGGCCAGCCCCTGTTCGGTCACGATCACCTGCACGTCCTGCGTGATGTGGTCGACATGGCTGACATGGGGCACGATCGCGGAGATCGCGCCGCCCTTCGCGGTCGACGGCGTCATGAAGATCGACAGATAGCTGTTGCGCGCGAAATCGCCCGATCCTCCGATACCGTTCTGCATCTTCGATCCCATCACATGGGTCGAGTTCACATTGCCGTACAGATCCGCCTCGATCAGCCCGTTCATCGCGATGCAGCCGAGCCGGCGGATCACCTCGGGATGGTTGCTGATCTCCTGCGGGCGCAGGATCATGCGGTCGCGATAGGCGGCCATGTTGGCGTTGACCTCATGCGCCGCCTCGGGGCTCAGCGAGAAGGCGGTGGCGGATGCCATGCGCAGCTTGCCCGAGGCGAGCAGGTCGATCATCCCGTCCTGAATGACCTCGGTATAGGCGGTCATGTTGCCGAAGGGCGCGTCGATCAGCCCGGTCAGCACCGCGTTGGCGATGTTGCCCACGCCCGATTGCAGCGGCAGCAGCGACGGGGGCAGGCGCCCGCGCGAGACCTCGTGCACCAGGAATTCGATCAGATGGCCGGCGATCGCATGGGCGGTGGCGTCGGCGGGGGTGAAGGGGGCGTTGCGATCGGGCGTGTCGGTCTCGACGATCGCGACGATCTTGTCGGGGTCGCAATGCAGATAGGGCTCGCCGATGCGCTGGTCGCTGGCGACGATCGGGATCGGCACGCGATGCGGCGGCAGCGCGGTGCCGTAATACACGTCGTGCATCCCCTCCAGCGCCTCGCTCTGCCAGTGGTTGACCTCCAGGATCACGCGCTCGGCCCGGTCCAGCCAGGTCTTGTTGTTGCCGACCGACGAGGAGGGGATCAGCGATCCATCCGCGCGGATGCCAGCGATCTCGACGACGGCAAGGTCGATCGGCCCGAAGAAACCCTGCCACACCATCGGCGCGACCTGCCCCAGATGCATGTCGAGATAGTCCATCTCGCCCCGGTTGATCCGATCGCGCAGAATGGGATCGGTGTTGAAGGGCAGCCGCTGCTCGATCCCGTCGACACGGGCCAATGCGCCGTCGAGTTCGGGGCCGGTCGAGGCACCTGTCCAGACTTTCACGCGCAAGGGCCGTCCGATCGCCTTCTCCGTCTCGATCCGGCGGGCGAGCGCCATCGGCACCGCCTTGGGATAGCCTGATCCGGTGAAGCCGCTCATCGCGACGGTCATGCCGTTGGCGATGAAGCTGGCGGCGTCGTCGGCCGACATCAGGCGGGTGGCGAGGCCGGGGTGGGCGATACGGTCGGGCATCTCATCTCCATGGCACAGGTCGTCGGACCGGCATTTTTTGCCGCCTCCGCACCGGGATGGCCGCCTCCGGGAGAGGAGGAAGGCGCTTGCGGATAGTCCTGTTCATCCGTCCGATTTTCGTGGCAATAGCGATTCTTCGCACAGGATTTATGCGGGATATGTTCAGATGACCGATCTGGTCGAGGCGCTGCGCAGCTTCGTTCGCGTCTGCGAAATGCCCAGTTTCACGGCGGTTGCGGCCGAAACCCACACCAGCCACACGACGATCGCGCGCCGCATCGATTTCCTCGAAGCCCGTTTCGGGGTGAAACTGTTGCAGCGCACCACGCGGCGGATCCTGCCCACCGACGAGGGAGAAGAACTGCTCCAGCGCGCCCGATCGATCATCGACGACATCGAGGCGGCCGAGCAGGATCTCGCCAGTCGCGATCGTGGACCTTCCGGATTGGTGCGGATCGGGGTGACGACGGCGCTGGGCGGGCATTATGCGGCGCGGCTGGCGGGGCTGCATCGGCTCCATCCGGCGCTGCGGATCGAGTTCACGGTGTCGGACTGGGCGCGACGGCTCGACCAGGCGGGGCTCGATCTCGCGCTGTGCGTGGGCGAGGTGGAGGATGCCGCGCTGGCGGTCCATCCGCTAGGCCGGTTCCCCCGTCTGCTGGTGGCGGCACCGGGCTATATCGCCGCGCATGGCGCGCCCGCGACGGCGGATGCGCTGCGCGCGCACCAGTGCATCGCCTATGGCTATGGCCCGAGCCGGCCGGTGTGGCACCTCGACGGCCGCGACCATCCGGTCGAGGGATGCTTCAAGGCGGACAGCAGCGAGGCGGTGTTCCAGGCGGTGCTGTGCGGTCTCGGCATCGGGCTGCTGCCCCATCTGCGCGTCGCGGGCGACCTTGCCGCCGGTCGGCTGGTGCAGGTGTTGCCCGATGCGCGGGTGCCGGCGCTGGCGATCTCCGCCGTCCACACCGCCGGCCGCCGCCTGCCCGCCCGGGTGCGGGCGGTGCTCGATTTCCTGATGGCGGAGTTTCCGTGAAGGGGAGGGCGGAGGGGGAGCGAGGCGGAGCCTCGCGCGGCTGCTGCGCAGCCGCCCACCCCTCTCCCAGCTCCGACTAGGCATTTGCCATGCAAACGCCAAGTCTGCGCAACCCTCTCCCCTCAAGGGGAGAGGGTATGTGGTGCCCCAAACGAAAAGGGCGGCCCGTTGCGGGGCCGCCCTTTCCTGAAGCTGTTCCCCGGCGCTGGCGCCGGGGGCAATCTCGGTCAGACCGAAATTACTTGAGCTCGACGGTCGCGCCGGCTTCTTCAAGCTGCTTCTTGACCTTCTCGGCCTCGTCCTTCGACACGCCTTCCTTGACGGCCTTCGGAGCGGACTCGACGAGGGTCTTCGCCTCGGTGAGGCCCAGGCCGGTGAGGGCGCGGACTTCCTTGATGACGTTGATCTTCTTGCCACCGTCGCCGGTGAGGATCACGTCGAACTCGGTCTTCTCTTCGACGGCGGCGGCGGCGGCGCCACCACCGGCGGGGGCCGCAACGGCAACCGCGGCGGCGGCGGAAACGCCCCACTTCTCTTCGAGGAGCTTCGAGAGCTCGGCGGCCTCGAGAACGGTCAGGGCCGAAAGGTCGTCAACAATCTTCTGCAGGTCAGCCATGGTAATCTCCAATCTTCAGGTCGTCATGCCGGCGAAGGCAGGCACCGCTCTGCGGCGAGCGACCCCGGCGTGGTGCCGGGGCGACTGGGTTGAGGTCAGGTTTATGCGTCTTCCTTGGCCGCATAGGCACCGAACACGCGGGCGAGCTGACCGGCGGGTGCCTGAAGCACCGAGGCGATCTTCTGCGCCGGAGCCTGCACCAGACCGATGATCTTGGCGCGCAGCTCGTCGAGGCTGGGCAGCTCTGCGAGTGCCTTCACCCCGTTCACGTCGAGCACGGTCTCGCCCATCGCGCCGCCCACGATTTCCAACTTGTCGTTGGTCCTCGCGAATTCGACGACGACCTTGGCGGCCGCGACCGGGTCCACCGACGTCGACAGCGCCGTCGGACCGACCAGCAGATCGCTGAGGGTCGTGTACGGCGTGCCTTCGGCGGCGATGCGGGCAAGGCGGTTCTTGGTCACCTTGTAGCTGGCGCCCGCTTCGCGCATCTTGACCCGGAGAGCCGTCGACTGGGCGACGGTCATCCCGAGGTTCCGCGTGACGACCACGACGGACGTCTCGTTCAAGGTGCGGTTCAGCGCTGCAACCTGCTCGGACTTCTGAGCACGATCCATTGCCATTCTCCACTCCGTCCGACGCGACATGCGCCGGACGCGCAACGACCGCACAGGCCATGCGGCCCATGCGGCAAACATCCGAAGGGGAATGGACGCCTGACCCCTGGAGACGCCCGTTCGGAGGCGGCGCGCAGGGCAGACCGGAAACGCCACGCCCATTCGGGCCAACGCTTCCGTGAAATCTCTTCCCCGTCTAGGCAGGGCATTAAGGGGGACAAATCTCCCCCACCTGCTGTCTCGGACGGAACCCCGCCCGAAGGCGAGGAAGACGCGCGTTTAGCGGGGTAGCGGGGAAAGTCAAGATTGGGGGTAGGCGGCGATGTCGAGCAACACGGCTGCGGCAGACAATCGCCTGTCGCGGCTCCAAAGCGTGGCGTCGGGTGTCAGCAACGTCGACGCAAGCAGATGGGCGTCGATATAGCCGATACCGACCCCGAACAAGCGATGCCGGTCGAGCATTTCAAGCACTTCTCGATCTTCCGCGACAATTGCCTTTGGTAGAAGGTCGATCGAGCTCAGCACTTCTGCACGATTGGCGATGCTGCCCACCGCGATCTCGCCGAGAACAAAAGGGTGGACCACGACTTGCCCTGAATTCAAAGCAGCGCTGAGCTCTCCATCGGGCGCGCGTATGTGATCGATCCAGATCGACGTGTCGATCAGCAGCGGCATCGCCGTCAAGGCCGCCGCCGCGGCCCCGCTTCGGCGTTTGGATCGCTGCCGCCCAGCCGGATCAGACGTTGCGCAGCCTCGCGCGCGATCAGTGCCTTCAGCGCTTCCCGAACCAGCGCCGACTTTTCCTGGATGCCGGTATAGCGGCGGGCCTGTTCTACGAGATCATCGTCAAGGGCGAGAGTCGTGCGCAAAATACCTTCCTTTGAGCACGCATCGTATCATCGTTCGATGCTCTTTGTCATGCTTAGGAACTCGATCACAAACAAAAAGGGCCGGGATCGCTCCCGGCCCTTTTCATTTCAATCGGATCGGATCGATCAGGCGGCGCTGAGTTCGGCCGGATCGACCTTGATGCCGGCGCCCATGGTCGAGCTGACCGCGATCTTGCGGACATACTTGCCCTTGGCGCCCGACGGCTTGGCCTTGGTCAGCGCGTCGATCAGCGCATCGAAATTGGCGCGCAGGTCTTCCGCCGGGAACGACGCCTTGCCGATGCCCGAATGGATGATGCCGGCCTTCTCGACGCGATATTCGATCTGGCCGCCCTTGGCGTCCTTCACGGCCTGCGCCACGTTCATGGTGACGGTGCCCAGCTTCGGGTTCGGCATCAGGCCCTTCGGACCCAGCACCTTGCCGAGACGGCCGACCAGACCCATCATGTCCGGGGTTGCGATGCAGCGATCGAACTCGATCTTGCCGCCCTGCACGATCTCCAGCAGATCCTCGGCACCGACGATGTCGGCCCCGGCGGCGGTCGCCTCATCGGCCTTCGCGCCACGGGCGAAGACGCCGACGCGGACGGTCTTGCCGGTGCCCTTGGGCAGGGTGACGACGCCACGGACCATCTGGTCGGCGTGACGCGGATCGACGCCCAGGTTCACCGCGACCTCGATGGTCTCGTCGAACTTGGAGGTGGCATTGGCCTTGGCCAGGCCGATGGCCTCGTCGATGCCGTGCAGCTTCTCGCGGTCGACCGCGACGGACAGCGCCTGAGCCTTCTTGCTCAGCTTCTTCGGCTTCAGCATGATCAGCCCTCCACAACCTGAAGACCCATCGCGCGGGCCGAACCTTCAATCGTCTTCGTCGCCGCCTCGATGTCGTTGGCGTTGAGATCCTTCATCTTCGCCGTCGCGATCTCGGCCAGCTGCGAGCGCTTGATCGTGCCCGCGGAAACCTTGCCCGGCTCCTTGGAGCCCGACTTCAGGTTGGCGGCCTTCTTGATCAGGTAGCTCGCCGGCGGGGTCTTCGTCGCGAAGCTGAAGCTGCGATCGGCATAGACGGTGATCACGGTGGGGAGCGGCGTGCCGACTTCCTCGCCCTGGGTCTGCGCGTTGAACGCCTTGCAGAACTCCATGATGTTCACGCCGCGCTGACCCAGCGCCGGGCCGATCGGCGGCGACGGATTGGCCTTGCCGGCCGGCACCTGCAATTTGATGTAACCTGTAATCTTCTTCGCCATGATCTACTCCATTGGCTTAGCGGTGCTAGCGGCGGCCATGGCCCCCTCCCGCGGACTATCCCGGCCTTTCGACCGGAAACTCTGAATGCGTCATCCCAGCCTTCGCCGGGATGACGCTGAACTACTTGACCCGTTCGACCTGCTCGAACTCCAGCTCGACCGGGGTCGCGCGGCCGAAGATCGACACCGCGACCTTGACGCGGCTGCGATCGAAATCGAGCTCTTCGACCAGGCCGTTGAAGCTCGCGAACGGACCGTCGAGCACCTTGACCTGGTCGCCGATCTCGTAGTCGACCTTGAGCTTCGCCTTGGGGGCGGCGGCGGCCGCCTCGTCCTTGGTGCTCAGGATGCGGGCGGCTTCGGCCTCGCTGATCGGCTGCGGCTTGCCGGACGAACCCAGGAAACCCGTCACCTTCGGCGTGTTCTTCACCAGGTGATAGACGTCGTCGGTCATCTCGAGCTTCGCCAGCACATAGCCGGGGAAGAACTTGCGGTCCGAGGTGATCTTCTTGCCGCGGCGGACCTCGGTGATCTTCTCGGTCGGAACCTCGACCGATTCGACGAGGGTTTCGAGACCCATGCGCGTCGCTTCGGACAGGATCGATTCCCGGACCTTGTTCTCGAAGCCCGAATAGGCGTGGATGATGTACCAGCGTGACATCCGTTGAACCCTCAGACCCCCAACAATTGAACCGGCGACAACCGAACCGGCGCGATCAAACCAGCGAAATCAGGAACTGGACGATCTGGCTGAACGCCGCGTCCACTCCCAGGAAAAACAGCCCGAGCACCGTCGTCATGATCACCACGAAGATCGTGGTCACCATGGTCTCCTTGCGGGTCGGCCACACGACCTTGCGGGTCTCGGCCTTGACCTGCGAGATGAACTCGCCCGGGGACGTCTTTGCCACTTTCACCTCGAATCAACACAATCAGAGGCCTAGGGCGACCCTTCGGTGCGATACCGGGCCACCCTGACCTCCCGCTTTTTCCGATCCTTCAGCCGCCCCGCAAGCGATTGCGGGAGATGGCAGGAGTGGAGGGACTCGAACCCACGGCCCTCGGTTTTGGAGACCGATGCTCTACCAACTGAGCTACACTCCTCCGGATCGGAAGAGCGGCGTCCTTAGCGGGCGGTGCGGGGGAGCGCAAGAGCGTCCGCCGTGTGAAACCGCGCTGTGTGGGAGGGGCGCGATCCTTGCAGCGGTCCGCGTCGACACGTCAGGAAGTCGCCCCGACAATATTCAGCCCGTCACCCCAGCCTGCGCAGGATTTTTGCGAAACTCCCCAACCCGTTCGTGTCGAGCCCCTCGACTGCCTGCCAAGGCAGGCGCTCGGGATAAACTTCAGCCCAGGGGCTGAAGTCGAGACACCACGCGGGCCGGCTGCCCCGGTGTCTCGACTTCGCTCGACACGAACGGATATGGATCAAGGCAGTTACGCAACGACCCCCGCCTTCGCTGGGGTGACGATTATCTCTACGCCGCGATGTCGTATGGCTGGATATCGCCCGACAGGTACAGGTTGCGCGCCTTGGCGCGGCTCAGCTTGCCCGAGCTGGTGCGGGGCAGGGTGCGCGGTGGGACCAGTTCGACGACGCAGTTCATGCCGGTGATCGCGCGGACCTTCTCGCGGATCGCATCGCGCAGATGCGCCCGCTCCGCCACGTCGGACGTGCGGCACTGGACCAGCACGGCGGGGGTTTCCTCGCCGCCGGGGGTGGTGATGGCGAAGGCGGCGATGTCGCCCGCCTTGAAGCCGGGCAGCTGTTCCACCGCCCATTCGATGTCCT
>Ga0160473_101555_pt1 | contig 10978 bp, 10 predicted proteins | sample HID1975I_E11MG_FD_108217 | JGI IMG/M metagenome (GOLD analysis project Ga0160473, IMG submission 108217) | Enriched soil microbial communities from UW Madison campus, WI, USA - HID1975I_E11 MG | ecosystem: Environmental > Terrestrial > Soil > Unclassified | place: USA: Madison, Wisconsin... | reverse complement strand
CGCTATTGTAAAATAGCGGCTCAATTGGTAAGATATTGGATTTTAAAAATTACCTGTATGAGGTAGTATATGTAAAACGTGCCCTTAATAATATTATTATTCGCTCTACCCTTATTTGCGCAATCGGGGCATGGGTTTAACTGTTTGGGGTAATGTATTTGAGGTAATAAGGCAATGAGGCATTGGGGCAATAAGGCAGTGAGGGAGTAAGGCAGTAGGAGTTCAGGAACTTGCGATTTCCTAAACAAAAACTTGCGACTCACGATTGTGCAACTTGCGATTCCCGGCCTGAACTTGCGATTCACGATTAACTGCGATTCACGAACCAACTCCCCGCACCAACAACCTACTTCTTCAGCAGCCATCTGAAACCAAGACCAATATTACCCAGCGATGTATTGCTTAAACTATAGGAAACGCCGAAAGAATTTTGATACGATTTGTCATCGGAAGTTGAAGACAATGAGCCCTTATACTGAGTATGGGTGTAACCAACACTTAAAAGATTGCTTAAGTAAGCATCAAACAATAATCTTTGGGTTAAACGATAAGTAAGACCGGGGGCAAGCCCTAGGTTAATATTATATCCACAGCCCTTTCTGGCATTTTCATTGTTGCTGACTTCATAAGTGGTTTTACCAAAATTATAGGCTAACGAGCCGGTAGCAGTAACTGTAAAATAAAATTTAGGCGCTAAAGTAAAAAACTGTTGAGAAAACAGGTTAAGACCTATAGAATGATTATAACTTTTACTCAGGTCGTTATTCATGTTATTACCCGTCTTTTGCCAACCGTAATTATACATCAGCCCAATTCCAACAAGATGGTTTGGTTTGGTAAACCATGCCATAGAAGGACTGAATGATACGTTCACCTGGTTATCGCTATTAGGGTTATAATAGTTTTCACTCTTAGTGGTACTAAATCCGACATTGCCACCTATTACTTTTTGCCCTATGTCAAATTGAGCTGAAGCAAAAGATACCGATAAACAGAACAGAATGGAAAGCGTGTAAATTTTTGTCATAATGATTGTTTTTGCTTTTGACACCAGCCACATAAAAACCGATGCCCGCACCTTTGCTAATTAACTTTTATTAAACTTATTTTGCGCAACTGTAATAAGTTGTTCCGAAAGTGTGTTATACTTTCCTGCCCGATAAAAAGACAGGCATCATAACAATTTTGTTTTCATCTAAAATTTATTGGGTAAGCTGAAGAAGCAAGATGTAACAGCCGCTGCGATCGTTGATCGTTCTTTCCTTCCAGTGAAAGAAACAAAAGGATCGCTGAAATGCATTTCAAATTATCGTTTTCAGCTTCTCGTCATTGCGAAGGCACGAAGCAATCCCTTGCACAATCAGGTTGACGGATTGGCTGGGGATTGCTTCGCCAAGCTGCGCAAGGCTCGCAATGACGAACACTTCTTATGACAGATACGACAATTTGAAATGGACCCGGATCGCTCTTGTACTGTTTGATCCCTATGGGGGCATTGCTGCCATTGCAACTTCTTGTCAATTTTTGATTCCTCCTGCTTTCGTTGAAGCGCAAAAAAAAGCACCACAAAGTGATGCTTCAAAGAGAATATCGTTGTTTCTATCCTTCAGAATCGGGCAGTTCCGCTGCATCCTGTTCATCTGGTAACTGGTCCTGCGAAGATTGAATATCCGTAGAAAGATCTTCTGCTCCGGCTAATCCTTCATTCTGCATTTCACCATCTCCTATAGTTGAAATAACATCCTTTTTAGAGTGATCCACTTCATAATAGTCGTCCTGTTCAGCAGCATTATCGCTGTCGGCAACAGGTTGTGGTTGTGCAGTACTGTCTGTTGTACTAGATTCTCTGTCAGTAGTGTCGCCCGTTTCTGGACTGTTTCCTGTGGTATTTTGTTCTTCGTTCATTTGTAATAAGTTTAAAGTTCATATAGCAGATACTATAGTTGTGCCACGGCTTTCAATCTGCTGTCATCCGTCGGCTTCAAGGCAAAAGGTACAGAGGCAAAAGGCAATAAGGCAATAAGGCAGAGAAACAAAAGGCAACAAGGTACAGAGGTTAAGGACGGCCTTCTTCTCCGTCAACCGTTATTTAATAACTATCAACTTTCTCTCACCTTTCCTCACCCAAGAAAAGCCATATCTTCTTCTGAAAGGTCAATGTTTGCAGCTTCTACATTTTCTTCAAAATGTTGTAACGAAGAGGTACCCGGTATCGGCAATATCCATGGCGAGCGATGCAGCAGCCAGGCAATATTAACCTGCGCTTCGGTTATGCCATATTTCTGTGCAATGGCGGCAACCCTGTTATCCTTTTTTTGATTGGCGGTTAACAGCGAAAAGAAAGGAATGAGCGGAATTTCATTTTCCTCGCATATATGCAGTATCTCTTCAGCCCCGCGGGTTTCTCCATGAGGCGCTATAAGGGCATCACGTTGTGCATGACCATACATATTTTCAACAGTCGCAATCTCCCCCATACGCATTGCTGCCTGTAGTTCTTCAGCGTTTACATTGCTTACGCCTACATGCAGAATTTTCCCTTCCTGCTGCATGGTAAACATGGCTTCCATCGATGCTTCAAAGCCGCTGTCGCCATGCATTACCCTGAAGTGCACCAATGTTATCTGTTCAAGTTTCAGGGTACGCAGATTGTTTTCTATACTGGTGCGCAGTTCTTCGGGTTTATTAAACGGTATCCAGCTTTTATCGGGTTTACGGGCGCCACCCACTTTGGTGCAAATCACCAGGTCGTTGTTGTACGGGTACAACGCTTCTGCAATTAACCGGTTGGTTACGTCTTCGCCGTAATAATCTGCTGTATCCAGAAAATTAATACCATGTTTCGCCGTTTGCCTCAAAATTTCCAATGCCTCATCTCTTCGTGGATGCTCACCATATATTCCTTCGCCTGTAAGGCGCATGGTACCATAACCCAGGCGGTTAACGGTTAAGGGATGCTTGCTTTTACCTGCTATTGTAATTGTTTTCGGAGTGCTCATGATGTGTATTTTAATATTTTGCCTGCGGTAAAGGTATCATCAACAAATTACAGGCAAGTAAGTTTAAGGAAAGCATTATTTGAAGGATCTTTACGTGTGATGAGAAGAGACGGGAGATTTTTTTGGTAGCTGGCCCCGGAATTCTATTTAACATCGTTGTGTCACTCACTTGTACGGTCAACTAATTTTATTCAGCTTTAAAGGCCGTTGCACGTGTTATCACCTGCAACAATTTCTTTTCATCAACCTTTTATTACGATACTGGTCCTATTACCCGATATAACGTAATAGAAAGGTAGATTCATCAATTTTCTTCTCATAAAATTTCGATGACGAGTATTTGTATTCTTCCGGTATCGGCATAGCTTGCAATTTGGGTGAGCAGGATTATTATGTATATAATTGAATTTTTGCAAAAACGCCCCTCATCATGCCTCGGCTTCTGTTGCAGGTGATAACACCCTGCAACGGCGGCGCTGCAAGGAACACCGGCAACGGCAGAAAAAATAGATGACAAAGAGTTTAAAATTTAATACATTGTATCATTATAGTTTTTATGGCAAAGATTAAAAAGGAACTTCCAAAACTTTTCCCCTCTTCTATACCCCCAGGAGCACACGCTTTAGCGGCATATGGGAAAAAAACAGAGCAAATAGTTTATGAATTTTTTATTGAGGATAACCCCACATCCGGTCTTTTTGCAGCATTAGATAGACAAAAAGGTTTACAAAAACTTTCAGAAGCTTTTAAAGATGGATGGTCAGATGATAAGGTAGCCGAAACCGTACAAATGATAGCCCAAGCAGAATTAGAAGGAAGAAGCTATGATATAAAAAATTTAACAAGGTGGATACAGTCACATAAAAACGAACCCTTTGCTGTTAAGGATTGTATGACAGTTCTTCCGCCAGAACAATTCAATATTATAAAAGTTTTATCAAGGGCTGGTAGCCAAAAATTGGTTTTTTTAGCTACATGGAATTTAACTCGTAAACAAGTTGTTTTAAAAACATTAGTTGGAACACCAGAAGAAAATCAGAAGGTTAGGAATAGAGAAATTCAATCTAATCCTTTATCTATGAAGCACAGAAACATTATTGAGACATTTTATTTTCAGAATAATAAAAATGAGGATTTTTTTGTTGAAGAATATCTTCCCATTGTTTTGGACGATACTTGGCAATCACATGGTATAAAAGAAGCAGCAAATCTTTTACATGACGTTGGAAATGCTTTAAAATTTTTACATGAAGAACTGCACCTTGTACATGGGGACGTGAAGCCTGATAACATTGGGAAAAAAGATGATGATTATCTTCTTTTAGATTTTGGCATCTGTAGATCAAAAAATGCTTTTGAAAATGAAACGGAACCGACAGGAAGCTTACGGACACGAGCACCAGAATTATTTATCCACGAAAAATATCAGTTTCCTGAAAAGGTTGACGTGTGGGCAATTGGAGCCACAGTGTTTAATGCTATAACAGGTAGGTTTCCTTTATATAAGAAAGGTGAAACACCACCAAGAATTTCACATTTAAAGGAGAGAAAGGAGTTTGAAGATATTATCAAAGACAGAGTACTACATGAATATGATCAAAGGGTAACATTTGAGGAAGTGCCTGATGCTTTAAAGAAAATACTAAAATTGTGTTTAGAATTTGATCCAGAGAAAAGATATAAAGCAGTTGAATTAATTAATGCAGCAAAAACAGAATTAGCAGCATTTATAAGGTCTGATGAGAATGTACGTTTATCTCCGATTGATATCATTGATCAACTTTATAACCATCTTCCAAATAGTGATATTATAAAATATATGCCATTAAATAAAAAAGACCAATTAAGAAAACAATTAGACGAATTTAATTCTTCTAAAGGCATAACAGTTGATTACAATGAAAAAATAAAAAACATCTTACAGAAAATAGCTTAAATGCCAAGATATTCAAATCAAAGAATTCAAGATTCGGTACATGGATTAATGGAATTTCATGGAATGGAAAATGTAGTAATAGAAGTCTTACGAACGCCTGAAATTCAAAGATTAAGGCGAGTACATCAATTAGGGTTAGCTCATCTTGTTTTTCCAGGTGCCGAACATTCTAGATTTGTACATTCCTTAGGTGCAAGCTATCTTTCTATGCGTTTTTGCAAACAATTAAAAGAAACACAAGGCAGTTATCTTTTTAAAGCTTTTGTGCCGGATGTTGAAAGTATTTGTGACATGGGGGTTGCTGCGTTATGTCATGACCTTGGACATGGTCCTTTATCTCATATGTGGGAAAGAGAAATCATTGGGGAAGAATATGATTATAAAAAATGGATAAAAGCTCTTTTTTTAGACGAAAGAGATTTTAAGAAGAAACCTAAATGGCACGAACTAATTGGACAAGCGTTTTTGAACTGGAAGGACGGTCAACTCCATCAACTTTTGGAAAAACATGAAATTGGTTTTAGTAAGAGGGTTAGTCAACTTTTATTGGGAAATTATTACATCCCCTATCTGCCTCGTATTTTATCTAGTGATATAGATGTTGATAGGGCCGATTTTATGCGTAGGGATACTTTAATGACAGGTGTGGCTTACGGGAGATATGATTTAGATTGGCTGATTTCAGCTTGTACGGTAGGAAAATATAATGGAAATTTAGTTTTTGGGTTTGATGATAGAAAGGCCATACGAGTTATTGAACAGTTCTTAATTGCACGAAGAGCATTATATGATACAGTGTATTATCATAAAACCGTGCGTTGTGCAGAGGGTATGGCGGGACTATTTTTGAGAAAATTAAGAGAGGTTATTGTTAATGGCGGTCTTGACACAAAAAATAATGGTTTATTAAAACCTGTTGTTAAGATTATATCAGGGGAACCGTTAAAGTTTGAAGAACTTTTATCGTTGGATGACTATTATTTCTGGTCTTTAGTTGATGCTGTAACGAAAATGGAAAACATAGATTTAGCTTTAAAGGACCTAGGGCAAAGGATAATATCAAGAAACCTATTTAAAGTCGTTCCTTGCTCGTCGGAAAAAATAAATGATTTTTTACGGAGACCGGATGGTCGCAATAGAATACAAGAAGTAATTAAGCCTTACTGCCCTCAAGGGAGCGAACAGTTTTATTTAGTTGTTGATGAAAAAAAGTTTCAGATGTTTACAAATAATGACCATGAATTTGGATTTATTGTAGATAGTGAACGAAAGGCTAGACCTATTAAAGACCACGAATCGTTCGGTCAAATGCGACAACTTTATGCTGATGAAGTAAGGTTATTTACATTAACCGAAGCTGTTCATGATGTTTATAATTTAATAAATTAAGTATTAATATGGCGGTTAACTTTATAAACATTTCAAAAAGGGAATTTTTAAAAAACCATTCTCATCTTTATCGATATACTACGATTGAAAGATTACTTGAGCAATTTTTCACCAAGAAGTTTGTATTTGTAAACCCTTCGCAATGGAGTGATCCTTTTGAAAAGTTTTTTCTTGACAGAGAGTATCTAATAGACAGTAGGAAGTTTGATCTGCCAATGAAAGATAATATATTTTGTCTTTGTTTTTCTGGTACTTTAAGTAGTGAGGCTTATTGGAAAGTATATGCTCCTAAAGAGAATGGAGTCAGGCTTAATATTAATGCTGAGAAACTTATAGAAGTATTAGAGAAACTTCCTTACGAAATTTTTGTAGGTGAGGTTATTTATCAAACAACGGAGAACTTTTATAAAATTAATTTTGATATAGATAAGTTAGTTGATGAAATTGAGGAAGAGTTAATTGGAGAACAACAAATTAAGTTGCTCTTAAAAAAAAGAAAATCTTTTTTATATGAGAACGAAGTAAGGATAATAGTAGTTCCCGATAGTAGCTCGAAAAAAATAAAGGAAACTAAATTATATGTTGAAAACATAGACTTAAAAATATTTACAACTGATTTTATTATTGATCCTCGCATGGAAAAGTTCCAGGTTAAATTGTTAAAGGAAGTTTTCCTAAAGAAATATGATATAAAACTTGCGCACTCCAGGCTATATGCAGAAATCCCAAAGGACAAGATAAAATTAGTAAAGAAATAATTTATTAAATTACCCGTATTTTTAATTAAAATACTTCAGAGCCTCATCTCCTACCCATTTTCCCATATTAGGGGGAACTGCATTTCCAATCAATTTATAAGAACTTCTTTTATCAGGAAACTTAAAATCATCAGGAAATCCTTGAAGTCTTGCATATTCTCTAATTGAAAAAGGTCTCATTCCATATTTCGTCGTTTTATCTTTAACCAGCCTCGTACCTAAATCTTTTGAATAGTGAGCAACGCATGTAGGCGCAACTGCAGAAGGTAGGTCAGGATCAACAATAATTGGTAAATCTCTGTATTTGCCTTTAATCCTGCTGACTACATATTCCGGCATTTCAACTTCAGGATTACTTTCCAATATATCTTTTAGCCTTGGTTTATTATTTATTTCATTCGGTGGTGCAATTGAAAACGGCTTTCTGGTTCCTATCAATATTAATCGCTTTCTTCGTTGAGGTAGCCAATTAGCAGCATCAACAGGACAAAAGACATTCACATAATAATCAGGTAGTTTAGTCATGGCTTCCATCACTACTTTAAATTTCTTCATTCCGGGCACATTTTCTACTATGTACATTTCAGGTTGTTCAATAGCAATATGTCTAAAAAAGTGCAAGAACAAATCATCACCGGTACGTGTTCCGTGAATATCAGCAATTGCAGAGTACTTGGTGCAAGGATAAGTGCCTACAATGATATCAGTTTTTGGCTGCTCTAAAACAGTTAGGTCTTTTATATCAACATTAAGTACGGAATGTGAAAAGTAATGGCTATTAAGCCTCATGCAAGCGGTGGCTTCTGGATCGAGATCAAGCGACTGGATAACATTTACGCCAGCTTGCATAATACCAATTTCCATTCCTCCACATCCTGAAAAATATCCTTTCGCTGTTGGATGGTACATTTTAAAGTTATTTGAAAAACTATCCTTTAAAGATATTGTCGAGATGAAATTGTAGAAAATCCTTTTTGGGATAATACTTCTTTGGCATAATGATTTTTGAACCGGCTAAGGGAGCGAAGTATTTTGAGTGGTATTCCTGCTTATTTTTTATTTTTAAATCATTTGACAACAGGACTTCGAACTTTTCATTTATGCCAATATATCCTTTATCATAGGCTCTGTCATATAAGGGTGAAAGACAAATGCCGTTTTCAGGATTCAATCTTTCCCCTTCGTTTTTTGCCCAAGGGACAATATGGCTGGCTACCAACAGGTCGGGAATATCAATTCCAGAAATAGCACATTTGCCTGAATAATTTGCTATTACGATCTGCCTGAATACATTCTGATTAACCCTTGTTTTGACTTCGCGAACTTTATATTCCCCCTTCAAGTTCTCTGTTCCGTTTAAAATATCTTCGTATTTATCTTCTATAGTTATATGTTCCTTTTGAGCAAGTATTCGTTCACTTTCGAAAAGTAGTTCATCCTTATTATTTACAAATTCAGACCAAATTGGCTCTACTTGCTTCCTTCCTCCTGGTAAACCTCCTATTCCCCGTTGTTGATGATAGGGATCAACACTGGCAAAGTTGTTTAATCTCATAGCTACAGAGCCAGAAGTTCTTCCGATGATATCTGCTAAATGAATTATCTCGGGAGTTCTCGAGTGAAGCTTACCAAAAGGCAGTTTTAGATAGAGGTTTAGCGATAAGATTAACTCATCCCTTGTCCATAACTTTCTTTCTGCCATTGGTTATAATTAGGTGGTAAAGTTAGTTTTTCAACTATACTGACTTGTGTACTTTAAGTCACGTTGAATAAAATGTGTAAAAATTAAAGATTAAGGTAGTATTATTTAATCCGATATACCTGAGTAATAAATATCGACGCTTCGCTCAATAGAATTAACAACCGTACAAGTGTGCGACGCAAGAATGTTTAATAGTACCACTTCAGCTAAGTACCAAAAAAATATACATCACCCTGTCTGTGATAATTGCGGATGGGTTAACAAACACACGAAAGAGTAGTTGCGCAACGATTTGCGTGACCTATTTATTTTGTAAATAATATTTTTTTGTTCTGCGCATTATAAATACTTTTTCGTTTTATTATTTATGCAACCCACCCTTACTAACGAAACACAGGCCGTTGAGATGCCTGTACAGAAAACATGCATTCACTGCGGAAGTGAAGATGTAGTACCGGATTTTCCAAATGCATTATACACCACCTGCAGGGAAAACTATATTAAGTTTCCTATTCCTGCATGGATTAAAGCCTTTGGCATAGGTATAGGCGCCGTAGTCATCTTTTCTCTCTTTTCTTTTTTGGGTAACCTGCAAACGGGTATTCACATGGAAAGAGGCGTACGGGCCGAGAAGGATCACCGGTTTATGACCGCTCAACACGAATTTGAACAGGTGCTTACAAAAGTTCCGGGACATGTAGAGGCTGAAGCTCATTTGCTAATAGCTGCCTATAACAACCAGGATCTTGAAACACTGGCAACAACAGCGAATTTGCTGGAAGGTAAATCGTTCGATAACCAGGAACTGTTTGAACAGGCAGACCGGGTAATGACTTTAGGTTCTCAATTCTTTCCATCGGATTCGCTGAACGCGATATTTGAAAAACTGGAAGACACGAGCGCCGCTGTTGTTACGGCAGCAGTTGAAGATTATTACAGGAGGAACCCTGATGACAACTCTGCGTGTTTAAAGCTGGCTTCAGTGGCTTTTGATAAAACCGATTATACAAGGGCTGATACTTTGCTTGAAAAAATAATTGCAGACGATCCGGAAAATATTGCGGCTATTACTTTATTATCGTCGGTAAAACGTTATCAAAAAGATGCTCCCGGTGCGCTTACGTATATAGACAAACTACTGGAACTCAACAAAGAAAACGTGTATGCATTATCGTCGAAAGCGAGGGTGATGGTGATGTTGAACAAAGACGATGAAGCTTTGAAGCTGGCCAAAGAGGTCGATAAGCTTGATCATTCGTTTACCTATAACCAGGCTACGCTTGCCATTGTTTATCATTACGCTCATAAACTGAAAGAGCGTGATGAAATTGTTCGCAAGGCGGGCAACGACAGCGCTGCCATGGCGTATATGCAATACGCAGTCGACATTATTAACAACAAAGAAAAATTACGCAATTAAATTCTGTTTATGTTTATTCCCGGCTTTCTTATATCGCTGGTTACTTTTCCCGGCGTAATAGTACACGAACTGGCACACCAGTTATTTTGCAGGTGGTATAAAGTTCCGGTATTCGAGGTGGTTTATTTTAAAATGGGTAACCCTGCCGGCTATGTAATGCATGAAACGCCTGATACCAAATGGAAAAGCATCATGATCAGTATCGGTCCGTTTTTCGTGAACACCATTATTGGCGGCTTAATTGCCCTTCCGGCAGCGTTACCGGTTTTCTCGTTTGGCAATGGTACTCCGCTTGATTATTTTCTTATCTACCTCGCAATATCTATAGCCATGCACGCTTTCCCAAGTACAGGCGATGCAAATGTGATATGGGAAGTGGTGAATGAGAAGGATACTAACCTGCTTGTGAAGATTATTGCTTATCCTGTTGTAGGTTTAATTTATGTAGGTTCTATCGGAAGCTTTTTCTGGTTGGATGTTTTTTATGGAGTGGCTGTTGCCATAGGATTTCCAAACTTTTTGATTTGGCTGTTCTCTTGAGATTTGACAGGGTGAAAAGTAGTTGCGCCCTTTGAAGTCTTAACTGCAAGGCAAGGTTCGTTTTTACCTTAAATACTCCTGAAAACAAATAGGCATGAAACTGGCTGCTGCAGCCACAGTAGTACTACAGCTTAATCAGGGCGGGGGAAAGGAACGGGCTGTTATCGTTCCTTTCTTGAATTTTCTTTGGTTACTTTCTTTGTTTCAAGACAAAGAAAGTGACAAAAAGCCGGG
>Ga0160473_101554_pt1 | contig 10985 bp, 8 predicted proteins | sample HID1975I_E11MG_FD_108217 | JGI IMG/M metagenome (GOLD analysis project Ga0160473, IMG submission 108217) | Enriched soil microbial communities from UW Madison campus, WI, USA - HID1975I_E11 MG | ecosystem: Environmental > Terrestrial > Soil > Unclassified | place: USA: Madison, Wisconsin... | reverse complement strand
TACCTTTTTATCAGATAACAAAGACAAGTGTATTATTATAGATGAAGTGCAAACAATTCCATCTTTATTTTCTGTGCTGCGTTCAGTTATAGATACTGACCGCCGCAACGGCAGATTTATATTATTGGGAAGCGCTTCACCACAACTGGTAAAAGGCGTTTCCGAATCGCTTGCAGGACGAATCGCTTACCGCGAACTTTCACCTGTCAATATAATGGAACTGCCGGAAAAAATAAGTATGTCAAAACATTGGTTAAGAGGCGGCTTCCCGTCTGCTTTACTTGCAAGGTCAGATAAGGCGGCCTTCGAATGGATAAACAGCTTTGTGCGTAGCTATATAGAAAGAGATTTAGGCAGCCTGTTCGGTGTCGATTTATCAGGCAATACTATAAGCAGGTTATTAAGCATGATTGCTCATGTAAATGGCAGCGTATGGAATGCCGAAATGATGGCCCGTTCATTAGGAATAACAGCACCAACTGTAAACAGGTATGTGGATTTTTTCGAAGGCGCCTTTCTTGTTCACAGGTTACCTGCTTTCTTTATCAATACGCGGAAGAGACTGGTGAAAGCGCCAAAGGTTTACATAAGAGACAGCGGACTATTGCATCAGTTAAGTAATGTTCCAAACATTAATATATTAAAGGGTCATCCTGTCGTAGGTGCATCATGGGAAGGATATGTGGTTGAACAGGTGAACGAGTTGAAGCCAGCAGGAACAGATCTCTATTATTATCGCACACAAGCCGGAGCCGAATATGATATTGTATTAGCAAGAGGAATAAAACCTGTTGCATGTATAGAAGTGAAACTAAATAATGCTCCGGCAATCAGCAAAGGAAACTATCAAAGCATTGCAGATCTTGCTACAAAAAAGAACTTTGTAGTAGTGCCAGATGCAGAAGAATACAGAACTAAAGACGGCATTGTCATTTGCAATTTACAAACATTATTAACGAAATATCTGCCAAGGTTTTAATTCATCATCCTTGAAAATCGAAAATGTCATTTTCGATTTTCAAGGATGATGCTAAAGTATCTTAATAATTTTATAAGAGGCATCCCTTCAAATATCAATTAAGATATTTCTTATAGGTTGCTTTGTAGCCTTGTAAAAAAGCTATTGATGCCAGAAGTGTAAACAGTACTTTCTGAATTATAAAAGGAGGTCGGGAAAGCCTGAAAATATTTGAAAACCTGTTTGCCATCATAGAGATCTGCAATAGCTTTGGCATTCCGTGTTCATTGGTTTTGCCGTCCACTGCAAGACCTGTTGCGGTTTCAAGAAAATATTCTGTCTCTAAAGCAGGCGCAACTTTCCAGTTTACTTTTACCCGTGCATCCGTATCATTCCACATGCTGTGAATTTCGTATTTTGGAATATGCAAAACGTCACCGGCTTTTAAAACCCGTATTTGTCCATCAATTCTAACGGTAAGCTCTCCTTCTATCACTGTAAAGTTTTCTTCCTGCAAAGGATGATAATGAGCAGCAGGTTCGTTTGAATAAGTATTGTAGGTCGCTTCCATTTCAAGTAGCTGACCATCTGTATCTTTTGCTGTTTGCAAAAACCTGATAGACTGTCCTGTAATTGGATTATGAATAAGTTTGTTTTCGTAAGCCATAATTGTATAGTATAAGCTGTATAATTATTAGCAAATATGTTTACACGTCTCAATAAAAAAAGGGGGAAATAGATGAAGTTTAAAAAAGTAAGGATAAGAGGTAACTAGAGAACAGATTGGCGAATTAGAATAGGAAGCTTCCAACTTTCACTTTTGACGTTTTAACTTCCACTCTTCGCTTGGCGAAAAAAGCTATACAGTATAAGTGAGTGACACAACGATGTTGAATAAAGAACAAATGCCTGTTCAATAAAAATGGCCGTTATTCTTTTGCACAATATTATAAAAAAATCCCTCCGTTTTGGCGGAGGGATAACAACTAAAAACACAATCTATAAAACTCACACCAGTTCACCAACCGGTGTGAATTGACAGCATTTAATCCGGCTTTTTACCATCTAAAAAGGTGTTGATAGAACTGATTTGACCTTTGTCATTTTCATCGGGCTTGACGGTATATTTGCTGTAAAAATTTTCTACGGAGTTAAGGGTGTTACCAAACAACTCCATATTGCGACGGATGTAAGCCGGCACCGAATCAAACTCGCCACTTGCATCGGCAGTATTCATATTGAAGGATAGATTGCGCAGTTTTTGTATCCTCTCCTGTGCTCTGCGTTTTTGTTCTTCTGCATCGTCTTGCATTGCGAGGTCCTCTGCAGATGTTGATGGGTTGACAACGGGTTGAACTGGTTTCGGTACATCCGCCGGTTCTGGAATTTCATCCTTCATAATCAATTTCATCTCGAACTCCGGTTGTTAGGGAACAGGTGATTGTGAAGGTTTTGCTTCCATAGGATTTTTGAATACGGGGTCTCCAGACTTTGGCTCAGCATAGATATTGGAAGGTCTGGAAAGAAAGCCGGCGCCTGTACGGGGAACACCGTTATTGTCGTTTGGTTGCGGCTGTGGTTGATTTTGTTGCGCACTTACCGGCTCTGTAACTTCAGGCTTAAGTTCGAAACGATATACAGGCCCTTCGTTGGTTTGTATTACCTGTGGTTCCTGCGCAATAGGCTGTTGCGGCTGTTGCTGCTGATAATACTGATGCGATGGTTGAATAACAGCAGGGCCTGTATTTGACATTTCGACCATTGTAGGAGCATAAGGATCTTTCTCTTCCAATGGCAAAGACGGCTGCGTATATAACTTCTTTTCTTCTACAGCATTCGATGATAAATGGAGAACAATTTTCTCCTCTGGTTTCTTTTCCTCTTTTGGCTTTGGCGTGGGTTTGAACGGGTCTTTATGCTCGAAGCCGGTAGCGATAATTGTTACGCCTATCTTGTCGCCAAGCGTTTCGTCGAAACCAATACCTTTTATCACGTCAGCATCGTCGCCGGCCTGCTCACGCAGATAGCTCATGATAGTATCTTCTTCATCCATCGTGATTTCAAAATCTCCCTCGGCTGACGTAATGTTTACAAGGATCCATTTGGCACCGCGGATCTCACTGTCGTTGAGCAATGGAGAGTTAACGGCGTTTTCTATTGCTCTCTGAGCACGATCTTCACCGTCTGCCTGAGCGCTGCCTAAAATAGCCACACCGCCATTGCGCATAACTGTGCAAACATCAGCAAAGTCAACATTTATCTGGCCGTTGCTGGTAATTACGTCAGTAATACATTTTGCAGCAGTTGCCAGTATATCATCTGCTTTGCTGAATGCTTCTCTTACTTTCAGGTTACCATATTGATGGCGCAGTTTATCGTTGCTTACTACAAGCAAAGTATCTACATTGTCTCTTAATTGCTGTATACCTGCTTCTGCATGACGCATACGTTTTGGTCCTTCATTGGTGAAAGGAGTACTTACGATACCGACCGTCAATACACCCAGATCTTTACAAATTTTTGCAATGATCGGCGCGCCACCTGTACCCGTTCCACCGCCCATGCCTGCAGTGATGAAAGCCATTTTGGTATTCACTTCAAGAATACGCTTGATCTCTTCGAGACTTTCTTCTGTTGCCTGTTTGCCAATCTCAGGATTAGCGCCTGCGCCAAGCCCTTGTGTAAGATGCGGACCAAGTTGAATTTTGTTAGGTACTTTACTATTTGCCAATGCCTGAGCATCGGTATTGCATATAATAAAGTCGACACTTTCTATATTTTGACCGTACATGTGATTAACGGCGTTTCCACCACCACCACCAACACCTATCACTTTTAAGATAGATGACTTCTGTTTTGGCAAATCAAAGTGAATCATAGTTGAGAATTTGATTGGGTAAAGAGATTTTTTGTTACCGGTTACCAGTTTCCTGCTGCCGGTTTTTATGTTTTGTTGTTTGTATCAGTTTTTTTATTCGTTCTAATCAACCGGTAACTTGCAACCGGTAACTTGTAACTTCTTACAAATCCTTATCTCCTTCTTCTTTGAAGAGTTCGAGTAAGTTGTTTTTAAATTTCTCCCAGAATTTCGTCATTCCCTTCCTTCTCTCTGTATTTACTTTTTGCTTTTCTTCTGCTATAGCAGCATCAAAAGGTTTTGTGTCAGGCTCGTCTTTTACCAGTGTTTCCGGAACGATTACTTTCTTAAAAGTTTTTTCAAACTCTTTGTACTTATGCTCATAATCGCTGTAGCCTTTTAAGATCAGGCCGATACAAGTACTGTACATTGGTTTCTTCAACTCATCAATATGATTAGCGGCAAGGTGACCATTAGGAAAACCAATACGTGCATACAAACCTGTGGAGTATTCGGTTAACTGAATCAGGTGCTTCAATTGAGAACCGCCACCAGTTAAAATAATTCCTCCGTTTAGCATCTTGGTATCAAGACCGACCTGCTTCAAATGATAGGTCACGAAATCAAGAATTTCTCCCATACGAGCCTGGATAATATTCGCCAGGTTCTTTACACTGATCTCTTTTGCAGGCATACCATTCATACCCGGAATAGTAATAAATGCATTGGCTTTGGCTTCATCTGCCAATGCACTTCCAAACTGCACTTTCATGGCTTCAGCTTGTTGCTTCAATACACCCAAACCGGTTTTTATGTCATTAGTAATATTCTCACCGCCAAAAGGAATGACAGCGGTATGTTTTAAAATGCCTTCATAAAAAACAGCAAGATCACTTGTACCACCACCAATATCAAGAATAGCTACACCGGCTTCCATATCAAGTTCGCTCATAACTGCAGAAGCTGACGCCAGTGGTTGCAACACCAGGTCTTTGGTCTTCAGTCCACTTTTATCAACCGCACGGTTTATGTTTCTGATCGCATTTCTGTCACCGGTAATAATATGAAAATTAGCGCCAACCTTTACACCATTATAGCCGATCGGGTTAGGTATGTTCTGAATATTATCTACAGTAAATTCCTGCGGAATCACATCTATGATCTGGTCACCGGCAGGAATAAATGTCTTTCTTTGATTATCTATCAATTGTTCAATTTCAACAATTGTAATTTCATTTTCAGAATCCTGGCGAACAATATCGCCACGTGTCTGCAAACTTTTTATATGATGCCCGGCAATGCCCACATATACTTCGCTGATCTCAAGGTCAGGGTTTGATTCATAGCAATTCGATAAAGCCTGCTGAATGGCTTTAATGGTTTGCTCAATGTTCAGCACCTGGCCGTGTTGTACGCCGGTGCTGTTAGCACGGCCAAAGCCAAGGATCTCCAGCTTACCGTATTCATTTTTTCGCCCCGCAATGGCAGCAATTTTGGTCGTGCCTATGTCGAGACCTACAATGATGGGTGCTTCGTTGACGTTCATAAATATGTGTGTTTTTGTTGTTTCTTTTTAATGCTAATCAATCTTCTACGCTTCTGCCAAATCTTTCTTTCTGTTTTTCAGTCTGTTGTACAAAGCCTTTTTTGTTAACCAGCTTCAGCACTTCTCTCATCATCGTTGTGTCACTCACTTGTACTGAAAACCATTATTCATCATCCAGAGCGATTTTGCCCCCACTTCTTACTTCTTGTCTTACTCTTGTTTCCAGTTTCTGTCTTCTATACCTGGAAGGAACAAATCAGGTCTTTCATCTTGCTGAATAGAGATACCATGTACAAGAGTGCGACGCAACGGCTGCTTCAAAATAGTTATTCTGCCTAGCCCCAAAAACATGCTACTCACTTATTTTAGCCCTGCATAGTATAACTCCTCTCTCATTTCATCTTTTTCATCACTGCCTTCGGCACCCTTTCTTCTTCTACGCTTACTTTTTTGGTTGCCGGTTTTGAAGCAACTTGTATTTTGGCTGCACCCTTTGCAACGGCAGAAACGGGAACTGCCTCATCAGCGCCGGTCTTCACTTCTGCCAAAATATTTTCATAAGCCATTCTTGCCTTTGCAGTGTCAACAAAAGTTCGCTTTGCACCTTTTACTGTAGCCACTACCTGCCTGTCGAACTGCACATCTATCTTTTCGTACCTTTCAAAACCGACCTTGGTCCAGACTTGCTTGTAAAAACTAAACAGCCTGTCGAATTTTTTCTGCCAGTCACCATCCTTTCCTAACTCAACAATATGGCTACCTACCGTTGGTGTCATTTCAAATCCTTGCGGCGTAATGTCTAACTGTGCTACCTGCGCTTTCCAGAACTCATCAGCCTGAATAAACATGGCCAATTCCTTTACCGACGCCAACAACTGGCTATCTGGTCTCGACAGTACATTTCTGTCTGATGGAAAGCTGGTGAACATCGGTATTCTCGCACTCAGCTTTTCACTTAAAGGCAGCTTCCGGCAAGCACTATCTATATAAAAAGAACTTCCTCCAACTGTAAAAATCCTCGCTACCGGTTGCTTCTCCTGCACTATCACCTGCAACACCTGCTTGTTATCAAAAAATAGTTCTGCATTTGCTATCCATCTGTCACGGTTGAGTCTTGCCTCTAAACCTTTCAAATCGATATTTTCGATAGACTCTCCTTTTATAGAACCAATGCTTTTTAATACCGAAACAACTCCTTTTTCATCTACAAAAAAGTTACTGCCGTCAGCAGTGTTAAACGATACCTCGATCCCGTTACACACCTTGTTATTTTTCTTATATACAGCCGAAACCAACAACACTAAAGTAACCGCTCCAAGTGCTATCCAGCCGATATTGCTCCATCTTTTTCTCCACACTTGTTGCATAACTTTTTATTGTAATTCTAATAATTCCTTAACCTCCTGTAACACAGCATCAATGTCTCCTGCACCAGCCATCACCAACAATTCGGGCTGTCGTTCCTTTACCCACTTTTCCATCTCATCTTTGGTCAAAACCTGCCGGTCTTCCAGCTTCATTTTGTCTAAAATCAGTTGGCTGTCCACGCCTTCAATTGGTTGCTCTCTCGCAGGATAAACAGGCAAAAGCACCACTTCATCACACAGATCCAGCACTTCAGCAAAGCCATCAGCCTGATCTTTAGTACGACTAAAAAGATGCGGTTGAAATACCATTACAAGCCTCTTTTTGAATAAACTTCTCACGCCGCTTATCAAAGCCCTTAGCTCTTCCGGATGGTGTGCATAGTCATCAATAAAAACATGGTCTTCATCTTTCAGCAAATATTCAAACCTCCTTTTTACCCCTTTAAATTCTGATACTGCAACTTTTATTTTTTCCTCATCTATGTTTAATTGTTTTGCTACGGCTATTGCTGCGATCACGTTTTCAATGTTATGCAATCCACCCATGTGCAATGTCACTTCTGCAAGCAACCATTCTTTGCCAATAACATCAAAAACATAAGAACCATTTTCTACCCTTATTTCGCTGGCATATACGTCTGCTTTGCTATTGTCGAAGCTATAAGTCAAATGAGCATCCGCCTTAAATTCATTTGTCCGGTTTAATCCATATTTGGCAACAAGACAACCACCTGCTTTCACTTTTTGCGAGAACTGTACAAATGCATCTTCAAACTCTTCGGCCGTTCCATAGATATCCAAATGATCCGGATCTATTGCAGTGATGACAGCAATATCCGGCGACAACTTCAAAAAGCTTCTGTCATATTCATCGGCTTCGATAACACAAACATTCCTTTTGTTGCTCCAGAAATTAGTTTGGTAGTTAGCCGAAATGCCTCCTAAAAAAGCATTACAACCATAGCCTGAATGACGAAGAATATGCCCTATCATTGTACTCACGGTGGTTTTGCCGTGAGTGCCTGCTACACAGATATTAAAAGAACTTTCAGTAATAATCTTTAAAACATCACTTCTCTTTACCACCTTGTAATTGTTCTTTTGGTAGTACTGCAACTCTGCATGGTTAGCAGGCACAGCAGGCGTATAAACTACAAGATCAACGGTTTTAGGAATCAGTGAAATATTTTCTTCGTAGTGAACCTCTATCCCTTCTGCCTCTAATTGCTTTGTAAGAGCCGTTACTGTTTTATCATAACCACTAACCTTAACTCCCTGTGTATTGAAATACCGGGCTATTGCACTCATTCCAATTCCACCAATGCCAATGAAATAAAGCCTATGCCCCACAAGCCCCCCCGCCCCTAAAGGGGAGCTAAGGCTCTCAACTACATGATTCCGGGTATTTAAATTGTTTATGTTATTTACGTCATCCATTGTCTGTCAATCTTTATTTACAACCAAATCTTCCTCCTATCTTTAGAGCTGGAACAAAATTTCCTTTGCGATTATTTCATCCGCATTCGTTATTGATAGTTTTGATATGTTTTCACTCAATTCTTCCTGTAAATCTTTGTTCTCAGCTAATGAGATTGTTATGGCTACCAGCTTTTCGTTGGCCTCACTATCTTTTATCATCAACGCTGCTTTTTTATCAACAAGTGTTTGCGCATTTACCGTTTGATGGTCTTCTGCAGCATGTGGAAACGGAACGAATATTACCGGCTTTTTTGCTACACACAATTCTGTTACTGCCATTGCGCCAGACCTTGAAATAACGATGTCGGCTGCCGCATAAGCCATTTCCATCTGAGAGATAAAATCATCTGCCCATACGTTCAAATAACTCTTTGCTTTCTCTTTATATTCTGCTGCTGTAGTCTTACCTGTTTGCCATATAAGCTGCAAGTTGTGACTTTCAAAAGCATCTAACTTATTTGACAACGCTTCGTTTATACTTCTCGCACCAAGACTTCCACCTACAGCTAAGACAGTTACTTTACTTTCATCGAGGTTGAAGAAACGAAGCGCTTCTGAACGTGTAACAGTTGATTGAGCAATGGATTTTCTAACAGGGTTACCTGTTATCTGTATTTTTTCTTTTGGAAAAAATTTTTCCATTCCGTCTGTTGCTACAAATACTTTTACAGCATTTCTGCCAAGTATCATATTTGTTTTACCTGCAAACGAGTTACTCTCGTGAATAAAAGTTGGAATGCCTTTTAACTGCGCATGTTTTAATACCGGGAAGCTGGAATAACCGCCCACGCCTATAACTGCATCAGGCTTAAACTCAGCTATAATTTTTCTTACCTGGAAAAAACTTTTTATTAGCTTAAATGGTAATCTAATATTTTTTATCAAAGAACTTCTGTTAAAACCGGCTATATCTAATCCTTCTATTTTATATCCTGCCTGCGGCACTTTTTCCATTTCCATTTTTCCTTGGGCACCTACAAATAATATTTCTGTATCTGGTGCCAGTTGCATTATTGCATTTGCAATTGCAATTGCAGGAAAAATATGTCCTCCCGTTCCACCCCCCGCGATGATAATACGCATACGCCCCTCCACCCCTAAAGGGAAACTTTTAAAAGCACTATTGTTTTTATCCCCATTCATTATTAGTTATAATCACTGTTTTTAATTCTATTCGCTCACTCCTTCCTTTAGTGCCGGGGCTTCGTGCTCCATATTGATATTCAGTACAAGAGTGCGACGCAAGAATGTTTAATAGTTATTCTACTGCTTAGTCCATCATTTCTTCCACTACTTTTTTATTAAATCCTTTTACTTTTACCTTGTCGTTATCATCTGACGCAGGTTTTAATATATCTCCGTTAGCATTAGCTGTTGATGATGGAATGATGGGCGTTTTTCCCTCTATCTGCTCCACATTTCGGGCGACACTAAGTATGATACCAATGGATGCACACGTAAATAAAAACGAGCTCCCTCCCATACTTACCAGCGGCAGTGTGACGCCTGTAACCGGAACGAGGCTGACTGCTACGGCCATGTTTGCCATGGCTTGTATTACCAATGTGAAGCTGAGACCTAATGCCAGGAAGGCGCCAAATGCAAACGGGCATCTTCTGAAAATTCTGATACACCTGAGCAAAAAAACGAGATAGATAAAAATGATAATACCCCCGCCCATCAGCCCGTACTCTTCGAGTATAACCGCATAGATCATATCGGAATAAGGATGAGGCATAAAGTTTTTTGCTTCACTGTTGCCAGGACCAACGCCAATAATTCCACCTTTTGCAATCGCTATTTTTGCCTGCTGTATCTGGTATGGCGTGGCGTCTGCATCAGCATAAATAAAGTCTTGCACACGGTTTATCCAGGTACCAATTCTTCCATGCGATTTCAGCTCTGTTACTGCCAGATTCTTGCTCTGCTTTTCAGAACTGCCACTGTAAGTGCCGACGGCAATAGCGATCAACAGGAGAACAGGTATTAGTGCGATTCCTATAGTTGCTAAAATATGTTTTACCTGTGCCCTTCCGATAAACATGAGCAGCAAGCCTGTTGCACCAGTTAATAATGCAGTAGATAAATTAGCCGGAGCAATTAACATACAAATGATACCAACAGGAACTATCAATGGTAAAAATCCTTTTTTAAAATCTTTGATTACTTCCTGTTTACGACTGAGCTGGCGGCTTAAATACATGAACAATCCGAGCTTTGCAAGATCACTGGTTTGAAAGGTCATGTTGATGATAGGAAGTTTGATCCAACGGCTTCCATCATTGATTGTTGCTCCAAAAAAGTAAGTAAATATCATTAATGGTATTGCTGCAAGAAACAGGTACAACGCAATGCGTGAATACAACGTATAGTTGATGTGGTGCGCAAAGTATATAATAATAATTCCAAGCACTATAAACGCAAACTGTTTGAACAGGTAAACTTCCGTATTGCCTTTATACATCTTATAAGCCAGCGAGCCGGTTGCGCTATATACCACCAACAAAGAAGTTATAGCAAGAAGAATAACAATGCCCCAGATATATTTATCACCCTTCGTTTTTTTCAACAAGCCTCCGCCTGCCCGCTCAGCAGGAGGCATTTCAGAAAAGGGCTTATCGAAAAATGTGTTCATTTTTAGTTACCGGTTACCAGTTTCCTGTTACCGGTTTTTTTGTTGTTTGTGTTATGTTTCTTTCATTCGCTTCTGATACCGGCAACTTGCAACCGGTAACAGGTAACTTCTTCTCACAACTCCTTCACCGCTTCTTTAAACTT
>Ga0160473_101550_pt1 | contig 11026 bp, 3 predicted proteins | sample HID1975I_E11MG_FD_108217 | JGI IMG/M metagenome (GOLD analysis project Ga0160473, IMG submission 108217) | Enriched soil microbial communities from UW Madison campus, WI, USA - HID1975I_E11 MG | ecosystem: Environmental > Terrestrial > Soil > Unclassified | place: USA: Madison, Wisconsin... | reverse complement strand
GGAAATCAACGCAGCGTTTAAATCGGCAGCAGAAAATGACCTGAAAGGCATTGTTCAATATACAGAAGATCCCATTGTTTCAGTCGATATTATCGATAACCCTCATTCCTGCACTTTTGATTCTCTGCTAACTTCTATCGTAGGAGATATGGTAAAGGTAGTAGGTTGGTACGATAACGAGTTTGGTTACAGCAGCCGATTGATTGACGTGGTGAAAAAGATCCGCAATTTGAAGCATTCGGTTACTGAATAGCATTGTCAGATAGCGAAGAATAATTCATTTCAAGAATTCCACATTAAAATCTTTCCTGGTGTCTCCTTCGAAATGACGAAGATGAATTGAAATCTGTGCCATCTGGGTTTTCTAAAAATTCTTTTACAGCATTGGTCGCACTAGACCTTAATTCGAGGACAGTTAGTTTTTAATATTTCCTGCTGAGGGTTTATCAGGTAACAATTCCGCAATTGTTCAAAATTCATGATCCTTTTTTAACCTGCTTTCAAATGCTTTATTAACTTTGCAAACGTTTGCGAAGGCTGTAAAAGGTCATCTCAACATTTGTTACCCGCTAATGGATATTAAAATGTTATGGTTAAATTTATCCTTCCAGAAGAAGTTCTTCCACTAAGAAGCCTGGTTTTAAGAAACGGAAAGCCTGAACAGGAATGCGTTTTCGATGGAGATAAAGCCTATGATACCTTCCATTTAGGCTACCTGGCCAATGGAGAAATCAGGTCAATTGCAAGCTTTATGCGTAATGATTTTTTTCCAGACGGTGGAGAAGGTTATCAATTACGCGGAATGGCTACCCATCCAGATTTTGGCGGAAAAGGTTACGGCGCAGCATTGATTAACTTTGCTGTTGAGTACTTAAAGGAGTACAACACCAATTACCTTTGGTGTAATGCTCGATCATCTGCTGCAACCTTTTATAAGAAATTGGGTTTTATAAATGAATCACCGGAATTTGATATCCCCGGCATCGGTTTCCATTACGAAATGAGACTAAAACTAAAATAATATATAAACATGAAAACAATCGACCAGTTAGATTTTAAAGATAAAAAAGCGCTCATCAGAGTTGATTTTAATGTTCCTTTAGATGATGACTTCAAAATCACCGATGATAAAAGAATGCGTGCTGCATTGCCAACCATCACAAAAATACTTAATGATGGTGGCTCGGTAATCTTAATGTCTCACCTGGGCAGACCAAAAGACGGGCCGACTGATAAATATTCTTTGAAACATATCTTAGGTGATCTTTCCCGCATGCTGGATTTGGAAGTAAAATTCGCAGATGACTGTATTGGAGAAAATGCTGTTGAAAAGGCAAAAAATCTATTTCCGGGAGAGGTGCTTTTATTAGAAAATCTTCGTTTTTATAAAGAGGAAGAGAAAGGCGATGTTGCCTTTGCTGAAAAGTTATCGAAGTTAGGTAATGTATATGTAAATGATGCTTTTGGTACCGCTCACCGTGCTCACGCTTCTACCTCAATCATTGCGCAATTCTTCCCTGATGCGAAATATTTTGGATACCTGATGGCATCAGAAGTTGAAAATGCAGAAAAGATTCTTAACCATGCAGAACGCCCGTTCACCGCTATTATGGGTGGTGCAAAAGTTTCTGATAAGATTTTATTAATCGAAAAGTTATTAGAGAAAGTTGATAATATCATCATTGGTGGCGGTATGGCTTATACTTTTGCTAAAGCGCAGGGTGGTGAAATTGGAACATCACTTTTAGAAGCTGATAAACAAGATCTTTCATTGGAGTTGATCGAAAAAGCGAAAGCCAAAGGCGTAAATCTTATTCTTCCAATTGATACCGTTATAGCAGATAAATTTGCAAACGATGCAGAAAAGAAAGATGTAGATGCAGGTCAGATTCCGGCAGATTGGATGGGACTGGATATCGGCCCTAAATCTGTTGCTTTGTTTCAGGATGTGATTAAAAGCTCTAAAACTTTATTGTGGAACGGCCCGATGGGAGTTTTTGAAATGGAGAATTTCCAGGTGGGAACCAAGGCAGTTGCTGACGCGGTAGTGGCAGCGACAAAAGATAATGGTGCGTTTTCATTAATAGGTGGTGGCGATTCGGCTGCAGCGATTGCTAAATTCGGTTTGGAAGATGAAGTAAGCTACGTATCTACAGGCGGTGGAGCCCTACTTGAATATATGGAAGGTAAGGAATTACCTGGTGTAAAAGCCATTAACGAGTAATTCATAAACTACTTTCAATCTAAGCTCCTTCGATCCCAATCGAAGGAGCTTTTTTGTTTTAAGATCAATAATAAGTGTTGATATTTATCAATAAGCCTTTCAAAACATCACCAATATGTATTATTTATCATACCTGTTTGGATGTGTTAAGTAATTTTTTGATATATTTGGCCTTGTCCCTTTAGGTTTTAATGTTGTGAAAGTCTTGACTTTAGCCATGGCTTGATCACTATTCAAAAATTATATTTTATGCTCTCTGTTCACACTGACCGTATCAAAGAAAAACCCATTAGTTTTTTTATGATTTTATAGATCAGCACCTTCCAAATTCCTATTGCTTAAATCCCGATCCCGTTTAACCTGTGAAATCCAATTATGGATATGAAAAAACTTTTATCTTTTTTTTGCCTTCTAATTATTCTTTTACTTAACAACAAAAGTTTTGCGCAAAACGGCGTTACAAGATTATACACAGATTTTAATGGATATTGGACATCGGCAGCCCCGGCAGTAAATCACAATCCTGTTCTGCCAAATAATCGAAATAATCTTTTAGGTTTTACATGGACATCTCCGGTTCCAGGTTCTCAGCCAATTACATACTCAACAGGTGTTAATGATGCTATTTTGGCTGCAAACGGTGTAAATTTTATCCCTGCAACGTTTCAAGCTTTCCCGGTGCGTAATGTTACATTTTTACCAAATGGAGCTAGTGCAAATCTGGTGGCTTTAGGAGCTGCAGAAGCAGGGCCTGTTCAATATCCATATGCAGTTCCTGTACAAGCTTCAGATATTTTAACAAGAGGCATTAGAGGATTAGATTTAGGCTCTGGTTTTACAAATATTCCAAATAACTTACCATTAACATTTGATTTTGGTGCGATAACAGATGCTACACAACTAGGAGATGGTGTTCCGGATATATTAATTACTCAGATAGCAAGTACAGGTGGGGCGACCGATCAAGTGTGGTTTGAAGATGGTTCAGGAAATATCATTGGTAATGTAGTAAATATAAACATGGCCCCATTACCTGCTGCTGGTAAATGGAATCCTATTTTTTATAATATTAATACAGGAAATGGTAATCCATCGTTTAACGGAGAAAGAGAAATTAGAATTTGGGCTGCTGACGCTAGTTTTTTCGGTATTTCTGCTACGAATTATACGCGTCCTCTTCTACTTAAATATAAATTATCAGGCAGTAGCGATCCTGCATTTCTAGCATTTAACAATAAATTTATCTCTATTGTTAATGCGAATGATGATGTGGCCTCTACCAATGAAAATACCGCAGTAAATATCAATGTTTTGGCAAATGATGAGCCATTGCCATCTGCAAATCCAAGTACAATCAATCCGAATTCGCTTTCTATCACTCAAAACCCGGCAAATGGTACGGTTTCCGTAAATACCATCAATGGAGTACGTTTAGTTACTTACACACCAAACCCAGGCTTCACGGGAGTAGATACTTTTAAATATCAGGTTTGCAATGGTGCCGCCACTCCTCAATGTGATGATGCAATTGTAACAGTAAATGTAGGCTCATCTGATGTTCAAATTACTAAGACGGCAAGCACACTCTCTCCTTCAGTTGGAGGAAACGTAATCTTTACCTTAACTGCTAAAAATAATGGTCCAAACACAGCAAATGGCGTTGTAGTAAGAGATGTTTTACCTGCTGGCTACACTTTCGTTTCTACTAATGGTACTTATGATGCATCTACCAGAAACTGGAATATTGGTACTATGGCTAATGGCGCTACTCGCACATTAACCATTACTGCTAAGGTAAACCCAGCTGGCCCTTATGCTAACACTGCAACAATTACCACCACTACTTTAGATCCGGTTGAAAATAATAATAGCTCTACTGTTACTCCAGCTCCGGTATTATCTACAAATCTGGCAGTTAATAAAGCTGTTGATGTATCAAATCCTACTGTTGGAAGTAATGTTGTTTTTACCTTAACTGCAGAAAATATTGGTCCAAGTGATGCTACCGGAGTAACCGTAAATGATCTTTTACCTAATGGATATACCTTTGTTTCGGCAGTTCCAGCTACTGGTACCACTTATAATGCTGGTTCAGGGCTTTGGAATATTGGTTCATTAACAAGTGGAGCGACTGCGATCACATTAACTGTTACCGCAAAAGTTAATCCTACGGGAACCTATGCCAATACGGCTACAATTTCTGGCGCACAACCAGACCCAATACCGGGAAATAATACGAGAACAGCTACACCAGTTCCGGTTGCTCAGGCAGACTTAGCCATCACTAAAACTGTTTCGCCGACTAATCCAGATGTAAATTCCAATGTGGTCTTCACTATTGGTTTAACTAATAATGGACCGAGTAATGCTGCAGCAGTAGAAGTTACAGATGTTTTACCTGCAGGTTATGGTTATATTTCTTCTACAGCAACTGCTGGAAGTTATAATAATACCAATGGGAAATGGACTTTAGGAACTGTAAATAATGCCGCAACAGCAACACTCAGTATTACTGCTAAAGTTAACGCTACAGGCGCTTATACGAACACGGCTACTACAAGCGCAGCAACAGCAGATCCAGTGGCAGGCAATAATTCTGCATCGGCAGGACCAACTCCTGTTCCGATAACGGACCTAAAAATTACCAAAAGCGTTGCCAAAGACATCATTAACAATGCAGCAACGGTAAATCCAGGTGATACCGAAACTTTTACGATTGTTGTAACCAATACCGGTCCTTCTGCTGCAACAAATGTTGTGGCTACAGATGTTATTCCTAGTGGTTACACTTTTAGCAATAGCTCAGCGAGTATTGGCTCATACAATCAAACTACTGGAAAATGGACGATTGGTAATCTAGCCAATGGGGCATCGGCTACACTCACCATTAACGCCATCATTAATGCTTCTGGAAATTATTCTAACCATGTTACCTTGACCGGAGCGGAGAAAGATTTAGATTTATCAAATAATGAAGCTTACGCACCTTTGGCTAATACAAATGCAGATGTTAGTATTGTTAAAACGGTGAATAACGCAACACCTAATGTTGGTGCAAATGTTACTTTTACATTGGTAGCCAATAATGCGGCGAGTAGCACAAGTGATGCAACACAAGTTACCGTTACAGATATTTTACCTTCAGGCTATACCTATGTTTCTTCATCAGCCACTGTGGGAACTTATAACGTTGCAAATGGGGTTTGGTATATTGGTAATTTATTAAAAGGAAGTACACAAACACTCACTTTAGTTGCTAAAGTTAATCCGACGGGCGATTATTTAAACACCACTCATGTAGTAGCTACCCAATCTGATCCTGTTCCGGCAAATAATTCCTCGCAGGCCTTGGTTACGCCAGTTGCTAACGCGGATTTATCAGTGGTGAAGACGATTAACAACGCCGAGTTGAATAATAACAGGGGGGTGTTTACCATTGTAGTAAGCAATAACGGTCCGAGTACAGCGACCAATGTTATTGTAAATGATGTTTTACCTACCGGATATGCATTTACCTCATCGAGTGCAACAACAGGGAATTACGCAGCTGGCGTATGGACGGTAGGCAATTTGGCAAGTGGTGCATCAGCTACGCTAACTTTGAATTCAACTTTAAATCCATCTGGAAATTATGTAAATACAGCGACGACAAGTAGCGCAACGAATGATGCAATTTCAGTTAATAATACATCAAGTGCACAACCTGCACCTTTAGCACCAACGGGTAATGCATCACAAACATTTTGTGAAATCGCGGATGCCAAAGTTTCCAACTTAGTTGCAAGCGGAAACAGTATTAAGTGGTATGCAGTTGCGTCTGGGGGAACAGCTTTGGCCGGAACGGTTGCACTTGTGAACGGATCAAAATATTATGCCACGCAAACCATCGCTGGAGCTGAAAGCGTAAATAGGTTTGAGGTAACTGTAACCATAACGGCAACTCCTGCACCGACAACCACCGCTTCAACGCAAACTTTTTGCGAAATTGCTGGTGCCACTACCAGCAGCCTGCAAATTACAGGTACAGCCATTAAATGGTATACTGCCGCAACCGGCGGCACGCTGTTGACTGCTATAACGCCTTTGGCAAACAATACGACGTATTATGCATCGCAAACACTTAACGGTTGCGAGAGTAAATCCAGAAGGGCAGTAACAGTGGCAATTACGACCACTGCTCCGCCAACGGGTAATGCCAGTCAAACATTTTGCGAAATTTCATCACCTACCATAAATGAATTAGTGGCTACGGCTACCGGACTTGTAAAATGGTATGAGACTGCTAACAGTACAGTTGCACTTGCATCAACAAGGCCATTGGTAAATGGAGAAACTTACTACTCGACGCAGACGCTGAATGGATGTGAGAGTTTAACCCGTTTTGCAGTTACGGTTCAAATCTTGGTGGTTCCGCCACCAACGGCCACAACTCCTCAAAGTTTTTGTGCAAGCGAAAATGCTAAAATTTCTAATTTATCCGCTTCCGGAAGTAACGTTCAATGGTATAATTCCTCAACGGGTGGAAGTCCTTTAGCGATAACAACGCCATTAGTTAACGGAACAACGTACTATGCCAGTCAAACCGTAAATGGTTGTGAAAGTAAAACCAGAACGCCAGTTAATGTGACTATCAACGATAACCCAACGGCAACTGTCAGTGGTGGTGGGACGGTGTGTGCTGGTGCAGCTTTGCCAAATGTAAGCATTACGCTAACCGGAACTGCTCCCTGGAATATTATATATAACAATGGATCATCAAATATTAGCGTCACAGGGATCACGACAAGTCCTTATGTAATTTCCAATGCTTCTGCGGGGACTTACACAGTAACTTCCATAAGTAATGCATCATGTGCTGGTACTTCAACTGGAAGTGCACAGGTAAATGTTAATCCACTACCAACGGTAACAGTAAGCGGCGGTGGAGCCTCATGCATTGGTTCACCAAAATCTAGTGTTAGTTTTGCATTTACTGGTACAGCACCTTTCACATTTACCTATACCGACGGAACAAATGCCCATACTGTTACCAATACATCCGTAAATCCTTATGTATTAACAAACCCACCTGTAGGAAATTATAGTGTGAGCGCTTTAACCGATGCCACAGGTTGTACAGGAACTTTCTCAGGCTCAGCTCAGGTTAGTGAGAATGTCATTCCTACCGCTACAATTAGCGGCGGTGGTGTGGTCTGTTATGGCGTAACTCCGCCCGATGTGGTAGTCACTTTAACAGGAACGGCGCCATTCTCATTTAATTATACCGTTGGCAGTGTGACCAATTCGGTTACAAATTATAATTCCAATACCTTTAATATTGTTAACCCGGCAGAAGGAACTTATTCTATCACCCAACTTCATGATGCGAATTGTACGGGTGCTCCGGCGTCTACAACAGTGAGTGTTGTCGTGATTAACGTACCAGATGTCGTAATCACTCATCCAAATTGTGTGAATAACAATTCTGGCAGTATCCAGGTCACTTCTCCTCTGGATCCTAGCATTGAATATTCAATTGACAACGGTACAAGCTGGCAATCAAATCCATTTTTTGGAAATTTAGCCGCTGGAAGTTTTACTGTGCTGGCTAGAAAAGGAACCTGTTTAAGTAATCCAAGAGCTGCAGTTTTAGATCCGGCAGTAAATGATCCGATAATTTCGATCGTGCAGCCAGACTGTTTAAACTCAACAGGAACAATTACTGTTACAGCCCATCCAAATCAAGAATACTCATTAAATGGTGCGGCTTGGGTAACAACAAATGTGTTTTCAGGATTGAGTAATGGAGCCTATACCGTAAAAGTTAGAAATACAACAACCCTTTGTGAAAGCAATATAGCCAATGCGAATATCAACCCACAACCTGCAACACCTGATGCTCCGGTTTCTGCTTCGCCATTAAATTATTGTGTGGGCGAAACAGCAAGTGTTTTATCAGCTACTGCTGATGGAACAAATACTTTATTATGGTATAACACAGCAACAGGTGGGGTAGGTAGCACAGCTGCACCAACACCGGTAACCAATGTAGCCGGGTTGCAGGAGTTTTACGTAAGTCAGCGAACTAGTGCTGGCTGCGAAAGCGTTAGAACTAAAATAGAAGTCAATATAAATGCTCTGCCAGCAGCGCCAGTTACTGATGGAGATAAAGAAACCTGCGAAGCTGCAATAATGCCAACTTTAACTGCTACAGCCCCGGCAGTAGCAGGCTTTAATATCGTTTGGTACAATGCCGCATCTGGCGGAAATGTTGTTGCTAATCCCACTTTAAATACTGTGGGTACAATCACCTATTATGCTGCTGCACAAAATGCTACAACAGGTTGTTTAAGTGCTACCAGAACCGCCGTTGTTTTAACCATTAATCCAACTTCTACAGCTCCGGTAAGCGGCGGTGATCAGGTCGTTTGCGCTACAGTTCCACTACAAACATTAACAGCTACGGCAACTACTGCAGCTGGCAATACTGTTGTTTGGTACGATGCGCCAACAGGCGGAAATATTACTACACCTACGCATCATGCAATCGGAACCATTACTTATTATGCTGCATCAAAAAATAATGTCACCAATTGCGAAAGCTTAACAAGAACGGCTGTTAGTTTAACCATTAACGAAACACCGGCATTACCAGTTGGTCTTGACCAAACCGAATGTGCTAAAACTCCTTTACAAACTTTAACGGCAACGGCGAGTGTTCAAAGCGGCCAGTCTGTAGTATGGTATACCGCTGCAAATGCAGGAAATGTGGTTACTAATCCAAGCTTATCAACTAGTGGAACAATTACTTATTATGCAGCAGCCAAAGATGATGCAACGGGTTGCGAAGGTTTAACCAGAACCCCTGTTGTACTAACTTTGCGTTCGCCGCTAACGGCGGGGACCATTTCGGGTAACCAGGAAATATGTCGGGTGGGTTCAGGAACTGTACAACCCGCAACCCTTACTTTTTCTACTGCACCATCTGGAGGAGCAACAACCTATACGTATGTTTGGCAAAGTTCTTTAGATAACTTCGCTACAGTTTTAGGAAATAATTTAGCTTCAACAGCTAATTATACACCAAATCCTATAAATACTACTACCTATTACAGGGTATTAATCACTTCTGGCGACTGTGGCACCGTGACCAGTAATACGGTGGCAATTTCCGTTAAGGATGCACCAACATTAACATTGGCAGCTAATGCAAGCCAAAGTTTATGCAGCACAACATCCATCACAAATATTGTGTACACATGGGGTGGAAGCGCAACTGGAGCAGAGGCCAGCAATCTTCCTAATGGACTAATTGCAACACAGGATCTGGTTGCTAAAACGTTAACGATATCAGGCACCCCAAATTCATCAGGTACTTACACTGTAACTACAACTGGTGCAATTGCGCCTTGTACAAGTCAGGCAACAATTACCGGAACCATTACCGTAAATCCATTGCCAGCCGCACCAACAAACACAACAGCAAATGCAGTCCAATGTGCGACATTGCCAACTCAAACCATTACTGCTACTGCAAGCGCTCCAGGTGGTTCAACGGTAGTTTGGTACGATGCATCTTCTGGTGGAAATATAATTACACCGAGTTTAAGTACAATAGGCAGTGTAACTTTTTATGCCGCGTCGAAAAATAATACTACGGGTTGCGAGAGTGCTTCTCGTACGCCGGTTACTTTAACAATTAATGAGTTGCCTTCTGTTCCGTCAAGCGGAGGTAACCAAACTCAATGTGCTGATGCTAACTTGCAAACTCTAACGGCTACTGCTGTGGCTCCGGCAGGAACAACAACTGTGTGGTATAATGCCGCATCTGGCGGAAGTGTAGTCGTTAGCCCAATCCTTAATGCAGTAGGCTCGGTAACTTATTATGCAGCTTCCCAGGATAATTTTACAGGTTGTTTGAGCACCTCCAGAACACCGGTAACTTTAACTATAAATCCTAGAAGTACTGCAAGTGATCTAACGGTTAGTTCTAAGTCAATTTGTGCCGGACAAACAACGACATTGAATGCAAGTACATCATTGGTTAGTCCAACTTTCAGATGGTATGCGACGGCAGATTTAAGTAGCGCACCAATACATATCGGTGATAATTTTACTACGCCGGTTTTAACATCAACCACAATTTATTATGTAACGGTACAAGGTGACGGTGTTTGTGAGAATTTACCAAACACGGCATTGGCAGTCACAGTAACTGTTAATCCTTTACCCACTGCAACTATAACCGGAACAACTACGGTTTGCCAGAATGCGGGTGATCAAACCATCACGTTTACTGGTGCAGGCGGAACGGCTCCATATACTTTTGCTTATAATATCGATGGTGGTGCAAACCAGACTATCGTATCAATTGGGAACGTTGCGACTTTAACCAGATCATCAGCTACTGCTGGAAGTTTTGTCTATAATCTGGTAAGTGTTCAGGATGCGAGTTCAACCAATTGCTCAAATGTTCAGATGGGTAGCGCAACTATCACAGTTAATCCGTTACCCGCTGCAACTATAACCGGAACAACTACGGTTTGCCAGAATGCGGGTGATCAGACCGTCACATTTACTGGTGCAGGCGGAACGGCTCCATATACTTTTATTTATAACATCGATGGCGGTGCGAACCAGACTATCGTATCAGGTGGTAATGTTGCGACTTTAACCAGATCATCAGCTACTGCTGGAAGTTTTATCTATAATCTTGTAAGTGTTCAGGATGCGAGTTCAACCAATTGCTCAATCTTCAGACGGGTAGCGCAACTATCACAGTTAATCCGTTACCCACTGCAACTATAACCGGAACAACTACGG
>Ga0160473_101547_pt1 | contig 11055 bp, 12 predicted proteins | sample HID1975I_E11MG_FD_108217 | JGI IMG/M metagenome (GOLD analysis project Ga0160473, IMG submission 108217) | Enriched soil microbial communities from UW Madison campus, WI, USA - HID1975I_E11 MG | ecosystem: Environmental > Terrestrial > Soil > Unclassified | place: USA: Madison, Wisconsin... | reverse complement strand
CTACCAATGGAAAAATTCATGATGAACTGTTGTTGGCCATCAATGGTAACTGGAATCCGTAAACCAGCAAAAGCTAATGTTTACCTGATACTTAATTTATGACTAACAGAACAGAAATATCGTCGCTCGGCGAATTTGGATTGATCGATCACCTGACAAAGAATTTCGAAATTCAAAATGCTTCTACCATTTTAAGTATTGGTGACGACGCTGCTGTAATTGACCATTTTGGAAAGCAAACCGTTATTTCTTCTGACATGCTCATAGAAGGCATCCACTTCGACCTGATGTACACGCCATTAAAGCATCTCGGCTACAAAAGTGTGATTGTCAATCTTAGCGATATCTACGCTATGAATGCTACACCAACCCATATTACGCTAAATATTGCCTTCAGCAACCGATTCAGCCTCGAGGCGCTCGATGAGTTTTACGAAGGCGTTTACGCCGCATGTGAAAAGTACAATGTTGACCTTATTGGTGGCGATACAAGCACTTCTCAAAAAGGGTTCATTATCAGCGTCACCGCCTTAGGCGAGATAACTGCAGAGAAAGTTGTAAAGAGAAGTGGGGCCAAAAAAGGTGATCTCATTTGTGTAAGTGGCGATCTTGGCGGGGCATTCCTTGGTCTTACACTACTCGAAAGAGAAAAAAAGATCTATCTCGAAAACCCCGAAGTGCAACCCGATCTTGAAAATGAAGAATATATAGTAGGCCGTTTACTGAAACCTGAAGCGCGAAAAGACATCGTCGAATTTTTTGAACAGTCTGGTATTCAGCCTACGAGCATGATGGATGTAAGTGACGGCCTTAGCAGCGAGGTTCTCCATATTTGCAAACAAAGCAAAGTTGGCTGCATGTTGTACGAAAACAAAATTCCTATAAACGACCAGGCAAAGCAATACGCATATAAGCTTGAGTTAGATCCTACTGCATGCGCCTTGAGTGGCGGCGAAGATTATGAACTTGTTTTTACTATTCCGCAGTCAGAGCACGAAAAACTCGTTTTAAATGAGCAAATTGCTGTCATCGGGTACATAACCGATATCGAAGAAGGCGTGCATCTCACTACCAAAGGTGGCAGCACGCATAAACTTACAGCCCAGGGTTGGAACGCTTTCTGATAAAACCTATAGAAGACGCAGGAATATTTGGTATCCGGCAGTAACTATTAATCAAACAATATTGCAATCATTGATTTGTCCTTTTCTTTTCTTCCAGTGAAAGAAAAGAAAAGGATCACTCTTGTACCGCATAACCATTTGCAGCAAAGCGACTTCTAACCATGTTTATACTCAATACTTCCTATTCCGAATACTTTGCGTCTTCGCATTAGCCGAATAGAATTAACATCAGTACAAGAGTGCGACGCAACGATGTCAAAACAGAGATCTGGTGCCGGGCCAATAAAAAAGTCCGGTTCCATTTTAGTCATTTCTTATATTTCTCCAATTCTAAAATAATAGCAGGAGTAGTATCTTGCGTACAGTGAAAAAGATCAGTTGCCTAATTGTGCTACTCTCCCTATTGTGCATTTCGTGCAGCACCACAAAAAAGGCTTCGTATGATCCTTTCCAAAAATATAGTGCGACCCAGCTAAGAGAAGACTTTACTGTTCTCGAGAATGTTCTTAAAAGTAATCACCCGAGTTTATATTGGTACAGCTCAAAAGCCACTATTGACAGTTATTTTAACGCCACAGCAGCTTTGCTGAACGATTCACTTACGGAGCAGCAGTTTAAAAATAAAGTGTCGTGGGCGGTTAGTAAAATTAATTGCGGACATACTACGGTGCGCTCTTCAAAACAGGCGGCTGATTATTTTTCGGGGAAAAAGCTTCCGCAATTTCCGCTGATGGTGAAAGTTTGGGATGATAGTGCGGTTGTCGTTGTAAATATGCTGCCAACTGATAGTGTTATCAAATGCGGAACCGTCATTACTTCAATCAACGGAAAAGGTATAAGGCCGATTCTTGATAGTATTTTTCAACTGATCGGTACTGATGGATATTCCAACAATTTCAAATACCAGGTGGTTAGTTTCAACTTCCCGGCTTTTTATAGAAACTCGTTTGGAACGGACAGCCAATATTTAATAAAATATATAGACACCTTTGGAGAAGAAAAGGAGCGGGTGATTAAAAACTACGTTCCGGAAAATGATACGATGAAAAATCCCGGCTTTTTACCGGGAGGAATTCCGCGAAAAGAGCTGCGAAAACTTAAACTTGAACGACGACGAAATCTCGTTATTGACACATCGCTGAATACCGCCTTTCTTTCGGTAAATACGTTTAGTGAGGGCAAGCTCGTTCGTTTCTTTGTTAGAAGCTTTAGAAAGATCCATCAACAGAATATTAAAAACGTGGTGCTTGACCTTCGTTTAAACACGGGTGGAAGTGTGCTGGCGTGTGCTAAGCTATCACAATACCTGAGAGATAAACCTTTTCGTATAGCCGACACCATTGCTGCTTATTCAAGAACTTTTCCCTATAAAAAACATGTAAAACCCTGGTTTCTGTATTGGTTGAGTATGCACCTTTCGGGTCGGCAGTACGATGATGGAAGAATTCATTTCAGGTACTTTGAAAAGCACTATTATAAGCCAAAAAAGAAAAACCATTTCAACGGGAAGATCTATGTGCTGACGGGCGGTTACACTTTTTCTGCAGCTACTTTAGTTACCGGCAACCTGAAGGGTCAAAAAAATGTGACTGTAGTAGGAGAAGAAACCGGCGGCGGTGCCTATGGAAATTCTGCTATGTTTTTGACTAACATTATTTTACCTAATACCGGTATCAGGGTGACTTTACCTTTGTACCGAATGGTTTTAAACGCTGATCTGCCAAAAAATGGCAGAGGTGTATTGCCAGATGTAGAGGTAAAACCTTCATCGGTTTATATAAAAGAAGGGATTGACGTAAAGCTTGAAAAGGTAAAAGATCTGATCAAAAAGAATAAGTCTGTGGTAATATCTGCTGAGTAACAAAACATGTTTATAGCAAAAAGCAGGAAAAGCTGCTAATTGTTATAAAGATGAACGGAGCGTCGCAAGAATGTTGCAGTGAAATCGGAAGCTGGTAACAAAAAAATTCCTGAGTTACTTACTGTTCCTCGTTTTCTATGTTATGCTCTTCGGGCGAAGGATCTTTTATATAATTCTCCGCTCTTTTGTTTACATCATTACCAGGGATTCCGCGCTCCTGCTGATCTTCCCAGGCTGCACTCTGTTCGCTGATTCCTTCTTTAGTATCGATCACTCCCGTTTCAATCTTTTGCCCGATATCGCTTGTATTACTCGGATCGACCGGAGACTGATTTGCGCCAGGATTATTGGGGTTCGTTACGTTCGGATCAACTCCTGCAATTTTATCGTTCATACTTCGATTTTTATAAATGATTATTCTGAGGCTCCGATCAACTCTACTCTGCCTTCGCCTGCTATTAATGCATCGATCTCTGCTGGAGTTTCTATTACTTCAAGTCCAAATTTCTCTGTAAAAAACAATTCTGTTACTACCTCATCTTTTTCATTATGCTTGGCGTAGTAATACAAGATCTGGTTTGCATTTATATGAACTGTAGTGCCGACAAGGTTAAGTTTAATTATTACTGGTTTCATTAACTGTTTTTTTATAACTATGGGTACTAAATAATCAGGCCAAGAATCTTTATTGCATCATAACAAGTTAAATTTGAAGTAGTTATAAAGTGGCTATTCCTCTTGAGGCCGCAGAATCATTTCACGTATAAAAATTTATAAATCTGCTTATAAACCTTATTTTTTTATTTATAGTTGAATATTAATACAATACGAATTAAATTTATTAATATCCATAAAAGTAGATTTTACTTTCTTTATGTTAATGGTGATTCAGTCATTCTCTTTTAATTTATCTTTGAAAAAAGCGTATATTAAGCGCTATTTTATCACTATTTACTACGTTATATTTTGACTTTTAAAGATTTTGGTTTCGACGAAAATTTGCTTGAAGGAATTGAAGCAAATGGTTACGATACCCCGACACCTGTACAAGAACAGGTAATTCCACTAATACTACAGAGAAAAGATTTGATCGCTTCTGCACAGACCGGAACCGGCAAAACAGCAGCTTTCCTTCTTCCGCTTATACAGAAAATAATGAATGATGCGGAGACCGATCATATTAATGCGCTGATCATCGTTCCAACACGCGAACTTGCTGTACAAATAGCGCAAAACCTGGAAGGGCTGTCCTACTTTACGTCCATCAGTTCTTTGGCGGTTTATGGCGGCGGAGATGGAAGCTCGTTTGTGCAGGAAAAACAAGCTTTATCTAAAGGCGCAGAAATCGTTATTTGTACGCCTGGCCGACTGATCGGTCACCTGAATATGGGATATGTGAAGTTTAAACAGCTTCAATACCTGATATTAGACGAGGCAGATCGTATGCTCGATATGGGTTTTAATGATGATATTATGAAGATTATCTCATTTTTACCAAGTAATAGACAGACACTGCTATTTTCGGCGACCATGCCTTCTAAGATCAGAGATCTTGCAAAAAAAATATTAAAGAACCCGGAAGAAATAAGCATCTCTCTTTCAAAACCGCCGGAAAGAATAAGACAGGAGGCGTTTTTGGTGTACGATGCACAAAAGCCACAGTTAATTAAATACCTTTTGAAACTAAAAGAGTATAAAAGCGTTTTAATTTTTTGTTCTAAAAAACATACGGTTAAAGACCTTACACACCAGTTGAAAAGAGCGGGATTTTCTATAGATGAGATTCATTCTGATCTCGAGCAAAACATGCGTGAACAGGTGTTGGCAGCATTTATCAATAAAAGATTGAAAATTTTGGTAGCGACCGATATTCTTTCACGCGGTATTCACATAAACGATATAGATCTTGTCATTAACTACGATGTTCCCAACGATGGGGAAGATTACGTTCACCGTATTGGCAGGACTGCACGGGCAGAAACAACCGGCACAGCTTTCACGCTGGTTAACGAAAAAGAGCATAGGAAATTTGCAGCCATCGAAGCTTTAATAGGCAAAACAGTAACAAAAGCACAGGTGCCGGAGCAGTTTGGCGAAACACCTCAATATGCTCCTGCTGCTCATCGCGCAAAAACACAGAGAAAATTTGTAGGAAAAAACAAAAGAGCTTAGTTAAGCTCTTTTGTTTTTAAGACCGGTTTGGTTACCAGCAGTTCGAATTAGGAATCAGCATTCTTGCGACGCTCCATTCGTCTTTTAGCGCCTGATGAAGCTTTTTCCATTGCGACTTCTATCTCCCCATATATACCATTAATATTTGTACATCACTCGGATTAACACCGCTGATTCTGCTCGCCTGTCCAAGTGTTCTTGGTCTTATTTTATTGAATTTCTGCCTGGCTTCATTAGATAAAGAAATGATTTTCTCATAATTAAAAGAATCGGGAATGACCAGTTCTTCTAATTGACTCATTCTCTGTACTAACTCTTTCTCTTTATTGATGTAGGTATCGTACTTAACCTGTATTTCTGCCTGTTCTATAGTTTCGGGCGAAAACTCCTTCAAGACATCCGCTAATTTTGGAGAAGCGTTAATCATTCCTTTCAAATCCAGGTTAGGCCGAAGAATAAGCTGAGATAGCTTTTGCTTTTGTTGTAACGACGCGGAGTTTTCTTTTTCCAAAAACTCGTTTATTTCTTCAGGCTCTACTCCATATTGGTTCATGAGTATTTTGAGTTTTTCCACTCCATCTCTTTTAACTCTTACTTTTTCCATTCTCTCTTGTGAAGCAAGTCCCAAACGGTAACTGATTTCTGTAAGACGAAGGTCGGCATTGTCTTGTCTGAGAAGTGTTCTGTACTCGGCCCTGCTGGTAAACATTCTATACGGTTCATCGGTTCCCTTGCTAATTAAATCGTCTATTAATACTCCAATGTATGCTTCACTCCTCTTCAACACCAAGGGTTCGAGGTCGAAAGCTTTCTGATGCGCATTTATTCCAGCCATCAGCCCCTGGCATGCAGCTTCTTCATATCCGGTTGTTCCGTTGATTTGCCCTGCAAAGAACAGGTTTGATATTCTTTTTGTTTCCAACGAATACGAGAGTTGTGTTGGTGGAAAAAAATCGTACTCAATAGCGTAACCGGGCCTAAACATTTTGCACTTCTCAAATCCCGGAACCATTCTTAATGCATCAAATTGGACTTGTTCGGGTAAAGAAGTAGAAAAGCCATTAACGTAGATTTCTACTGTATTAAATCCTTCCGGTTCAACAAATATCTGGTGCCTGTCTCTTTCAGCAAATCTGTTTATTTTATCCTCGATACTGGGGCAATACCTTGGTCCTACTCCTTCTATTCTGCCCGCATACATCGGGCTTCGGTCAAAGCCCGTTTTTAGCATATTGTGCACCTGTTGATTGGTGTAGGTGATAAAGCAGCTTCTCTGTTGATTTGACTCTATCTTTTTAATGTCCAAATAAGAAAAGCCTTCGATGACATCATCTCCCTTTTGCTCTTCCATCTTGGAGTAGTCTAAGCTTCTGCCGTCAACGCGGGGCGGAGTTCCTGTTTTCAAGCGGTTGCTTTCAAAACCTAATTCTACCAATTGCTCGGTTATACCGGTCGAAGCTTTTTCCGCCATTCTTCCACCCCCAAACCGCTTTTCCCCTATATGTATTACGCCATTAAGAAAAGTTCCACTTGTAACAACTACCGAGGTGGAGGAAATTTGGTGTCCCAAATTAGTTACTACGCCACAAGCGCGGCCATCTTTTATAATAAGTGAGGACACATTATCCTGGTAAAAATCAACATTTGGCGTCTTCTCCAACATTTCCCTCCACTTGTGAGCGAACAACATTCTATCACTTTGTGCCCGAGGACTCCACATTGCAGGACCTTTACTCCTATTTAACATCCGGAATTGAATAAGACTTGAGTCAGTCACAATTCCACTATAGCCACCCAAGGCGTCTATTTCCCGTACAATCTGTCCTTTTGCGATTCCTCCCATCGCGGGATTACAGCTCATCTGGGCCATTGTTTGCATGTTCATAGTTACTAAAAGAACTTTGCTACCTAAATTTGCTGCAGCAGCAGCCGCTTCACATCCTGCGTGGCCAGCACCCACCACTATTACATCGTATTTATCGAACATTTAAAAATTTTATTATTACAAAGATACAAGACGAAGGAGACTTGCAGGATTATGGTTTACTATCGGACAACCATCGCGCATTTGCAAATTGAAACTATACAGTACAAGTGAGTGACACAACGATGTTGAATGAGGTCCAAATGCTCGAAAACAAAAAAAGCCAATGAAAACGTTTCACGTGAAACTTTCTACTGCTGTTCACAAGAAAAATCCTGCACCACCAGCTTCTTTCCTTCCGGGTAATTCCCAACGCCTATTCCCATTTCTACAAATGAGGGATTGAGAAGCGACTTCCTATGACCCAAATCGGGGACGCCTTCGTCGATATACAGTAAAACGAGCATAAGCACGGTATTAGGTGGGCCAAAACTGATGTTTTCTCCGGCGCATTTTTGAATACTAATAGACTTCATACGATCGTCGAAAGTAGCACCGGAAGGTGAAGTATGTGAAGGCGACGCTTTTTTTTCGGCTAAGGCCTCTGCCAAAGATAAAGCCGCAGCAGCAAGTTTAGCGTTCGGTTTAAGCAAAGGCAGGGAAGGCGTTGAATAAAGCTCTTTTTTGAGGCTCACAGAGTAAGAGTTTTTCAAATTGGGGTACGCCTTTAGAAGTGGTTGAATAATACTGTCCCAAAACCTTCTGGGATCACTTCTGCTGTAGTTTGTCCAATAAAACCACTCTTTTTGAGTAGCGTTAAGAGCTGCTGATTCAGTATATCCGTTTATATTATTAAGCAGGGCTACATCACTCATTGTATGTATCGGCAACGTTTTTAACTCTAATGTAGTAGATCCCATATGTTGGCCGATACTGATAAGAGGAAGCGCAAGAAAGACAAATATGAGTCGTTTCACGTGAAACATGAGCATTATTTTTTTTCAAATAAACGCAAATACTCTTCCTCTTTTTGCCTCATAATTGTTATTTCACTTTTCTTTTTATCCATATAACCGCACAAATGCAGTGCTCCATGAAAGATCACTCTTAGCAGCTCTTCTTTAAAAGAACACCCATGAACCGCAGCATTCTCTTTTACCCGTTCGACACTAATATAAATCTCGCCTGTAGTAAGATCGGTATCGCCTAACTCAAACGTGATGATGTCTGTATAGTAGTCGTGTTTGAGAAAAGACCTGTTAATTTCCAAAAGAAAATGGTCTGAGCAGAAAATATAATCGATCCGATTCAAGCCCTTTCCCTCCAGGAAAAAGAGCTCGATAATAAAACGTTTTATTCGCTTCTTTTCAGAAAAAGAAACAGAGGGCATATCAGCATATTGAAAACGGACGACAGGCATAGAGTTATTTTACATTCCAAAATTCGTAACTTAAAGTCAATCATACCATATACATTTGCCTTTGGATTAATTGCAATGAAAAAACTATCGGAAATCAAGATCGGAAAAACTGTTATTATTCATTCGTTTGAGAAAGATGACATATTCATCAAGCTAATGGAAATGGGATGTATACCAGGAGAAAAAGTAAAAGTAGAGCAGGTGGCTCCTTTAGGTGATCCAATTTCTATAACTGTCGCCGGGTATAATCTTAGTTTGAGAATAAACGAAGCAGAACAAATACTGGTAGAAGAAATCAATTAGTTACATGAAAATAGGATTGTATTTCGGCTCCTTTAATCCCGTTCATATAGGACATTTGATCATTGCAAGCTTTGTAGCAAACAATACTGACGTTGACCAGGTTTGGTTTGTTTTATCACCACAAAATCCTCTAAAGAAATCTTCTACCCTTCTTAATGAATATCATCGGTTGCATCTTGTACAACTGGCTATAGAAAATAATTCTCAATTAAGATCTACAGACATCGAATTTAAACTTCCCCGTCCGTCATATACAATAGATACGCTTACCTACTTACACGAAAAATATCCGTCATATCACTTTAGTGTTATTCTTGGTTCTGACAGCTTTCAGAATCTTCATAAATGGAAAAACTACAAAAACCTGATAGAAAACTACGAACTGTATATTTATAGGCGACCCGGATTTGAAATCATAAATTCAGGCAAAAATGTCAACATATTGAAAGCTCCCCTATTAGAAATATCTTCTACTGTTATCAGAGAATTTATACAGAACGGAAAATCCATCCGGTATTTAGTGCCCGATGCTGTGAGAGAAGAAATTGAAAGAAGCGCTTATTACAGATAAAAATTACAACAGCCCTCCTAAAAGAAGAAAACCCAGTACAATAACCGGTGTTGGAATTCGGGTTAACAGAAGCAAAAAAAATGTGATTATAACGGCAAGTATATTTAGAGGATCATACGGAGCAGGACTTGACATAAATAAAAGAATAGTTGCAGCGATCATTATACCAACTACGACAGCATTAATTCCCTCCATTGACCTGAAGACTATCACGTACTTCTTTAAATTATTCCAGATAGGATAAAAGAAAATAACCAATAATAAACTTGGCAGAAAAATGGCGATTGAAGCAATTACGCAACCCAGAATTTGATACTGTGGTCCCATATCTTTAAGTACCATTCCTCCCACAAACGAAGCTATCGAGAAGATAGGACCCGGAAACGCCTGTACCATTCCGGCACCCGTTAAAAAATCAGCAGATGTCATATAAGGCGTTTTAGCCCGAATTACATATTGTTCAAACATCATAGTCAGTAATACGCTTCCCCCGCCGAAAACGATGCTACCAAACCGGTAGAAGTTTTCAAAAAGACTAATAGGTTTTCTAAATGGAAGATCGTGCAATCTAAAATATTCACTAACAAAACCGGCGATAATAAAAATGATTGCAAAAAGCCATAGGTTCCTCCAATTAACCGGTTTACTCTTCTCCTTCTTATCGGGAATTCGTTTGTCACTAAAATTACTAACAATACTTCCTGCTATTATGAGGGCCGGAAACACCCAGGGAGATCGTATAAAATAGGTAATCAAAGCCGCACCTAACATTATAAAAAAAGTGGCCTGGTGCTTAATAGCGATTTTAAAAGTTTTAACTGCTGAACAAGCCAAAAACCCTACAGCCATAGGTTGCACAAACCTGAAGATGTAAGAAACATCGTGGTTATTTAAGAATTGAACCAAAAAGCTAAGTGCGCCCATTAAAAAGCATCCCGGAAGCATCCAGATGCCCAATGTAAAACTTGCTAAAGCTATTCCCCCTCTTTTATATCCTATCAACGTCAAAAGCTGGCTACTGCTGGCACCGGGCAATAACTGAACAAAAGCATTAATTTCTAATAACTCCTGCTCAGATACATACCTACGCTTCTCTACAAATAACTTATGCAACCGTACAAAGTGCATTTGAGGCCCACCAAAAGCAGTTATACTATGATGAGCTACAGTCTTAAGAAAAGGTATATGTCTTTTTAAACGCAACTATTAGCGTTACTTTTTTAATATGTAAATAACTGACAATTATTTCTTTAAGCCAATCTCGCGTAAACGTTCGTCCAAATACTCTCCTGCTGTGGCATCTGGATAAGCTTTGGGGTGATCTGCATCAATACAGCTTTCAAGACAAGCCAAACTCATATTGCTGCGGGGATGTAAAAAGAATGGAATCGAAAATCTTGATGTATGCCAACGATCAGGAGAAGGATTAACAACACGATGAGTAGTACTCCGCAGCTTATTGTTGGTCAATCTTTGCAGCATGTCGCCGACATTTACAACTATCTGCTCAGGTAGTGATGTAACAGGTACCCACTCGTTCTGGTTAGTTAGTATTTCAAGACCGTCTGCACTGGCACCTACCAGTAAAGTTATCAGGTTAATGTCTTCATGTTGCTCAGCACGAATAGCACTCTTAGGCTGAACAGTTATGGGAGGATAATGAATACAACGGAGAATACTGTTTCCGTTATGCACATGATTGTCAAAATAGTGCTCATCTAAACCAAGATAAAGTGCAAT
>Ga0160473_101543_pt1 | contig 11069 bp, 5 predicted proteins | sample HID1975I_E11MG_FD_108217 | JGI IMG/M metagenome (GOLD analysis project Ga0160473, IMG submission 108217) | Enriched soil microbial communities from UW Madison campus, WI, USA - HID1975I_E11 MG | ecosystem: Environmental > Terrestrial > Soil > Unclassified | place: USA: Madison, Wisconsin... | reverse complement strand
TTTCTCGACAGGCATCCCCAGTCCTTTAAATGCCCAGTCCGGCACGGCGATCTGGTCGATCTGCGGGGTGACAATCTCGAAGATGCAGGCCTGCAGGATGATTTGGGGGTCCTGGGCATGGACTTTTGCTGCTAATTCCTTTTCCTTAGCGAAGTTCTCGATCAGGCTGGCTTCTCCTCCCCACTGGCATACAGCCCGGCCAATGAACTTGGCCTTAATGTTCCCGATCATGCGAAGGTTATCCTCGAAGTTGCCTTCACCGGTGAGCATACGCTGCATGGTAATGGAACGGTCCAGGTAATTCTCCAGTACCTCACGTGATATCTTGCTTTTGAATGTATAGTCCGGCTTTCTCGCAGCCGCTTCATGGTTTATCCTTACGATCCGCTCTGGCGAAGCTCTGGTAAAAGCGATAAGGCAGGCAGCGGTCAGGGCTGTGAGAGCCAATATCCGCATTGTTGTTCTTTTATAAATATTCATTGTAGAGAAGTGAGATCATGCTCTTCTGGTCTTCGGTTTGCTAACCGATTCCATTAGTCCTGGGGCTGTGCTCATTTTAATATGGGATTCCCGTCTGAATAACTTTTTGAATGGTGCCATCGGGGTTGTAATACAATTTATCAACAGCCACTGAACGCAACCAGTCATTATGTTCTCCATTTTTCTTCGAAAGCTGACTGTTGTGATAAAATGAATACCATTGTCCCTTGAATTTCACGATCGATCCGTGGTTGGTATAACTGTCGGTTGGATCCATATATATCCCCTGGTATTTCCATGGTCCAAGCGGACTGCTGCTGGTAGCATAACGCATCCTGTTATCGCCTTTTACTCCTTCCTTATCTCTTTTCTCATCATGATTATCGGAGTAAGAAAGATAATAAACTCCATCCTTTTTATGTACCCATGTCGCTTCATGAAAATCTTCTAATCCTGTCATTTGCTGAAGTTCACCGTCCAATTCAGTCATATTGTCTTTTAGCCTGGCGCCATAACTTTTGCCGCCGCCGCCATAGTAGAAATAGGCTTGTCCGTCATCGTCTACAAAAACACAGGGATCAATCTCACCTTTGTCGGGAAGACCTTTCAACCAATGATCGAGTACAACGAAACCAGAAGCAGGCTTATCACTTACAGCTATTCCTATTTTCCAGTTTCCGTTCCAGGGATCCTGACTTGGATGTGGGAAGTAAAAATAATATTTGCCATTTTTGTACGCACAATCCGGCGCCCACATAAATTTTGCATCATTCGCAAGTGGTTTACACCAGGAGACCTGGCTTGCCCGCAATATTTCACCATGATCGGTCCAGTTAACCATATCATTTGTTGAGAAAATATGGTATTGATCCATCAAATCGCATCCACGTGCAGGCGCAATATCATGTGACGCGTAAACGTATAGCCGCCCATCCTTCCACACATGCGCAGAGGGGTCTGCGGTGTATAAATCTCTTATGAAAGGATTTTCTGCGATTACTGCTGGCGCAGTTCCAGATGCCTGTTTAGATGCCTTCCGAACGTTACAGGAGACTGCAGTCAACACGACAACTCCTGCAAGTAAAATCATTTCCGGTTTGTAAAAACGCAATAAGCTTTTCATTGCTTTAAAACTAAGTGTTGTTTCAATTACACCTTTAGATGTCTCGTAAACATGCCGAGGTGGAACGTTACAAAATAATAAAATCAAAAAAGGGTGCTTCAAAAGCATGAAACACCCTTTGATGTTACCTTGATTTCAATTGTTAAAATTTACTTTCCTACTTCGACCTGTTTGATCTCTGAATAATTATACTTTTTGTTGGCATCGTTCACATTGGCACCGATGCGTACATTGTAAGTATATCCAGACTTGACTGGCAATGGTCCAATTGTTAAAACCGGGCTCATTTCAACATCCCCGTATTTATCAATCCATGATGTATTGACCTGAATCCTTTTGTCGTTAAACTCAGCGATATTAATATAGTTGGATTCGCCGACAAAGTTAGTAAGGCTCAGGAAGGGTTTAATTTCTACGATGTTGGGAAGTCCAACACGTTTTGGAGCTTTCAAACGGACTTTCAACGTCAACTCTGTGCCTTGTAATACAGCTTCAAAATCGATCAATTGCAGGTAAGGGGTCACCGTAAAATCCTGTTGAGCGCCACTATGGCTAAAAACTACATTCTTTACTGTATCCACAGGCCAGAAAGGACCACCGTAAGGAAGCATATCATAGGTTCCTGCAAACAATTTGCTGTTATTATAGGATCCGTCCTGTTTCACCGGAATGCTTTGATTAACAGGAGCAGATTCCTTCCAGGATCTTTCCCAGATCCGAATGGACCAATCCGCTTGCGAACTTAACAATGGCTTGCCGGTGTACGAATCAATTATATTTCCGGAAATCCGCGCATCAGGTTCTGCCCAGTTGTCGCTCTTATAGCAGGATGACAACCCCAGGAGCACGATCCCTAAAAATATATAAGTTATCTTCTTCATAATTTTATTAATTGTTTATTAATACAGGGGATTGTTAGGTAAAAGTTTGTTGTTCTTCCCTATTTCGCCCCCAGGTATTGGTTCGTAATAACATGATTTTGACGCTGTCCAATCTCTGTTCCACCTGTTAATTTCATCCAGGTAAATATATTTCCCTTCGCTGGCAACATAATAGCAGCTAAGAACCCGGAGACGGAACTGTCTTAATACCTGGTCTGCTGTTCTCCATCTGCGAAGATCCCACCACCAATGATTTTCACCGTATAGTTCACGCTCACGTTCGTCGCGGATGAATTGCAATGACTTTTCAATCTGATACGGATAATTCGCTTTGTTTATCGTACCAATATTTGTCAATGTCTGATCAATAGCCGGTCTTACAACCTTAGATCCTGCACGATCGCGAATTTTTTCGATATAGACGAACGCTTCATCTCTTTTGCCTAATTCATAAAGGGCTTCAGCGGTATTCAAATAGATCTCACCCAGGCGAAATACCACCCAATGCTGACCACTGGTGTATAGCTTTACATCAGCTACAGTCGCAGTAGGGTTAATGTATTTACGAACGAATGCGGCGCCCCAGCCATTATTTTCTCCACCCTGATCATCAAAATGGCCATGAGCTCCCGTGATATTTAATGTAGTACCGTTAATTTCAGTAGTCCAACCTCTTCCACCTAAAATGCGGTTACCATTACTGTTGATAGCGGCCGCATTACTTCCACCTTGAGCATCTGCTGCAAGTCCATTATAAGTGCGATAGATACCCTTTTGGATACTGAATGCCTTACCTCTTAAAACATCGCCGTCAAAATACATGGTACCCCGCATACGTGGCTCCATAGCATTCTTAATATCGCTTCTGTTGGCAAAACGAACCGGTGTTCCATCAGGATTTGTATAGGCGGTCATGTCATACAATTCCATAAAATCCAAAGGAGGATAACTTTCAGCACCTACATCGGAAGACATATCCGGCGTTGGACTCATAAGTGCATCATAGCTATGACGCAAACGCGTACCGTCCGGAACAGTCCGATCAAAATCTTTTATAAAGATGTTTTCAGTTGAGGCTGCATCTATAAACAGATTGGCAAAGTTTAATGCTTTGTCAGGATAGTTTTTGGTGTATAAGGTGTATGGGCCGGCTTCAATAAATTTACCTGCATCCACAGCATATTGAAAAAACTCATTTGCTTTGCCCGGGTCAATTCCTGCTAAACCAGCCTTGGTAGCCGCTTCTCCCTGAAAGCCGAGGTACTGGGTATATTTAGCAATAGAACCGGCGTAAAGCATCGTACGTGACATAAGTGCAGCAGCTACATACTTATTAGCACGTCCTCTTTCACTGGTTGCCGGCATATTGTCCATAGCGAATTTCAGGTCATCATAAATGAATTTCCAGGTATCATATTCTGTATTACGCGAAACTTCCAGCACATCTTTACCTGCAAACGGATCCTGAACTTCTTTTACAATCGGAACTCCGCCATAACGTTTAGCCAGCCCAAAATAAAAGAAGGCACGTAAGAAATAAGCTTCTCCCATCAAAGAATTATACATGTTATCTGCAAACTTGCTTTTATAGTTGGGGAAATTCTGAATAAACTGGTTGACTTCGCGAATGCGGTCATAAGGCCAGTAGCCAAAGCCATCATTGTCAACGCCCACCCATGTATTAAAAAACTCACCACTCATATTTCCCTGGCTGTTTTTACCCGCTTCCCAATAGCCATCCGGGCGGTATGCGGTATTGGAATTAGTTCCATAATAGTTGAAATCCTCGATGGGCAGGTAGTTATAAAGGCCGGTAAAAAATTTCTTTACGCCAAACTCGTTACCGAAAAGTTCTGGCTCCCCTAATGTGCCTTTAGGCTCCAGGTCCAACTTTTGACATGCAGAAAAAATCATTGCCAAAAGCACCGAATAAAATAAGATATATTTCTTCATAATATACTTGTTCATTGTTTTTGTTAGAATTTAACTCTCGCGCCGATTGTATAGGTTCTCGTAATCGGGTCATTATAAAAATCGATATTACTTGTAGAAGCGCCGCCATTATTAATACCAGGGCGCTCAGGATCTACATCTTTAAGTCCGGTAAAAGTCAAAAGATTATATCCACTCACGAACAGCCTCAGATCTCCAATTCCAGCTCTTGAAAGCAGTTTAGAATTGAAATTATAACCTATCTCAGCGGTTTTCAGGCGTATATAAGATGCGTTCATTACGCCGTTAGTACCTGTTCTGCGTCCGTCGTGGCCTGTAACAGGATAATACCCAGGTATCCATTTAGTATTCGGGTTGAAATAATCAGCATTCAGATCTTCAGGGCGCCAGCGATCCGTAAACCATGTCAAAGTATTTTGTCCTCCAAAGGCCAACGCTTCAGTGAGTACTTCAGAATATTGTACGTAAACACCATAAGCACCCTGCAAATCCAGCGCAATGTCAAAATTTCTCCAGGAAGCACCCAATGAAAATCCATAGTTAAATACAGGAAGACCTGTAGTAGCTATCGGATGGTCGTCGCTACCATTCACTACACCATCACCATTCCAGTCATTCAACCACCAGTCACCGGGTAATGAACCCTGCCCTGTAGGAAGTCCGAAGGTCCTTATATCCTGCAATGAATTAAACATGCCGCCAGACTCATTTCCCCACCAGATATTCTGGTAGCGGTTAGCTGTACGGTTTCTCCACTTGTCGTAGGAGTTACTGGCAGGCGTTTCCAGCCAGTGTGTCCGCATATATTTGGTAGCAGAAATCTGACCGCCTACCCAATAAGAAAGGTCCCTGGTTCTGTTGCGGTATGTAGCCGATACTTCATAACCAAAATTGCGGTCACCGTCGAGATTTACAAAGGGTAATTGAGCACCCACTGTTCCCGGAACAACTGCACCGCTCGTGCCCAAAATTCCGTTACGATCTCTTCTGAATATGTCAAGAGTACCGGTAATCTTATTATTAAGGAACCCAAAATCAAGACCGAGATCATAAGATTTAATTTTTAACCATGTTAGCATGGGGTTCGGAAGGGCTGAAGTAGCAACACCTCCATTCAGCACATCGCCAAAGAACCAGCCCAGGCTGTTCCCTGAAAGGTTATATCCTATCCTTGAAGGATAGTTACCTGCTGTACCGTCATCACCCATTTCTCCATACGACGCTCTTAATTTCAATTCTGAAATGAAATTCACATTGTTTTTGATAAATCCTTCTTCGCCCAAACGCCAGCCAGCCCGAACAGATGGGAAGAAACCAAAACGTGCGCCTTTGGGAAAACGGGAATTCCCATCGTAACGAAAGTTAAAATCGAGCAGGTATTTTCTGGCAAAGTCATAATTTACAGCTCCTACCAAAGCTTTGCCTGCGCGGTCGAACGGAGTTTGCCCTACACCACGCTGACGATTCTCCTCACCTGCAAACAGGTATTCAGATTCAATCAGGAGTTCACGGGAAGCGGAGAAACCATCCCGCTGGATGTAGGTTCCCTCATAAAGAAGAAAGCTATTTACACTATGCTTATTAAAGGAATTGGTATAGTATAATCCCCCCTGTATGGTTCTGTCATAGTTCAAACTGGTTCCTTTCTCTATAAGTGAAGGTGTGTTCCTTGGAATCGAAGAGTAGGTATCATCATTCGGATTATACCGATACACACTATAGGCGTGCCTGAAATTATTATAATCAGGAAGCTGCATGGAATAATCATACAAAGCTCTTGCTGACAGACCTTTGATTCCGGGAATCTCATATTCCAATCTCAAGGTTCCATTGTACCTTTTATCTCTGTTCACGTTTAACCCTACATAATCAGCGTTAGTTTCTGCTATCATATTATGTCCATCATACAGTACATTACCATCACCATTAAAATAAGCCGGATTATCATTGGCATAATAAGATGCGTCAGGACGCATTAACCATGTGGCCTTATAAGTCGACCAGCCTGTACCATTCGGCTGTTTTGTATTCGTCAATATAGCTCCTATCTGAACCCTTGCCTTCAGCCTTTTTGTCAATTGGGCATCCACATTGCTACGCAGGGCCCAACGCTCCGATTCCAGATCGCCGCTTTTATAAGAACCTTCCTGTTTTGTATAACCCAGGTTAAAGTAGTAACGCAATTTCTCACTACCACCATCTACGCTAAGATTGCTTTCATACTGAGGTGTAGATTTTCTAAACACCTGGTCCATCCAGTTGTATGACTGTTTTGTTCCATTCTTATAAAGATTAATTACTGAGTCTGAAAACAGTGCATTCTGGCGAACCAGGTAATTTTTGTTGAAATCCTGCCAGTTCTGTTCATTTCTCAATGTATAATAGTCTTGCGCAGTCACCCCTTGCGGAACATACAGATATTGCTGCATGGAAAGGCTCGAGTTGAAAGCGATATTTACTTTGCCGTTTTGTGCCTGACCTCTTTTAGTAGTAACCAGGATAACGCCATTAGCAGCACGCATACCATAAATCGACGCAGCTCCGTCTTTAAGAACAGTGAGACTCTCAATCTCTTCAGAGCTCATACGGGCGAAGTAATCTTTATCGCGAATAACCCCATCAACTACAAAAAGCGGGGGCACCGGCGGGTTGCCCGCTCCCATACCACGAATATCAATCGTTGCATCGTAAGCACCTGGCCTGGAACTTTTCTGAACAACACGTACCCCCGGCAATTTACCGGTTAACATGTTGAGCGTATTTTCGTTTCGCGTACGAACCATATCAGAACCTTTAATAGTTGCTATGGCACCCGTTAACGTTTCTTTTCTTTGGGTTGTATAACCAACAACTACCACGTCTGCCATCTGTTCGTCGCTGGTTGACATGGTGATATCTATGATTGTTCTACCAGCAATTGCTTCAGTAGTGGTCTTCATACCCACATAAGAAAAACTAAGCTGGGTTGCATTAGCGGGCAGAGTAACAGAATAAGTTCCTGCGGCGCTCGTCATTGTAAGAACTTTATCGTTCACAGAAACATTCACGCCAGACAGAGGAGTGCCTTCCGTACTATCAGTAACTCTTCCGCTAATCACTCTTTGTTGTGCAAGCAGGCAAAGCGGAAAAAGCATTACTGACAATAGAAGGTAAAAGATTTTTTTCATATCGTTTTTTGTATTTAATAATTGTCTTTTATAGAAAAATTTTGGGCACATTTGCCTTAAACTATTGCTCCGGTGTTAGTCATGGTGGAAAGAAAAGTGGGTATGGCATCGGTCAGAATTTTAAGTTTATTTAGAGTTAGAATTTACCTGTGAAGTAGATTTTGTTTCCCGCAATCTTTTTCTTCTTACTATCGGGTTTTTTGGTTACCAGCAGTAGTTCTTACCTCATCATCGTTGTGTCACTCCCTTGTACTTTATGGCTTTATTCATCTTTTCTTAGTTTATGTTAATTGAGTTTATTTTTTGAAATACTAAGCGAATAGGGATTAGCACCTTCGGAAACGCCCCATGTTTTATTCGGCTTTGGTCCCATTTCAAGTTCCAGGTGTCCACCGGCAGTCAATTGCTCATGTGTAAACCAGGGACTTTTCAACACCTTTCCATTCAGTTTTGCGCTTTGTATGTATTTATTGACTACCGAACAGTTATTGGCGGTTAATCTGAATTGTTTTCCATTAGGCAGGTCAATGGTTACTTTACTAAATAAAGGGCTGCCAATTGTGTAAACAGGTAAACCAGGCGTTACGGGGTAAAAGCCCATTGAAGAAAATACGACAAAAGCCGTCATTCCTCCGCCATCTTCATCGCCCGGAATGCCGTAGATATTATCTTTAAACCACGCATCTAACAGGAAGCGAATCTGCTTTTGCGTTTTCCACGGAGAATTAGTGAAATTGTACAGGTAAGGAATGTGAAAACTTGGCTCGTTACCCATTGAGTATTGTCCCACCAAACCAGTCGCATCAGGAAACTTACTCCAAAATTCATGTTTCGACCTGTCGAGCCCCTCACGAAACAATTGATCGAGTCTTTCTTCAAAGGCTTTTTTTCCACCCATTAAGTCCATCAATCCCGGCACATCCTGCTGCACCTGCCAGAGATAGGTATAACCGTTATTTTCATCATAGTACTCACGGCCACCGGGACCACCATCAAATTTGGGGTCTATGTTTATCCAGTTGCCTTTGGTATCGCGGGGCAGAAAAAATTGCTTTTCGGTATTCCATAGGTTTTTATAATTTTTGCCTCTTGCAGAAAAAAGCGAATAGTCTGTCTTTCCTAATTCTTTGCCCAGTTCTCCCAGCGCCCAATCATCGTAGCTGTTTCCCAGGGTTACGGCTACAGCCTGTCTTTTCTCAAAATTATGCACCTGACTCACCGTATCTTTTTCGCCGGGGTATAAAGCAGGGAAATATCCCTTGTCTTGATAAAAATCGTCGAGAACTGTTTTAGGTCCGTTTTGCCACGGAAGCATGGTTGCTTCGGTAGCATTTTTCTTCATTCCTTCATAGGCTTTTTCAATATTAAAATTCTTCAGCCCTTTTCGGTACGCATCTAAAAATGTGATAGAAGAGTGAAATCCGTTCATACAGGCGTGGTCGCCAAAAAGAACAGGAAATGTAGGCATCCAGCCACTTTGCTCATACATCCGCACGTATGACTGCAGCATATCTTCTTCTACTGCAGGATTTAAAATGGTTCTCAGCGGGTGCAGAGCCAGGTAAGTGTCCCAAGACCAGTCATCAACATAAAAAGGACGGCTGTCTTTGTTTATCTTATTATTATAACCACTATAATAGGAAGAGTCTTCGGTTATATTGACCATTCTTTCGTAACACCTGTATAATGCGGTATAAAAAGAACGCTTCTGCGCTTCAGTGCCACCTTCCACCTTTATTTGAGACATCACCTCTGTCCATACCTTTTTGCCGTTATCGGCGACCGATTGAAAACTTTTATCCCTTATTTCTCTATCAAAATTTCTTTTTGCATGCTCCGCACTTACAAAACTGATGGCATATTTAAACTCCACTTGTTTAACAGTTTCCGGAAAGCTGATATAAGCTTTCGCGCCCCTACTCTCTAAGGAATGGTCATTTTGCAATTGACCATTCTTTACAACACCCGAAGTACCGGCACTGCTAAAAACCCCATACATATATACTTTGATATCGCCGTGATAAAATTCTACCCCGGTAATTTCCTTTGCTGACAAAAAGTTCAACTGAGCCTTTCCATCATTGTAAACGCCGAATAACAACGATTTGCTTTTGGTAGCCGGAAAAGTAAACCGGTAAAAACCTGTTTTTTTGCCGGCAGTAAAATCAACGGTCACCTCGTCGTCAATTAAATAAGTAGAATAGTACCATGGTCTGTTTATTTCAAGGTCGTGGTCGTAGGTCATTTTTGCCTGCCAGCTTTCCTTAGAAACTGGTTTTACCGACGGTTGAATTGAAAATACCTGCCCCAGCCGGTGAGAAACAATGGTTAAGGGAAAGCTTGAAATCTGGTCATCGAGGTAATCTTTTCTTTGAGGGGTAAACCGAATCATTTGATTTGGCAAATGTACTGTTGGCCGTGTGGGTTCCAGTAACTGACCTACATTACCTATTGTCGGGTCTATATAGTCGATATTAGACTTTTGTACGAATTTACTATGTTGTGCGATCGCTGTACCGGCAGAACAGCTAATAAATAAAACTGCCTGCAAAAGGAAGAAGACCTTGTTCTTTATGCCAACTCCAAATAACTTCATTAAATATATTTTTATTTTAATATTGTAGAATCGTATTAATTCTTTAAATATGTATCTTATCCTTTAAGAGAATAACACATTGATTTAAATTAAATATATATTTTAAATTTCTGCCCGATAGAACAGAGGCGGTAAATAGCGCCAAGGTCATGTTTGTTAAACTGCACGATGCGATATGCAAACACAGGTTGTAACGCTGGAACGAATTGACTGAGCCGGTGAAAATTGATTCGGGAATGTGATTTTCGTGTCAGAGAATTACGCCAATAAATGAGGAAGGAAAAATTGAAAGAGGCGTAAATACAATGCACACATTCTGGTAAAGGAGGAAATAGTTTCATACGAGCAGTCGTTTCGTTATGAATGCAAGTAAGGGTCGGTGTATTAATACAACCGTTAATAAAGGCACTAATTGTTAAATTAATTTCACATTAATGCCGTATTTCTATAAAAAAATGCCATTAAGCAGGTGTAAAGTGTAAAAAGTGGCAGAAAAAAGGATGATAGCGCCAATAACTGAATTTCTAAAAAAACAATTATTCCGACCAGTTTTATTGCAAGTAGAGGAAGGTTTTGCGAATAGGAGGCTGTAGCTCCAGGCAGAATAGAATTACTACAAGTACAAGAGTGCGACGCAAGAATGCTTAATAGCAGATTGATTGCCTGGCCCCAGAAAAAGATTACATGTGTATCCTATATCCCTAATGTCTGCGATCCCGCTGCAGCTTCAGAAATTAAGAAAGCGTTACAAAGAAGGATTTTGTTACCGGCAATTGTAACAATGTGGATCTTTGGTTGTGTCACTCACTTGTACCGTTTCTCTTTATTCAGCGAAGAAAAATACAATATTAAATAATTATATATTTCCT
>Ga0160473_101542_pt1 | contig 11070 bp, 9 predicted proteins | sample HID1975I_E11MG_FD_108217 | JGI IMG/M metagenome (GOLD analysis project Ga0160473, IMG submission 108217) | Enriched soil microbial communities from UW Madison campus, WI, USA - HID1975I_E11 MG | ecosystem: Environmental > Terrestrial > Soil > Unclassified | place: USA: Madison, Wisconsin... | reverse complement strand
CCATGGTTAATGTAGCATTGCTATAGTTTTTAGAAAGAGCGTTTATAACACGAATGGCCAGCAATGGATTGTAAATGCTGTGAAACGACCTAACCCAAAGAATCTGCGGTTTACATTCAATTCTTTGCTTGTAAGGATAAGCCTCAATCCGGATATTATTTGGAATAACCATGCTCTTCCAGCCGTGGTCAGACATACTTTTTTGCAGGTAACCTGAGACAGCCACATTCATATAGCTTTTACCAAAAATCGCCTTGGCCAGTTTCGGAGACTGCTCGATCCGCTTCGGAAGGTTTCCGCCATGCAAACAAGGAATATACGGTATATGAAAAAGCCTGCAGATGAACGTGCAGGCATAAGCGAAGAAAAAAGCGGAAGTACTGTAAGTTGCTATTAAAACGACTGAACGTCGCCGATGTTTTATGATCGTCGAGATCATATCGGCAAGGCGGGCTGCTTTGTTTTGCCTGCTGCTTGTCTGAACCACCTCATAGCCTTCTTCTTTAAAAAGCCTGACCAGCGTAGCTCCTGTGGTTGGTGTATGTCCGTGACCGGTAAGAAAATTATCGACATAAACGATCTTTCGCTTCATCATTGCTATCAACTGTTTAGCGGCTTTCTTTTCACCCTCGAGATCACCGCCTGGAACTTGCCGTTGTTATTTAACGGTATAGAATCCGTTTCTTCAATAGTTATATTTATCTCTCCTAACTGGCTCACGATCCGTTGCCTGATCACACTTTCTTCTTCCTTTGTCAGCGATGCTTCCACTTCTATTTTTATATGGATATTTTCAATCTCTTCCTGTATGACCTGCGCTTTTTTAATTTTATCCAACCCATAAAAAATGCTATGAAAGCGAACCATCTCACTACCGTTTTTTCCGATGACCACATCTTCTGTTCTGCCCGCTATTTCCTGTATTACAGGCATGCTTCTGCCGCAAGCACAAGATTTATCGCTACTGATCATTCTGTCGCCGATCTTGTATCGGATGAGTGGCTGGTCAAAGTTTAACAAGCCCGTACAATACACATCTCCGGCTACTCCTTCGGCCACAGGCTGCAGATCATCATCTAAGATCTCAATAATGCCGGCATCAGGGTTTATATGGAGTTTACCGTGTTCACATTCGCTAACCATGCCGCATGCTTCTACGCTGCCCCAACTATCAAAAGTATCGCAGTTATATACGTCTTTAAACATTTGCCTCATTTCCGTGCTTAGTTTCTCACTCGATGGTAGTACCCCTTTCAATTCCGGAACATCAAGGTTATTTTCTTTAAAGAAACGGGCAAGGAAAAAATTGCTCATCGCATAACCGGTCATGTACTCGGCTTTATGCTTGCGAATGCCTTCAAGGTAATTGCGGGCATTCGTTGAATTAATGTGGTAAGCCGAAAAGTATACCTGCTGCTCAAAGTAGTTGTACCGGTAAAAAGGAGGCGTGTTTGACGCAGATGGTAAAATTCTTCTGCCGCCAATCATTCCGCGTGGAATGAAACTGCTAACGCCGGCCCAGTTGCGTATTCGCGCCTCATAAATAGCAAACCATCTTTGGTGCATGGCGTGAGAATATAGAATCTTAGCAGGAGTACCCGTGCTGCCACTGGTTGAAAAAAATGATCCGTTCTTCTCTCTTACCGCCGAAACTAATGTTGTTGGTCCAAATTTGCGCAGATCATCTTTTGGTAATAAAGGCAATGGAGAAATAGAAGCGGGATCAATATTATGTATCAGCTTATTTGTTATCCCATTTTTACGGAAAGATTCTTTGTAATAAGGAACATTCTCCATGGCATGCAGCAGCAACTTTTGCAACTGCTGTTGCTGGTAATCGTTCCATTGTGAGAGGGTGTAGTTTTCCCGGTTCTTTGCCTGCTCGTATTCTTGCCGGAATATTCCTCCAAATCTTCGCTTTTTCCATTGATATCCAAATGCTGAGATTAAGACATTCTGAAGGGCGACAGGACTATGCTGGTATATTTTTTCTGAAAGGGACAAGTTATTTGGATTGGAAATGAAAATAATTAGTGCAGAAAACGTAGGAATTAATTAGCTCGTCATTGGCAGGCACGAAGCAATCTCTTACAATCTCATTTATTATTGTCTAAGAAAATTGAAGGTGTCTGGGGATTGCTTCGTTCCTCGCAATGACGGAATAAACCAACTACAATCCTCTTAAAAACTTTGCGGGATTGCCGGCATAAATACCAGGTTTGGTTATGTTTTTTGTGACCACTGCACCGGCACCTATCACTACATGATCGCAGATAGTGACCGGAAGCACCGTTGCGTTGCTACCGATAGATACATGATTGCCAACAAAAGTAGGCTTCCACAATTCTTTTTGGCCTTCAGCCGGTGCGCCGGTTGCAAACAGGTCGTTGACAAACATTACCCCATGACCAATAAAACAATGATCACCAATAGTTACGAGTTCGCATATAAAAGAATGGCTTTGAACTTTGCAATATTCACCGATCACCACATCTTTTTGTATTTCAACAAAAGGCCCGATAAAAGAGTGGGCGCCAATGCTGCAATCGTATAAGTTGACGGGTTGGAGAACCTTTACGTTCTCTCCAAACGTGACGTTTACAATTCCTGATTGTAATAGAATGGGATCAGCCATTTGAACTTAGTTGTTTTGCCGACGCGTATATTTTCTCAATTATTTCGACGGTCTTCATGCCATCAAAAGCACTTGCAGAGATAGAACCGTTGTGCATTAAAACATCTACCAGGTTTTCATACACCTTATTATGATTTGACATAGAGCCCACATACGTTCCATAGTTATTCGCCTTATTGCCGGCGGGAAGCTCTTTGATCTCAAATCCTTCAATGTTTTGGTACTCTAACTCGTTGAGGTATTCGCCACCTATTTTTACGGTTCCTTTTTCGGCAAAAATAGTAAGAGAACCTTCCATGTTTTTGTCGCGGCTATTCACCGTATAATTGATGGTACCAAGAGCGCCGTTAGCAAATTCTAAAACCACTACTCCGGTATCTTCAAACTCTATTACATTTTCATGTGCGCGGTTCGCTGTAAGGGCGTAAGCACGGGTAACATCACCGATCATCCAATAGAGCAGATCGATAAAATGACTGAACTGGGTAAACAAGGTACCTCCGTCGAGATCTTTCGTTCCTTTCCACGAGTTGCTGTAATAACTTGCATTTCGGTTCCAGAAGCAGCTTAACTGAATGCTGTAAATTCTGCCCAAAATGCCTTTATCAATTGCGTCTTTAACAGCCACAACCGGTGGATTAAAGCGATTTTGTTTTACCGCAAATAAACTACGGTGTGCTTTTTCTGCTTCCGCGATCATTACTTTACAATCGTGAGATGATATTGCCATTGGCTTTTCGCACAACACATGAAAACCAGCCTGCAATGCTTTTATTGAGTGTGCGGCGTGCAGTCCATTTGGCGTGCAAATAACCACCACGTCTATTTCTTTTTCACGCTGTAGAAGCGCATCAATTTCTGTGTAAGCTGTGGCTGCATATGTATCGGCTAACAGCCTGGCCTTCTCTTTCACCACATCGCAAACCGCGACCAGTTCACCATAATTCTTAATATGTTCAGCGTGCCTTCCGGCTATTCTTCCGCAACCGATCAAAGCAAATCTAATCTTCATTGTTCTTGTTTTGTTACCGGCATTAGTACTTCATTGATTCATCGTTGCGACGCTCCGTTCGTCTCAAGGATTGCTATGGAGCAGGAGTTTTCTGATGCGTTGCAGGTTTTTGTACTACGATTTTTGAATCCCCTGATATTTACTCCTGAATGACAACCGGACCAATAGCGAGGTTTTGATCTGCTAAGTGTTTCTTTATTTTTGCTACTAATGTCGCCAAAATCATGTAGCGATTGATCTTCGCGGTCAGCACAAAAACAGTAATAGTATATTTTGTAAAGTTTTGCTGGTATTGGAGATTTTTATCGAATGTCAGAAGCGCATCAAAAGAGTTTTCTATCAGGGGCTTCAACAGATTTCCATTCTTAATTCCATTCCATTTTTTATCGCGAACGGTATAAATCTCATGTTCAGCAAAATCAAGCTTAAGGCGCTTCGGGAGATTTTCGTCAAGCAACAGCTTCATACAATTCGGCTACATTTTTAGACGTCAAAAATTTGTTTGCGATGTCAAGTAATGCGATTGCCTGAGATTTAGAAACGGTCGGAAAATCGTCTAAAAATTCATCAAGTGGTACTCCTGCCTCCAAATGGTCGAACAGACTTTCAACAGGTACGCGAGTACCGGAAAACACCGGTTGTCCCCCTAAAATATCTTTGTCAATGGTAATAATGTCCTTGATGTCCATGGTATGAAGTTACGAAAATGAAATTTGAAAGAAAACGGCGCTTACACCGTTGTACTGATGAAGTTGCAAAAATCCCGTCATTGCGAGGCACGAAGCAATCTTTGCACAATCAAGGTTGAGAAGTTGGCCGGGGATTGCTTCGTGCCTCGCAATGACGAACTGAAATAAGCTACAATCTTTTGACTCATCCTCAAACAAATGGCAGAAAAAGCCGAATAAAGATTTGCGGTACAAGTGAGTGACACAACGATGTTGAAAAATGGTTTTCAGCCGGCTCAATAAGACTTCTGAATAAACTTGTGCATGACATACGTTTTTTCGTGCTCTTCCCTGGTGCTCCAACCGTAATTGGTGTAGGCTTTGATTGCCCTGGCATTGTCTTTTTTGACGGACAGAACGAGTTCATTCTGGTTCAGTTTTTCGGCTCTTTTCTCAAACTCTGCCATCAATTGCTGTGCGAGGCCGCTACCGCGATAATCTGGGTGAACACCGATAACAACGAGCCCGATATAGGGTTTGAAAGGCTTGGAGAGAGGAACAGGTTTAAAGGGCTTTGCCTTACCGGTGATCCTGCGTTTGACATTCATCCACAAAAACGGATAATGGTGTGCGACCTCGGGGTGAAATAACAACAGGGGATTTTTAATAATTCCTTTAATGGCTTCTTTAAATGCATATTGCAGCATACCGCTGCTGCTGCCGTCGCCAAATTTTACAGGCTTGAAACCGCCGCAATAGCCTGCTACTCTTCCATCTGCAACTACGTGAAATAAAAACCGGTCAGGATGAACGAGAAACCACTCCAGCGTCTTTTGCACGTATGACCGGCCCAGTTTTGCAGCTAAAGAAGTTGGAAAACATGCGATGTGGCACTTTGAAATATCAGGCAAGTTCTCTTTCTGCGAGTGCTGTACGGTAAACATTTGGCTTGTTATAAACTAAAGTGGGTGTTGCAATGACGAGCATCAGCAGCAAAGGCTGAATAGAGATCTTGAGACCATTGTGTATGATGATCAAACAAAATACAGCAAAGAAATACACGGCGTATTGCTTCTGCGGCTGCTTTCGTTTTAAAATTTCGAGGAGTAAAAACACGTAAAAACCCCAGTAGAAAAATAAGCCTATTATGCCATGTTCGGCGGCGGCACGAACATATTCGTTATGAGCGCCAGACTCTTCGGGATACATTTTCTCGCGGTAAATGGTGGTATTAAAATTCCCGGTTCCGACTCCGAAAACAATATTTTCAGAAAAGATCTTAACCGCAAGTCCCACCAGAACGTCGCGGTTACTGGTTCCCTCCTGCTCGTACCGGTCTACAATTTTACCGCCGGTCTGGTTGACCACATACATATAAATAAACAGTGCGATAGGAACAAATATGAGAATACGGAGATAACTACCAAGTTTATCTCTGTTATAATATAAAAATAAACAGACGACGGCACCTAAAAAATAAAGACCTCCACGAGAAAAAGTGAGCACCATAACGGTAGCTACTATTGCCAACACGGTAATATTTATCAGGCGGTTCTTTATCTCCTGTGGATTCATGATCGACAGAAAAAACAAGATACAGCCTAATCCTAAATAACCGCTCAACTGCACAGGCGCCAAACCATTACTGGAATCGGCATTTGAAAACAAACCGTAACTGATTTTACCGGTAACATGCGCCGCAAAAACGATTCCCGCAAGGTAAACCGAAGCTACTTTTATATTGTTTAAAAGCTTATTGATCACCAACGGCTTTAAGACATAATAAGACGCCCAGATAACCGGTATAAGTAAAGCAAATGATTGTGTGATGATCTGTCGTCCGATCGCCGCTTTGTCAGGATATACATTATTGGCGAGTTCTAAAAAAGTAAACATGACCAGAAAGAACCAGGCGTTTGAATGAGGTTTTTTTAGCCTGGGCGCCGTAAAAAACAATATGGAGAAGCAAATAATGTATAAGTATTGCATGGTTAGATATGGAAACCACTTTGCAAATCCCCGTACAAATACTTCGTTATACGCTATGTATGGCAGCCAGATAAAAAATGCCGCAACGTTTCCTTTTATACATTGATACAAGCAGATGACGGCTATTATTGCATGAACAACCACCACCAGGTTAACAGGCAAGAATTTTAAACCTATAACCAGTCCTACTACAAAAGCAATTATATACTTTGCAACTAAGCTTTCGGGTTGAAAAAAATATTTACGCTTTTTCAAAATAGTTGGTTACTGTTTGATAATACTCTTTTGCCCATTGTTCTAAAGTTTGCCCCTTCGCAAATCGTCTTCCGTTTTCAATCATTTGGGGCAATGTTTCGATCTTGGATGAAATTTTTTGCAGCGTTTCTGCCAGGTTTCGTTCGTTGGATGCGTCGAAGAGAAAACCTCTCTCTTCATTTCCTGTCATAAAACCTGCCATACTTATATTGTTCAGAACCGGAATTACGCCATGAAAAAAGCCTTCTACCGGCACTTTTCCAAATCCTTCTGAAAAAGGCGCCTGAACTACAAAATCGTGGCTTCTGTAAAGTTCTCTTAATTCCCCGTAATTCTTTTTTCCAACCAATTTTATCTGGTCATTTAAATCCTGTTGTTGAATAAAATCTTTCAGTTCCTGCCGCATTGGTCCATCGCCTACAATTGTTAGCAAAAATTTAAAATTCTGCTTCTTTAGCAGCAAACAAGATCTTATGATTCCCAGTTGATTTTTGTAGCTGATAAGCGTTCCTACAGTTATTAACCGAAAGACCGGTATTCCTTCTTTCTCAATTCGTTCAATCCTGTTTTGCACCTGCAACGTTTCTTCATCCCATTCTGCAGCGCTATATGACGGACTAAAACCGGGTAAAATTCTTTTGTTCTTCAAAACCTGGTTTGAGTACACCCAAACCAGACCTTTAAAATACTTTTCAAGCAACCACCGTTGAAACCGGTAGGTTTTTGGCTCGCCAAGGTAGGGTTTCCAGGTGCCGGTATAAGTGGCAAAAACTTTTTTATTCTTGAAATAAAAATAAAAAAAACCGATAATATTTATGTTATTCGGAAACCGCTGATAAACAATATCGCTAAACTTATCAATTGCCTTATATCCTTTCCACCAGGCCGAAACGTTTGTTATTAATTTCAATTTTGCTTTTACGCTGTCGCCTCCAACCACCGGAACGGGAGTAAAGCTGATGCTGCCATCGGTATAAGTAGAAATTACTTTTGAGGGATCATATTCACCAAAAGGGCAACAGATCAGGGTTGCAGAATAATAAGAACATAAAGCTTGTAATTGCCTTAATAGAATATGATTTTCAGTTCCTACTTTTCCGTCCAGTGTTTTATAATGAATACAATCTGAAATAATACCAAGTCTCATTTGTCGGCTATGCATTAAGTGCAGTCACATATTCTTTAACGATCATTTTCCAATCATGTTGTACAGCCCAATGACGGGCATTGGCAGAAAAGGAAGAATAATTAGCCATAATGGTTGCCACTGCTTCCGCTACTTCTGTAGTATTGTGCTGATCGACTAATAAACCGGTCTTATTATGTTCGATCGCATCTGCAATGCCGCTGCTTTTGCTGCCGATTGCAGGAATACCAAAAGCATTCGCTTCAAGTACCGCTATTCCAAACCCTTCAAAATCGCCATCGCTGGTGTGATTGCTCAACATCAGTTTTATGGTTGCCCCTTCCAGCTTTTGCAATAGATCGTTTCGGCTGATCGCTCCGTAAAATGTTACCCGGTTTTCTACTTTTAAATTACGGGCGGCGTCTGCAATTTTTTCTTTGCTTGTAGGTTTCCCCACAATGTGATATTGAACCGCCGGAAATTTTGCTGCTATTGCAGGCAAAGCATTAATCACGTTCTCCTGTCCTTTTCTTTCGGTTATGTTTCCAACGGTTATTAAAGCAGGAGTTCCGGCGAGTTTTGCCGCTTCATTTATTTGAAATTCATCCAGGTTAATCCCGTTGTGAATGATGAATTTTTGTATCGTACTGCTTAGCGAATGCGGCAGAAATTGCTGTGTATAAGTTGAAACGGATATGATCTTATTACACTTGTTGAGAGAATAAAAAGTCAGCTTTCTCGGTATTGCTGCTTTAAGGTCAAGTTCGGTACCATGCACCACGGCGATCAATTCTTTTTTAGCAAAAAACCGCCTGATGAGTATTGCCTGCCAGAGTGAGAACTTGCTCGAAAGAATAACTTTGTCCGCATTTTTTGCAAGGCGAATACCGCTTACAATCCTGCTGAAATAGGTCTTAATACCAAACGAACTTCTTTTGGTATAATGAATGGTAAAGTTCTCTTTTGCTGCAAACGCTTTTACATCTTCATCTTTCTCATGCAAGATATTTGTAAGAACGGTCACCTCGAAACCCTCGTTGCTTAACGCTTTTGCGAGGTTATAGGCGTGGTTTCCGATTCCGCCAACGTTGGGGGGAAATTCCGAACAAATAAGCAGCAGTTTTTTAAAAGTTGCAGGCATTAAAATACAAGAACTTTTTTGTAGCCGGCAGTTGGAATTCTATTGATCATCGTTGTGTCACTCACTTGTACTTTTGGGATCGGGATGCAGCTTTTCCCAACGATTATGGCTTGGCGTTGTGGCGGTATTTGAAAAGCTTCCGCCCCGGCAGCCGAAGCTAAATTAATGTTTAAGTGCTGATGATAAAAACCAAAGCCAAATTTCAAAGTCAAGCTGAAGCCGCAGCACAACAGGTAGCAAAAAGCCGAAAGCTTCAACGTCCAGCCACCATAATGCCAAACCGCATGTTGGCTGCTGTGTTAATTCACTTGTACGGTGTCAGATTTCAATAAAACAGTAGAGTTGTAAAAGTTCAGTATGTGCCGCCCTGTCAATTGTGTACTAATAGTTACTGTTGTGTCAAATGTTTGATAAACTGGTAATGTTATTTGGTTTGCCCAAGGTTTGTATAATGCTTTAGCTTTAATTGAAAAAACTCTGCTCGGATTCTCGTTTATTTCAAACCCAAGAAAGTCATATCACCACTTAACGATGGTACTACAAGTCTGACTTTAGATGTTATATGTTGTCCAACAAGGACCGTCTTAACAGTATTTGTTGAATCCATTTCAACGTTACCAATAATTGGTTCGCTTGACTTGTTATTTTTTGTGCAGGACAAGATTATAAAACAAAATAGAATTGAAATTAATATCGCATGATATTTATTACATTAACAATCCTTGCCAGTGAAACGTTGCATTGTTGACTAAATATTTATTGATTTTTCGCTTATTAAAGTAGAATTATGAGGTCCGCACAAACATAGCATCCACCATACTGCTTTACGCAACTCTTATATAATAAGTAATTAAAAGTTGCAGGCATTAAAATACAAGAACTTTTTTGTAGCCGACAGTTGGAATTCTATTGATCATCGTTGTGTCACTCACTTGTACTTTTTGTTCAGGATGCGGCTTTTACCATGTTTGTATATGAAGTCGGTGGCATTTGAAAAACCTCAATTCAACTAACCACAAAAGCAAATAGTTTATAGTTGAACGCTTAACTTCAAGCCGCAATGTATAAACACTTTTTGTAGGCACTACTTATTTCCGAAACGGTGGATGAATAAATAAATTCTTTCCTCCTTTGTATATTAAATGTTGCTGATATTTATTTCCAAATGCATCCTCAAAATCGAAAATTATCGTGTTTCCAGTATATTCTTCAATTTCAATAAACACCGGTGATAAAGTAAATGTGATACCAAAGTGAAACACATATTCTTTAGGCAGAATAACATCAGAAATGTAATAAGGGATGTTGATTATAAAATCGTCAGGGTAATTATGGGTAATTTTTAGGTTTTGTAAATAATTTTCTTTGATAGTTATGGCGAATGAAATTTCTCTGTCCTGGTTAGTCTTAACGTAATTAAGATTGCCAAGTTCTAATATTGGTAAACGGCTATCTAAAAATTTCTTTTGTTCAAGTTGAGTAATTATTTGTTGCTCTTTAAGTGATCTCTGTTGTTCTCTAAGCGTTTTCCATTGTAGCAAAAGGGTAATCACTAATCCAATAGCCGCAACTACTGCTCCAATAGCTTGTATCCAGTCTGGCGCTTTGTCTCAATTAATACCACACACGTAGAAAAGCATTTAGTCCAGTTGTTTTGATGTGATTAGAGTATTTGTCAGCGTATTACTACAACGGTAAAGTGTTTATGAAGTTGTGGTAATTGAAAACTTCAGGTCAATTAACCACAAAAGCAAAATAGCGATTTTAAATTGAATGCTTAACGTACAGCCACAATTTTATAAACGTACTGTTGTGAGCAGTTGTTATTCACGTTTGGTTCTGTCTGCTAATATCTGCTTAATGAACTCCGGCAATTCTATGTTATGCTGATCAACAATGAGCTTAAGTGCATCGTAATACTGTATCTCGTCGCCATTCCATTGCAAGTCAAGTCGGCGGACTTGTTCCATAGCAATGTGCCTGTAGTTCTCCGGCTGTCCCCAATAGCACTCCATGCAAATTGGTGGTCGCTTTAGTACCCGCCAATTTTCGCAATGTTCGCAAGACCAGGATTTTGCTCGGTTGCATGAACCGCACAAAACCATGAAATGGTCTGGATTTCTGTCCGTAGTGTCGCCACCGACTTCATACGGCACTCGGTGGTCAACCTGTAAATATCGTTTTTCAAACTGTCCGTTACAAATCTGGCAACGACCGCCACTTGCTACATACAGCGCATGTTTG
>Ga0160473_101536_pt1 | contig 11118 bp, 4 predicted proteins | sample HID1975I_E11MG_FD_108217 | JGI IMG/M metagenome (GOLD analysis project Ga0160473, IMG submission 108217) | Enriched soil microbial communities from UW Madison campus, WI, USA - HID1975I_E11 MG | ecosystem: Environmental > Terrestrial > Soil > Unclassified | place: USA: Madison, Wisconsin... | reverse complement strand
CGCGCCCTCGGCGCGCGGCGGCTTTCCTGGAGCATCATGCACATCGTTGTCATCGGCGCGGGGGTGGTCGGCATGGCCACCGCCTACTTCCTGCATCGCGAGGGCCATCGCGTGACGGTCGTGGACGCGGGGTCCGGCCCCGGCCAGGCCACCAGCATGGCCAACGGCGCGCAACTGAGCTATAGCTTTGTCGCCCCCTTGGCCGACCCCGCCGTATTGCCCAAGCTGCCGTCCTGGCTGCTGGCACAGGACGCGCCGCTACGCTTTCGGCCCCGGCTGGATCCCGATCAATGGCGCTGGAGCCTGGCGTTTCTACGCGCCTGCACGCGCGCCAAGAACCGCGAGACCACGCGCGAACTGCTGGCCTTGGGCATGTATAGCCGCTTGTGCGTGCACACGCTGGTGCGTGACGAGCAGCCCGATTTCGACTTTGCCAGCGCAGGAAAACTGCTGGTCTACCAAGACGCCGACGCCTATCGGCAGGCCCTTGCGCAACGCGACTACCTTGCCGGCCTGGGCTGCGAACAACGGGTGATGGACACCCGCGCCTGCCTCGACATGGAACCCGCGCTGGCCGACATCGAGGCAAGCATCCAGGGCGCGCTCTACACCCCCACCGAAGACGCCGGCGATTGCCAGCGGCTGTGTACCGAACTGGAACGCATCCTGCGCGCCGCGCCCGACCCCGTGCGCTTTCACTTCAACACGCGGGTCGACACGCTGCGCCGCGAACACGGCCGCGTGATGGGCGCCGCCACGTCCGCCGGCGACCTGGAAGCCGACCACTTCGTGCTGGCCAGCGGCATGGGCGCGCAAGCGCTGGCGCGGCCGCTGGGCTTGAACCTGGGAATCTATCCGCTAAAGGGCTACAGCCTGACCTACACGCTGACGCCTGACAGCGTGGCGCCCACCGCCAGCATCAGCGATATCCGGCGCAAGGTGGTGTATGCACGGCTGGGCCAGCGGCTGCGCGTGGCGGGCATGGTGGACATCGGCACGGGCGGCGCGGGCGTCGACCCGCAGCGCGTGCGCAGCCTGGAGCGCGACGTGGCGCAGTTCTTTCCTGGCTTGAAGCCCAAGGGTGCGCCAAGCGCATGGGCGGGACTGCGGCCGGCGCGGCCCGACGGCAAGCCGCTGATCGGCGCCACGCCGTACCGCAATCTGTGGCTGAACACCGGCCATGGCGGCCTGGGCTTTACGCTGGCCCTGGGCAGCGCGCGCGTGTTGGCGGATTTGATGCGGGGCCGCGACCCCGCCGTGGACCCGTCCGCCTTCGCGCTGAAGTAAGGGTCGGCGTAGTCGCAGGCGGAACGTAGCCCCGCCTACGCTCGCGCGATCAGTCGGCCTTGATGCCTCGGCTTTGGATCAGCTTGCTCCACTTGCCGCGTTCTTTCTCTTCAAACGCGGCCAGGTCGGCGCCAAAGACATTGCCCGGCGTGGCGCCGCCTTGCGCCAGCGATTGCTGTAGCTCGGGCGCTTTCAAGGCCTGCTTCATGGCGGCGATCAACTTGTCGACCACCGGTGCGGGCGTGCCGCGCGGTGCATACAAGCCGGACCAGGCGGTGACCTCAAAGCCGGGCAAGCCCGCTTCCGCCATCGTCGGCAGATCAGGCGCGGCGGGGCTGCGTTCGGCCGACGTCACGGCAATGCCGCGCAAGCGTCCGCCCGGTTTCATGGCCGCCATGGAGCTGGGCAGGTTGTCCATCAGGATGTCGACCTGGCCGCCGATCACGGCGGGTATGGCGGCGGATGATCCCTTGAACGGCACGTGCAGCATCTGCAAGCCCGCCAGCGATTCGAAGTAGGCTCCCGTCAAATGCACCGAGGAACCGATGCCGGGCGACGCATAGGAGTACTTGCCCGGGTCCTTCTTCACCGCCTTCATCACGTCATCCAGATTGCGCCATGGCGAGGTGGCGGCCACCGCCATCACGTTGGGCGTGGACGCGATGATGCCTAGCGGCACCAGGTCGGTGGCGGGGTTGAAGCCGATGTTGCTGTACAGATACTGGTTGACCGTCTGCGTGCCGATGGACCCAAGCACGATCGTGTAGCCATCCGGCGCGGCGCGCGTTGCGGCGGCCACGCCCAGGTTGCCCGCCGCGCCCGGCTTGTTTTCAACCACGATGGACTGGCCCAGCGTGGGCGCCATGTGCTGCGCGATGGTCCGCGCGAAGAGGTCGGTGGTGCCGCCTGCTGGAAACGGCACGATCAGCGTGATGGGCCGCGTCGGCCAAGTCTGTGCGGAGGCAGCCGCGGAAAATGCCAGCGTGGCTACTGCCACGGCGGAAGTCGCCTTGCCTGTCCAGCGCCCAGCACGGGCGGCGGCGCGCCATTGAAATGACCAGCCCATCCTCTTTCCCCTTCGCATGATTGTGTTCGTGTGATCAAACGGAAGTCGGCGTCGGTGCAGCATGACGACATGCATAGCGAAAGTGACCGCATGGTCACTTTTCCCGCATTAAGAACCGGCGCCGAAAGCTTGTCAACGACAGCAAAGAGAATTAGGCGTAATCCCTAGCCTCAGGAATTCCCTAGGATCCTTGCGGCACCGGGGGCTGTTGGGACACCCGCGATTCCTGGGTTTCCTGAGACACCGGGGGCTGCTGAGTTCCTTGGCCCCCCTGGGTTACCGGGGCATCCTGGGACGCCACCTCCCAGCCGCCGCCCAAGGCAACGATCAGGTTCACGCTGGCCACCAGGCGCGTGCCCAACAGGCTTAGCGCATTGCGTTCGCTGTTGAGCGCGGTGGCGTCCACCACCGCCACGCTCAGGTAGTCCACCAGCCCGGCCTGGTACTGGTTCTGGATCAGGCGCAACGATTCGCGCGCGGACTCCAGCGCGCGGCGCTGCACGATCTGTTCTTGTTCCATGACCCGGAGCTGGATCAGGTAGTCCTCGACTTCGCGCAGCCCCACCAACGCCGCCTGACGGTAGGCGGCCGCCTGCGAGTCATAGGAGGCGCGTGCCTGTTCAACCTGCGCGGCGCGCGCGCCGCCATCGAAGATCGTCAGCGCCAGCGCCGGCCCCAGGGACCAGAAGCGCGCGGGCGCGGTCAACAGGTCCGCGAACTGGCCGTTGCGAAAGTCGCCGTCGGCCGACAGGATCAGCGACGGGAACCACGCGGCCTGCGCCACGCCAATCTGCGCATTGGCCGCCGCCGCCCGGCGCTCGGCCGCGGCGATATCGGGGCGGCGCTCAAGCAGCTCGGAAGGCAGGCCCACCGGAATCTGCGGCAACTGCAAGGTGAAGACAGCGGGCGCCAGGCTGAACTGCGACGGCGCCTGGCCCATCAGCACCGCAATGGCGTGCTCGTACTGGCCGCGTTGCCAGTCCAGGTCGATGGACTGGGCGCGCGTGCTTTCCACCTGCGTGCGCGCCACCGCCACATCGGCCTGCCCCGCCACGCCAACCTCGTAGCGGTTTTGCGTCAGCTTCAACGACCGTTCATAGGCCGCCACCGTGGCGTCCAGCAGACGCTTCTGTTCGTCCAGCACGCGCAACTGGAAATAGGTTTGCACCAGCGCGGCTTGTGCGCTCAGGCGCGTGGCGCCCAGGTCCGCCAGGCTGGCGGCGGCGCTGGCTTCGGACGATTCGGTGCTGCGGCGCACGCGGCCCCACACGTCCACTTCCCAACTGACGCTGCCGGTCACGGAATACTGGTTGGACACGTTGCTGCCGTTGGTCGACGACGATGAGCCGTTGCCGACACCCGCGCGCGATGCGCCCGCGCTCGCGCCCACGGTGGGGTAGAAGCCGGCGCGCGCGGCGCGCACCAGGCCCAGCGCCTGGCGGTAATTGGCTTCGGCCTGGGCGATGGTCTGGTTCGACGTGTCCAGCCGTTCCACCAGCGTGTTCAGCGTGTCATCCCCATACACCAGCCACCACTTGCCACGGTCCGCCTCGTCGCGCGGCTGGGCCGGCTTCCAGCCTTCCACCTGCTGCTGGCCCAGGGCTTCCTTGTAGGACGCGCCCACATCCAGTTCGGGACGTTGGTAATCGGGGCCTACCGCGCAGGCGCCCAGCAGCGCGCACAGCGCCAACGTGATGGCGCTGCGAGGAAGACGGGTGAAGACTAGCGGCTTGGGTCGGATCATGTAGGTTCTATGGAAGCAGGGGCGTCTTTGCGCCGGCCGCGCCCGCGCGCGGCCCACAGGCGAAATCGGTCCAGGTAAAGATAAACCACGGGCGTGGTGTACAGCGTCAGGATCTGGCTGAGCACCAGGCCGCCCACGATGGTAATGCCCAGCGGCTGGCGCATCTCGACCCCGGCGCCAGTGGCCAGCACCAGCGGCAGCGCGCCGAAGATGGCGGCCATGGTCGTCATCATGATCGGGCGAAAGCGCGTCAGGCACGCCTGGAAGATGGCCTCGCGCGGCGCCATGCCCTGCACGCGCTGCGCTTCCAGTGCAAAGTCCACCATCATGATCGCGTTCTTTTTCACGATGCCGATCAACAGGAACACGCCGATCAGCGCAATCAAGGTGAAGTCATGGCGCACCAGCAGCAGCGCCAGCAGCGCGCCCAGGCCGGCCGACGGCAGCGTCGACAAAATCGTCAGCGGATGCACGAAGCTTTCATACAGAATGCCCAGCACGATGTACATGGTGACCAGCGCCGCCAGGATCAACCAGGGTTGTTGCGACAAGGTCTGCTGCAAGGCCGCCGCCGTGCCCTGGAAGCCCGCCTGAATCTGGTCAGACGGCAAGCCGATGCGCGCCACCGCCGCGTCGATGGCGGCCGTGGCCTGCCCCAGCGACACGCCGGGCGCCAGGCTGAACGACACCGTATCCGCCACGAACAGGCCCTGGTGCTGCACGCTGAGCGGCGCGTTGGAATTTTCAAGCCGCGCAAAGGCCAGCAGCGGCACGCGCGCGCCGGTCGACGTAATCACTTCAACCTGCTTGAGCGATTCAATGTCTTCGGCAAACTTCGGTTCCAGGCCCAGCACCACGTGATACTGGTTCAGCGGGCCGTACATGACCGACACCTGGCGCTGGCTGAACGAGTTGTTCAGCACCGTCGATATCGTGGACATGCTCACGCCCAGCCGGGTCGCGGCCTCGCGGTCGATCACCAGGTCAATCTGGCGGCCCTTGTCCTCGACATCGGTATCCACGTCGGTGATTTCGGGAATCTTGGCCATGGCCTGCTGCACCTTGGGCATCCAGGTGCGCAGCAATTGCAGGTCACCGGACATCAGCGTGTAGTCGTAAGACCCCTGGCTTTGACGCCCGCCGATGCGGATGTCTTGCTGCGACACCAGGAACATGCGCGCCCCAGGCATGTTCTGCAGCTTGCCGCGCAGCCGGTTGATGACGTCATCGGCCGACACCTTGCGCTCTTCCAGGGGCTTAAGCTGGATCTGCATGAAGCTGCTGTTGCTGCCCCCGCGCCCGCCCGCGTAGCCCGTCATGCTTTGCACCGCCGGGTCCGCCAGCACCACCTTGCGCAGCGCATCCAGCTTGGGCACCGTGGCCTGGAACGACGTGCCCTGGTCCACCCGGAAAAAGCCCAGCAGTTGGCCCGTGTCCTGTTGCGGGAAAAACCCCTTGGGCACCGCCATGTACAGGTACACGTTCAGGCCCACGGCCACGGCCAGCGTCAGCATCATCAACCGGCCATGCGCCAAGGCCCAGCTCAAGCTGCGGCGGTAGCCGTTCAGCATGGACTCGAAGCCGCGTTCGGACCAGCGCGCCAGGCGGCCGGGCGGCTTGGCGTCTTTCGGTTCGGGGCGCAACAGGCGCGCGCACATCATCGGCGTCAAGGTCAGCGACACCACCAGCGACACCATGATGGCGGCCGACAAGGTCACGGCGAATTCGCGGAACAGGCGGCCGACCACGCCGCCCATCAGCAAGATCGGAATGAACACCGCCACCAGCGACAGGCTCATGGACAGCACGGTGAAGCCGACCTCGCGCGAGCCGCGCAGCGCCGCGCGCATCGGCGACATGCCGTTTTCCACGTGCCGCATGATGTTTTCCAGCACCACGATGGCGTCGTCCACCACGAAACCCGTGGCCACGATCAACGCCATCAGCGAAATGGTGTTGAGCGTGAACCCGCACATATACATGATGCAGAAGGTGCCGATCAGGGACACCGGCACCGCCACGCTGGGAATGATGGCCGCGCGCCAGCGCCGCAGGAACAGCAGCACCACCAGCACCACCAGGCCCACGGCGATGATCAGCGTCAGCTCGGCCTCGTGCAGCGACGCGCGGATGCTGGGCGTGCGGTCTTGCGCCACCGTCATGTTTACGTCCGCCGGCATCAGCGCCTGCAGCACGGGCAGTTGCGCGCGCACGGCGTCAACGGCTTCCATGATGTTGGCGTCGGCCTGGCGCCGCACAATCATCAGGATGGCCTTGCGGTCGTTGTAGAAGCCGGTCTGGTAAAGGTCTTCGACGGAATCTTCCACCGTGGCCACGTCCGACACGCGCACCGGCGCGCCGTCCTTCCAGGCGACGATCAGCGGACGGTACTGCTCGGCGCGGCTGAGCTGGTCGCTGACCATGATCTGCCAGTGGTAGCGGTCGTTTTCCAGCACGCCCTTGGGGCGGTTGGCGTTGGCGTTGGCCAGGGTGGTGCGCAACTGGTCCAGCGACACGCCCTGGTTGGCCAGCGCGCCGGGCAGCACGGTCACGCGCACGGCCGGCAGCGAACTGCCGCCCACCGTGACTTCGCCCACCCCGTCCACCTGCGCCAGCTTCTGCGCCACGATGGTGGAGGCAATGTCGTACAACTGGCCCTGGCTCAACGTGTCGGACGTCAGCGCCAAGGTCATGATGGGCGCGTCCGACGGGTTGGACTTGTGATACGTGGGGTTGCTGCGCAAGCTGGTTGGCAAGAGCGAGCGCGCCGCGTTGATGGCGGCCTGCACGTCGCGCGCGGCGCCGTTGATGTCGCGCGACAGATCGAATTGCAAGGTGATGCGGGTCGAGCCCTGCGAGCTGCGCGACGTCATCTCGGTCACGCCGGCAATACTGCCCAGCGAGCGTTCAAGCGGCGTGGCCACGCTGGACGCCATGGTCTCGGGGCTGGCCCCCGGCAGGCTGGCCGACACCGAAATCGTGGGGATGTCCACCTGCGGCAGGGGCGCCACCGGCAACAGGAAGAACGCCAGCAAGCCCGCCATCACCACCGCCAGGCTAAGCAGCGTGGTCGCTACCGGCCGCATGATGAAAGGCGCCGACAGAATCATGACGCATCCCCGGCCGCCGGCTCGCGCACACCGCGCCAGCGGCGCGACAGGCGGTCAAACATCAGGTAGATGACCGGCGTGGTGAAGAGCGTGAGCACCTGGCTAAGCAACAGGCCGCCCACCATGACCAGGCCCAGCGGCTGGCGCAGTTCCGCCCCCGTGCCGGTGGACAGCATCAGCGGCAAGGCGCCGAACAAGGCGGCCAGCGTCGTCATGAGGATGGGCCGAAAGCGCAGCAGCGCCGCTTCGTGGATGGCCGCGCGCGGGCTCAGGCCCCGCTTGCGCTCGGCGTCCAGCGCGAAGTCGATCATCATGATGGCGTTCTTTTTCACGATGCCGATCAATAGGATGATGCCGATGATGCCGATCATGTCCAGTTCGGTACCGCTGATCAGCAAGGCCAGCAACGCGCCCACGCCGGCTGACGGCAAGGTGGACAGGATGGTGATGGGGTGGATGTAGCTTTCGTACAGCACGCCCAGCACGATATACATGGTGATCACGGCGGCCAGGATCAGCCACAGCGTGCTGGTCAGGGAATTCTGGAACGCCAGCGCCGCGCCCTGGAAACGGGTTTCAACGCTGGCGGGCATGCCGATCTCGGCCTCGGCGGCGGTAATGGCTTCCACCGCGTTCGACAGCGACGCGCCCGGGGCCAGGTTGAACGACACCGTCACCATCGGGAACTGGTCCAGGCGGTTCACGGCCAGCACGGTCTTGCCTTCGGAAATATGCGCCACCGACGACAAGGGCACCTGCGTGCCGGCCGAGGTGGGCACATGGATCTGGCCCAGCGCGGCGGGGTTCATCTGAAACTGCGGCTGCACTTCCAGCACCACGCGGTACTGGTTGGACTGCGTGAAAATCGTGGAGATCAGGCGCTGGCCGAAGGCGTCGTAAAGCGCTTCGTCGATGACGGCGGCGGTGATGCCCAAGCGGGACGCCGCGTCGCGATCAATCTCGACCCAGGTTTGCAGGCCGTCGTCTTGCAGGTCATCGGTCACGTCTTTCAAGCCCGGCACCTGACGCAGCCGGTCCACCAGCTTGGGGGTCCATTCGCTCAACACCTTCAGGTCGGGGTTGGACAGCGTCATCTGGTATTGCGTGCGGCTGACGCGGTCTTCAATGGTCAGGTCCTGCACGGGCTGCATGTAGACGGTCAGCCCGTCCTGCTTGCTCAATGATTCCTGCAAGCGCGCCATCACCGTGCGCAGGTCGCCGTTGCGTTCGGCCTGCGGCTTCAGTGCAATCTGCATGCGCCCGGCGCTAAGCGTGGCGTTGCTGCCATCGACCCCGATGAACGACGACACGGCCTGCACGTCCGGATCTTCCAGCACCAGGCGTGCCGCGGCTTGCTGGCGTTCGGCCATGGCGGGAAACGAGATGGATTGCGGGCCTTGCGTAATGGCCTGGATCAGGCCGGTGTCCTGCTGCGGGAAAAAGCCCTTGGGCACCATCAGGTACAGCACGACCGTCAACGCGAACGTACCCAGCGCCACGAACAGGGTCAGCGTCTGATGCCGCAGCACCACTTGCAGCATGCGGTCGTAGCCGGCGATGACGCGGTCGATGAAGTCGCCGGTGGCGGTATGGAAGCGGCCGTGCTTCTGTTCCGATTCGGCGCGCAGCAGGCGCGCGCACATCATCGGCGTCAGGGTCAATGACACCACCAGCGATATCAGGATGGATACCGCCAGCGTGATCGCGAATTCTCGGAACAATCGACCCACGACTTCCGTCATGAACAGCAACGGGATCAGCACGGCGATCAGCGAGAAAGTCAGCGAGATCAGCGTGAAGCCGATCTGCGAGGCGCCCTTCAACGCGGCCTGCATGGGCGTTTCGCCTTCTTCAAGGTGGCGGGCGATGTTTTCGATCATGACGATGGCGTCGTCCACCACGAAGCCGGTGGCGATCGTCAGCGCCATCAAGGTCAGGTTGTTGATGGAGAACCCGGCCAGGTACATGACGCCGAACGTGCCCACCAGCGACAGCGGCACCACGACGCTGGGGATCAGCGTGGCGGTCAGGCTGCGCAGGAACACAAAGGTCACCATCACCACCAGCGCCACCGCCAGCAGCATTTCAAACTTCACGTCTTCAACGGAATCGCGGATGGTCTGCGTGCGGTCGGACACCACGGTCACGTCCAGCGTGGCGGGCAAGGCGGCGCGCAACTGCGGCAACAGCGTCTGGATGCGGTTGACCACGTCGATCACGTTGGCGCCCGGCTGGCGCTGGATGTTCAAGAGGATGGCGGGCTTGTCGCCGACCCAGGCGGCCTGGCGCGTGTCTTCGGCGCCCTCGACCGCGCGCGCCACGTCGGACAGGCGCAGCGGCGCGTTGTTCTTGTAGGCGATGATCAGGTCGTTGTAATCGGTGGGCGACTTCAACTGATCGTTGGCGTTGATGGTGGTGGACCGCAGCGGGCCGTCCAGGTTGCCCTTGGGCTGATTGACGTTGGCGCCCACGATGGCGGTGCGCAAGTCGGACAACGCCAGGCCATTGGCGGCCAGCGCCTGCGGGTTGACCTGCACGCGCACGGCCGGACGCTGCCCGCCCGCCACGCTGACGAGACCCACGCCCGGAATCTGCGACAGCTTTTGCGCGACCCGCGTGTCGACCAGGTCGCGCACCTGCGGCAAGGGCATGGTGGGCGACGTGATGGCCAGCGTCAGCACGGCGGCGTCGGCCGGGTTCACCTTGTTGTAGGTGGGTGGCACCGGCAGGTCGCTGGGCAGCAGGTTGGACGCCGCGTTGATGGCGGCCTGCACCTGCTGCTCGGCCACGTCCAGCGGCAGCGTCAGGTTGAACTGCATGGTGATGACCGACGCACCGCCCGAACTGGTGGACGACATCTGGTTCAGGCCCGGCATCTGCCCAAACTGCCGTTCCAGCGGGGACGTGACCAGGGACGTCATCACGTCCGGGCTGGCTCCCGGGTACAGCGTCACCACCTGGATCGTCGGGTAGTCCACCTCGGGCAGCGCCGACACGGGCAAGAGCCGGTAGGCGATGAAGCCGGCGATAAGGATGGCCACCATCGCCAGCGTGGTGGCCACGGGACGCAGAATGAACAGACGCGACGGACTCACGATGGGCTCGGCTTATTTCGACGGCGGCGTGGTGCCGGCCGGCGCACCCGCGCCCAGCGTCTTGTCGCGGGTGGCGGGAATGACTTCGGCGCCGCCCACGATTTCAACCTTGGCGCCGGCGCGCAGGCGGTCGGTGCCTTCGGTCACGACGCGGTCGCCCGGCTGCAGCCCTTCGTTGACGGCCACCATGCCGTTGTTGATGGCGCCCAACTTCACCGGGCGCACGACGATGGTGTCGTCTTGCTGCACCAGGAAGACAAAGGCGCCGGCCGAGCCTTGCTGCACGGCGGCGGTGGGGATGGCGGTGACGTCCTTGCGCGTCAGCACGTGCAGGCGCACGTTGACGAACTGATTCGGAAACAGCGCGTCGTCGGCGTTTTCAAACTTGGCTTTCAGCTTCAAGGTGCCGGTGGTGACGTCGATCTGGTTGTCCAGCGTTTCCAGCACGCCGGTGGCGATGCGGCGGGTGTCGGCACGGTCATAGGCGTCAACCTTCAAGGTCTGGCCGGCCGCGATTTCGCCGCGCACTTCAGGCAACTGGGTTTCGGGCAGCGTGAACACCACGGAAATGGGTTGCGTCTGCGTAATCACGACCAGGCCATTGGTGTCGGCGCTGGACACGAGGTTGCCACGGTCAACTTGACGCAGGCCCAGCCGGCCGCTGATCGGCGCGGTGATGCGCGCGTAGTCCAGTTGCAGCTTGGCGTTGTCCACGTTGGCCTGATCGCTCTTGACGGTGCCTTCGTACTGGCGCACCAGCGCGGCTTGCGTATCGACCTGCTGCTTGGCGATGGAGTCCTGCTTGAACAGGGCCTG
>Ga0160473_101535_pt1 | contig 11121 bp, 11 predicted proteins | sample HID1975I_E11MG_FD_108217 | JGI IMG/M metagenome (GOLD analysis project Ga0160473, IMG submission 108217) | Enriched soil microbial communities from UW Madison campus, WI, USA - HID1975I_E11 MG | ecosystem: Environmental > Terrestrial > Soil > Unclassified | place: USA: Madison, Wisconsin... | reverse complement strand
GAAGGATTGGAAATTGTAGGTATCGCCAAAGTGGTAAAAGAGGCCTACCAGGACCCCACAACCGATGATACCAATTGGGTTGTTGTTGATTTTAAGCCTGTAAAAAAATTAAAGAAACCCGTCACGCTTGCTACTATAAAATCTGATATACGTTTAGAGAAAATTGCGCTTATCCGTCTGAGCCGTCTATCTGTTTGTCCAATAACTGACGAAGAGTGGGATATCATTCTCGAGTTGGGTGAAACGAAATAAGCGTCATGAAGCCTTTTTACATAGAAGGCTATTTGAAGCTTACACATTCATAAAATCTTTTCTTTTTAACCGAAAGAGCAGGTTACTTTTTTGGTGTTAATGTAATATAGAGTTGTAAGCGCCTACAACGAAAACAATCTCTTTCTCCTCACAAAAAAATGATACTTTTTATGGATCCCCAAATTTAATTGCCAACCTGGCTACTGCTATTGCTGTGTCTTTCTGTGATTGCTGCGATGCTTCTGCCCAGGCAAAAAGCGGGATAAAAAGAACAGGATAGATAGCATCGCTGATAAATCTTTGTGTAATATTCTAATCATTGCATCTAACTCTTTAAACCAACAAATATGAAACTTGTTATAAAAGGTATAGCCATTCTCATGGCTGTAACGCTATCCTCATGCGGTAAGGGAACCAGCCCTAACGAGATCTCTTCTGCAGATATACAGCTTGAAAACATTTCAAAGGCAAAGAAAGAAGATAATGGAAGTTACATGACAACGGATAGTACATTTGTTCAAGGCAATTCAACCGAACTTTCTCTTCAGGCAGGACAACCTTCTCCAACTATTGACTGGGATAAAAAGATAATTAAAACTGCCAACGTTACTTTAGAATTAAAGGAGTATAAAACTTTCAACAATAACATTCACAACATTACCAGGCGATACGGCGCATATATTGCTGCTGAGCAACAAAATGAATCAGATGCTAAGATTGAAAATACAATCTCTATAAAAGTACCGGTGGATCAATTCGAAAATTTAATGAACTCGCTGCCTACCGACGAAGTAAAAGTGATCGAAAAAAGGATAGTGTCCGAAGATGTATCAGGAGAAGTGGTCGATGCCAAGGCAAGAATAGAGGCTAGGAAACAGGTAAGAGAACGATACCTGACCTTATTGAAGCAAGCTAAGACCATGAAGGAAATTTTGGAGGTTGAGCAAACAATAAACGCAGTTCAGGAAGAGATCGAAGCGGGAAGCGGAAGAGTTCAATATCTCACTCACCAGGCTGCTTATAGTACCATCCATCTTACCTATTACCAATACCTTACTGCTACTCCTTCAACCGGTAACGAAGAGCCGACATTCTTTACAGAGTTAAAAGAAGCTTTTAAAGATGGAACCTCTATCATCGGTAGTTTACTATTGGTTTTGGTAACTATCTGGCCCTTGCTTCTTGTCGCTTTTATTGTTTGGTACCTGGCAAAAAGACATTCTTTAAAGTCTGCTAAAATGATAAAAAAGCAAGTTGAAGTAACCACATAAATAATGCCTTTGAGTATATTTGAAGTATGAGCAAAAAGAAGTTAGTTGTACTTACCGGCGCAGGCATCAGCGCTGAAAGCGGGCTGAAAACTTTCAGAGATATAGACGGCTTATGGGAAGGGTATGATGTACATGAAGTAGCGACCCCACGAGGTTTTGCAAAGAACCCGCAACTGGTGCTTGAGTTTTATAACCTGAGACGCAAAGACGTGGCTGCTGCCCAACCCAACGCCGCCCATATCGGTTTGGCTGAACTCGAGCAACATTTTGATGTGACTATCATCACCCAAAATATAGATGACCTTCACGAAAGGGCGGGCAGCAGCAACGTTTTACACCTGCACGGAGAGATCTTTAAAATGCGGAGTGTGACCGATCCCAAGCTCGTTTCAGAAATAAGAGGTGATATAAACGTAGGAGATCTTGCCGAAGATGGCGGACAACTGCGGCCGCACATCGTTTGGTTTGAAGAACTGGTTCCTATGATCGAAGTCGCTTTGGAGGTTATGACAACGGCAGAAATTTTTGTTGTTATCGGCACATCGTTACTGGTATATCCTGCCGCCAGTTTGGTAAATTATGCGCCCCGTTTTGTCCCCAAATTTATTATCGATAAATCTATTCTGTACACTCAACAACTTCCAAACCTTACCGTTATTGAGAAACCTGCCACAGAAGGTGTGAAGGAACTGCAAAGATTATTGGTTACCGATAAATATCTTTATTAAACTACAATTTTGGTTACCGGCAAAACGAACTTTATTCAACATCGTTGTGTCACTCCCTTGTACCGGCAGATCATTATTCAGCTTTTTTCGCATTTTTTTACCAGGAACGATTTTATGTATTGACGGCCTATTTATAGGAATGGCGAGGCACGTCTTTTCATGACGGTCCTTCAATTCGTTATACATATTCGCGCAGGAACGGCTGATTTCTTGTTGCCGTACAAGTGTGCGACGCAAGAATGCTGATTAAAAATCTACATGCCGGGCCCATAATAATTATCCTCCATTAGCAGAAATGCTGCGTAAAGGAACAATGCCGGCACAGAAAAATCCGTTGCTTTATTAAAAGAATGAAGTTGTACAATAACTTTAAAGATTTTATAAGTATTACTTGTACGACATTGTGGGCTGAAACAGCGATTTCGCTACAACTTTAATTAGACAAGATGCATGAATAAAATAATCGAGGTACACGACCTGGTAAAAAAGTATGGCGAGTTGATGTCTGTAAAGGGTATCAGCTTTAGTGTAAATGAAGGCGAGATCTTTGGCTTATTAGGCCCCAACGGCGCCGGAAAAAGTACCACACTTGAAATAATTGAAACACTTCGCACAAAAACGTCAGGAAAAGTTTTTGTGGATGGAATGGACCTTGACCTGCAGCCAAATGAGATAAAAAAGATCATTGGCGTACAGCTTCAAACAGCGGGATACTATCCCGGATTGAACCTGTCGGAACTAATAAAACTGTTTAGTGGCCTGTATAATCAGCATGTAGATGTAGGTGAGTTTTTGCAGCTCGTGAATTTACAAGACAAAGCAAAGGCAAAATTTAAAGAATTGAGTGGCGGTCAAAAGCAACGGTTTTCAATTGCCACTACGCTTATCAACCAGCCGAAGATCATTTTTTTAGATGAACCTACAACCGGCTTAGACCCGCAGGCAAGAAGAAATCTGTGGGACCTGATAACAGAAATACGTAAAAAAGGAACCACAGTCATCATAACCACACACTATATGGACGAGGCTGAAGTGCTTTGCGACCGGGTTGCGGTGATAGATACTGGCAGAATTATTGCCATCGACTCTCCTGACAAATTGATCGATGATCTTGTGGCCACTGGTTTTGAAAGAAGGAAAGAAGTGAAAGCGGCTACTTTAGAAGACGTTTTTATACAACTGACCGGTAAATCTTTAAGAGAAGAATAATTAAATAATCAAACAATTACCATTTATACATTTATGAAAAGGATTTTTTTAGTGCCTTCGATTTTGATGCTATGTGTGTCTTTACATGCTCAAACAAAAAAACCTGCTGCCAAAAAAGTAGTTAGTACAAAAACGGCTACTGTTGCAGTTAGTTTAAAAAACCGTGCTGACAGCATCAGCTATGCTTTTGGTATTTCGTTAGGTCAATACATGAAAAGCCAGGGAATTGAAAGCCTCAACTATGTCATGCTGAACAAAGCTATTGACCAGACAATAAAAGGCCAGCCTACTTTGCTCGATATGAACCAGGCCAACGAAGTTATGGGCAGCGTAGCGGAAGCAAAAAGCAAAAAAGTGTCTGCAGCAGAAAGTGCAAAGGGCAACGCATTTTTAGCAAAGAACAAAACCCGCACAGGTATTGTAGAAACACCAAGCGGTTTGCAGTATGAGATACTGGTTAAGGGCACCGGGCCAATACCTGCGAAGGAAGACACAGTATCGGCGCACTACAAAGGCGCACTGCTCGACGGTAAAGAGTTTGACAATTCTTATACGCGTGGCGAGCCGCTTACCATTCCTGTTGCCGGTGTTATACCCGGCTGGACAGAAGCCCTGACGCTGATGCCCGTTGGCAGCAAATGGAAACTGTATATTCCATCTTCTTTAGGCTATGGCGACTATGGTGCAGGCCAGGATATTCCCGGCGGAGCTACTTTGGTCTTCGAAGTTGAATTGCTTGGTATCTCAAATAAAAAATAATTTCGGCCGCCCATGTCTGCAACTATTACCGATGCCCGTTATCCCATCGGGAAGTATGAACCGCAACCTTATTCAGAAGAGGTTAAAACCAAATGGAAAAGGGATCTGCAATTTCTGCCAACCGATATTGAAATGGCCATTCAGACTTTCGACGAGCACCAGTTAGATACTCCTTACCGCGAGGGCGGATGGACAATAAAGCAACTGGTGCATCACATCGCTGACAGTCACATGAATGCGTATATGCGTTTTAAATTGGCATTAACAGAAGATAATCCGACTATAAAAACGTATGAAGAAGCGGATTGGGCTCAGTTGCCCGATACGTTTAGCGTACCTGTAAATGTTTCCGTTACGCTTTTGCACGCACTTCATCGCCGGTGGCTTGCCCTGGTCGAGGGTATAAGTGAAGAGCAGTTTCTTAACCGCACCGTTTTTCATCCCGGGCATCAAAAGCAAATAACGGTGTGGGATTTATTGGGTATGTATGCATGGCATAGCCGGCATCATTTGGCGCACATAACAACACTCAAAGAGCAGAAAGGCTGGTAATACATGCAAAAGAATAGTTTGAAATGGAAGACCTTGTCCTCAGAGTATCTCTTCAACGATACCTGGCTCAAGGCGCGAAAAGACAAATGTGAGAGGCCAGACGGCAAGATTGTTTCCCCTTACTATGTGATGGAATATCCCGAGTGGGTCGCCGCTTTTGCACTTACAAAAGATGAAAAAGTCATTCTTGTAAACCAGTATCGCCATGCGATAGGCGAGGAGTGCATTGAATTGCCCGGTGGCTGCGTAGATAAAACGGACAAAGATCATGAAGCTGCTGTGCGTCGCGAATTTCTCGAAGAGACCGGCTACAGGTTTGACACTGCCGCGTATTTGGGCCGTACTTCTGCCAACCCTTCGACCAATTCAAATCTGTTGCACATGTTTTTGTTAACCGGCGGCGAAAAGGTGCAGGAGCAGCAGTTAGACGCCAATGAAGAAATTCAGATCCTCACAGTTAGTCTTTCCGAATTCAGGCAAATGTTGCAGGCAAATACATTCATTCAGTCAATGCATGTGACCACTATATTTTTTGCTTTACAAAAGCTGGGCAAACTGCGCATCGATCTGTAGAAATGACCGGTTGTGAGTAAGGTTCATGTTGTTCCGGTCAGAATAACCATATTCAGCATCGTTGTGTCACTCACTTGTACTTGCAGATGCTATATGCAGCTTTTCTTACCAAGTAAACAACTATCAATAAAAAAGGCCGTCAGAATCTGGCAGCCTTTTTTATTAATAATGCCGAAGCTGTTAAGAGATATTGATCAGCCGGGCTGGTTTTTGTTTAACTTCTTCACGTTTAGGTATCATCAGACGCAGTATTCCATGTTCATATTTAGCCTGTATATTGTCTGCGTCAACAGCTTCTCTTGACAATTGGAAACTGCGTTGGAAAGACTGGTAGCTAAATTCTTTTCTTGTAAAACGTTCGCCGTCTTTTTCCTCACTTTCGTTTTTGTGTTCAGAGCTAATGGTCAGCACGTTATTATTAAGCTCAACTTTAAAATCCTCTTTTTTCATTCCTGGGACTGCCATTTCTACTTCAAAAGAGTTTTCGGTTTCTTTCACGTTTACAGCCGGAATAGTTGTTCCTGCAGATGAAAAATTAGCGTTGTTCCAGTCAAATAAATCTTTTGTAAAGAAGTCATCAAACAATCCTGGAAGCGTATTGACCAGGTTTCCGTTTCTTTTTGTGAGTGTCATAATTTCCTCCTTTTTAATGATTTTACTAAGATTTTACTTCTTATTATCAAGTAAAATGCCATACCGGTTTTACTGAATTTTTTTCAGAATAATTGCAGAAAAAGGCAATTTTTCAGGAAAAATTTTCAGTTTAAGGGGTTTTTGCTGTGACATTTTTTATCATAGTCGTTTTTATTTTTTCTCACAGATACCGCAGAAAGGCACAGATGATTTCAGTAGTAAAAATGTGTCATCCGTGAGCCATTTAAACTAACGGGATTTGAGGCACGATGCCAGGAGGTAAAAAATTTGTAAGAGATCATAATATCATTTTGTGATTCAAATTCCAGCTTATCAGCAGTTGATTTGTAAAAAGCTGAATAGAATATCAGCAGGTACAAGTGAGTGACACAACGATGTTGAATAGTAATACTCGAGCTTAGTACATAAATACCTTACTTTCAATGTGAGTTTGCTGCAGCTTTTATTTGCTTTTACGACCAGCTCATCATCAGCTTTTTATGAAAAAGCCATCAACAACAGGTGAAAAGCTGATCATCAGCGGTCAAGCTATTCGTTGAAATCGCCGCTTCATACGGCTTCGCCGTTATTTCGTTCAGAGCTTTCTACTTTTATCAGAGTTGTGTTTTCATCTGTTGAACTTTTTTTGTTGCCGTAGAATAGATTTTTTTTCTTTTCTTAGTTGCTCACAATAAACGATGTAAGGATGCCAGTAAACAATTCTAAAATGCCCGGTTTGCACATACCACCTGTTATTATGGGGACAACTGCATTAGGTAATTTATTTAAGGCTTTAGGTGAAAACGAGAAATGCGCCCTCGTTGAAGAATATATACGCTGTTCAGAAAAGCCGGCAGTGTTTGACTCAGCCGGAAAATACGGGGCCGGCCTGTCACTGGAGGTTTTGTCGAAGTGCCTCAAAAAACTGAACGTGCCGCTGGAAGATGTGATTATCAGCAACAAGTTGGCATGGGTGAGAACCGAACTTACCACTCCCGAACCCACTTTTGAACCCGGTGCATGGAAAGACATCAAATTCGACGCTGTGCAACGGATCAGTTATAAAGGTATTTTAGAATGCTTTGAACAGGGTAATCAATTACTCAACGGGTATATTCCGCAGATGGTTTCTGTGCATGATCCCGACGAATATTTAGCTAAAGCACAAAATGAAGCCGAAGAAAAAGCATTGTATAATGATATATTAGAAGCCTACGGCGCATTGGCTGATCTTAAAAAACAGGGCCGGGTGACGGCAATAGGAGTGGGGGCAAAAAAATGGAGATCAATAGAAAAAATATCGCGTGATGTGGATCTCGACTGGGTAATGATTGCCAACAGTATGACTATAAAGACTCATCCTAAAGAGCTGCTCGATTTTATGCAGTCGCTGGAAGATAAAAATATTTTCATCATCAATTCGGCGGTTTTCCACTCGGGATTCTTACTTGGCGGCGAGTATTTTGACTATAAGCTGGTAGATGCGGCGTCAGAAGAAAATAAGGCGTTGCTGCAATGGCGGGAAGACTTTTTTGCTTTGTGCAACGAATATGCTATAAAACCTGCGGAAGCCTGTGTGCAATTCGGCATGAGCGCCCCTGGAGTAAAAAGTATCGCTTTCAGCACTTCTGAACCTGAAAGAATTAAGGAAAACATGGATATGGCTACTGCAAAAATCCCTGCCGGCTTTTGGAAAGCAATGAAAGAGAAGGGACTGATACAGCCATATTATTCCTGCTTATAAAATATAACATGGAAACAGATCATCAGAAGTTCCCGCAGGTTGAAGAGTGCGACGCAACAATGCTGCTGTAGATTACAACGCTGGGCTCCAAAGAAAAGTTGAAACAGGCACGATCGGGGAACCGGATATAGTACCGGTAACTTTTATTTTAATGCAGTAAGGAGAAAGATCGTAATTTTGATAAAACAAGTTTTTTCTTGGAAAACTCAAAAAGAACAACAGACCGTTTTTTAAGATTCTTAAAAATGCAGGGTGCACAATCAGCATCGGCATTGGCGAAAGAATTTAAGATGACGGTAGAAGGTGCCCGTTTGCAACTGGCAAAATTAACCGCTGAAGGATTAGTGGAACCTGCTGTTATGTCTAAAGGTGTTGGAAGACCCACCATTTTATACAGTACTACAGAAAAAGCGAACAGAAGTTTTCCTGATTTTCACCAGGAACTGTCTGTGCAGATCTTAAACTCGGTACGAAATACGTTGGGACAAAACGCTCTGGATGAAGTGATTAATGCAAGAGCGGTGTTGGTAAATAGCAAATATTCGGCGGGAGTGGCAGGAGCGAATAGTTTTGAAGAGAAGCTGGACAAGCTGGTGGCGATCAGAACCGAGGAAGGCTACCTTGCCGAATGGAAAAAAGTAGAAGACGAATATTGGTTTATCGAAAATCATTGTCCCATCTGTTTTGCTGCAACCAATTGCCAGAGTTTGTGCCGGTCAGAATTAAATACGTTTAACAATGTACTCGGTCCAAATGTAACGGTTGAAAGAACCGAACATATTTTGGCAAACGGGAGAAGATGTGTTTACAGAATTATTACGATGCGGAATTAGACAGTGATTAAAACAAGTTTTCACTTATTTTAATGATGGTCTCTTCGTACCTTTGCCACTGAAATCATATATTATTTCTTTTATCTATTTGAGTTGCAGAAACAAGAAAAACAGCAATGTAACAGGATTGATTGAACATGATTGAATGGGTAAAGAAATAAGATGAGAATAAACGTACTATTTAAAAAAGCGACTAAAATATAAGATATGATTACAGTATCTGATGGAGCCAAAAGCTTTATAACAGGTTTGTTGGCAGACCGATATCCCGGCGGCGAGCATTTTGTTCGCGTAGGGGTAAAAGGAGGAGGTTGTTCAGGCCTTGAATATGAATTAAAATTTGAGTCAACCACCAAAGACGGAGATGAAATATTTGAAGATAAAGGTGTGAAGGTGGTGGTGGACCTGAAGAGTTTATTATATCTCTATGGTACCGAGCTCGATTATTCGGGTGGTTTGAATGGGAAAGGCCTATATTTTAAAAATCCTAATGCAAGCAGGACCTGCAGTTGCGGCGAGAGCTTTGCGGTGTAATATTATAACATGGAAAATGATAACGAATTATTAGAACAGATTGCCACCAGCGAGTATGAGTATGGCTTTGTTACAGATATTGATACCGAGATAGCTGCGAAAGGGCTAAACGAGGATACTATACGGTTTATTTCTGCAAAGAAAAACGAACCGGAATGGTTGCTGCAGTGGAGATTAAAAGGATACCAGGCATTTTTGAAATCTGAGATGCCGCACTGGCAGTATTTTGAATTGCCGGAGATGGATTTTCAAAATATGTCTTACTATGCTGAGCCTAAAAAGAAAAAGAAATTAAACAGCCTGGATGAGGTAGACCCGGAATTACTCGCAACTTTTGAAAAGCTGGGAATACCGGTAAATGAACAAAAATCGTTAGCCGGAGTAGCCGTAGATTATGTGTTTGACAGTGTGTCTGTGGCTACTACTTATAAAACCAAGCTGAAGGAATTAGGCATCATTTTCTGCTCATTCGGAGAAGCAGTACAGGAACATCCTGAACTGGTACAAAAATATGTTGGGTCTGTTGTACCTCATTCTGATAACATTTTTGCCTCGTTAAATACGGCTGTATTCTCCGATGGTTCGTTTGTGTACATTCCAAAAGGCGTTCGTTGCCCAATGGAGTTGTCGACTTACTTTCGTATAAATGCAGAGAACACGGGCCAATTTGAGCGTACGCTGATTATTGCAGATGAAGGTAGTTATGTAAGTTACCTCGAAGGTTGTACCGCTCCTAAGCGCGACGAGAACCAGTTGCATGCCGCAGTGGTAGAATTGATTGCTATGGAAGGGGCAGAAATTAAATACTCAACCGTACAGAACTGGTACCCGGGCGATGAGAACGGACTTGGCGGCATTTACAACTTTGTTACCAAAAGAGGAGCGTGCCGCGGAGCAAATTCTAAAATATCGTGGACACAGGTCGAAACAGGTTCTGCCATCACCTGGAAATACCCCAGCGTAATCTTACAGGGCGATAATTCGGAAGGTGAGTTTTATTCTGTTGCAGTAACGAAGAACAAACAGATCGCTGATACGGGTACCAAGATGTATCACCTGGGCCGCAATACTAAAAGCCGCATCATCTCTAAAGGTATTTCGGCAGGCCAAAGCAATAACAGTTACCGTGGACTGGTGCATGTAGGATCGAAGGCTGCTTATGCCAGAAACTTTACACAATGCGATTCTTTGTTATTAGGCAGCAAATGCGGAGCACATACTTTTCCTTATATAGAGAATAAGAACAGTACGGCCACCATCGAGCACGAAGCCACTACATCAAAAATTGGCGAAGACCAGATTTTTTACCTTAATCAAAGAGGTCTTGATTCTGAAAAAGCTGTTGCATTAATCGTAAACGGTTATGTAAAAGAAGTATTGAACCAACTGCCAATGGAATTTGCAGTTGAAGCACAAAAATTATTATCTATTACACTTGAAGGAAGTGTCGGTTAAAAAACTATAAACGAAATGTTGACGATTAACAATTTACATGCGCAGATAGAAAACAAGCAAATTTTAAAAGGTATCAACCTGACGGTTAATGCTGGTGAAGTGCATGCCATTATGGGACCGAATGGTTCCGGCAAAAGTTCGCTTGCCTCTGTACTTGCAGGACGGGAAAGTTATGTAGTTACCGAAGGTGACGTTGATTTTGATGGGAAAGAACTTCTCGAAATGTCGCCTGAAGACCGTGCAAGAGAAGGCTTGTTCCTTGCCTTTCAATACCCTATCGAAATTCCGGGTGTTTCTAATATTAACTTCCTTAGAACCGCATTGAACGAAATTCGCACGTACAGAAACCTGCCTCCTTTAGATGGTAAACAGTTCCTTAAACTAAGCAAGGAAAAGCAAAAGCTGGTTGAGTTTGATGCAAAACTGGTAAACCGTTCCTTAAACGAAGGTTTCTCAGGCGGCGAGAAAAAGCGCAACGAAATTTTTCAGTTGGCGATGCTCGAACCAAAGTTGAGCATATTAGATGAAACTGACTCTGGTCTCGATATCGATGCTTTACGAATTGTATCGAACGGTGT
>Ga0160473_101534_pt1 | contig 11124 bp, 7 predicted proteins | sample HID1975I_E11MG_FD_108217 | JGI IMG/M metagenome (GOLD analysis project Ga0160473, IMG submission 108217) | Enriched soil microbial communities from UW Madison campus, WI, USA - HID1975I_E11 MG | ecosystem: Environmental > Terrestrial > Soil > Unclassified | place: USA: Madison, Wisconsin... | reverse complement strand
GGCGATGACGCGGTGGTCGGCGTTGTACTGCACTTCCAGTTCACGGCCGAGCACGTCCGTGGCCCAGCTGATGCGAGCGTCGAGGTCGTAACGGAAATTGTAGTGCTCGCCGTCGCTGGTCCAATGTTCGAGCACCCGTGGTTTGCCACCCTGGGTTTCCCAACGGTAGTGACAGCCCAGGCCCAGCGCATTGCTGGCTCGCCCAGCTGCAGGGTCACGAATGAAACTGCAGGTCTCGATCTTATGTGAAAATTCCTATAGCGCTGGTTACAACCAAATATTACTGAAGCTTCGTACCAGCCAATTATCAGAAATTTTTAAAGATCTATCCACAACAACATAGCGATTAAAAGTCAACCCTATGAAATAGCATCCGCAAAGTTAACTACTAACATCATCTTCCTGCGATTTTTTCAATGAAGATGCCCTGCAAGTCTTCCTGTAACTCTTCACCATCTATAGCCACAATGAAGTCACCTTCAAGATCATTAGAGAAATGTACGCCATCTAAAACCCCTAAAACCCCTAAAACCCCTAAAACCCCTAAAACCCCTAAAACCCCTAAAACCCCTAAAACCCCTAAAACCCCTAAAACAACTGGCACGCTATCAGCCATAACAACTCTAAAAAAAAAATAACACGCCCTTTGATCATCGCTTAATGGCACCAGAGCGTTTCGTGCTCGATCATATGCATCCCTAATCACTATTAGCGAGCTTCAAAAGTGATTTATTATACTGTACAAAATTCCTTTCAAACAACTCATAAAAATAGCATCCACAAAACTTTTATCCACCATTCACGCTTACATTCGAATTGCTCGATACATTGACTTGCTCATGACTATGAGCTAGTGCAGCTCGGCTAATTGTCTAAACACTCCAACTAGACAGTGCTAAATTCATGGCATATACCCTTTAAACACCAAGCAAAGCGAGTGAAAGCGAGCCCTCACCCGCTTATGCACCAGCCATTTTAAAGAACCTGTATTTCCAAATCGTCAATCCCAAAAGCAAGGATGGCAATTCATTCCACCTACATCACAGCCAATCTGACAAGTAACTTTTTACTTTGGAAAACACCCCGAACGATAACTCTCAAAAAGCTTGTCCACCCACTTAATGTTAGCAGACTTCGAAATTGAATCAGCAACAAGCCCGATGTCGTCTGAAATATATCCCGATATCTCAGAATTTTGCACCAAAGAGAATACCTTCTTAAAAACAAACTCTCTTATCTCAGTCACAGCAAGCGCATCTCCAGCACTGGGGTACTTTAGAGCCTTCACCTCTTCGAAAGAATTTGACCAAGCCTGATCAAACTTAGCATCATCGCGCTCATCCAGCGCCCGATCCCAATCATTTACACTAGATAAAACAGCCTCAAAAAAACCTTCTTGACTGATAATTTTTTTTACTGATTCTAAGGAATTTTCTTTCATCTCAACCCACTCTCTTTTAGCCAGTTCTCAATTAAATCGATCGCCGTCCGCGGCGTTACACTCTCACCTAATACGTGTGTCCCATTCGGAGAAACCACATCCACTTTAATATGATCTAGATCTTTATATGCCTCGCGATATGCGGCGAAAAGCTGGTCATCAGTTCCTGGAAAATCTCCTTGGCGCGGTCCAATCGGCCCCCTTTTCGCCTCATGTAGTAGCCAGTGCTCGTGTTCGGGATTTTCTCCTTTTGGGAACAATGTCGGCCGGGTTTTATCTGACCTTGCCACTGCAAAAGGTCGTCCTTTGGACTTCCTTACCGATGGTACGTGGTGCCCAGATTTACTCACACCCATTCCCTTTTTTTCGCACCAACCCCACGGGTCAACTCTAGTAAACGGGTTGGAGACGTAGCCATAAAGGTTGAGACCGCCTAGCAGTCCAATTGGGTCATGGCTGATAAACCGACCAACTTCAGGGTCATAATATCTGAAAGTGTTGTAATACAACCCCGTTTCACGGTCATTGTACTGCCCTTGAAAACGCAGATTCTGCTCGACCTGATTGACAGCCAAGTGCTCTATCGAACCCCATGAACGATAGGTTGCCTGCCAGACAATCCCCCCCTCGCTGTCCGTCAGCTCCAGCGGCGTACCGATCTGGTCCGTATGGAAGTAATAGACCTTCTGTTCTTCACCCTCAGCCTGATCCACACGCGCCAACGGCGCATAGCCCCGGCTCGTACAGGTACACGATGCTTTGCCCTGGCGTCTCTTCCCGCAGCATCCGCAGCCCTTGCCACAGGAACCGCTTCTGCTCGACCTCGCCGTTGATTTCAGCCTGCTTGGCAATCCGACGACCTAGGCTGTCGTAGCGATATTCCCCGGTACTCTCCAGCTTGCCGTTAACCTGCGTTTCGGCGCGCACCAGTCGGTTTTCACAGTCATAGCTAAAGCTTTGTAACTTGCTATGCCCAGAGCGCTTCTCGACCAGGTTGCCCCACGGGTCGTAGCGGTACTCCTGATCCCGCCACTGCTGGATCCGGTTGTCCTTGACCTTGTCGAACTGCCGCGCATTGAAGTCCAAGCGATTGGCCGCCGGGTCATAACGGAACTCTTCGCTGCCCACCAGAGAACCGGTGTCGCGGCTGAGCAGTTGCCCGTTGGCTTCGTACTCGTACTTGATCTCCCCGCGCAGCTTGTCGAGGGTGCGCACCAGTTCGCCGGCCGGGTCGTACTGGTAGCGACGGTGAATTGGGTTATAGGCATGCTCCACCAGCAGCGACGTATGGATGCCAGCGTTGTGCACCTGGGAGAGTTTGTCGGCGGGCAATGTCGACGCAAACTGCCACGCCTTGCGCCCCATCGCGTCATAGCCAAAGCAACTGGTCAGCTTGCCCTGGGTCCGATACACCTCACGGTGGAGGTCATCACGTTCCATGCCGCTGATCACCTAGCCATCCAGGTTCAACTGGTGCATCCGCCCACTGCCACAATACAAGTAGTTGAACTTACGGCCATCAGCAAGGGTCAGTCTGGTCAAATTGCTGAGCGGGTTGTACTCTTAGGACAATGCGCCACTCGGCGTCATAACCGCTTCGCCGCCCTGAACGGCATGCACTGTGAGCAACAAAAAAACAAGCGGCCACGAGTAATAACGAAGAACGGGGGGCTTAACCCCCCGGATCTAACAAACTTTAAACACCACTCTAAATTTACATAACTCGTCCAGGGGCCCATGGCGAACCGAAGGCAATAGCGACCTTAAGCCTCAAACGCTTACCGCGCCACTAGCTCGAAGTTAACATCGCTTACAGCAGCGCTGTCAGCAACATCAGGCAGAGTCGTGACAGGTGCAAACTCAATCCCATATCCTGATTTTGCAAACGGCTCGCTGAGCCCCAGATAACCCTTGATCGTTAAATCGTACAAACCAGGATCAACATCTATAAAATCGTTATTCGAAAGTCGCTCACCATATCTAGCCATATAATTCAAGAAAAAATCAGCATCCCAATCAAGCAATGAATTAAGATCTGCAACAATCAGCAGACCTGAGACCACTGCAAGAGGAAATCCAGAATATGTAAACTCCGGTTCCGGCAGATCAACCTCATTTTGAGGCAATGCAAAAACGGAATACTCTGCCTCTGATATTTGATAAATAGGACAAACAACCCCTTGCTCGACCGCTTGCCTCCCAACGACCTCATCACTCAAAAAAGCTTCAAAAATATTTGAATTGATTATAGCTTTGCTTTTTATGAAAGATGCTAAAACCACCGGATCAAATAGCACAATTCCTGGGGCATACAGTTCTATCAACGCCATCCGCTTCATCAGCCGCATCCTCCTGCAGAATTACCACCCCCACCTTTGCCAAGCGACTTGGTTAAGGCTTCACCAATCGTAACATCCTTCGCAAGTACCTGACCGGTACGGGGGATTTTCAATGTACCTTTTTGAGGGAAGCCCTCATAAGCCTTGTTTAGTTTCTTGACCAATTCATCAGAGGTCCCTTCAAATTTCTTGTTAAAAGGAACTCCCTCCTTCTTTATGGCATCATGGAATCGCTGATGCAACTTATCTGAACCTTCAATTTCATTGGGGAACCATGATGGTGAGTCAAGCTTAGTACCCAGCTCCGGGAACCCATGGGTATTTGCATGCGCACGAGGGAATGGGTGATGCCCCATACCATCAGGCTTCAAAGGTTTCCAGAAGGGCATCCATCCCCAAGGGTCGACCCAAGATAATGGGTTGGGGACATATTGGTATAGATTGAAGCCGCCATTTAGACCTATAGGGTCCTGCGTACAGAATCTGCCTATTTGAGGATCATAATATCGGAAAGTGTTGTAGTGCAGCCCCGTTTCACTGTCCGCGTACTGGCCCTGGAACCGCAGATTCTGTTCAAGCTCATTGATGGCCAGATTCTCTATTTCGCCCCAAGAGCGATACGTTGCCTGCCAGACGATCTCACCTTCGGAATTCGTCAGTTCTAGCGGTGTACCAATCTGGTCGGTATGGAAGTAGTAGACCTTCTGCGCTTCACCCTCAGCCTGATCCACACGCGCCAACGGCGCATAGCTACCCGGCTCGTACAGGTATACGATGCTCTGCCCTGGCGTTTCCTCACGGAGCATCCGCAGCCCTTGCCAGAGGAATCGCTTCTGCTCGACCACGCCGTTGATTTCAGCCTGCTTGGCAATCCGGCGTCCGAGACTGTCGTATCGATATTCCCCGGTACTCTCCAGCTTGCCGTTAACCAGCGTCTCCGCCCGCAACAGTCGGTTTTCACAGTCATAGCTAAAGCTCTGTAACTTGCTATGCCCAGAGCGCTTCTCGATCAGGTTGCCCCATGGGTCATAACGGTACTCCTGATCCCGCCACTGCTGGATCCGGTTGTCCTTGACCTTGTCGAACTGCCGCGCATTGAAGTCCAAGCGGTTGGCCGCCGGGTCATAACGGAACTCTTCGCTGCCCACCAGCGAACCGGTGTCGCGGCTGAGCAGTTGACCGTTGGGTTCGTACTCGTACTTGATCTCGCCGCGCAGTTTATCGAGGGTGCGCACCAGTTCGCCGGCCGGGTCGTACTGGTAGCGACGGTGAATCGGGTTATAGGCATGCTCCACCAGCAGCGAGGTGTGGATGCCGGTGTTATGCACCTGGGAGAGTTTGTCGGCAGGTAACGTCGAAGCGAACTGCCAGGCCTTGCGCCCCATCGCGTCATAGCCAAAGCAACTGGTCAGCTTGCCCTGCGTCCGATACACCTCGCGGTGCAGGTCATCACGCTCCATGTCACTGATCACTTGGCCGTCCAGGTTCAACTGGTGCAGATGCCCACTGCCGTAATACAGGTGGTTGACCTTGCGGCCATCCGGCAGGGTCAGCGTAGTCAGGTTGCTGAGCGGGTCGTACTCATAGCCAAGGGTGCCGCTGGAGGTGATTTCTTGGGTCAGACGGCCCAGCAGGTCGTAGGCGTATTCCAGCTTTTCTGCGGTGACCCCGAGTTGCTTGCCGATACCGGTTGGTTGCCGCTCGATGCTCAGCAACCGGTCACCGTCGTCATACATGAAGTCTTGCCGGGCATCGCGGTTGAGCTTCGCAACCAAACGGCCAATGGGGTCACGCTCGAACAGGGTATGCCGCTCCGGGCGCTCTCCCCGCTCGCCATAGCCGATTTCATCCAGTCGCGTCAGGTGGCCGCCAACGTTGTATGTGAAGCGCCGGGTCAGGTTGTCCACCCGCACTTCTTCAGTCAGCCGGTCCGACGCATCGTACGCGAAGCTGTAGGTGGCGTTGTTTTCGTTCACCAGCGCCGTCAGGCGGATCGCCTTGTCGTACTCGTAGCGAATGCGCTGGCCTTTCGCGTCTTGGCGACTGCTCGGCAGCCCGCGGGCGGTGCGCAGCAAACGCGTGGTCTGGCCCTTGCCGTCGCTGTGGCTGAGGACCTGGCCGTAGACGTTGTAGGTGAAGCTTTCTACCGTGCCATCCGGGTGATGGATGCGCAGTACCTCACCGTCGGGCTTGCGCTCCAGCGTGGTGGTCTGGTTCAGCGCATCGGTCACCGCCACCAGGTGATGGCGTTCGTCGTAACGGTAGTAGGTGCTCTTGCCCGAGCAATCCTGATAGCGCTCGACTTGGGCCAGGGCGTTCCACCACAGGTACTTGGACTTGTAGGTCGCATCGATGATCGTGTGCGGCAGGCCATCGTCGCCGTTCAGGTACTCAGTCAGGTGACCCAAGGCATCGGTTTCGGCCAGCAGGTTGCTCTTGTCGTCGTAGCGCGCCGTCCAGGTGCTGCCATCCGGGTAGGTGACTTTGGTCACCAGCGTCGTCAGGTGGTGATACTCGTAGGCGATCTTGCGCCCCAGCGGGTCGGTTTCTTCGAGCAGGCGTGCAAATTCGTCGTACTTGAAGGTCAGGCGATTGCCGTCCGGCAGGTCGAGGCCGACCATGTTGCCGTTTTCGTCCAGCTCGATGGCATAGTGTTCGCCGCCGTAGTCACGGCTGGCGATGACGCGGTGGTCGGCGTTGTACTGCACTTCCAGTTCACGGCCGAGCACGTCGGTGGCCCAGCTGATACGGGCGTCGAGGTCGTAGCGGAAGTGGAAATGTTCACCGTCGCTGGTCCAGTGCTCGACCACGCGCGGCTGGCCGCCGAGGGTTTCCCAGCGGTAGTGACAGCCCAGGCCCAGCGCATTGCTGTGGCTGACCATCAAGCCTTCGGCGTAGCTGAAGCTGCGCACCGTATCGCCGTTGCGGTTGATCACCGCATTGAGCTGGCCGTGTTCGTCGTAGCGGTATTGGGTCAGCGTTTCGACGGCCTGGTTGTTCACCACCCGCTTGATGTCGGTCAGCCGGCCCAGCGGGTTGTCGTAGTGCAGGTGCACACGGGTTCCGCCGGTGGCACTGATGTCGGTCAGCGTGCCGTCCGGGGTGCGGGTGAAATGCAGGAAATGGCCGAGCGCGTTCTCGATGCGTTGCAGCGGGACGTCGGTGTCGGTGTCCGGCACTTCACCGAAGTAGAAGAACAGGTTGTCGAGGGTCTGCAGGAGGTAATGACCACCCTCGGTACAGACCAGGTACACCTGCTCGTGCGGGTTATAGATCCGCTCGCCCGGTTGCAGGGTCACGAACGGCACTTCGCGGCCCTGGTTGTCGGTGAGGTAGATGAAGCTGCCATGGCGGCGCAGGCTCTGCTCCCACGGCAATACCCAGCCACGGCCTAGCACGCTGTCGACCGTGAGGTCGCTGGCGAAGAAGCGTGACCACTCGATGGGCATCAGCCCCGGCAGGCTGAAGTCGATTTCATCGGGGATCAGTTTGCGGCCGGTGGTCAGGTCAACCGGGTTGCCGACCAGGCCGCCGATGGCCCTGCGCGCCACGGGTTCGACCACATAGCGGCTGGCAACTTCGCCGGCGACAAAGCCAGCGGTGAACTTCAGCGCACAAGGCATGACCGCTTTCATGCCGGCCTGGGTGCCGGCCTTGATCAACTGAGCGATGCCCCCCGCCGCGCCGGCGACGGCCATCAGCACGTCCACGGTAGTACGTAGCCACTGAGGAATTTCATCATCCACCGGCAGGTAGCGGTACGTACCGCCACCGATGATGACATTGCCCGAACCACCGGAAATGGTCGCGCCGCACGTCAGCTTGTCACCCTTGCGCGCCGCCGCGACGCTGTTGATGAAGACGTTGGTCGAGCCTTCGGCGATCTGCACCGGCCCTGGGTGCTTGTCGCAGGCGCCGATGCTTTTCTCGACGCGCGCGGCCTTGCGGCTGTTGATGAAGACGTTGGGTGAGGCCGTTGTAATCGTCCCTGAGGGGGATGAGAACATACTGCCTATCGCCTCCCCGGCGGCGGTCAGCAAGCTGCCTCCGATGCCTGCCGCGAGGCCGGCGAGCAAGGCCACGCCGAACCCGCAGGTGAACGTGGCGATGGCCACCGTGGCTACCAGCGCAATCCCTAAGGCAGCTCCGATCAGGAACCCCCCCAGCGCGCTGGTGTGCGATATCTCGTCGCCGAACCTGGCCGCTTCGAACATGAGGGGTTACTCCTGTTCGCCGTGCTCGGCGGTGTTTGTGACCGGGTTGCGCGGGGTGAAGCTGGCCAGCAGGTTGTCCCAGTCCTGGTTCTGCTGGGCGCTGAAATCGGCCTGGGCGGTGGTGGAGAAGATCAGTGCGCGCCCGGGGCTGATGATGAAGGCCGCCTGACGCTGGTACAGCGGGCGGCCCTGGTTCAGGTAGTAGGCGTCGATCTGGATGCCGGGGATGGGCGCTGTTGCCGACAGCGACACGGCCTTGTTGCCCAGGCGGGTGTAGCCGCGCAGCTTGGAGGTGAGCATCTTGATCTGCCGCTCCACGTACGCCTGCAGTGCTTCGTCCGGTAGCAGCGTGTCGCGGGAGATGGTGATGCTCAAGGGCGCGGGAACACTGGCGCCCAGAACGAACATGTTGACCGTGCGGTCCTCGAAACCTGCTGGCAGCGCAATGCCGCCTTCCTGCAACTCGTAGTCCATGCGATGAAAATTCCTGATAGCAAAAAAACGTTGGGGTCAGCGCAACGCGAGCCTTTCGAGCATGAGGTCGAACTCCACCAGCCACAGGCTCAGGCTCGGTCTGGTCGGGTCGATCACGCAGGAAATATCCAGCCATTGCAGCGTGTTGCTGCCTTCGATGGGCACCAGCGCGCCCACCAGGCGACCGTGTCGCGGTTCATGGCCGGCATTGAAGTGAAAATCCAAGGCCTTCGCCGCGCTGCCTGCCAGGTGACAGTCGCGCTGACGAATCACGCGCAGTTGCGGATTCGATTCGCGCAGGGCGAGGATCGCGGCCTCGAACAGTTGCTCCAGGGTTTGCCCGGCACGCACATCGCGGCGGCGGATCTGCAGGGTGACTGGCTCGCCTTCATGTTCGAGGGTGGTCTGGATATCGCAAAAGCGGAAACCGGCCGGGAATTGCAGGTTGAAACCGGCAAAGCTGAAACCGCTGGGCACGTCCTGCAGCGCGACAGGTTCCGGTGTCGGCTCGGGCACTGGCTCCGCCACCTTGGCGGCCTCTGCGAGCTTCGCCAGGCGATCTGCTTCTTCCTGGGCTTCGCGCTTGGCAGAGATGCGGTCGTAGATCGAGGTCCGCCTCATCGTCATCGGCCTCAGTCGTTGATCCGCACGGCAGCGCCGGTGATCTGCGTGGTATCGGTACTGGTGGTGGTGATGACCTTGCCTTTGATCGAAATACCTTCCGGGGTCAGCGTGATGCTGCTGTCGCCCACCTGCAGGATGATGTGCTGCTTGGCGGCCACCTGAATGAACTGGTTGTCGACCTGAAGGGTGTAGGAGCCTTCGGTCACCTGCACCACGGTGTCTTTCTTGACCGTTTCGGTATGCGCACCACCGACAGTGATCGTCCGGTTGTTCCCCACATCATGGGTCTCATCCAGCTCGATCTCGGTATCCATGTTGCGCTCGGCATGCATGATGATCTGCTCGGCGCCGGCCTTGTCCTCGAAGCGGAAGAAGTTGGCAGTTCCGCCGTCGCCCTTCATCGACCGGGTCAGGAAGCCACTCTGGGTCTTGTTCGCCGGCAACGCCCAGGGCGGGGTGTTGGTGCTGTTGTAAAGGCTACCCATGATCAGCGGGCGGTCGGGGTTGCCGTCGAGGAACACCACCACCACTTCGTCGCCGACGCGGGGGATCTGGATGCTGCCGAAGCCGCCGCTGGCGCCGGACTGGGCGACGCGGACCCAGCAGGAGCTGTGGTCGTTGAACTGGCCCTGGCGGTCCCAGTGGAACTGCAGCTTCACGCGGCCAAGTTCATCGGTAAAGATCTCTTCTCCGGGCGGGCCGACGACGATCGCGGTCTGCGGGCCGTTGATCAATGGCTTGCGGGTGCTCAGTTGCGGGCGGTAGGCGATCTTCTTGCGCACGCAGACGAAGCGGTTCAGGTAACCGGCCTGGTCGCCCGTCATGTAGTTGTTGCTGCCGCGGTGCTCCACGCTCAGCAGCAGGAACTGACGGTTCTCGGCATCGCCCATGTCGTGGGCGTAGTGCTGGGTGAGTTCGAAGGTATAGCCAGGCTTCATGGCCCGGCAGTTGCTGTCACCGTAGAAGGTCTTGCCCATCAGCTCGAGCGCTTCGATACGGTTGCGCACCATGGCTTCACCGTCTTCGTAAGTGCCGTGGGTGTATTGCCCCGGGAAGTCGTAGACCTCGAACCGGTCCACGTCGCCCTGATCGTTGAGGCTTTGCATGGTTACCGGGAGGAAGTTGCGCGGCTGGCGATAGTCGAAGGTGCGAACGGCGATCTTCCCGGACTGCAGCTGCCTGGATGCCTGCCACTGGGTGATCGAGTCGGCGGTTTCGGTCACCGACGCGGAGTGGAAGCGGATCTGCGGTTGTTCGGGCAATGGCACCAGGGTGCTGGAGTCATCGGTGATGACCATCAGGTGCGAGTCGGCGGTGTGCTCGAAGTAATAGAACAGCCCTTCGTTCTCCAGCAGGCGCTGGACGAAATTGAAGTCGCTTTCGCGGTACTGGGTGATGTAGCTGTGCGACTTGAGCGGTTTGCTCAGGCGGAATTCGTACTTGGCCAGCGAGCCAAAGCCGGCGAACACTTCGCTGACGACGTCCTGTACCGTTTTTTCCTGGAAGATCCGCGTGTCGAAGCGGCAGGTCAGCATCCACAGCCATGGCCCCAGCACGGCGGCGTAGCGCACATAGCCGCCATCGCTGCCCTGGGTACTGAAGCGGTTGATGTAACCGTTGACGTGGCGGTAGGAACCGTCGGCCAATTCGATTTCAACGGTGGCCGGGCTGCCGATCAGGGACTTGAGCTTTACGTCGCTCTGGTGGCTGAGCAGCGCCAGGTCGAACTCGTAGAGCTTGGACAAGGCTTCGCTACCCGAGAAGTGCTCGAGCAGAAACTCGTCGTTGGCACTCTGCGACAGGATATTGAGCTTGAACAGGCGCCTGTTCTGGGGCGCGAGCATGGAAAGAATGTCGGTCAACATAAACTACTCCCTGTCGGTTGCGAACATCAGCGTGCCCGGACGGCGAACAACCTGCCCAGCCAGGATGCGGCACGCATGTCCTGAATGCTTTCGATATCCATGAAGGTGTAACGCCGGTTCTCGCGCACTTCCCGCGCCTTCAGTTCCCTGAGCGCCGAGATCTTGTC
>Ga0160473_101533_pt1 | contig 11134 bp, 6 predicted proteins | sample HID1975I_E11MG_FD_108217 | JGI IMG/M metagenome (GOLD analysis project Ga0160473, IMG submission 108217) | Enriched soil microbial communities from UW Madison campus, WI, USA - HID1975I_E11 MG | ecosystem: Environmental > Terrestrial > Soil > Unclassified | place: USA: Madison, Wisconsin... | reverse complement strand
CCCAACAGGTTATCCGGGAAAATCAGGATGGGATCTATGCGAGCGCAGTCGTCGATATCAGCGAAGGCGCGACATTCACATTGCCAAAGGGTGATCACTACCAGATCATTCAAGTCGTCGACATGCAAAACTATGTCGCAGGTGTCGTCTATGCGGGCCAATCGCTTACCCTAACACCCGCTGATGTCACCTACGGCAACCACGTTTATCTGAATATGCGTGTGCCGATCCTGCCTGAAGCAAAAGGTGGTATCAAGGAGACACTACGCTTGCAGAAACTGGCCACCATAGATGCCAAGTCTGCTAAACCCTACGTGTCGCCGGCCTTTGTTCTCCCTTTGAAGAAAACCGAGGAGATTCGTGCCGCCTTGGTAAAGGACGTTAAGAGTGGTGCGCTTACCCACACTAAAAACGTCAACGGCACGCCTTACACCTCGCGCCCTCAGGATCACCTGTATGGCACGGCTTACGGATGGGGCGGACTTGGCCTGCCAGATGCGGCCTACTGGCCATTCGTGAATAAGACAAAGATCGTCGACGGCAAGGCGCAGCCTTCCAGCACGACCTTCACGCCTCCGGCGATCCAAACCAACCGCGGCGGTTTCTGGTCAGTGACGATCTATAACGAGGAAGGCTGGCTAGCCAAGGACATCTCTGCAATCTCCAACACCCAGGCCGAACCGAATACAGATGGCACCTACACCATCAACTTCAATTCACCTGGCAAGAAGAATAACTTGGAAACGCCTGTTCCCTTTGCTGCCTTGTTCCGGTTCTACCTCCCCGATTCGAAGGGGTCGGCCATCCAATACATTGATCAGCGGGGGAGGGAACTCGTGATAGAGTAGACTTTCAAATCGCCCCTCGTGTCGCTATGAATTTCAGCAGACTGCGAGGGACGTCACCCTCAGTCGCTGATTCGCGGTCGACCTGAAGAGCCGGATGAAAAAGTTGCAGCATGCCGGATAACTTCCGCGATTTTGGTGGCATGGTGCAAGCGCATGCTGTTAGTGGCCTTCTTGCTTGTCTGGAAAGTTAACTGACTCAAGATATGTTCAGCCTTGTGAGCCAGCAATGACCCTACGCAAGAAACTCCTGTGTCTATTTGCGCCGCCCGTCCTTTTGATCATGGTGTTGATGTGGTCGTGGGGGCATTACGTGTTGCTCGCACGGCTAGATCAAGAGGATGAGCGGTTGCTCATGGTCGAAGTGGATCGATTGCGGACCATGATGGAAATCATATTCCAACGCAATGTTGAGCGGCTGACGACTCTCGGTGCCTTGATACCGCCGGACGCGCAGCTCCCCGTTGCGGCGACCGGATTTGATTTTCTTATTCTGTCCCGGTCAGACAAACTCACTGTCCTGCAGCCATTACTCCAGCGAAGGCTCGCATCGGTGTCTTCGTTTAATCCAGTGACGCTCGACAGCTTGCAAGCAGGAATCGTTGAGCGTCTCGGCTTACTCCGTTCGTCCGAGCGCTCTGCTTCTCTCGCTCAACTAATCACCGTCCGTGGTGTGCCGATGATCCTCTCCAGCGTAAGCACGCCTGCTGGGTATCTGTTTGGCGGAACACTCCTTGATGCCAAGCGGGTGAGTCAATTGCAAGGACAGCTAGGCGGCGCGCTTATCTTGGCACATCCCGATAAAACCTCCCGGATGGCATCGGCCAGCACGGATAGATGGTACGTGAGTCTTTCGAAGCGACAATTGATAGACGCAGAGCAGCAGAGCGTGGACCTGATTTTTCATGATAGCCAGGGAGAAGCACAGGTCAGTTTGACGCTGATTCGCGATCGCCATCTTTATCAGGAGGGGCTTCGTCAGCTGAATCTTTTTACGGCATTTTTTGCCGCCACTCTGGTCTTGGCCTGGATGGCAATCCACCTGGGGGTGGAATGGTTTCTGTTGCGCCGAATCCGCACAATGCATGCCGAATTGGCGACCATCGGGCCGGGCGATCCGAACGCTCGATTGCGCGATCGGGGACACGATGAGTTAGGTGATTTGGGGCATGAGGTGAATCTGACCCTGGACCGCCTGGAGCAAAGTGAAGCACGCGATGCCGTAATCCTTGCTGGGATCCAGGAAGGCTACTTTGAGTTCGATGAAGCCGGTAACTTGCAATCCATGAATGCCGCGTTCTGTTCCCAGTTGGGATATTCTGCCAACAGTTTATCTGGGATGGCTTTTGCCAATCTGGTAGAAAATGATGAGGCGATGCAGACGATTCTGGGTCACCTTCGAAGCGACGACAGCCCGCTACTGTCGGCTCGCTTGCGTCGTGCTGACGGTAGCATAGGCCATTACCAAGCGCGCGTTACTCCCATCGTCAATACTCAAAAAATACGCTGCGGCTACCGCGGTATTTTGCATGACATCAGCGCGCAAGTGGAATATCAAAACCAGTTGTATGCGATGGCGTACAATGATGCGCTGACAGGGCTGGGCAACCGGAAGGCATTTCACCATTACCTTAAAGAGCTTCTCGGGCAGCAACCTCAGCCTCTGACGCTCTTATTCATTGACCTGGATCGCTTTAAACAAGTCAACGATACATTCGGCCATGAAGTCGGTGATGAGTTGCTTGTGTGCCTCTCCCGACGTTTGGAGAACGCCGTACGAAAGCCGGGGCGGGTCTTTCGGCTGGGCGGGGATGAGTTCACTGTACTCGCTTTGGGGGACAACATTGAGGATGCCAAGCGTCTGGCGGAACGGCTACTGAGTGTGTTGAGCAAACCCGTGCGTGTCGATGAAGTGATCATCGACTTCGTGACACCTAGCATTGGTATTGCACGCTCACCTTACCATTCAACTGTCCCCGCCGAATTGATCAAAACAGCCGATGTGGCGATGTATGAAGCCAAACGGTACCGTAATCAATATCACCTGGCCAACTGAACGCCTCTTGGAGGCCCGGTGGGTCTTTTCTAAAGACCCACCGCTCGCGTTCTGTTGAGAACATCTGGCTCCTGAGCGAGAGTGCACACTCGGGGTCTATTGTTTGGGCGTAAATGAGCCTGCCTCTTGCCGAGGCGGATACGCCTTGAATGTCTCCATGTAATCCTTTACGAGCGCTACAGTGGGGGCGATTGCATACATGTGGCGTACAACCCAATCGTCATAATAGGACGATTCGATAGGTGCCATTTCAAATGGATCTGCTCGTAAGTCTATGAATAGAGGTGCTTTGCGTGCGGTTTGGCCCGCCATCCACGCCTGCATGCCTTCTTGATCTTGCGTGCTGAAGTGCGCTTTATAATTGCCGTAACGCACTGCCCCTAAGGTTCCGTCATCAACCCAGGCGAAGTATTCTTTGCGCGGCCACTGTGAAGATATGTCATTGCTGGTCAAGTTGTTCATGACGTTGTAACCGTCCAAATGAACTTTGTACTTTTTTTGACCTGCGGTGTAGCCGTCAAGCAATTTCTGCTTGATTTCAGGCTCGCCTGCGGCTGCAACAAGTGTCGGCAGCATATCTTCGAGAGAAATGATTTCATTTGATACTTGGCCAGGTTGTATCCGTCCCGGCCACTTGATCATGAATGGCACTCGAATACCACCTTCCCAGGTAGTGGCTTTCTCACCACGAAAGGGTGAAGTACCACCATCTGGCCAGCTAAATTTTTCTGCTCCGTTATCTGTGGTGTAAACGATGATGGTGTTTTTGTCCGCACCGCTTTCTTTGAGGTTGGCAAGCAGGCGCCCAACGAGTTTGTCATGTTCGACCATCCCGTCAGCATACACACCTCGCCCTGTCACACCTTTACTCTCATCCTTCAAGTGAGTGAAGATATGCATGCGTGTAGTATTGAACCAAACAAACCATGGTTTTTCGGCGCGCTGCTGACGATCGATAAAGTTGATGGTTGCGGCAAGGAACTCGTCATCGATGGTTTCCATGCGCTTACTATTCAGAGCGCCCGTGTCTTCAATCTTGCCATCTGCTGTCGCTCTTAATACGCCGCGAGGGCCGTATTTCTTATGGAATGCAGGGGCTTTAGGGTAGTCGGAGTTTTCAGGCTCTTCTTCAGCGTTAAGGTGGTAAAGATTGCCAAAGAATTCGTCGAATCCATGTTTGGTGGGTAGGAATTTGTCAAGGTCGCCAAGGTGATTCTTGCCGAACTGTCCAGTCGCATATCCCATGGGCTTGAGTATTTCCGCGATCGTAGGGTCTTCAGCACTTAGTCCGATCGGATCGCCAGGCATGCCAATTTTTAGTAAACCAGTTCTTTTTGGAGATTGCCCGGTGATAAAGGCGGCCCGTCCAGCGGTGCAACTCTGCTGGCCGTAAGCGTCAGTAAAGCGAATGCCCTCTTTTGCTATGCTGTCAATGTTAGGTGTTTGATATCCCATAATACCGCTATTGTAAGCGCTTGTATTAAACCAGCCGATATCATCACCCATGATGACGAGGATATTCGGTTTTTGTGATTTTGTGCCTTGCGCTTCTTCCTGAGCATGCACTGTGATAGTAGCAATCATGGCTGCGATAGCACATGCGCACATGCTAAAGGATTTCTTTCCTGAATTTGACCTATCTCGTTGCATGACGTGTCCTCTGTTTTCGTGTCAACAGTTGGTCGCGAGTGCAGAGATGGGTTTAAGTTACAAGGCTGACCCTGTCAATGAGCATTTGATGACATCCAGAAGCTTATGGAGCGCTTCAGTGAGACGGTGTAACCAATAAATATCCCGACTCTCTCAAGCTAGGGAAACTCCTGAAGAAGCCTGCGCGTACATCTGATGCGGAACTGGAAGTATCTTGATGTTGATCAAGGTTTATCAATCGCAACAGGCCTAGTAACAGGCGGGGTGCTGCCTGAGGTGGGAAGCCCTGTTGAATGGATTTTGTCGATGATCTGCTTTGCCAGTGCGTGGTACAGAGAAACTGGCGAGATCCAGCCGGATACGGCTGCCGCCATCACCGTGGTTGCAAGCATGGGAATAGCCAGATCAGGGCTGTGTGTAAGCTCTAGAACAATGACTGAAGCAGTCAGGGGGGAGCGGGTCACGCCAGCCAGGTATGCCCCCATTCCGAGTAATGCGCAAACCTGCGGATCAGCGTTAGGTAAAAGACTCAACAGAGGCGCAAAGGCCGCCCCGATGCTAAGTGAGGGTGAAAAAAGCCCGCCCGGGATTCCGGAAAGGTAGGAGACAACATTGGCCAGGAACTTCCAAATCAGAAAGGTCGAGTCCGTAACGGGTTGCCCTTCGAGCAAGGCTCGGGTTTCTTCATAGCCCGTACCGAATACATGATTGCCGGAAATCAGTCCCAGCGCTGCCAGCAACAGTCCACAGGTGGCTGCGAAACGAATCGGCCACCTTGCGCGCAAGGCACACATTCGACCGAGGACGCCTTTGTCCGTTGGCAGTACCAGTTTGGCATAGAACCCTCCCAGCACGCCCCCAAGCACGGCGCAAGCCGGAACCACGCTCCAACCCCAGCCTTCGGGCATCCGGCCGCTGATTTCGCCAAAGTAAGCGTAGTGCCCCATCAGCCCTAGGGTAACGACACCCCCAATGAGCACTGCCGTCAACACCAGACCGCTGAAGCGTTGTTCGAACGTGCGGCTGAGCTCCTCAATGGCGAACACCACCCCAGCCAGAGGTGTATTGAATGCCGCGGCTATCCCGGCAGCACCACCAGCCAGTATCAGCCCTGCAATCGTGCGCCGACCCTGCAAACCTAAACGTCGACCAAACGTATAGAGCACTGCAGCGCCGATGTGGACGGTTGGTCCTTCCCGGCCAACCGAACCCCCGACCAGCAAGGCGCCTAATGTCAGACTCATGCGGGCGGCGGCCACTGGGAGAGAAAGCAATCGAGCACGCAAGCGCCGGGAGGGCATCTCCAACGCGGCAATCACCTGAGGAATGCCACTGCCCTTGGCATTCTCGAACCAACGTTGGGTCAAGTACGCCAAGAGTGCGAAGCCCATTGGGGTGATTAATACGGGGAACCATGGCGAGTAGTCCAAAAGGCGCTTGAACGACGCGAACGCGGCATCGGCCAGCCACGCGAATGCCAGCGCCACGAGTCCCACCAGCAGCGCCCCCACCCAGAATGCCAGGCGTTGGCGCCATGCCCGCCAGAGTGATTGGCGAGAGGAGGAAGCGGAGCGGGTAGAGTCGGCCATCGCGCATACAGTGTCGTGAAAAAAGGAGAGTATGGCTTGATTTTACCGAGCCGGCATACTCGACCGAGGTTGTACTCGGTAATGCCTGGCAGACACGTGCCTGCGACTGCGCGACATTGTCAGCTTGCTTGTGACGTCGGTCGTACTCCGTCATCTGAAGATAGTTTGCGCATACTTCGGGCATGGAAGGTTGCGTGACCAGGCATTGTCCTGACTGCTAGTCTTGGAGCAGGTCGCCGTGCCCGGCGACCCTGTGCTCATCGCCCCACAAAGGAGAACTGCCGCAATGACTGCAGCCCCGAAACCCAGGAGCACCCTCAACCCACCTGTCTTCTATACCAGCGCAATACTGATCTTCCTTCTGGTGGTATATGCCACGGCATTTCAGGAACACGCCCAATCATTGTTCGAGCAGGTTCAGCAATGGATCATCACTAACGCCAGCTGGTTCTACATTCTCACAGTGGCCCTGGTGCTGATCAGCGTGGTGTTCCTGGCGGTCAGCCGCTACGGCGACATCAAGCTGGGTCCGGATCACAGCGAGCCCGACTACCCCAAGAGCAGTTGGTTCGCCATGCTTTTCTCGGCAGGGATGGGTATCGGCCTGATGTTCTTCGGCGTGGCCGAGCCGGTCATGCATTTCACCACGCCGCCTGTGGGTGACCCAGGAACCGTGGCTGCGGCCCGTGAAGCGATGAAGATCACCTTTTTCCACTGGGGGCTTCATGCCTGGGCAATCTATGCCATCGTCGCGCTGATTCTGGCCTATTTCAGTTTCCGGAACGGTTTGCCACTGACCTTGCGCTCCGCGCTCTATCCGTTGATAGGTGAGCGCATCTACGGGCCCATCGGCCATGCCGTGGATGTCTTTGCCATTCTGGGTACGGTATTTGGCGTGGCCACTTCGCTGGGCTATGGCGTGCTGCAGATCAACAGCGGTTTTCACCATGTGTTCGGCCTGCCGGTAAATGCCACGGTGCAGGTGACACTCATCGCCGCCACCTGTGCCTTGGCGACACTGTCGGTGGCCAGCGGCCTGGACAAAGGCATCCGCATTCTGTCGGAGCTCAACCTGGGGCTGGCGGTCGTGCTGATGGTGTTCGTATTGTTGCTCGGGCCCACGGTGTTTCTGCTGCAGACTTATATTCAGAATACCGGCGCCTATCTCTCGGACATCGTCAACAAAACGTTCAACCTCTATGCCTATGAACCCACCGACTGGATTGGTGGCTGGACCCTGTTGTACTGGGGTTGGTGGTTGTCATGGTCGCCCTTCGTGGGATTGTTCATCGCCCGCATTTCCCGGGGACGAACGATTCGTGAGTTCGTCTGCGGCGTGCTGTTCGTACCGGCAGGGTTCACCCTGTTGTGGATGACGGTATTCGGCGACTCTGCGATCCACATGATCCTCAACGATGGCGTGAAAGACTTGGCGGCAGTGGTCGAGCAGGACAGTTCCCTGGCGTTATTCGCGTTTCTTGAACACTTCCCGTTTTCCAGCGTCGTGTCATTGATCGCCGTGTTGATGGTGGTGGTGTTCTTCGTCACTTCGGCGGATTCGGGGGCGCTGGTGGTAGACATGCTGGCTTCTTCCGGAAAAGGCCATTCACCCTTATGGCAGCGCATCTTCTGGTCGGTGAGCATCGGCGCCGTAGCGATCGCATTGTTGTTGGCCAATGGACTCAAGGCCCTGCAGACGGCGACCATTGCCAGTGCCTTGCCCTTTGCGGTCATCCTTCTGCTGGCCATCTGGGGTTTGTTCAAGGCCCTCAGCCTGGATGCCACGCGCCGCGGTTTGCGCAGCCAGGCACTACCTGGCCCTCGACATAGCCGGCACCCGCACGGCGGCTGGCAACGCCGTTTGCGCAATATCGCCATGATGCCGCGTCGCGCTCATGTCAACCGCTTCATCGCCGAAGTGGTGCAGCCTGCCTGCGAAGAGGTCGCCCTCGAACTGCGCAAGCAAGGTTATGACGTGACGGTGAACGAGCGTGAGGATGGGCGCGTGTCCCTTGAGCTTTCTCATGCCGGCGAGGGGCGTTTCCTCTACGAAGTGCGGCCGCGCGCCTTCAATACCCCCAGCTTCATCATGCGTGACACCGAGGACGGCGCCGATGCCCGCAAGTACTTCCGTGCCGAAGTGCACCTGCGCGAGGGCGGCCAGGACTATGACATCATGGGGTGGAGCCGCGATGATGTGATCGGGGATATCCTGGACCAATACGAGCGCCACCTTCACTACCTGCATGTGGTGAGCTGAAGGCCTGCCGGCATTGCTCTGATCAGGAGGTCAGGGCAATGCCGCTCGCTGAGCCGCGCCTGAGGACAGTTCGCAGGCCCAGAAATCCACGGCGGCGACGTCCTTGCTTGGCGGCCCCAGCCAATAGGAAAGCGGCCGGCACCCATCGGCAGTGCACACTTGATAGTCACCTGCTTCGGGGGTGCGTCCAGCGTGCAAGGGTTGCAGTGGCGGAAGCTGGCGATGATAGACCCACGCGCCATCGCGAAACTGGGCATCGTCCGGGATCTCCATGCCAGCACCGTTGCCGCGTACCCGTGCCTCCATCAGTGTCAGGCCCGCAGGTGTCAGCCGATAGTCTTCTTCCCAGCGAATTTTCTCGATGCTGTGCTGCCACGCCAGGGTGAAGTCATGTAACGGCAAGCCTACCCACACCCCGCCTGCGAGTCCGAGACAAAGGCCGATCATGCGATCTGCCCGGAGCCTGGCCGATGACGCCAGGCATGCCAGCCGAGCACCGCCGCACCAAGGACGAAGCCCACCTCATCGCTGATGGGCAAGGCAAGGATCAGTGAAACACCGGCAAGGAACGCCAGGAGACGCTCCCACCACGGCATCGGCGCGCGGAAGTGACCGATCGACGCGCATCCCCAGAGTGCCACGGCGAACACCGCCTTGATCAGCATGTACAACGTGGCACCCACACTGTCGCCTTGCATCATCAGGGCGGGGTCATACACCGCCATGAATGGCACCACAAACCCTGCCAGTGCGATGCGTACCGCCCAGAAACTGATCAATAGCCCTTTCTCCTTGGCGATGGGAGCGGCGGCAAAGCAGGCCAGCGCCACCGGCGGCGTCAGGTCGGCGAGGATACCGAAATAGAACACGAACATGTGCGAGACAATCAGCGGTACCCCAAGCTCCAACAGTGCCGGTGCAGCGATGGAGCTGGTGATGATGTAGTTGGGGATCGTCGGGATGCCCATGCCCAGCACCAGGCAGGTCAGCATGGTCAGAATCAGTGAGAGGAACAGATTGTCCCTTCCCAGATCAAGTATGTAGCCGGCGAACGTGGTGGCCAGACCGGTCAGGGAGATCACGCCGATGATCACCCCGACCAGTGCGCAAGCAATGCCTACCGGTACGGCATGTCGGGCGCCTTCGACCAAGGCCAGGACACAGGCACGAAGCGTGGCGCGACCGCCCTTGACGAGGGCACAAGCCAGGGCAAGGACCGCAATCACCAGCAGGATGACGCCAATCCCCAAGTGAAAAAAGCCCGAACACAGCAGCCCCAGCGCTACCCAGAAAGCGGCACGCAGCCAGGTATTGCTGGCTCGCAGGATAATCGCCGAACCGAGAATGACGATGGACGTCAGGGCCAGGCCAACCATGCCGGAATACAGGGGCGTGCGCCCTGAGAACAGCAACGCCACCAGCACCAACAGCGGCACCAGCAAGAACCAGCGTTGACGCAGAGCGTCCCAGGCGCTTGGGCATTGCTCGCGGGGCAAACCATGCAATTGGCTGCGACGCGCTTCCAGATGAACCATCCAGTAGACCGAACCGAAGTACAGCAGTGCCGGAATGAGTGCGGCCTTTGCCACTTCGGCATAAGGCACATTGATCGTTTCGGCCATGATGAAAGCCACCGCGCCCATAACAGGTGGCATCAACTGGCTTCCCATGCTGGAAGTCGCCTCGACGCCTCCGGCAAACGCGGGCTTGTACCCGAAGCGCTTCATCAGTGGGATGGTGAATTGCCCAGTGGTAACCACGTTGGCCACCCCGGATCCGGTAATGGTGCCCATCAACGCCGATGAAAATACCGAAACCTTGGCCGGGCCACCGCTGCGATGCCCGAACAGCCCCATGGCAAAGTCGGTGAACAGGCGAATCATGCCTGCTTGCTCGAGGAAGGCGCCAAACAGGATGAACAGGTAGATATAGGTCGCCGAGACATACGTCGGTGTGCCGTACAGCCCCTCGGTACCGAAAGCCAGTTGATTGACGATCTGGTCCAGGCCGTAGCCGCGATGCGCGAGCTCACCTGGCAGGTACTGTCCGAGCAGGCCATAGGCCAGAAACAATGCACAGATGATCGGCAGTGCAATGCCCATGACACGTCGCGCCGCTTCGAACACCAGGCCGATCAACACCAGGCCCACTGCCAGGTCCTCCGTTGTCAGCTCGCCAGAGCGCTGGATCAGTTCACCTTCGTAGTACCACTGGTAGGCGGCAGTAGCCATGCCCGCAAGGCCTAACACCCAGGCCAGTGGCTGCCACGGACGGCGATCACCAACGAACGAATAGCTCAGGTACACGACCATGAGCAAGAATCCCACATGGACCGCCCGCAACACTTGGGTGGAGATCAGGGGGAAAGCCGCCGTGGCAATCTGGAAGATCGAAAAGGCCAGTGCCACGGCAAAAAGCGTGGCCGGCCAACGATCGGTACTGGCTTGCAGGCCTTGCGAGGTATCACTCATACGCTGCTCCCTCATCGCGTGGATTGGCAGTCAGGGAAGCAGGTTTTTCTCCTTGTAGTACCGCTCGGCGCCCGGGTGCAGGGGAATGGGCAGGTTCCTGGCTGCGTTTTGCGCCTGAATGTCCTTGGCGGCGGCATGGGCAGTGACCAGGCGTGGCAGGTTTTCGAATATCAGCTTGGTCATTTGGTAAGCCAGGTCATCGCTGATATCCGCACGGGTGACCAGGACATTGTTGATGGCGACTGTCGGCACGTCGGTATCCT
>Ga0160473_101532_pt1 | contig 11137 bp, 10 predicted proteins | sample HID1975I_E11MG_FD_108217 | JGI IMG/M metagenome (GOLD analysis project Ga0160473, IMG submission 108217) | Enriched soil microbial communities from UW Madison campus, WI, USA - HID1975I_E11 MG | ecosystem: Environmental > Terrestrial > Soil > Unclassified | place: USA: Madison, Wisconsin... | reverse complement strand
TGACAAGTCCCGGCGACCACTCGTACAAATAATACAGAATGATCGTAACGCCGGTAACGCCGCCTTCGCCGAACTCGTTGGGAATCGCGAACAGATTGATCGAGAGCGCGAACATGAGAGCGCCCACCGCGAGCATAACGAAATCCACTAATCTTTTTTTCATCGGCAACAGCCTCCACACCCGAATACGACGCTCACGCAAAACAACCACCGCCGCTTGCATCTTCGGCAGTGGTTGTCGGCGCTATCGGAATACGCTCAGTCCAAATACGAACAGATGTAATCCGCTACCGTCTTCACCTTGAGCTTAAAGCTGGAGTTGGCCGGGACTTCGAATTTCGTCGGCTCGGCAATGTCCAGCCATTCGTCGCCGCCCGGAAGCAGCACGGACAGCTCGCCCGCTTGAATGTCCATTATTTCCTTCTGTGCCGTACCGAACTCATATTCGCCCGGGAGCATGATACCCAGCGTTACTTTAGTGCCGTCTGCGAAAATGACCGTCCGGCTCGTTACATTGCCTTCGAAATAAACGTTGGCTTTCTTTACTACGGATACGTTATTGTACTGCGGCATCGTTTCTCTCCAGCTCCCTCTCCGTATTATAAAGCTTGTTCAAAAAGTCCGCTTTTGATCACGAAAACATCCGAGGAGGTCAATTCGACCTAATAAGCGGACTTTTTGAACATTTTGAAACCTCGCTTATACCAGCTTTTTAAATTCGGCAACGACGTTGTCGACAGTAAAGCCGTATTCTTTAATGACGCGGTCTCCCGGCGCGGAAGCTCCGAACGTAGAGATGCCCAGAATCGAACCGTTGTCTCCGACGTAACGCTCCCATCCGAACGGATGCGCCATCTCAATCGCCAGACGGGCTTTAATCGACTTCGGCAGCACGCTCTCCTTGTAGCTTGCGTCCTGCTTCTCGAACAGATCGAAGCTTGGCAGGCTGACGACGCGAACGTGGATACCTTGCTCGGCCAGCGCTTTCTGCGATGCGACCGCCAGTTGAACCTCGGAGCCCGTCGCGATCAGGATGCCCTGAGGCTCGCCGTTAGCCGCTTCGGAGACGATGTAACCGCCTTTGGCGATGTTGTCGCGCGCAGATGCCGTGCCTTCGAGAATCGGCAGATTCTGGCGGGTCAGCACGAGCGCGACCGGATTGCTTTGGTTTTGCATCGCATACGCCCATGCTGCGGAAGTCTCGTTGCCGTCGGCCGGACGGATGACTGTCAAGTTCGGAATGATGCGGATCGAAGCCAACTGCTCGATCGGCTCGTGCGTCGGGCCGTCTTCGCCGACCGCGATGCTGTCGTGCGTCAAGACGTAGACGACAGGCAGCCCCATCAGCGCCGCCAGACGAACGGCCGGGCGCAGGTAGTCCGTGAACACGAAGAACGTTCCGCCGAACACCTTCAGCCCGCCATGCAGCATAATTCCGTTCATCGCCGCGGCCATCGCGAATTCGCGAATGCCGAAGTAGATGTTGCGACCGTCGTAGTTGCCCGGCTTGTAGATCGGCAGCCCCTTCATATGCGTCATCGTGGAGCTTTCCAAGTCGGCGGAACCGCCAACGAGGTAAGGTACGTTTTTGGCCAAGCCGTTGATCGCATTGCCGGAAGCGACGCGCGTGGACAGCGGCTTATCCTCCGTCGAGTACGAAGGCAGATCCGCGTCCCAATTGTCAGGCAATCGGCTGGAGAGAGCCGCTTCGAATTGCGCAGCCAGCTCGGGGTGAGCCGCCTTGTATTCCGCGAAGCGAGCGTCCCATGCGGCGTTCGACTGCTCGCCGGATTGCTTGATCCCGGCGAAATGAGCGCGGACTTCTTCGGGAACGTGGAATTCTTCGTGAGGCCATTCATAGAACGCCTTCGTCAGCTTCGCTTCGTCCGTTCCGAGCGGAGAACCGTGTGGGCCGGCGTGGCCGCCTTTGCCGCCTTTATTCGGAGAACCGTAGCCGATGACCGTCTTCACCTCGATCAGCGTCGGCTTGCCAAGCTCCGCCTGAGCGTCTGCAATCGCTTTGCCCAGCGCGTCGAGATCGTTGCCGTCCTCTACGCGTAGATACTGCCAACCGTACGCTTCGAAGCGTTGGCCCACGTTCTCGGAGAACGACAAACCCAGCTCGCCGTCGAGCGAGATATCGTTGGAATCGTACAAGAGGACCAATTTGCCCAGCTTCATGTGGCCGGCCATCGAAGCCGCTTCCGACGCGACGCCCTCGGACAAATCTCCGTCACCGCAGATCGAGTATGTAAAGTGATTGATCAGCTCGTAGCCGTCGCGGTTATAAGTCGCCGACAACTGCGCTTCCGCCATCGCCATGCCGACGGCCATCGCAATGCCCTGACCCAGCGGTCCCGTCGTCGCATCCACGCCCGCCGTATGGCCGAACTCCGGGTGACCCGGCGTCAGGGAGCCCCATTGACGGAAGCTTTTCAGCTCTTCGATCGGGAGATCGTAGCCGCTCAGGTGCAGCAGAGAGTACAGCAGCATCGAGCCGTGGCCCGCAGACAGGACGAAGCGGTCGCGGTCGATCCATTGCGGATTGGACGGATTGTGCTTCATCGTTTTGGCGAACAGTTGATAGCCCATCGGGGCGGCTCCCATCGGCATGCCCGGATGGCCGGACTTCGCTTTCTCGATCGCGTCGATGGATAGCGTGCGAATTGTCGTTACGGATAATTGATCGATTATTTTGGTGCTGGCTGTCATGAAACAGAGCCCTCCTCTTATCTATTCGCGTACGTTGCCGGCAAATTGCGCCGCAGCCGTGCAGCTTCTCAATCATTTGTTGTACATTGTAGCACGAGTTACACAAATACGACGGTTTTGTTTTGGTAGACGAGCAATCTGTCCTCCACATGCCACTTTACGGCTCGGGCCAGCACGATTCTCTCGATGTGGCGTCCGATCCGCTTCAGCTCGTTGACGTTGTCGCGATGGCTGACGCGTTGGATGTCCTGCTCGATAATCGGGCCGCCATCCAGCTCTTCCGTTACATAGTGTGCCGTCGCTCCGATCAGCTTAACCCCGCGATTGTAAGCTTGCTGATAAGGCTTGCCTCCGACGAACGCCGGCAGGAAGGAGTGATGGATATTAATGATGCGATTGTGATACTGCTCGATGAATTTCGGAGAAACGATCTGCATGTAGCGGGCGAGCACGATCAGGTCGATTTTGCCTGCGGTTAGCTCGCGCTGCTTCTGCTCGGCTTCCGCCTTCGTATCGGGCGTAACGGGCACATAGTGAAAAGGAATGCCGAACGACTCGACGATTCCTCTCATATCCTCGTGATTGCTGATCACCATGCTGATCTCGGCGTCGAGATCCCCGGCCTGCCATTGCCAGAGAAGTTCAAGCAGGCAGTGATCCTCCTTGGAGACGAATACCGCAATTCTTTTGCGCCGCGCTGCGCGGAAAATGCTCCATCTCATCGAGAAACGATCCGCGACGCGGGTGAAATCCTCCTGAAGCGAAGGCAAGCGCTGCTCCAGCTCCTGCAGATCGAACTCGATCCGCATGAAGAACATGCCGCCTTCCGGGTCCATCGTATATTGATCGGACTGGACGATGTTGGCTCCTTGCTCGTACAGAAATTGCGACACGGCGGCGACGATGCCTGCCTTGTCCGGGCAGGAAATGAGCATTCGCGCGCGTACGCTCTTGTCTTCTAGCCGTTTGTTTCCTTGCGGCTGATACGTATGACTCATCGCTATCTTCTACCTCTCGATATTTATTGTTGGGACAGCCATTCTTCGCCCGCCAAATAGGCCAGCAGACGATGGTTCATCGCTTCCTCGCTGTATTCCTCCGGAAGCACGCGATTTTCCAGCAGCATATCGTAGAGCCTTTCCATCGGCTCGCGCGGGTCCGCTTTTCTCGCTTTGGCGTCGGATTTCAGCAGCTCCCACGTATTCAGCACGTACAGACGCGAATCGATTCCGACCTTTTCGAAGAAATGGTGCAGCCGTTCGACATCGACCATGAATTCGCCGCCAAATCTCTCCTCCGCATCCCCTCTGAGCATCGCAATCTCGGCCTCGTACATCGGACGTTCGTTCTTGCCGATCCAAGGCGTCTCGAGAATAAAAGGCTTGCCCTTGAGCAGATCGTGTCCGACAACCCCGGCGATGCCGTCATAGCCGATCCAGCCGGAGCCGATCGGGGCATGGCGGTCCTTGGCCGCCCCGCACGGATTTTTGCTGTCGTTGACGTGTACGACCGCGATCCGGTTCAGACCGACGATGTCGTCGAATTTGCGCAGCACGCCGTCAATATCGCCGACAATATCGTAGCCCGCATCGTGAATGTGGCAAGTATCCATGCAGACGGTCAAGCGTTCGTTCAGCCGAACGCGCTCGATGATTTGCGCCAGCTCCTCGAAGCTGCGGCCGATCTCCGTCCCTTTGCCCGCCATCGTCTCCAGGGCGATGTTCACGTCGGTCTCCTTCGTGCCTTCCAGCACTTCATTGAGCCCTTCGGCAATGCGCGCGATGCCGTATTCCGGGTCTTTCTCCGTATACGCGCCTGGGTGCAGCACGATATTCTTGACTCCGATGGCGTGCGTCCGGCGGATCTCCTCCTGCAGGAAATCTATCGCCAAGCGATAAGTATCTTCTTTATAAGAGCCCAGATTCACGATGTACGGAGCGTGAACGACAATCTCGCCGATCCCGGCTTGCGCCATCGCATCCTTGCCCTGGGGAATATACAAATCCTCGATCGGCTTCCTGCGGGTATTCTGCGGCGCGCCCGTATAGATCATAAAGGTGCTCGATCCGTAGGTTTCCGCTTCCTTCGTTGCCGTCAGCAAACCTTTGTCCGAAAAAGAAACATGAGATCCGATTTTCAACATTTTCCGGCTCCTCTCGCCTGTCGTTCCGTCCCCTCCCGATGCTCCGGGGGCTTGTTCTCGCAATTATTTCACTATTGTATCGCGAACGTCGAAATAAATCTAGGAATGCGGTATAATTTCAAGATGAGGTGATCGTTATGGGTGATACCCCGACGTGGTTTATTTATTTCATTGCATTCTGGACAGTCGTGCTTGTCTTGTTCATGAGCATAGGCGGCTTCTTCATGTTCCGCAAATTCCTTAAGGTGCTCCCGCAAAGAGACGGGAAATCCAAGCTCGATTGGCAAAATTATTGGGTGGAGCGAAGCCGCGACCTATGGACTCCCGAGTCCAAGGATATGCTTCAGACGCTTGTCTCGCCGGTTCCGACTCCGTTCCGCGATATTGCAAGCCATTCCATCGCCGCCAAGATCGGGCAGATCGCCGTTGAGAGCGGCGCAGCCGAGGTCACGAAGGAACACTGCATCGAGGGCTACATACGCGCGACGCCGGCTCGCGACCATAAGAGCCTGATCAGCTTCCTTGAGAAGAAGCAGATCGATTATTCCGCCTACAGCCACTTGCTGAAGTGATCGTTCCCGGAATCGTCGCGCTAAAAAAAACCGAAACCTTTGCCGTCCAACTTCGTCTAACCTCTTAAGGAGGTGCATCACTACTATGAAAAAGCGCAACCGAAAGACGATGACACTGGGGGCCGCCGTGTTGGCTCTGGCACTGATAGGCACAGCTTGTAATGACGGCAGCTCGGGATCTTCTCCGTCCGCCAGTCCTTCCGCCACGGCCAGTCCGTCCGCGAGCCCGTCCGTGAGCCCTTCGGATAATCCGAGTCCGTCCGCTTCACCGGAGCAGATCGAGGCCACTGGAAAATATGTCGGACTTCAGGACGGCCACTCCGTCGAAATCGAGACTGAGCAAGGCCCTACTGGCTTCCAGGTCACTCCGGAAGTCGCCGAGAAAGTCGGGTCCTGGGGTGAGAACACGCCTGTAAAATTCCAATATATCGTTGAAAAAATCGATACGGACACCGGATCGGTGGAGCAAAAAACGATCGTATCTATCGATAAGGAATAATCGTTAGCGAGGAGGGAACGCGCATGCGTCTGCTGCTGTGCGGAGGGACCGGATTCATCGGTCAGGCTTTAACGCACGCCCTGTTGTCGAGAGGGGACGAAGTATGGATCGTGACGAGAAAAAAGCCTGCCGCCGCTGCCTACGACAATGCGCTTCCCCATCCTCGGTACGTTACTTGGGAGGAATGGGCCGCCGATCCCGACCGTCTGTCCGGCTTCGACGGCCTTGTTAATCTCACCGGAGAGACGATCAACCAGCGCTGGACCGACAAAGCGAAGGAGCGCATCGTCCGCTCCCGGGAACAAGCAGCCGAACGAATCTCCGAATATATCAAGCGCATGCGATACCCTCCGGAAGTTGTTGTGAACGCTTCCGGAATTTCGCTATACGGGCATTCCGGCGAGCAGATCTTCGATGAATCCTCTCCCGTGCAGCCTGCCGACTTTCTGGGCGATACGGTCGTCCGGTGGGAAGCGGCGGCGGATCGGATCCCGGTCAAGCGGCTCGTCAAGCTGCGGATCGGGCTCGTCTGCGCTCGGGACGGCGGAGCCTTCCCGCTTATCCGGCTGCCGTATCGGCTGTTCGGAGGAGGCCGCATTGGCGACGGCAAGCAGGGGCTGCCATGGATTCATCTGCAGGACATGGTTTCCTTGATTTTGTTCTGTCTGGATAATAAGTCGATCGAAGGTCCCGTGAACGCAGTCGCTCCCGATCCTGTATCCAACGACGAATTCGGTCGTGCTCTCGGACAAGCGATGAAGCGGCCTCACTGGTTCCCGGTTCCGGGCTTTCTGCTGCGCACCGCTCTGGGCGAGATGAGCACGCTCGTGCTGACCGGACAGAAGGCAATGCCTCGCAAGCTGCTCGATCATGGATTCAAGTTCGCCTTCCCTAAACTCGAAGAGGCCCTGCGGGATTTGTCCCGCTAGGGTGTGTATGCATACTCCGAGGATAGTCGATTTTGCCGAATTTTCGTTCCATGCAAGGAACTTTTGTGAAGGCGTACCGGGGGTACCTCAAGCAAAAGTGACGCAGCAGGGGATGAAAGATACCTCTGAGCGGGTTTGCATACACGCCCTAGGGCTTTTCTTTATGTGATCCTGGCGAGGCTTAATCAACATTCTCTAGTTAGGTTGCTTTCCTTCCACGAGTTGGAAACGGTACTGCGAACAAGCCAGCGTCAGGCAATCTCCCGGCTGAAGCGAATACAGCTCATAAGGAGCCATCGGCTTATTGTTAAGTCGCGACCCGTTGCGCGACCCAAGGTCCTTCACCTTCCACTGCTCGGATACTTTCACGAACTCGACATGAGAGCGGGAAATCCCCTCAGTCTCGTCTACATGGTCGGCTGCCTCTTCGGATCGTCCGATGACGAGGGATTCGCCGCGCAGAGGGATTCGAAATTGCTCGTGTTTCGACTTCCACACCAAGCAGTACGGTTCCGATGCCGGAGATGACTGCCGGTCTAACAATGCGGTTCGCTCCTGTCCGGAGATCCATGTCGTTTCCGGCGTAATTGTGCCGCTCCCCGGAATACGGCCCCCCGTATCCCGCTCCTGCGGCTTGGCTGCCGCCGCCGCAAACCCCGGTGGCGACCATACCGGGCCGACTCCGCTTGCCTCCTCCGCTGCATAGCGATTGCGGAAGGCAGCCTCGATCTCTCTCGGTCCCGGTTCGGAAGAGGGCTCTCCCCGACGAAACGATCCCAACCGCATAGGCGGACCATTCCAGAACAGAATAGCCGCCGCTCCGGCGATCAAGGTCAAGCAGACGCAAATGAGCAATTGCTGCTGGCCCGGCCGTTCCAGGTACACGAACTTCCAGGCAGCTGCCAGCAACAGCAAAGACGAACAGGTGACGATGATCCGCCAACGAGCAGGATCGAATCGTTCGCCTCCATCCTCCTCTTCAGAGTTCTCCTCGCTCTTCTGTCTTACTGCATCAAACCGATGCTGTGACGGCTCTCCCCAAAGCTCCGATACCGGTTGCGGATCTCCGCTAACGGGTTGAAGAAGCTCCCATGAACGACTTTTCGGTTTGTTCCCTTCCTTGGCGGCAGATCGCATATCCGTCATCGGGGCGGGATCCGGTTTGCGAATATCCGAGAAGGAGACGGCAGCTCCGGCTGAAGCTTCGGCCAAATACTTCCTGCCGAGACGGCTTAAAGTCGCAGGCACGAAGTCCGCGCTGGACACCAACCGCAGCACCTGCTGAAAAACCAATCCGTCCGGCTCTTTGACGCGCATCATCCACCTGACGATCAAACTCTCCAAGTCCTCTTTCCAATTGGGGGAAGGCAGGACTAACGGTAAATAAGTAAAGTGCAAGTCCTGAGTCTCGTTGCCGACAAAAATAAATTCGTCCTGCAGCCGCACCCTCTCGGCATCCAGCATAATTAGCCGACATTCCTCCAACGTATCGGCAAGCTTACACAACGCCTCCATCGCTTCGCTCATCGACCACCAGGAGGCTCGCATTGCCTCCGTAAGCATGCGCGTTCCGGTTAAAGCGTATCTCAGCGAAACTCGTCCATCGCACTCCTCAAGCTCAAGCGGAAGCAGCGAAGGAACTTTGCAACGCTGAAGCATGCGAAGCTGCGTCTCGATGATCTCGTTCCGGGCAAGCGGCGGATCGCGTTCTATAATCATGACATGCCCTCTGCGCTGTTCGAACCTTACCGATAGCGGCAATGTTTTCACTCATCTCCACCCCATTCCCAGTAAAATCAGAAATCCGGGGGCAACCGCCAGCATGAACGGAAAAGCAACCTTCCTTCCCCCGGTTACCGGATGCTCTCCCCACGGCCACTTCAGCTTTATTCCCAACGCTCGCAAGCCGGGAACTCGGAGCGCCAACAGCCCGCAAGCGATACCTCCCCCGACCAATACGGAAACGAGCAGCAGCTCGAAGGTCAACGAGGGCCCGGCCCATGCGCCGAACGCCCCGAACCATTTAACGTCTCCTCCTCCTATACCTCCTAAGCGATTCATCGCGTACAGAGGCACAACGCCGCACAATGCTCCAAGGCAGGCCCAGCCCAATCCGCCCACTCCATGCGCAAGGAATTGATACGCAAAGCCTCCTGCCGCGAAGGTCAAATTCAACGCGTTCGGAATCCGCATGAGGCGCAAATCCGTCCAGCATGCCGACGCCAGCAAAATTCCGGCAATAAGCCACTCTCCCCAGCTCAACGTTCCCCCTCCTCGTTGGCAGCCGCAGATTTGCCTACAACATCGAACGAATGCTGCCAGACTCCGCCCTGCCCGTTCGATACTTGCATGCTCCATTGGCCCGGCGTCGTCCTTCCGGATACATGCCAGGTCCATGACGCCAAACCCGATGCATCGGCGATTGTTGTCCCGAGATTTTTCGCCTGGCTCGGCCCGCTCTTGTAAACAATGGACAGATCAACGACGCTTCCGGGTTCGGTCCGCACGACAAGCGTCGCTTTGCGTCCCGGCTTCACCGGATTCGGATCAAGAGATACGAACGTTACCGAGAACGTCTCGCCAGTCTGGTCCTCCTCCGCTTGCTTGGAGGACGAAGGACTTCCGCCGATCCATGCCCGCTCTCTAGCCGATTCTCGCAAAACAAGCTTTCGCCCAAGGAACGGAACGCGCATCGGCAGCTTGTATTCGGCCACCAAAGTGATATAAGCGTCGGAACGATCCGCGACGTCCGGAAGTCCTACAGCAACAAGGCTGACGTTGGACATTTCGAGCACGCGCCGATCCGCAAACTGCTTGAGCAGTTCGCCGAAGGCAAGCTTGGCGGTGTGCTCCTCCAATGAAAACGACACCCCGGACGCCTTGTCCGCCCACTCGTTCATCGGCGCCGGCAGCCACTGCCCGTATTCCCGCAGCGTATCCGCCACGCTTAGCCATTTGTCGTTCCATTGTTCAAGCTGCCGGTTCAGCTCGGAATCTCTAAGCTTGTCCGTCGCCAGCGCGACCGGATACCATGCGGACGCCGCCTGCCTCGCCGTCTGAGACAAAGCGCCGTGAAGCGCCATGGAGATGACCGCCGTCTGCACAAGAAAGATCAGAAATAAAATAAACAGCAGAAAAATCGGCATGGCCAGCGCGCTCTCCAGCGTTACGCTGCCGGAATCGAACCGGATTGAACGCCATCGTTCATATGTAAGAATAATCCGCGGTATACGTCGCCTCATAGCGATTCCCCTTTATCGATCCTCCCAAATCTCCGACCCTGGCCAGCGCTTTGAGCAGGCCGGGGAAAAACCACAGCCGGACCGACGCAGTCCCTTCTCCGCTCGCATACGTGTAAGCGCCGCGGAAATCAAGTCCGGAGCCATGCTCCATTACGGCAATTGCTCGCGCTGTCGGATTTGGGCCCCCGCCATGCAGCAGCAGGAACAGTCGCAAATAATCTGTATAGTACGTATCTACTTTCAAATATTTGGACAATTGGATTTTGCCGGTCCCCAGCAATGCGCCCATATCCGCCATCGCCTGCGTGATTCCGTAGACTAGCGCCGCAGCCAGAACGAGCAGAGGATGGCCCGCCGACCGGCATTCGATCAGCCCTTCCATCGTTCGAACAGCCAGTCGGAAAGCAAAAATTTCTCCGTACGCCGCAGCGATATTGCCGGACGGATGATTCAGTCCGTAAAGAATATATTCGACCTCCTGACCGTGCACGCTCAAAGAAATCTCGCCCCCGCTCAGAAGCTCCTTCGCCGATGATGGGGGAAAATGAGTCATTCTCCCTAGCGCATATTCGGAGAAGTAAAGCTGATCCCTGACTCCCTCAACGGCGCCTTCCAGCACGTCCAGCAAGCTATTGACCGATGTCATCGCTTCGTCTCTCCCTTGGGACGAAGCTTCGCTCCTCTGCGTTCTGCGCGCCTCCTCCTCGGAACGATTCCATTCCCGATTCTCTGTATACAACACGCTTGTACGCTCGAAGCTTACCTTCTCTTCGTCCGAGCCCGCTCCTGCGGAGAACGAGCCGAGGAAGCTCCCGGCACTTCGCCATTCGGACTCCGCTCTCGCCTCTGCCTGCTTCCGCTCCGCTTCGTAGGAACGACGAGACTCCAGCATTTCCTTTCGCTGCGCTATGATCCTCCCTCCGGCTCCATAGTCGTCGGAAAACTCGGACAAGCAATCGCTCGCCCGCGCCTGCCCTGAGCTTAACACCGTTCCCATACCGGTCGAGCCGGGAGCGGAAGCGATTAAGGACGACAAAGAG
>Ga0160473_101531_pt1 | contig 11141 bp, 12 predicted proteins | sample HID1975I_E11MG_FD_108217 | JGI IMG/M metagenome (GOLD analysis project Ga0160473, IMG submission 108217) | Enriched soil microbial communities from UW Madison campus, WI, USA - HID1975I_E11 MG | ecosystem: Environmental > Terrestrial > Soil > Unclassified | place: USA: Madison, Wisconsin... | reverse complement strand
GGAGGTGGTGTCCGAGCCGCCGCCGATGCCCGAGTCGATCTGGCCCAGCGCGATCTTGTTGGCCACCGCGATGATGGTGTCCAGCGAGGTGCCGCAGGCGCGCTGCATGGTGATGCCGGGCGTCAGCGGAGACAGGCCCGAGGACAGCGTGGCTTCGCGGCCCAGGTTCCAGTCGCTGGAATGCTTGATCACCGCGCCCATCGCCACTTCGCCGAGCTGCTGGCCGTGCAGGCCGAAGCGTTCGACCAGCGCACCGAGGGTGCGCACCGACATACCGAGGTTGCCGACGTCCGAATAAGCCGTGTTCTGACGACAGAACGGAATGCGGACGCCGCCGAGGATGGCGACGGGACGGGCGTTGGGCATGGAGATACCTGGCATGGGAGGGGTGTCTGCAACATGGCCTGCACGAAGGAGCAGGCATAATGGGGCCAAGTGTAGCTGCCGCCCTGTGATGGGCCAACCGTGAAACCATGAGCAAACCCGACCACGGCATGAATGCCATTGGCGTACTGGCATTGGAACTGGCCGGCGGCGACGCCCCGCGCCATGCCGCGCTGTCCTCCGAACAGGCTGGTGAACTGGCCGAGCGCGTCGGCCGCGATCTGGCCAAGCTGGTGCCCGGCGTCAGCGGGCTGGACTTCGTGTTCGCCGGCGCCCATTTCGATCCGGCGGAAATCCTGCGCCCGGGCTGGCCGGTGCACCGGCGCCTGGAAGAACTGCAGATGCGCGCCCCGGGCCGCAACCAGGGCCCGCGCGTGCTGGCCTTTGGTGCCGGCGCCGACGGCGATGTGCCGTTGCCGTTCCAGGCCGATGCCAGCCTGACCGGTGGCGGCCTGCGGGTCGTCCCGTTCCTGCTGACCGGCACCGAAGTCGTCCAGACCCAGGCCGTGGCCGAAGCACTGGAAGAGGTGCTGCTGGCCCAGGGCATGGCGCAGGCCGATACCGCGCTGCAGGCGCAGAACGCCTTCGGCGCGCAGATCGAGCATGCCCGCTATTTCACGGTGAATGATCTCGCCGCGATGATGTCGATGCAGTACGACAACCAGGGCCTGGCGATTCTGTGGCCGCTGATCGAAACTGCGCTGATGGCACCGCACGTGGAAGAGTGGCTGGATGCCGCGCCGGAGCCGCTGCTTCGATACGCTGATGGCGAAGTGCGTATGGCGCTGTTCGATCCCGCCGGCTGGTGTGCGTACTACAACCACGGCACCGGCGACTGCGATCGCCTGCAGGGCATCTACGACCAGTACCTGATCCGCCAGCGGCAGATGGCCGCCGTGCTCGAAGCGCATGGCCTGCCGGTGCTGTTCGTGCATTGCGAGGCCGGACAGGACGCGCGCGAACTGCTCACCCGCTAACGGTAGTGCCGGCCGCTGGCCGGCTCCCTCGGGAAAATCGATATCGCTCATTGCAGCCACGCATGGCGTGGCTCTACCAACGTTCAAAAAAAACGCCGGCTTTCGCCGGCGTTTTTCGTCAAACACGGCCCGGATTACGGGGCCGCTTTGATCACCGCGCAGGCCAGGCGTGCACCGGCATTGCCGGTCGGCTGGGTCTTGTAGTCATCCGCGTCGGCATGGACGATCAGGCCGCGGCCGATGATGTCAAAGCCATCCCCCTTGCCGATGTTGACGTTGGTCGACACCGGGGCGTCGACCACGGCGTTGCCCTGGGCGTCGGCCTTGATGTTGGGCATGTCGCCGCCGTGATGCGGTTCGCTGGCCACGCTGCCATGGTCTTCCTGGCCCGGGTTGAAGTGGCCGCCGGCGCTGGCGCCGTCCGGCGCGCTGCAGTCGCCCTTCTCATGGATGTGGAAGCCGTGCTCGCTGTTCGGCTTCAGGCCGCTGACCTGGCCTTTCACGTGCACCTTGCCGTCAACGACGCTGAAGGTCACGGTGCCTTTGACGTCATTGCCCTGGGTGGCCGCGAGATCGGCACTGGCGGTGTGGTTGGCATGGGCTTCGCTGGTCATCGCCGGCGGTGCCTCGGGGGTCGCTTCAGCGGTCGGCTGGGCGGCAGTGGCTTCGGCGGCCGGGGTGGCTTCCGGGGTAGTGTCGGCCGGCTTGTTGCAGGCGGTCAGGCCGAGCGCGGCGATGGCAGCGAACAGCGTGGTGTGGATCAGGCGCATGTGGATCTCCTTGCGGGTAGCGTTGGAAGAAACGACGTCGTGGGAGGGCGCGATCAGCGCACGACCCGGATGACGCCGCAGGCAATGCGGGCGCCGGCGTTGCCGGCCGGCTGGCTGCGGTAATCGTCGGCGTTGGCGTGCACGATCAGTGCACGCCCGGCGATATCGGTGGCTGCGCCGCCGCCAAGCGTAACCGCTGGCAGGCGGATGTCGACGTTGACGCGACCCTGCGCATCGGCGCGCAGGTTGTCCATGTCACCGGCGTGATGCGTACCGACACTGTTGCGGCCATGCGGCTGGCCGGCAGGATTGAAATGCGCACCGGCGCTGCTGGCATCGACCGCACTGCAGTCGCCGCGCTCATGCACATGGAACCCGGCTACCTGCAGCGGCTGCAGGCCACCGATGACCCCGGTGATGTGCACGCCACGGGCGTCCGGCACCAGCGCCAGGCGTCCACTGACCAGACTGGCCGAGGCCGGCGACAGATTGGATTCGGCCATCTGCGCGGTGCTGACCACCGGTACGACGGGGGCGACGGGGCGCGGCGGCGGTGTGGTGCCGCAGGCGGCCAGACCGACCGCGATCACCGCAGCGAGGACGACTTGGGAACTGCGCATGGGAAGACTCCTTGGTTGCAAACTAACCGTGTGCTCGTCCACAGGCCATGAAAGCGGCCCGGACATGGCGCACACGCGGTGTGGACATGCGGTTCATCCGCCGCGACGGCGGCCGGCGCCGAGCTTGCGGGTCAGGGTGTTGCGGCCCATGCCCAGCCGCGCGGCGGCCTCGGCACGGCGGCCGTGGGTGATCTGCAGGGCCGCTTCGAGCAGGGCCTGGTCGACCCGATCGCGCACCTGCGCGTGCAGGCCTTCGGCCCCTTCGGCCAGACGCTGGCGCGCCCATGCCGAGAGCAGCGTTTCCCACTGCCCCGGATCGCCGGCACTGCGCGAGCGTGGCGCACCCGCACCGCGATGCAGCGCGCTGTCCACGTCGGCCACGCCGATGCTGTCGGCCGCGGCAAGCGCCGCCATGCGCCAGCAAACGTTCTCCAGCTCACGCACGTTGCCGGGCCAATCGTGTTCGCGCAGCGCCTGCAGCGCCGCCGCGGTCAGCCGCTTGGGTGGCGTATCCAGTTTGCGCGCGGCCGCGGCCAGGAAGGTCTCGGCCAGTTGCGCGACATCGTCGCGACGCTCACGCAGCGGTGGCAATCGCAACCGCACCACATCCAGCCGGTGCAGCAGATCGGCGCGGAAGCGCCCCTGCGCGACCAGCGTTTCCAGATCCTGATGGGTCGCGGCGATCACACGCACATCGACCCGGATCAACTCGCGCCCGCCGACGCGGAAGAACTCGCCCTCGGCCAGCACGCGCAGCAGCCGTGTCTGCAGCGGCAACGGCATGTCGCCGATTTCATCCAGGAACAACGTGCCGCCATTGGCCTGCTCGAAGCGGCCGATGTGGCGACGCTGCGCACCGGTGAACGCACCGGCCTCGTGGCCGAACAACTCGCTTTCCAGCAGTTCGGACGGAATCGCCGCGGTATTGAGGGCGACGAACGGCCCCTGCACCCGCGGCGACTCGTGGTGCAGCGCATGCGCGACCAGCTCCTTGCCGGTGCCGGTTTCGCCGTTGATCAAGACCGACAACGGCGCCTGCGCGAGGCGCCCGATCGCGCGGAACAACGCGCGCATCGCCGGCGTATCGCCGACCAGCTGCGGACGCTGATCGGGCGGTGTCGTGCTGGCGGTCTCGCTCGGCTCGGCCAAGGTGACATCCGGGGCCGGCAGGACGCGCTGCGCCAGGGCGACCGCATCGTCCAGATCGAATGGCTTGGACAGGAACTCCTGTGCACCGCCGCGGAAGGCACCTGCGGTGCTCGCCACATCGGTATAGGCCGACATCACGATCACCGGCAGCTGCGGATGCGCTGCCTTGAGCTTGTCGAGCAACACCAGCCCATCATCGCCGGGCATGCGGACATCGGTGAACAGCAGATCCGGCGGCGCCTGCTCGGCGAGCATCGCCAGCGCGGCAGCCGCACCGTCGAACCCTTCGACACGGTAGCCGGCCTCGCGCAGCGCGGTGCACAGCACGAACCGCACCGCGCGGTCATCGTCGACCACCCAGACGCGCTGGGCGGTGGTGTCGACCTGGTCAGCCATGAGTGGCGGTGTCCTCGGCGGGGGTGCCCTGCCCGATCGGCAGCAGCACGGTGAATACGGTATGGCCCGGGCGCGAGCGGTAGGTCAGGGTGCCGCGATGCTCGCGCGCGACCTGCTGCGCCAACGCCAGGCCCAGCCCGGTGCCTTCGGCGCGGCCGCTGACCAGCGGCAGGAACAGATGCTCGGCCAGGTCTTCGGGCACGCCACGGCCGTCATCGGCGATTTCCAGCCGCAGCGCCAGCGGATGCAGTTGATCGGTGATGCGCACGCCGTGCTCCACGCGCGTGCGCAGGGTGACGGTGCCCGCACCGGCTTGGATCGCATTGCGGACCAGGTTCCACACGGCCTGGGTGAGCCGGTCCGCATCGCCATCAAACTCGGGAATGCTGGGGTCGTAATCGCGCTGGATCCGGACCGCCCAGCCACCCTCGCTCTCGGCCAGGCGCAGGACGCGTTCCAGCGAGGCATGAATGTTGAGCGGTGCATGCGGCGCGGCCGGCGCGGGTGACAGCAGTTGCTCGAGCAGGCCGTTCAGGCGCTCGATCTCCGAGCCGATCAGCTCGATCAGCTCACGCTCGTCCGGATCGCGTTGCGCGTTGCGGCGTGCCAGCAGCTGGGCCGCGCCCTTCAATCCCGCCAGCGGGTTGCGCAGCTCGTGCGCCAGGCCCTTGAGCGCGGCACTGAGCGCGCTGGGCAGCGCCTGGGTGGGGTCCAGCCCCGGGAATTCATCGACCGGATGCGCCTCCAGCAGCCAGCCGCCCTCGTCCCAGCGGCTGAGCCACCCCTCGGCAAAGCGCGGCGCATCGCCCGGCAGCGCCAGGGCCAGCCGGTGCAGGCGCAGGGTGTCGCGCTCATCGCGGGCCAGGAAGTGGGCCAAGGCGTCGCCCTGGGCCTCCAGCGAAGCCAGCGGCTGGCCCAGCAGGCGGCGCACGCTCACGCCCAGCCAGCGGGCGAAGGCCGGATTGCAGCCCACCACACGGCCGCTGGCGTCGGCCCAGGCGACCGGAGTGCCGAGGGCGTCGAGGGCGGGAGGCGGGAGCGTGGTGGTCATTGCACCAATGTAGTGCAAAACGAAGGTGGGTTGAGCGTAGGAGGACTGTGAACGGAGTAGATCGCCGAGAGATTCAGGTCAAATCAAACGGTGCCGGAGTGCTGCTTCAGTGCGTCTACCAAGTCCGCCTCGAGCCCGGCAACTGTTCCGTAGATCCCATTGGCCAAAAGCACCAACTCGTCTTCGAGACCATCGAACGCATAGTAGACATCCTCCGGAAGCTGCGTCGCACGCGCCACCTGCATGGCAGTCCGGCACGTGTCCAACGCCGAGCGCTGACCGGACTGGAACTGCGCCAGCAAGTCCTCCAGCAGCCAGCGGCCGGCGGCTGGCCAATCGGCATGGGCCGTAACGGCTTGCAGCGCATCCAGAGCTGCATTGCGGTCATACGCGGTGGCGATTTCGATGATCTCGATGGCCGGCGTATCGCGTGCTTCGATCCGGGCGTACGCCCATTCCCGGCTGGCCTCCTCATCCAGCACGCCCAAGACCAGTCCAATCCGGAAGAAAGCGCAGGCCGTTGCGTCGTCTGCGACATCTAGAGAAGTTGTGTGCATGGTCAGTCTGTACCTAGACATGCTCCAGGATATTTACCAGCTGGCCCAACGGATCCCGGACATGGAATCTGCGGACGCCCCATGGTTCGTTGGCTGGGCCATACGCGATGGGCAAGTTCGCCGCCTGGACCCGTCGGAGCGCTTCGTCCACGTCGTCCACCTCGATGGAAAGATCGGGAACCTCGGTACCGGATCCGCCCTCGGCCGCGACACTCACCTGGACGTTCATGTCGGCTGACCCGGCGTACGTGCGGATCCAGCCGTGATCCATGACCAGTTCCAGGCCGAGGATGTCCCGATAGAAACTGTCCGCGGCGGCGGGGTCGGACGCGGCGATGTTGGCGATGATGCGTTTGACTTTCATGAGTCCTCCCGGCAATTGATCGCTAGTGCTAAGCCTCAGCCCAACTGAGAAATACACCAAGCAACTCAGTCAAGTTCCCGGCACCACCGCTCGCCACAAACTGCGACTTCTCAACCGTGCAGATGATCCAGTCAGCATCATCTTCCGAGTCCCCGCGGCTGATCGATGCAAAGGGCTTTTGCTCAAGCTCCGTCTCGATGAGATCAATGCTGACGTGCCAGCCGGGGTTATCAAGGGTCTCGATAGTGACCCCGAACGTATGCTCCCAGTCCTCATTGCACTGCATTCGATACCAGTGCTGGAGTCGCTGCAGTTCATCCATCGGTGTCACTCGCTCTTGTCAGGCGCCTTCGGCAACGCCACACCCTTCGGCCACAGCATCCAGATCGTGCCCTTCTGCTTCATGTGCCCGGCCAGCTCGCCCGCCGCATCGCCGGTGCCCCAGAACAGGTCCGCGCGCACTTCGCCGGTGATGGCACCACCGGTATCCTGCGCGGCGACCGGGCGCACCAGGGCGGTGCCGTCCGGGCGCGTGGTGGACAGCCACAGCAGACTGCCCAGCGGCACGACGTTGCGATCCACCGCGACGCTGTAGCCGGCGGTCAGCGGCACGTTCAACGAGCCGCGCGGGCCTTCATCGCTGTCCGGGCCGCGGGTGAAGAACACATAGCTGGGGTTGCTGGCCAGCAGCTCAGGCACGCGCGCGGGATGGGCATCGGCCCAGGCGCGGATGGCGGCCATGCTCACGTCGGCCTGCTTCAGCTCACCCTGCTCCACCAGCCAGCGGCCGATCGGGCGGTAGGGATGGCCGTTCTGGTCGGCGTAGGCGATACGCAGCTGACGGCCGTCGGCCAGCTGGACGCGACCGGAGCCCTGGATCTGCAGGAACTGCAGGTCCATCGGGTGGGTCAGCCAAGCCAGCACCGGTGCTTTGACGCCGTTCGCGGCGATCCGCGCGGCATCGTCATACGGTTTGAGCACGCGCCCTTCCACGCGGCCGCGCAGGCGCTTGCCCTTGAGTTCGGGGTAGAGGCTGTCGAGCTGGACGCTGACCATGTCGCCCGGCACGCCGTACACCGGCACCGATGCCTTGGCGGTACGCGTGAGGCTGCCGGCGTAGATGGGCTCGTAGTAGCCGGTGATCAGGCCGTCAGCCCGGTTGTTGGCGGCGCGCAGCGCATAGATGTCGAGATTCGCCTGCAGGAACTGGCGGATGGCGACCGGCGTGGTGGCAACCTTGGCCGCCGCTGCGCAGGTGGGTGCCCAGTTGGCCTCCGTCTTCAGGCGCGGGCAGGCACTGCGCCAGGCCGCGAAGCCGGCTTGCAGATCGGCGTCCGCGACGGCGGGCAATGCGCTCCAGTTTGCCTTCGCATAGGTGCTGTTTGGCGCTGGCGCTGGTGATGCCGGGCGCTGCGGCGCGACCGCGCACGCGCTCAACAGCGCCAACCCGACGCCCATCAGCGCGGCGTGCTTGAGTGTGGACAGGACGGGCGTGAACTTCATGGGCGGCGTTCCTGTTGCAGCAGCAGCGAGTGCAGGATGCGGGCGTCTTCGACATCGAGATCCGCGGGGAGATCATCGCGGCCGCGGAAGCGGCGATGGAAGGCGCCGACGGCAGCAGCGCGGTCGTCCATCGGGTAACCGAACGTCTGCAGGGCCATCCAGGGATCGAAGCCGACCGGTGCCGGGCCATCGGCTGCGCGCGGCCACACGCCGAAACCGGCTTCGGCCAGTTGCTGCCACGGGAAGAAGCGGCTGGGATCCTGCTTGCGCGACGGGGCCAGATCGGCATGCGCGATGATCTGGCTGCGCGGGATGCGCAGGCGCGTGCACAGGTCATCCAGCAAGCGGATCAAGGCCGCGATCTGTGCCGGTGCGAACGGTGTGTCGCCGTCGTTGTCGATCTCGATGCCGATCGAGGCCGAGTTGAGATCGGTGATGGTGCCCCAGCGCCCGGGACCGGCATGCCAGGCGCGACGGTCATCGCCCACCAGCTGGTAAATGTGGCCATCGGCGCCGACCAGGTAGTGCGAGCTGACCTTGCCTCCGCTGTTGGCACTACGCAGCGTATCCAGGCTCTCCTGCACGGAATGCTGATCGGTGTGGTGCAGCACGATCACCACCGGCGCGCGCGCGTTGTGGTTCGGCGACGGCACCCAGGTGGCGAGCGGGCTGCGGACGGTGGTACTGGCGCAGGCGGCGAGCAGCAGAAGGGCGAGCAGTGCGAGGGAAGTACGGGTCACGTGCATGCCTGCATTGTGCGTGATTGCACGATCCGCTGCCAAAGCGCGGTAATGCCCGGCAGGCGCCCACAAAAAAGCCGGCGACCCGAAGGCCGCCGGCGAAGGTAAAGCATCTCTCTCTCGTTTCTAATGCGGTATCGCGCAGCTCAGGCCTCGTAGGCCGACTCGCCGTGCGAGGTGACGTCCAGGCCGGTGCGCTCTGCTTCTTCGGTGACGCGCAGGCCGAACACCATGCGTACCACCAGCAGGATCAGCACGGTGGCCACGGCACACCAGACGATGGTGAAGCCGACGCTGACCAGCTGCACCCAGACCTGGTGGCCGATGTCCAGATCGGCCTTGGTGCCGCCCAGCGATTGCGCGCTGAACACACCGGTGAGCAGTGCACCGACGATGCCGCCGATGCCGTGCACGCCGAACACGTCGGCGGTGTCATCGACCTTGAGCAGGCGCTTGAGACCGGTGACGCCCCAGACGCAGACCACGCCGGCGACCAGGCCGATCACGATCGCGCCCAGCGGACCCACGGTGCCGCAGGCCGGGGTGATGCCGACCAGGCCGGCCACGGCGCCGGAGGCGGCGCCCAGCGCGGACGGCTTGCCCTTGCTGACCGCTTCGACCAAGGTCCAGCCCAGCACGGCAGCAGCCGTGGCGAGGATGGTGTTGATGAAGGCCAGCGAGGCGACGGTATCGGCCGCGGCGGCCGAGCCGGCGTTGAAGCCGAACCAGCCCACCCACAGCAGCATCGCGCCGATATAGGTGAACGGCACGTTGCGGCTTCAGTGCGGTCTGGCCGTAGCCGATGCGCTTGCCGACGAAGTACGCGCCCACCAGGCCGGCCACGCCGGCATTGATGTGGACCACGGTGCCACCGGCGAAGTCGATCGCGCCCATCTCACCGAGATAGCCGCCGCCCCACACGATGTGCGCCATCGGGATGTAGCTCAGGGTGAACCACAGGGCCGAGAACAGCAGCACGGCCTTGAACTTGATGCGCTCGGCGAACGCACCGACGATCAGTGCGGTGGTGATGCCGGCGAAGGTGGACTGGAAGGCGACGAACAGATAGTCCGGCAGGCCGGCGATCGGCGTGTTGCCGACGGTATCCGGCCCGAAGCCCTTGAGGAAGGCGAACTGGGTGAACGAGCCGAAGAACGCGTTGCCTTCGCTGAACACCGCGCTGTAGCCATAGGCCACCCACAGCATCAGCACCAGCGAGAACACCACCAGGATCTGGCTGAGGATGGACAGCACGTTCTTTGAGCGGACCAGGCCGCCGTAGAACAGGGCCAGGCCCGGCACCACCATCAGCAGCACCAGCAAGGTGGAGGTCAGCATCCAGGCGACATCGCCGTGGTCGAAGGTGGCTGCAGCAGCGGCTTCGGCGACCGGGGCAGCCGTGGCCTCCGGCGCAGTCGGCAACGGCTCGACCGCGACCGTCTCCGAGGGTGCCGGCGTGACCTGCGCCTGGGCGTGCGCGCTGCTGGAGAAGGCACCAACGGCCAGCGCGCTGAGCAACATCATCAGGCACACGGCATGGAACCGGGCTTGCCACCCGGTGAACAAAGAGGTCTTCATTGTGGGCTCCGAGTGGGGTTAGAGCGCGTCAGCGCCGATTTCGCCGGTGCGGATGCGGACGACCTGTTCGACCGCGGTGACAAAGATCTTGCCGTCGCCGATCTTGCCGGTGCCGGCCGCGGTCTGGATGGCCTCGACGACGGCCTCCAGGCGATCGTCGGTCACGACGGTCTCGATCTTGATCTTCGGCAGGAAATCCACGACGTACTCCGCGCCGCGATACAACTCGGTGTGGCCCTTCTGGCGCCCGAAGCCTTTGACTTCGGTCACGGTGATGCCCGACACGCCAGCGTCGGAGAGGGCCTCGCGGACCTCGTCGAGCTTGAACGGCCGGATGATGGCGGAGATCAATTTCATGCGCATATCCCGATGGTGGATGGAACCGGCCCACGTGGGACCGATGTCAGGTCAACCGGCGGCCACTTGCACATGGCCGCCGGTCGTTGCGCCGAACGTTGCATGGGCCACGCCGTTGCCGACGCCCGAAGGGCGACGCCAGCGGTGACGCGGGAGGGAGGAAGGGCCCATGACACGCGTCCGGTCTCTCTTGCCCCTGGTGGTGAAGCGGACCAACGGTCCGCTCTACCCTTTCATAGCGGACCAACGGTCCGCTCTACCCTTTCGTAGCGGACCAACGGTCCGCTGTACGACGTACCTTGCCGGCTCCCCAGCCGGAAAGGCGGCGACGATGACGAAGGGTGGGAGGGATATCCTTCGTCATCGTCACCTGTTGCTCAGTTCGCGTAGTACATCTGGTACTCGAGCGGATGGGTCGCCGCGCGGAACTTGGTGACTTCCTGCATCTTCAGTGCGATGTAGCCGTCGATGAAGTCGTCGCTCATCACGCCACCGGCCTTGAGGAACTCGCGGTCCTTGTCCAGCGCTTCCAGGGCCTGGTCCAGCGAGGAGCAGACCTGCGGGATCAGCTTCTCTTCTTCCGGCGGCAGGTCGTACAGATCCTTGTCGCTCGGTGCGCCCGGGTCGATCTGGTTCTTGATGCCGTCCAGGCCGGCCATCATCAGCACGGTGAAGGTCAGGTAGCCGGACTGGAT
>Ga0160473_101523_pt1 | contig 11166 bp, 7 predicted proteins | sample HID1975I_E11MG_FD_108217 | JGI IMG/M metagenome (GOLD analysis project Ga0160473, IMG submission 108217) | Enriched soil microbial communities from UW Madison campus, WI, USA - HID1975I_E11 MG | ecosystem: Environmental > Terrestrial > Soil > Unclassified | place: USA: Madison, Wisconsin... | reverse complement strand
CGCAGTCGTTGCCCGAAGGAAGTTTATACGAACAGGTAGGCTGACCTTCTATATTATCTGTTATTCCATCGTTGTCGCTGTCTATGTCGTAAGGGTCTGGTTTACCATCTTTATCAGAGTCAGGCAATTTGATTCCTCTTGCTCCAAAACCATTGATATTATCTGCAACAGTTGCACCGGATGAACCAAAATTCTCTGATCGTACACCATCTTTATCGGTATCGTTTCCGGTTGTTTTACCGGTCGATGATATGATGCCGGTGGCTTCGGTATAGTCGGTTATACCATCGCCATCGCTGTCAAGATCAAGGTAGTTAGGCGTTCCGTCACGGTCAAGGTCCTGGGGAATTAATCCAATACTGGCAGCTATTGATGGATTGTTATTATCTGCATCAGCAGTAGATAACAATCCATCATTATCAGGATCGTCTCCATCTACCATTCCATCATTATTGGCATCCACTACTTTTGGGTCTCTTGTCTCATTTATATCAAGAATTCCATCATTGTCACTGTCAAGATCAAGTTCGTTGATAATGCCGTCGCGATCAAAATCGAAGAAATCGTTGATGCCATCGCTGTTGCAATCTGTCCATGTTAGTGGCAGGTACGGCTTTCCATAAACATCTTTGCCTGCAGGCGTCGGACAGCCGGGAGTTGGATCTTTGTAATTTGGAATGCCGTCGTTGTCACAATCTTTCAAAGGATCATATCCGCCGCTTTCCACTACATCGAGAATGCCATCGTTGTCGTCATCAATATCATCCAACAGCGAAAGTTCGCACTCAGGAAGAGTTGGGGTAAAGATCTGCTCATGTACTTCTCCTCCATTTAATGTAAAGTTGTTACATACTATTTGCCCTTCTATATTGCCGCTGTGGTTTTTTTCGAATGATGCACCTGGGGCAAAGACGCTTCCTATTACGGTGTTGGCATTTACAAGTTTAATAGTGCCGGTATTATTGTAAAAATTATAAATGATAAAGGCGCCATCTGTATTGTTTAATCCGGCATTGTTATGAGAAGCCCATGTGAAATTACCTGGCTGATTTATGTTAAAAATCAAAGGTGTATTCGCAGTGGGATGATTGTTAAAAGTTATTTGTGTTATTGCATTCAACTGTGCACCGGTGAGGTTAATTACATTTATTTTATTAGACACCAAGGTTATACGAAACTGGCTGCCAGCGACAGGTGCTATAAAATTAAAAGATGAAGCACAGGGCGCTGAAGGAACGTACTTAGCCATAGCAGCAGCATTTTGCTGGAAAGCAGTAAAGGCAGTAGTGAAGTTAAGTCCGCTGGCACTTGTGGCTGTTGGAGAAGGTTGTTGCCGCTGCAATGCAAGCTGCGGGTTCGCATTGTAGGCAGTATTACAATCACTATTGTAAGGTGTTACTTTTAGATTAGTAGAAGCATTGTTACAATCTTTGTAAAAAAGCATTGTTCCCGAGGTGCTGCCTACCCGAAGATAACCAGCGTTAAGATGGCTTTGGTTTCCACTTTTAAACACAAATTTTCCGCCCACTACAAGACCGTAATTGCTGCTGTTGCCTGCACCGTTTGGGTAGCTTCCGGCACCATGGACCGCAATATTTACATTACCTGCAAGTGTTGCATCGGCGCCCATTGCTATAGCTCCGTCTGTTTCGCCGTTATTGAAAGTAACATTGGTTTTGGCAAAAATATTAAAGCCTTTTGCCTGGGCAGTAGGATTAAATTGGGCATAGCTATTAACAAAAAAGAGGTTAACTAATGCAAATAGAAATAACTGCAGAACTCTGTTCATGACACACTTTTTTACTGTGAAAAAATCGGGTGTTACCAATGGCTAAATAGATGCCATTGCAGAATATTGGATAGAGGTAAGAGCGTAAGGCGGACAGTGCATCACCTTTGTATGCATGGGACCTTACAGAAGTAGTGGATAAAACGTACGAGCCTTAGCAGAAATATTGGATAGACGAACAGGAAGACGGATATTGTTGAAAATGAAAATAATCTTCCGTTCTTATAATATAATATCTTAAAGACGATAAAAAGGCTTGCTAAAGTTGCAACGCCAAACGTTAACGGTTTATTAAACCGGCTTTTATGAGAAAAGATAAGAGCAGGAGAGCGTGCATTTATAAAGGATAATAAGGAAAATAAACAGCGTAGAAGAATTTATTCGCAGTTGATTTCCAGATAAACTGGGTGTTATAATCAGCAGTGTGATCTCTAATCAGGTAAGGGCGGAATATAGAGACAACGTATTATAGAGCAACATATCACCTGGATGAAATTGAGCTAACAGCGCCTGTAACCCAAATAGATTTTGTGGAAAAAGCTGAATAAAAATTCACTCGTACAAGTGAGTGACACAACGATGTTGCTATAGAAAACAACTGCTTGTCCAACAATAATCTTAATTCATTTTCTTCTTCAAAGTACTAACCTGTTCCTGCAGATTATTTACCAGGTTTGCTAACTGGTTTACATCCCAGCGTTGTTGTACATTGGCTTTAGAGATAATCATTTGTGCCTGCCATAATTCTACAATTTCATCTGAGTTTACCTGGTATGGTTGATATAGAGGATTGTCACTGACAAGAGTAACTTTGGTTTTGCTGCGGTTATTTTTCAATACTCTTTTATATACGATGCCTTCATTTCTCGAGACTACAATGTAAGTGTTGCTGCTTTTCACATTTTCGATGTCCTCTACTTTTTCGCCGACGATCACTGAGCCGCTTTGAGTAGGCAACATACTGTCGCCGATGATTTCAAAAGCGCGGTAACTTCCACCAGCCAGCATAGGCAAGGTAAAAGTGTTCAGTTCATCAATGAAATCAGGATCTGCATAACCGGCCAAATAACCAGCCGCAGCTTTTACCGGTACGAATTGTATTTCAGCAGAAGAGGCCGACAATTTTAACTGGCGGCGTTTTTCCATGTAAGTGCTGCCTTTAGCATTGCTTACATCCTGCAACAACAATTCATCAAGCGTTATTTTAAAAATGCCGCTAACTATTTCAAGTACTTCTATTCGCGGTTCTGCACGTTCTTCTTCGTAAGCTCCTAAAAGCGAACGTTTGATCTTTAGTTTTGCTGCAAACTCTTCTTGTGTCCAACCACGAAGCTTACGAAGATACTTTAGATTTTTACCGGCTTGTGACATGATAAAGACTAATTGATTTAGCCGCAATTTACTAAAATTATTAGTTTGTCAAAACATTATTTTGGCACCATTATTTTTATATTGACTTTTGTACAGATAAGAAAAGAATTATGGCAAAAGCGAAAAAGACGAAAAGCGAAAAAGACGAATTAATACAGGCGAACACCTCTACAAAATTAAAACCCGGATCGGGGCCAGAACAACCGCAGCAAAACACAAAGGTAAAAGCAGCTAAAGAATCAGATGCCGAGGCAAAAAGTAAATTAAGCAGTCCCAAAAGGCCGGCAAAAGAAGAACCAATCATATTAATTACCAATGACGACGGCGTTACAGCTCCCGGTATTGCGGCTCTCGTAGATGCAGTAAGAGACCTTGGTAAAATAGTAGTGATTGCGCCGGATAAAGCACAAAGCGGAATGGGGCATGCGATTACAATCGGCTCCCCGCTACGAATGGTTCGCGTAAACAATTTTGGAGATAATATAGAGGCTTATTCATGTAGTGGTACGCCGGTAGATTGTGTAAAACTGGCGGTTGACAAGATACTGCACCGCAAACCGGATATTTGTTTAAGCGGAGTAAACCATGGCGCCAATCATTCTATCAATGTGATTTACTCCGGCACCATGTCTGCCGCTCTCGAAGCTGCTATTGAAAGCATTCCGAGTGTCGGTTTCTCGTTGCTCGATTACAGCTTAGAAGCTGATTTTTCTGGCGCGAAAAAATATGCCCGGTTACTCGTTGAACAAATTCTAAACAAAAAGATCGCTAACAAACATCTTTGTTTAAATGTCAACTTTCCCGCTATAACTGTTGAGCAGTTAAAGGGGCTTAAAATTTGTCGCCAGGCTTATGCAAAATACGAAGAGGATTTTGTTGAGCGGGTCGATCCTACGGGCAAAAAATACTATTGGCTTACAGGCGATTTCGTCAACTTCGACAAGGGGCGCGATACCGATGTCTGGGCCTTAAACCACAACTATGCAAGTGTCGTCCCCGTACAATTCGACCTTACTGATTACAAGCTGAAGGAAAAGCTCGAAAAAACAATTAACTTCTAAAATAATGCTTAAAGACGATCTTAAGTTCGGGTTGATATTAGGTTTTTTGGCGCCAGTCGCAGGCATCTTTCTCTACTATTTTATACAGTTCAGAAACGTGATGAGTATAAGCGAGTTTTTCAACATCATACTGCAGCAGCGAACGTTGCTCACGGCAATTGTAAGTGTCGCGTTGGTGGCAAATGCAGCCGTTTTCACTTTATGTATCAACAAAAGAAAAGATCATACGGCCAAAGGCGTTTTTATAGCAACTTGTGTGTACGGAGTAGCGTCACTGGTTTGGAAATTTATTTTGTAGCCGACATTTGAATATCCATTAAACATCGTTGTGTCACTCACTTGTACGGCAAATCGCTATTGAGCAGTTTCCGTTGTCTGTTACCAGTTACCGGTTACCGGTTACCTGTAAGCGACCACAAAAGCATTCAATCAATCAACTGTCATCTATCATCCCCCATCCGTCAACTGTCACCCATCTTCATAAACACATGAAATATTACATCATAGCCGGAGAAGCAAGTGGCGACCTTCATGGCAGCAACCTGGTAAAACAACTGTACAAATTAGATGCAGCTGCAGACATTAGATGCTGGGGCGGAGCTATGATGCAATCAGCAGGCGCAACCCTGGTAAAAGATTACAAACACCTGGCTTTTATGGGTTTTGCTGAGGTAATACTAAACCTTGGTACCATTCTCAAAAACATTAAGTTTTGCAAGAAAGATATTCTCTCCTACAAACCTGATATCTTAGTTCTGATTGATTATCCCGGATTTAATATCAGAATAGCAGAATGGGCTAAGAAACAAGGGATAAAGACTGTCTATTACATTTCGCCGCAAATTTGGGCCTGGAAAGAAAACAGGGTACACACCATAAAAAAGTGTGTAGACAAAATGCTCGTCATTCTGCCATTTGAAAAAGATTTTTACAGCAAATGGAATTACAAAGTAGAATATGTAGGACATCCATTGGTGGAAGTAATTGAAAACTTCAAAGCCGGTAATCCTAAACCGGCTGATTCAAATAAAAAAGCAATCGCTCTATTACCGGGAAGCCGCAAGCAGGAGATCAATAAAAAGCTGCCTGTGATGTTGGAGGTTAGTAAAGCATTTCCCGAACTTGAGTTTGTGGTGGCAAAAGCGCCGGGGCAGGAAGATAGTTTCTACGAGCCATTCCTTGCACCTTACAAAAACGTTTCTGCACTTGGCGGCAAAACCTATCATTTATTAAACCAGGCAACAGCAGCTTTGGTAACCAGTGGCACGGCCACTTTAGAAACTGCGTTGTTCGATGTGCCGGAGGTGGTTTGCTACAAAGGAAATAATATCTCTTACCAGATCGCCAAAAGAGTTATAAAAGTAAAATACATTTCATTGGTCAACCTGATAATGGATAAGCCGGTGGTAAAAGAACTGATACAGGATGAAATGAATGTGGAGAACTGCATTGCCGAGTTAAAGGATTTACTTGAAAACCCGGTACGTAAACAGCAATTGCAACAAAATTATACTACGCTTAAAAATTTACTGTCTCAAGGTGGAAACGCCTCTTCAAATGCTGCAAAGATCATATATGAGTTTGTAAAGAAGTAAGGTGATTTTTTAACGGTCTGGCTTTTGAAAGAATAGTATATTTGGGATATACTATTCTTTCAATTATGTTTTGGACCGGTTACATACCCCTGGAGATGCCTGCAAAGGAAAACATGACAGACGAGGAGTTCTTTCGTTTTTGTGCGGCTAATAAACATATAAAAATAGAAAGAGATGAAAACGGTCAAATATTAATTATGCCTCCTTCCGGATTAGAATCAGACAATTACAGCGTTGATATTTCCGGAGAAATACATATTTGGAATAAGTTCAATAAAACCGGTAAAGTTTTCGGTTCTTCAGCGGGCTTTACCTTACCCGATGATTCTGTACGGTCACCTGATGCTGCATGGGTTTCTAACGAAAAATGGGCAAGATTGTCTGAAAATGAGAGAAAGAAATTTGGACACATATCTCCCGATTTTATTGTAGAAGTTATGTCTCCTTCTGATGACCTTGCCTATATGCGAAAAAAAATGCAATCCTGGATTAAAAACGGTGTACGGCTGGGGTGGCTGATTGATGCAGAAAACCAGGCAGCCTATATTTATCGTGCTGATACCACTGTATTTAAAGTGGAATCTTTTAATAAAACGCTTACAGGTGAAGACGTTCTGCCAGGTTTTTCCTTTGATCTGAAAATACTTCTTAAATAACGGGGCGTCCTGTTGAAAAAAAGCAGGATTCGATTTCGTACGTCTTAAACAAAAAACTAATAAAGTACCTGTAAAAAAAATGGCCTCCCCGTGGAAACGGGGCGGCCTCTAACGATTGCTTGCCATATGAAAATCTTCGAATAATTGTCTTTGTGCTGTTATTACAGCTTAGCTTTGCAGCGTGAAGAAAAACTGTTTCTTTATTTCTTCCATACAAATGTAGTTCGTGTTTGTACAATTCATACAACAACTTAATGCTTGTTTTATTATCGCTAACACGTTAAAGGATTTGTTAAAGCACTGACTTGCATTGTGTTTCGACCAAATATATTAATGATGCCCAACCGATTTACAGATACATTATTTCAACTAATACATTCTCTTGAAAAGTCGGAAAAGAGAAATTTTAAGCTTTATATCAAAAGAAGCTCCGCAAAAGAAGACCTTAAGATCATACAACTTTTCGATGCCATAGATAAACTGCACGAGTACGATGAAAAGGTGCTTCTAAAAAAACTTCCTTCCATAGAAAAACCCCAGTTATCTAATTTAAAGACACACTTATACAAGCAGGTACTGGCAAGCCTGCGGCTATTAAAAACAAATGAAAATATAGACCTGCAGCTACATGAGCAACTCGATTATGCCCGCATCTTATATAATAAAGGCCTCTACCTGCAAAGCCTGAAAATCTTAGAAAAGACCAAAGAAGTTGCCCGTACCTACAACCAGGACAGTTTTCTCATCCAGATCATTTCGCTCGAAAAGAAGATAGAAACGCTGCATATAACCCGCAGTATGCAAGACCGGGCCGATCGCCTGACTGCTGAAGCAAATGAGATAAACGATAGAAGACGATTGATAACGCAATTGTCAAATTTAGCGTTGCAGTTATATAGCTGGTATATAAAAAATGGTCATGCCCGCAATGAAGCGGATGAAGCAGACGTGAAAAAGTATTTTAAAGAAAACCTGCCTATGGAGGCGCATCATCACAAAGGATTTTATGAGCGCCTATACCTGTACCAGAGCTATTGCTGGTTTGCGTTTATTCGTCAGGATTTCCTAATGTATTATCGCTACACCCAAAAGTGGGTCAATCTTTTTGATGCGCAGGAACTGATGAAAAGCTTGGAAACCGGCCATTATATTAAAGGGATGCACAATCTTTTAAACGCCCATTTCGACCTGCGCAACTTTCGCCAGTTTGACGTAGCATTACAAAAGTTCGAAGATTTTTCTGCCTCACCGGTTGCTGCACATCACGACAACTTCCGGGTTCAAACCTTTGTGTACGTTTATAGCGCAAAGCTGAACCGCCATTTTATGCTGGGCACTTTTGGCGATGGGCTCGTACTCGTTTCGCACATCGAAGAAAAGCTGAAGGAATACGCCTTATACCTCGACCCGCACCGCATACTCGTGCTGAATTATAAAATAGCCACCCTGTATTTTGGCAACGGCAATTATGCCACGTCTATCGACTATTTGCAAAAGATCATTAACCACACGGTCGATCTCAGAACTGACCTGCAGTGTTATGCCAGGCTGATGCATTTGATGGCTCATTACGAACTCGGAAATTACGAGATCATCGAATCTCTTATAAAGTCGGTGTACCGGTTTATGGCTAAAATGCAGAATCTGACGGTAATAGAAGAAGAGATGTTCAGGTTTCTCAGGCGTTCTTTTCATGTGCCAAGGAAGAAGTTGCAGCCGGAGTTTGAAAAGTTCTTAAGCAACATAAAGCAATACGAAAAAAGCCGTTTTGAGACCCGCTCTTTTGCCTATCTCGACGTTATCTCGTGGGTTGAAAGTAAGATCTACAACAAAACGATGAGCCAGGTAATACATGAAAAGTACCTCGCAAGCCGCAGAAGAACCGAGCCAAATCAGGTTTTGAAGAATATGGTTGCCTGAGCAGTTCCTTCCGTAGCAGCATTCTTGCGACGCTCCGTTCATCATTTTTAGCATTGTGCAACACCAGTTTTCTCCGTAACAGCAATACAGTTAGCAGGCAGTTTTACAGCTAAACAGATCTGCGTAAACAGAAACTGCTGCACAGAGAGTTTGCTGCCATGAAAAGATACAGTACAAGGGAGTGACACAACCAGAGATGCACAATGGACTTCTGCCCGCTACATAATAAAAATAGCCGCATATCAGTTGCAAGTGCAAAAGAAGTTTTAAAACAAAAAGATCCGGGTAAAAAAATTTTGAAGGAAGTTGGTTGTAATTGTTTTTGTCCTAATTTTATTACTCACCAAAGAAAAGGAGGTATTCATGCAATCTACAGATAAATCATGGAAACCTTCGGTTAGTATCGCCTAACCGGGTTGATCCATAAAAATAATCTGCTGACGCACAAGATGCGTTAGGGCCCCTAAGGTAAACTTAGGGGCTTTTTTATTTGTAGTTATTCGTCTCTTCCCTGGTTGATGCCTTCCATTGCTTTATTTCGTGCCTTTTCAGCTTCTTCGCCTGAGATTCGTTCTGCTCCGTCTGTTACATTTTGTGCTTCACCGGGATTAGTATCGTTGTCTGGTGTGTTTTTCAACCTGTTCACTTCGGCCCTGTCGCCTGCTTCTTGCTGATTTTCGTTTTCGGGTAACATGTTATTCTTTTTATGGTTTACAGATGCTTTAACCGTTGAAAAATTTGTGCCGGGTTGTGAGTAGCTTCCACACTATTTTCTACGCCATTTTCTACACTTTTTGTTAGTGTGTTGAAGCATTTGCCGAAGGTTTACCATGTATTTAAACAGAGCTACACCGGTAAGTGTTGATTGCAAAACAAAACAAAGTTGTTATTGACCAACTCCCATTGTTATTGCTTAATAAACTTAATTACCTGCCTTTCATTGTTCGATTCTGCTACTAACACATACACTCCCGGCATTAATTGAGCTACGGGCAGCGTAATACGTCCGTTTGCCGCTGTAACAACCTGGTTGAAGATAGTTTTACCAGTTAAGTCTTTTATAGAAAGTTTTGCATTTTTTGATACTCCGCTAAATACGATCTCAGCATCTGTTCTTACCGGATTTGTAAGCAGTTTTACATTCCAACCGGCCGCTGCTTTTATTTTCACCGCTATTACTTTGCTGCTTACCGAGCTGCCGTCTTTATCAGACATTACCAACTTGTAGTAAACTACTTCTTTGCCACTATTCATAATTCCGGCATCGGTAAACCGGTAAGTACGTTTGTCGTTGCTGTTTCCTGCCGCAGCTACGGTGCCTATTTGTGTAAAGTGCATAGCATTATCGCTTCGCTGTACGGAGAAATCGCGGGTGTTTAATTCTGACAATGTGGTCCATTGCAAAATGGCATCTGCATTTGCAGGCGTGACGGTAAAGTCGCCGAGTTTTAAAGGCAGCGGACTGAAAGTGCCGTCTAATCTAAAAAGATCCCGGGCTTCACCATCTCCGTCTGTTGCAGTAAAAATGAGTTTATTGTTGACGATCATGCCCAATTGAACATCAGAATCTGAATCTTCGGGATCATCATTTATATTAATATCAGCCACCATTACGGTACCCACTTCTGTTCCATCAGATTTCCAGAGTTCATTTCCACTGACGCCATCAGTTGCTGAAAAATACAAGGCTGTGGATGTATAGAAAAACGAAGGGCTTACGATGCCATCTTCTTCGTCAGGATTTATGTCTTTTACCAGGTGGGTTCCTGCCGATGTGCCATCAGAGATCCACAGTTCATAGCCATTGTCGGGAGTGTTAGCCATAAGAAAGAACTTGTTTCCCTGGAACAGCGGCGTGTTATAGGCTCCAGTCGCATAGTCAAATGCGGCAAAAATAAATGGAAAAGAACCTTCATCACCGGCAACGATCTCTTTAAAAATATGGGTTCCTGCCTCTGTACCATCGGTTTCCCAAAGTTCGGAATTGGTAGGATAGTCAGGAAGGCCGCTGCCAAAGCTGATCGAAGCGTCGGATGCGGTAAAAATAAGTTTACTGCCAACTTTGATGGCTGAAAAAAGTGAAGCGGCTGAACTTCCTTCGCCGGGATTGATGTCTTTTAAAATATGGGTATTGCCAGGCGTTCCGTCGGTGATCCAAAGTTCTTCGCCATTTACGCCGTTGTCAGCGGTGAAAAGCAGTTTGCCATTGAAAGGCAGGAATAGTGGGATCGTAATAGAATTAGCAGGGCCCGTATAAATATCTTTTACAATACTGGTACCTCCAGGTGTGCCATTTGTTTTCCAAAGTTCAATTCCGTTGGCTTCGGTTTTTGCCAGGAATAAAACCATGTTGTTATAAGGATAAAAAGAGCCGGCATCGGATGAAGCAGCGCCGGTATTAATGTCGGCTAATACGCCGGTGCCGCCTGCTGTACCGTCTGACTTGTATAATTCGACACCTGAGCTGGCGGTTCTGGCGCTAAATAAAAGGTAACTTCCATTAGAAAATAATTCGTACTCATCAGCCACATTACTATCACCAGGGCCGTCAATGATGTCTTTTACCAATACGGTTCCTCCGCTGGTGCCATCTGTTTTCCAGAGTTCGCGGCCATAATCGGGGGTTGTTGCGGTGAAATAAACAATGCCATTGAGCACGGCAAGTTCTTCATCGGGGTCAGAGCCGGCAGGACCACTAACGATGTCTTTAATAATATGAGTGCCTGCAATGGTTCCGTCGGTTATAAAAAGTTCGGAGCCTGTGGCATCGGTCG